>Ga0233427_10003711_pt1 | contig 13176 bp, 15 predicted proteins | sample SI_118_April2016_5_FD_179885 | JGI IMG/M metagenome (GOLD analysis project Ga0233427, IMG submission 179885) | Seawater microbial communities from Saanich Inlet, British Columbia, Canada - SI_118_April2016_100_MG | ecosystem: Environmental > Aquatic > Marine > Inlet | place: Canada: British...
ACCATCAGCAGATTTCTTTGCTGAGCCACATATCGATGGACTCATTGGTTATGCCAAGGTATTTCATGAAAGTGGCGTAAGTTGGACTTTAAGTTCTTACGCTTCGGAGGCAGCCAACTTTGGTATGTTTATTGGAAACTATGACATAATGAGGCAGGGTGCATTAAGGATTCGCAAAGCTGCGATTGATCTTAAAGTAAGGCGGGTAATAGTTGGAGAGTGTGGCCATGCATGGCGAGTTGCTTATAGTTTTTGGAATACCCTTTCAGGAATCGGGAGTAGAGGAAGTGATGATTACTCATTAAGACTTCAAAAACAACTGGATAGTAATTATCCACAGCCACAACATATGATTGAATTTACATATGACTTAATTCAAAAAAATAAACTATCCTTTGAGAAATCAAAAAATGATCATCGCATAGTCACTTTTCATGACTCCTGCAATGTTGCTCGAGGAAGCAATATGGGGGATATTAAAAATGGTCAATTTATCTTACCAAGAGAAGTCATTAAGGCGGCTTGTAATAATTTTGTAGAAATGCCTAAGAACACTATCAAATCTTCCACTTTTTGCTGTGGCGGCGGCGGCGGACTTTTAACTGATGATCTTATGGAGCTTCGAGTTAAAGGAGCTAAGCCCAGGATGCATGCTTTGAAAAAAACAGAGCAAGAAAGTGGAGTCAATACACTTGCTGCAATCTGTGCTATCTGTAAATCACAGTTTTCGAAGGTCCTTCCTAATTATGACTTTGATCCTTACATGATTGTTAGTGTTCATCAGCTTGTTAGTGAGGCTATTGTCTTAAGCGAAAGCTCAGATACTGAAGTCTAGATTTCTAAAGAGCGCTGTAATATTTCAAAATACCTTGATAGATAGACTGCGCAATTTTAGTTTGTTGCTTGCTGTTGGTTAATCGCTTTTCCTGAGTGGGATTCGATATAAAGGCAGTTTCAACCAATACAGAGGGAATTGAGGGGGACTTTAGTACAACAAAGTTAGCCTTTTGAGGAACCTTTTTATGAATAGGCCCGATTTTTTCAAGTTGGTTTATTATCTCGTTTGCAAGCTTAAATGATTGCATGTCACGATCCTTCCTAGAAAAGTCTTTCAAAATATTTTTGAGGAACTGATCGCTATCAATAACTGATTCGACCCCACCAAACTGATCTACTAAGTTTTGAGATGCTTCCAGCTGTTTTGCTAATTTACTATTATTCCCTTTTTCACTCAGAGTATAAACAGAAGCGCCTTTAGCAACAGGGCTTTCGACAGCATCTGCATGAATGGAAATAAACATTGTTGCCTTTTCTTTTTGGGCAATTGAAATTCTTTTTGTTAGTGGAATATAATAATCACCACTTCTGGTTAATATTGCTTTCAAATCCTTATTTTTATTAATTATTGTCACTAATTTTTTAGCAATAGCCAGATTGACATCTTTTTCTTTAGACCGATTTTTCCCAATTGCGCCTGAATCTTCACCACCATGACCCGCATCAACAAGAATAATTTTTTGATTACTAATAGGCTTGACAACTTTAGGCTTCGTAATTTTTTTTGTTGTTTTGAGCTCTGAATCAATCACATCGACAACCAATCGATGGTATTTATATTTTGTGTTTGGCTTTAATGTGAAATGCTTTGAGCTGAATTTTTTACTAATGTGAACAATTAATTTAATAGTCTCTTTGTCACGTTTGATTCTAACCTTTTTTATGCGAGAATCCTTAAAAAAAATATTTGAAAAAGTTTCAGATAAAACCTCAGCATCATCAAAGCTAATAACGAGGTAATCATCAAAACTTTTTATGTTAAAAAGTGTATCCTCTTCTTTATCAATAACGATTCGAGTATGGTCTGGTGCAGACCAGTATCTGAAGTCATAAAGTGTCGTTTTATCATCTGCAACCGAGAAAGCAGTGTAAACAATAAAAAATAAGCTTATCCAACAGCGCATTCTTTTATGGATTGACCTAATTCAGTTTGAAATGTTATTTTGGCATTTCTTGAATCTCCATTCCCACTTAGTTTAATTAAAATATCTGGTTTTGCCAGTGCACCCTTTCCCAGTTCTGGCCATTCGATAAGTTGGAGGCTTCTAGGCTTAAGATATTCACGTATGCCGATATACTCTAATTCTTCTGGGTCTGTCAATCGGTAGCAATCAAAGTGATGAATGTCAACATTTTCATTTTGATAACTCTCAACAAGTGTGTAAGTTGGACTTTTCACTTTTGCAAATCCAAAGTACTGAATAAAGTTTTGAGCTAAAGTCGTTTTTCCAACACCAAGATCACCAATCAAATATATGACAAAGGGGTATTGAAGATTTGAGCAACACTCAGCGATCTTCTCACCAAGCGCTTTTGTGTCATCGAGGTTTTTTAATGTTATATCCAAACTAATTGGTATAGGTAACTACCTAGAATCGTAAGTAAAATTAAACCTCCTAACCGGTTTATTCTCAACCTAAAAGAGAAGACAAGGATCAACACAGTAAATATAAGCATATAAATATAGTCTCTACTCATCACTTCTGAGGGGATTTGAAAAGGAAGAATTAAACCTGGAATGGCCAGAACGCCCAATGAGTTAAATAAATTTGAGCCAATAATATTACCAATAATCATTTGATGCTGTTTTTTTAGTGCGCTACTAATGGCAACTGCTAGCTCTGGTAAGCTTGTACCCAATGCAACGACTGTTAAGCCAATAATTAAATCGCTCACCCCAAAAGCTAATGCAAGATTGGTGCCGCCCCAAACAACAAGCCTTGCACTCGATACCAGTATCACTAAGGACACAAGAAGAAGAAGCCAAGTTTTAACTTTGGACTGTTCGTCGTCTATGTCTTCAGAGGCTTCGTTCTCAAGATTATTTTCTTTTTTTGATTCCTTGAAAACATAGTATAGGAATATCAAAAGTAATATTAATAGGACTGATCCATCGATAAAACTTAAAAAGCCATCCATGAGTAAAAAACCAACTACTAGAGTTGATAAAAAAAGAAAGAGCCATTCTTTCTTTAAAACATTTTTCTCTACAATTACTGGATGGATAATTGCAGCGACTGCGAGAACAAGGCCAATATTAAAGATGTTTGAACCAAACGCATTTCCAATGCTTAATTCAGGATGACCGTCATAAGCAGCAAGTCCAGAGACTAACATCTCCGGTGCTGAAGTGCCAAAACCAAAAATCAATAATCCAATGATCAGTGGAGAAATGTTAAATATTCTGGCTATTTTAGCGCCATTATCGGTAAATGCATCCGCACTCCAAACAAGCAGGGCGAAGCCAATTAAAAGAGATACGATTGATATAAGCATACTAATGGGAAAAACAATTTAATGCCTATTATAAAGTCATCGAACTTTGATTTTAATAAACACGTTTTTATTCATGATTTAACTTCTTAGAACAATATTGATAAATACTAAATTTTTAAAGTCATATATCTATAATAATTAGATGATCCTTATTACAAGACCAGTCTCTCAAACTAAAAACTTAGAGTCACTTCTAGATAAAAATAATTTTGATTACGCTCTTTTTCCTGCGTTTAAGATCATCCAAATTCAGACTAAAGCTCCATCTAATAAACACGATATTATAATTTTTATAAGTGCCAATGCAGTTAGCTATGCCGAAGAGCACTATGGTGAATTATTTTCTAACTCTCCTAAAGTTTTTGCAGTTGGTCCGGTCACAGCAAATCAATTATTTCAAAAAAATATTGCAGTTGACTGTTTCCCGGATAAGAATGCATCCAGTCATGCGCTTTTGAAAATTAAAGAATGTTCAGATCTTTTGGGAAAAAAAATATTAATAGTTAGAGGGAAGGGTGGTTCAGAAACTTTAAAAAATTATTTGAACGTATCGAATCAGGTAGATTATTTAGAAGTTTACGAGAGAATTCCAAGCGAAATGACAAAAGTTCATAGTGAATCATTAATGTCATTCATGAGCCATCCCTCAGGAATATCAATGGCAACAAGTAATGAGAGTCTTCTCAATATCATTCGTTTAGTTTCGAGTGTTTCACGAAACCATTTAGAGGTTTTAAAGTCAAGAAGAATTATTGTTTTTAGTGATCGAATTAAATCCACAGCAGAAAAGCTAGGATTTAAAAAAATTGAGGTCACCCAGAATCCATCTGATGAAGATTTTGTCGATATTTTATTTGATAAAAAGTTGTAAAAAAATGCACAAATATAAATTGTTTGGGTAACATATGTAAAACTGTATCAGGAGTTCAGGTGATTAGATTTGGAATTTCATGGGTGGCACGTCTGCTAGGTGTTAGCGGCTTCACCGTCCAACAACCGACAACCCGTGGCTCTCTTCAAGATCTAAATATTTCTGAACGAATCATTCCCTTTAACCCAAGTAATTTAGCTTTTGATGATTCTCATTTAAAAAGTGAATCTGAGGCTACTCAACACTTAAAGCGCTTTCAAGAAACTCAGGTAAAGTTGAAAAGAGACGCTGAGGTAACAGATGCAACTAATGATCAAGATTTAGTTTCTGTAATAGCTACTCTAAAATCTAAGTTATATCAAGAGTCTATCAAAAGTAAACACTATACAAATGCTTTTAATGAGCTCAATGAAAGACTCATTGAACTTGAAAAGATTGTTCAGCCAGAAAAGAAAACAGATTTTCAAAAACTTCAAGGCTGGGTTCACTCAAAAAGACATTTCCACTAAACCTTTATTTTAAGTCGTTCTCTGTAACCATAAATTACTTCAATTCGGTTTGAATTTTTTTATGAGCATCGATCTAAAATCAATATTACAATTGGCGTCAAATAAGTAATTAGGTATAATATTACTTGGTTTTTTAATTAATACAAATATGTCAAAAAGTGATTACATTGAGTTAGAGGGCGTCGTAAAGGAAAAGTTACCCAATACAACATTTAAAGTTGAGTTGGAAAATGGTCATAGCGTTCTTGCTCATATCTCAGGAAAGATTCGTAAGCACTATATACGCATATTACCTGGCGACAAGGTAACTGTAGAGATGACTCCTTATGATTTGACTAAAGGTAGGATTACTTTCAGACATAAATAAACCTAATAAGCCAGTGTGGTGGAATTGGTAGACACGCCGGATTCAAAATCCGGTTCCTTCACGGGAGTGACGGTTCGAGCCCGTCCACTGGTACCAATTATGAATTATTGAGTAATTCATATATAAAATATAACATTCTTTCACTAGGATTTTAAAATGGATAACAACCTGCTAAGTGATGCAATAACTTTGACCATGTTTGGTATGGGATTTGTTTTTGTATTTTTAGCATTGATGGTTGTTATTACAAGCCTAATGTCAAGGTTCGTAACCAAAATCCACCCTTCAATTACTGTTTCTCCATCTATGAGTTCTGAATCTGTAATTGAGATTGATGAAAAGACAAGAGCCATCATAGAGGCAGCAATAAAAATGCATACACAGAGATAAATCATGGCAATAAAAGAAAATAATAAACCTGTTCAAATTACTGAGTTAGTTCTTAGAGATGGGCACCAATCACTCTTTGCAACAAGAATGCGAATTGACGATATGCTCCCTATAGCTGAAAAATTAGATCAGATCGGATACTGGTCTATTGAGTCATGGGGTGGAGCAACTTTTGATGCCTGTATTCGTTTTCTTGGAGAGGACCCATGGGAGAGAATTCGTGAAATTAAAAAAGTTATGCCTAATACGCCACAACAGATGCTGTTAAGAGCTCAAAATTTGCTTGGATATAGGCACTACAGTGATGATGTGGTTAGAAAGTTTGTTGATCGCTGTGCAGAAAACGGGGTTGGAGTATTAAGAATTTTTGATGCGATGAATGATACGCGCAATCTTAAGACTGCTATTGATCAAACAGTTAAGACAGGCGCTCATGCCCAGGGAACAATATCGTATACTGTCAGTCCTGTCCATACTACTGAGCTTTGGATCGATATGGCAAAAGAAATTGAAGATATGGGTGCACATTCTTTGTGTATTAAAGACATGGCAGGGCTGCTTCAGCCTTATGTTGCTTTTGAGCTAGTTAAAAAACTAAAAAAAGCAATAGATATTCCAATTCAGCTTCATGCTCATGCAACTACAGGCCTATCTACGGCTTGTATTATTAAGGCTGTTGAGGCTGGTATTGATCGTGTAGATACGTGTATTGGCTCAATGAGTATGACCTATAGTCACTCTGCAACAAATTCTGTAGTGTCAATTCTTGAGGCAAGTCCAAGAAAAACGGGTTTAGATTTAAATAAGCTTGAAGAAATTGACCAGTACTTTAAGCCAATAAGGTCTAAGTATGCAAAGTTTGAAGGGTCTCTCAAAGGCGTTGACTCAAGAATTTTGACTTCTCAGGTGCCAGGAGGAATGCTGACCAATATGGAAGGTCAATTAAAAGAGCAGAATGCACTTGATAAGATGGATGAAGTGTTACTAGAAATACCTCGTGTAAGAAAAGATCTTGGCTATATTCCACTCGTCACTCCAACTTCACAAATTGTTGGTACACAGTCAGTGCTTAATGTTTTGACAGGTGAGAGGTATAAGACTATCACTAAAGAATCTGCAGGCATATTGAAGGGCGAGTATGGCGCTGCTCCTGCTCCAGTCAATAAAGAACTTCAAGATAGAGTGCTTGACGGATCTGAGGCTATTGCCTGTCGACCCGCAGACAATATTGAGCCAGAGCTAGCAATTTTAGAGTCTGAGTTTGACAAAATTGTTTCTGAGAAGGGTATCAGAGTTGCAGATCAGAAAATTGATGATTTAATGACCTATGCACTCTTCCCACAAGTAGGCGTTAAATTTTTAGAGAATAGAGACAATCCAAACTTTTTTGAACCAGTACCGGTTGCTGAGACTGAATCTTCAAATAATCAGAAAGATGAAGGTGTCTACACTGTCTCATTTAAAGGACAGTCCTATACTGTTAATGTCTCTGCAGGGGGAACCATTACATCAATGGGAGCCTCTTCAGAGAAGCCTATACAGAGTGATGATAAACCAGATGAAGAATCAAACACGCCACTTGAAAATGGGAAAGAAGATATTTCAGCGCCACTATCAGGAACCATCTGGAAGACGCTTGTTGCTCCGAACCAAAATGTTAAAAAAGGTGACACCTTAATTGTACTTGAAGCCATGAAAATGGAAACTGAAATAAAAGCTACACGCTCAGGGGTTGTTGTCAGTGTGGATGTTAAAGAGGGTGATTCAGTCACTGTTGGTCAACTTCTTCTTTCTTTGGGTTAGATATGGATCAACTCAGCCTACTTTGGACAAATACTGGGCTTTACCAGATGAGCTGGGGGCAAGGCTTAATGCTTTTGGTCGGTATCTTGCTAATCTACCTAGCAATTGTAAAAAAGTTTGAACCACTTTTACTTCTTCCAATTGGTTTTGGTGCACTGCTAAGTAATATTCCAGGGGCTAACTTGGCTGTAGATGGTGGTATCTTGCACCTTTTCTACATGGTTGGAATTGAGTCAGGAGCCTTTCCACTAATAATTTTTATGGGTGTGGGTGCAATGACAGATTTTGGCCCTCTACTTGCAAATCCAAAAACATTACTTCTAGGTGCAGCAGCTCAGTTCGGGATTTTTGCTACTTTGCTAGGTGCTGTCGGACTCTCAGTAATCGGTATTTTTGATTTCAATTTAAAGCAAGCTGCTGCAATTGGAATTATTGGTGGCGCTGATGGTCCGACCTCTATTTATGTGGCATCAATACTGGCACCAGAGCTCTTGGGCGCTATTGCAGTTGCATCATATTCATATATGGCACTCGTGCCATTGATTCAGCCACCGATTATGAGGGCTTTTACAAACGAAAATGAAAGAAAGATTAAGATGGTTCAGCTAAGAGAGGTTTCTAAGGCTGAAAAAATTGTTTTTCCAATCATTCTTCTTTTGTTAGTTGCTCTTCTTTTGCCTGCAGCTGCGCCTCTTTTGGGAATGTTCGCCTTTGGTAATTTAATGAAAGAATCTGGCGTTGTTGATCGCCTCAGCGATACAACTCAGAATGCAATGATCAACATTGTAACTATATTTCTAGGGCTTGCAGTTGGCTCTAAATTGATGGCTGATAAGTTTTTGCAACTGGACACACTGGGCATATTATTGCTGGGGTTGGTCGCTTTCTCAATCGGAACTATGTGCGGCCTATTAATGGCAAAATTAATGAATGTGTTTAGTAAAAATAAAATTAATCCTTTAATTGGATCGGCTGGGGTCTCAGCAGTTCCAATGGCTGCAAGAGTCTCAAATAAAGTCGGCCTTGAGTCTGACTCAAACAACTTTTTACTTATGCATGCAATGGGCCCAAATGTTGCAGGGGTTATTGGTTCAGCAATTGCAGCTGGAATAATGATTCAGTTTTTAGCCTAGTTTAAAAAAGTTCGTTACTTATCTAAATAGGTACACTGATCAACTGCAGTATGAAATTTAAGACCATCAATAATGACTAGAATGACTTTTCGGTTAGACTTCATGAAGCTTTTTATTGCTTAATTTAAGTTTTCTATCCATCTTATTCGCTATCGTCAAGTCATGTGTCACAATTAAGAGTGAAGTACTTTTTTTGTTGTTAAGCTCAATAATTAAATCTAGAATGTCATTTGCATTATCTGCGTCAAGGTTTCCAGTAGGCTCATCCGCTAACAGGCAGGCAGGCTCTGAAATCATAGCCCTAGCAATGGCAACTCTTTGTCTTTCACCTCCAGATAGCTGAGATGGTTTGTGTTGAAGGCGATTTTTTAGATCTACTTTCATTAATATATCTTCAGCTAATTTAATTGCTTTTCTTTTATCAATGTTATTAATCAATAATGGCAAGGCAACATTATAGAGGGCTGAAAAATCATTCAGTAAATGATGGAACTGATAGACAAATCCAAGGTTATTAGAGCGCAACTCTGTTCTTTCTTTTTCATTGAGTTTTGCTATATTTGAGTTGTTAATGAATACATCACCCTCAGAAGGCTTGTCTAATCCAGCAATCAAATTTAGTAGTGTTGACTTGCCACATCCTGATTGACCAATAATAGCTAACTTTTCACCCGGTTTAATTTCAAAATTTAAGTTATCTAATACCGAGGTTTCGCTCCCACCTTCCGAATAAGAGAAGCATAAGGATCGACATTCAATAATGTTACTCATGTCTTAGTACCTCAGAGATATTTACTTTTCCAGCTCGTCGAGCAGGATAGATTGATGCAAGAATGACTAATATAAATGCACCAAAAACGATACTCAAGACATCGCTAAGAAGTATTTTCGATGGAAAACGATTGATATAAAAGACATCTTTAGGAAAAAATTGAAACCCAATGACGCTCTCAATTCCAGATATAACCGATTCGATATTAAGTGCCAAAAGTAACCCAAGGGCAGTTCCAACTGTAATTCCAATCAGACCAATGCTTATGCCCTGATAAAAAAATATCTTTACAATACGTTTTGGTGTCATACCAATAGTTCTGAGGATCGCTATATCAGATTTTTTGTCGGTAACAACCATCACCATCATGGAAACAATATTGAATGCTGCTACAGCAATAATCAGAGAGAGAATAATCGCAATCATTTGCTTTTCAAGGTTTAACGCTCTTATAAAGTGTTTTTGTTGTTGCATCCAGTCAACGCCGTAATATCCATTCCCAAGTGATTGAACAACATCATCAGTAATAACACTTGCCTTAAATAAATCCTCAACCTTGAGGCGTATTCCTGAAACTCTATTGCCTAAACCAAAAAGATCTTGAGCATCATACAGATGTATAAATGCTAAACCATTATTGTAGTCATTTAATCCAGCATTAAAAATACCACTTACTTTAAATGTTTGAGAAATGGGAACTAAAGCTCCAAGAGAATTTCTAGCAGGGGCAATAAGTGTAATCTGATCACCAATTCCTGATCCCATAAGTGTTGCTAAACCAACTCCCAGCAGAACTAAGGACTCGTCTTCATTTAAACTAAGAGAGCCATATTTAATGTCATCCAGTAGAGCAGAAGTTGACGGTTCTTGATCAATAAGTACACCTCTAATGCTAACGCCCTGGGAAGCACTTTTTGAAGTCATTAAAGCAAAATCTTCTACAAAGGGAGAAGATGCTAAAACGCTATCTTGAGAGTCAATCTTTTTTTGGAGATCATCCCAATTTTCAAGAGTATCATCTGTGCCTGTAATGTAAGAATGAGAAATCGTATTTAAAACCCTGTTGGTTAATTCTTCATGGAAACCATTCATGACAGACAACACTGTAATTAAAGACATTACAGCCAAAATTAGACCAACCATTGAAACGCCAGAAATAAAAGAAACAAAGCCTTTTTTTCTGCTTGATCGCAAATATTTGTTGGAAATATGAAATTCAACACTCATAGTCAGAATATTTTGTCATAATAAATGTTTTAAAGGTAATTAAAGTTATCAAATGTTAAGCAAACAACGTTTTATAAATCATAATAAGTTTGGCTTGCTTAACTTTATGCTTCTTCCTTTTTCTGCTATTTTTTTTATTTTGTCGTACATACGTTTATGGCTTTATAAATTAAAAATTTTGACAGTCAATGATTCATCCTTGCCAGTTATTGTAGTTGGCAATATAACAGTAGGCGGAACAGGCAAAACGCCCATTGTCATTTCAATTGCTAATTATTTAAAGTCTCAGCATAAAAAAGTAGGAGTGGTTTCGAGAGGTTATGGCGGTAATTATTCACAAGAAACTATAGAAGTTATTGAGTCCAGTAATCCAATGGAATGTGGTGATGAGCCTGTCTTGATTAAACAACAAACTGAGGTGCCTGTTGCAGTAGCAAAAAAAAGAACTAAAGCAATTAAGCTCTTAACTAAGAAGTATGCATTAGATGTTATCATCAGTGATGATGGCCTTCAGCACTACTCTATGGGTCGCGATATAGAGATTGCTGTGATTGACGGACACAGTCGTTTAGGTAATGGTTTTTTCCTCCCTGCTGGCCCCCTTAGGGAAGTTAAAAGTAGACTGAAATCAGTTGATTTTGTAATTAACAATGGCTCTAATTTAGAGGGTGAGTATTCGAGTGAAATTGAGCCGCGAGATTATATAAACCTTGTTACAAATGAAGTAAGGAATCTTGATTATTTTAAAGGTAAGAAATGTTACGCAGTTGCAGGAATTGCTAAGCCAGATAAGTTTTTTTCTATACTTAAAAAAAATGGCGTCAAGTTAATCATCAAACCTTTTCCAGATCACTATGTATTTGGTGAAAATGACCTGGTTTTTAATGAAAATCATCCAATCATTATGACTTCAAAGGATTGTGTAAAATGTAGACAATTTGCAACTGATCAAATGTGGTATTTGTCTGTAAATGCAAAGATCAATTCTAATTTTTATCAGCAATTGGAGTCTAAGATTTGATTGATAATGATTTATTAAAAATGTTGGTTTGTCCAAAAAGTAAAGCACCTTTGAAGTTAGAGGGAGATGAGCTAATATGTGAAAAAAGTGGATTAGCATATCCAATTATTGATGGTATTCCAATTCTTCTTGAAGAGGAAGCTAGAATAATAGATCCTAAAAAATAATGGGCTTCTCCGTTATTATTCCTGCTAGATATGCCTCAAGCCGTCTGCCGGCGAAGCTACTAAGAGATATCAATGGAAAGTCGCTAATAGAGCATACCTATTTAAATGCGGTGAGGAGTGATGCAAGTCGAGTCATCATTGCAACTGACGATAAAAGGATAAAAACTATTGCAGAAGGTTTTGGTGCAGAAGTTTGTATGACTAGTGATGGCCATACTTCAGGAACGTCTAGAATATCTGAGGTTGTTTCTGCTTTGGACTTTCAAGATGACGATGTGATTGTAAATTTACAAGGTGATGAGCCCATGATGAGTGCAGTTGCAATCAATCAGGTGGCATCCAATCTGGTTAGCTCGCAAATGAGTGTTGCCACACTGTGTGAAGCAATTGTTACGAAGGAGTCATACTTTGATGAGAATTGCGTTAAAGTTGTATATAATTCGCGCGGCAAAGCAATGTATTTCTCAAGATCGCCCGTACCTGCTTTCAGGGACAGTAAAGAGATTAATCTAGATTTATGTTCTAGGCATATCGGTCTATATGCCTATCGAGTAAATTTTTTAAAATATTACAATAAGATGACTATATCAAGCCTTGAGATGGCTGAAAAATTGGAGCAACTTACTTTCTTGGCGGAAGGTTTTGAAATACATGTTGAAGTTTCACACGCTTCTACGGGATATGGGGTAGATACAGAGAGTGATTTAATTAAAGTTCAAGAGGAATTAAAAAAATGAAAATTATTGATGGTAAAGAGATTGCGAAAAACTTACGCCTAAAGATTGCTGATGAGGTAAAGGAGCTTGAGCGTCCGCCAGGCCTTGCAGTTATCTTGGTGGGTGAAGATCCTGCTTCAGCCGTCTATGTGAGGAATAAAGAGCTGGCATGTAAACAGGCAGGATTCTTTTCAGATAAGATTATAAAGTCAGAGAATACAACTGAAGATCAGTTACTGGAGGAGGTTGAGCGTCTTAATAATAATCCACATATTGATGGTATTCTTGTGCAGCTCCCACTGCCGAGTCATATTAATGCAAATAAAGTGATAGAGCACATCTCCCCCTTTAAGGATGTAGATGGCTTCCATAGCGAAAATATTGGAAAATTAATGCAGAATAAGTCTCACCTTAGGCCATGTACACCAAAGGGTGTTATGACAATGCTAGAGTCAGTCAATTGTAAGGTTGAAGGGATGAATTGTGTTGTTATTGGCGCCTCAAATATTGTAGGAAGACCAATGGCTATGGAGCTTTTAAATGCAAGGGGCACGGTTACAATATGTAACAGTAAAACTAAAGATGTTGCTGATAAAGTGAGACAAGCAGATATTGTAGTTGTGGGTGTTGGGATACCTCAAATGGTCAAAGGAGACTGGATTAAAGAGGGCGCAATTGTAATTGATGTTGGTATTAATCGACTTGAAGATGGGTCACTGGTTGGAGATGCAGATTTTGATGCAATTAAAGATATTGCTGGAGGAATAACGCCTGTTCCTGGTGGCGTAGGTCCAATGACTATTGCAACTCTTCTTGAAAATACTTTAATCGCATACAAGCAAAATTTATGAGATTTTTTCTTAAATT
>Ga0233427_10003712_pt1 | contig 13174 bp, 9 predicted proteins | sample SI_118_April2016_5_FD_179885 | JGI IMG/M metagenome (GOLD analysis project Ga0233427, IMG submission 179885) | Seawater microbial communities from Saanich Inlet, British Columbia, Canada - SI_118_April2016_100_MG | ecosystem: Environmental > Aquatic > Marine > Inlet | place: Canada: British...
GAAATTATCAGGCACGCCAGAGAGCTCACGAAACAGTGTTTCACAGCGCTCGATTATCTCCATGAATTCCGGCGAACGGTGGCTCAGTTCAACCACCGAAACGCCCATGCCACGGTAATCTAAAAGTTCCCGTTGCGCACGCTCCATAACAGCAGTGGGCAACATCGCAGGACCAGGGCCAAAATTAAAAACGCGCGAACTCATAAATTTTTCCTTTTTCCAAATATTAACCCGCCTGAGGCATTCTAACCGCGGCAAGTTTTTCGCTTTTCATCAACAATAATTACGGGCATCTTTATACAGGTATTTGGCTGTTATTTCTAGGCTTACAAGCCTAAATTGAAGCCTTTGCGCGAAGCAAAAAACGAGATTAAATGCCTAAAAACAACCTGTTTTCCGCCTCAAAAAGACTATTTTTTATCACCTTTCCCGTCTGCCCCCTATTCATGCAAAGGTCTCAAGATAAGACAAGACAGGCCACAAAACACATGAAATAATTACCCCATTAAAAATACCGCTAGCTGGGGCCTCTGAAAAATTTAAAATCATGCAAAATTTAACCGTTACTCTAATACAACAACCACTGGTCTGGCTTGACAGAGAAGCAAACCTGCGACACTTCAGCCAACTTATCGAGCCATTAGCTGGCACGACCGATCTTATTATTTTACCGGAAATGTTTAGTTCCGGTTTCAGCATGAACCCTGCCCCTATTGCCGAGCCGATGGACGGAATAACCCTGCAATGGCTTGCCAAACAAGCATCGCAGTGCGGAGCCGCCATTACCGGCAGCTTTACTGTGAAAGAAAACGATCAATTTTATAATCGCATGGTATTTATGCGGCCCAACGGCGAATATCACCACTACGATAAACGCCACCTCTTCCGCATGGGCAATGAACATCACCGCTACCAAGGCGGCAACGAACGACTCATCGTTGATTATCTCGGATGGCGCATTTGTCCGATGATTTGTTACGATTTACGCTTCCCAGCATGGTCCCGCAACAGCTACAACGACAATAAACACGACTACGACCTACTAATTTTTGTCGCTAACTGGCCACAACCACGTCACCAACACTGGTTGTCATTATTACGTGCCCGTGCGATTGAAAATCTAAGCTATGTTGCTGGCGTTAACCGCCTTGGCAAGGACGGTAACAATCTTGACTACAGTGGTAACTCCGCGCTGTACGATGCCTGGGGAAATGAATTGATAAACGCCGAATCAGAAGCAAGCTGCTTTAGCCAAACCTTAGATTACCAAGCATTGCAAAAAACCCGCCAACAATTCCCTGCACACTTGGATGCTGATAATTTTAAACTAAATACTTTAAACGATCTTGGCTCGAAGCAGGCGACGAGATAAAATGCGCAGCCAATAAGCCCAGATAAAAATCTTTTATAAAAAACTCACGGTCATTGCAATGAAACATCTACTCCCTATAAAGACACTACTAATAAGTTTAGCCGCCAGCCTTTCTGGCTCAGCGTTAGCGGCAAATTCTGCTGTTGATGAACTATTAAACGCACTTTATAAAAATGGCACAATTGATCAAGCGACCTATGAACTTGTAAAACAAGCTGCGCAAGCAGAAGCTGAGCAAAATCGCGCGCAAATTCGTGACGTATCGACTGCCGCATCACAAAAAATTGCCGACACCGCTATTGCACAGTTCAACAAAACAAAAAGTAGTAAACCAAGCGTCACATTAGGCGGCCGGATTCAACTGGATGCAAGTTCACTGCATGAAGACAATATTGACCATAACAACGGCACTGAAATTCGCCGTGCACGTCTATTTGCCAAAGGCAAGCTACACGACGACTGGAGCTACAAATTACAGTATGACTTCACCGGCACTGGCAGCAGCGGCATTCAAGGTGCTTACCTTGATTACAAACCACTGAAAATTCGCATTGGTCACGTTAAAGAGCCTTTCAGCCTGCAAAGCATGACCAGCTCAAAATACACTACCTTTATCGAACGAGCTTTACCGCACGTGTTTTCCGAAGGCCGCAACATCGGCATTCAAACAACCCGCCATGGTGACAATTGGATGATCGCCGGTGGTCTATTTGGCGATGGTCGTGACGGTTCAACTAACGCCACAAACAACGAAGGCTGGGGTGCGGCAGTTCGTGCCACCATGGCGCCCATCATCACCGATCAAGAAATCTTACATCTGGGCGCCTCTTTGTCACTCCGCCATATTGGTGGCAATCACACGCTACGCTTCAGAGAACGCCCAGAGGCACACATTAGCGATACCCGCATTGTCGACACCGGTACCTTTGATGCCAACAAGCTAACACGCGCAGCGCTGGAAGCGGCTTATATTAGCGGGCCTTTCCATATACAGGGCGAGTACTACCATACCGCTGTTGATCGTCAGTTAGCAGGAAATGCTGACTTAAGCTTTAACGGTTATTATGTAGAAGCGGGATTATTCTTAACCGCAGACTCACTTAACTACAAAGCCTCCAAGGGCAGCTACAGCCGAGTAACGCCTAAGAATAATGATGGTGCATGGCAGGTTGCAGCACGCCTGAGCAACCTGGATTTAAACGACCAGGACATTGCTGGCGGAGAAGCCGACAGTTTAACATTGGGATTAAATTGGTTTGCTGCGCCTAATATTCGCTTCAGCGCTAACTACGTCAGCATCCTTGATGTCGATGGCGGGCCAACTGGGGATGATGAGCCGAATGCCTTTATCTTTAGATCACAGCTGGAATTCTAAGCCACGGCTAGCTTTCTCATCTCGATTGTTAGCTTTGTCATCTCGAACGATGTGAGAGATCTATAGACGATTCCTCATACTCCTTCGGAGTGACAAAGTGATTAAACGGGATCTCAGCAACAAAATACCATTTGTTTGTATCTGATCACAAAATAAAATCATGAATACATTAAAACTATTAGCCGTCTTTTCATTATCTGTGCTGCTGGCAAGGCCAGCCCTGACAAATGATGACATAGACCGCCTGCGCCTCGCCACCACCACCAGCACCGATAATTCAGGACTATTATCGGTGCTGCACCCTGCCTTTGAAAAAAAACACAACATTAAAGTTGATGTCATCGCAGTTGGCACTGGTAAGGCTCTGCGCCTAGGGCGTAATGGTGACGTTGACATGGTAATGGTGCATGCTCCCAGCGCGGAAAAGGACTTTATTGCGCAAGGTTTTGGGATTGAACGCCTGCCTGTTATGCATAACGATTTTGTTTTACTAGGCCCCAAAACGGATCCTGCCAACGTAAAGACCGCAGCCTCACTCAATGAAGCGCTACAGCGTATCGCCAAATCTACAGTGCTATTTGTTTCCCGTGGTGATGATTCCGGCACCCATAAAAAAGAAAAGAACCTGTGGTCGCAGGCTGGCATCGAACTTCATAGCAACTGGTACCTAGCCGTTGGTCAAGGCATGGGGGCAGTTTTACAAATTAGCCATGACAAATCGGCATATACCCTCACTGACCGGGGCACCTATCTCGCCTACAAAAATAAAATTAATCTCGAAATAGCCTATGAAGGTGATCGAAAACTTTTTAATCCGTACCACGTTATTTTGCTAAACCCGCAAAAACACCCGCACGTAAAAAGCAACCTGGCGCAACATTACGCCAACTTCATCCGTGGCACTGAAGGCCAAACTATCATTGCTAACTTCAAAGTAAACGATGAGGCGTTATTTCACGCCGATGTGATGAAGTGAGATCTCAACATAACGTAACGTAACGTAACGTAACGAGCTAAGCCAAGACTAGACTAGGAAGAAATACCCCGCTGGGCATTTATGCCCAGTGAGGTACAAGCAGGCCTAAAAGCGTACGACTGCATGGATGCAGGAACTAGGGCAACACAGGAAGCCAGCGCCGCATTTATTGGTGTAAATGAGCATAGCCTGCCCCTCTTTATCGGGTATTTTAAGCTTATTTTTAACAACGTATAAGGTGAATGGAGCCTGCTCCAGAGAGGATGCCCTTGGGGTATAAGGTGAATGGCTTACTTTGTCGCACCTTGCCCCTACTTTCCGCTACGGCTACGCCAGCGCCTGTTAGACCAAAGCCAATTTTGCGGTACTTCCTTAATTAGGTTTTCCAACTCGCGTACATATCTTTCAGTAATAGGATAATCATCCGACTGTTTTTGGTAGGGTGGCTCAGCAATAACTTTGAAGGACGCCTGATAATAACCCTGCTTAACACGCTGCATTGTACAAAATGCCACCGGAGCTTCAACAAACTGAGCAATTTTTTCTGGGCCAACAAAAAAAGACGTTTCGCGATTCAGAAACTCGGTAGTATAAATTCGACTTTTAGAACCTGGCTTCTGGTCGGCTGAAATACAGTACGCACGTTGCATACTCTTACGCTTAATAAGCTCCCTAGAAAAATCCTTCATATCAATTGGGTCAACATTAAAACGGGAGCGGGCTGCATACATAAAATCATTCACGGACTTATTATGTAACGGTTTATAAACCATATCGACTGGCACGGAAATATTCAAAGCTAAACTTAATAACAACCATTCCGAATTACAATAATGCCCCGACAGTAGAACTATCGATTGCCCTTGATCAATAAAGGGCTGTAACACATCAAGATTGACGAACTTAACACGGCGCTTGAGTTCGTCTTCTGACAACTCTCCCGTTTTGAAAACCTCGAGGTAAACCTCTGAAAAACCACGATAAAACCCCTTCGCAAGCTGTGTTATTTCAGCCTCACTATGTTGTGGGAACGCCTGTTTCAAATGAGCAAAAACAATACTACGGCGATAACGTACTACATAATAAACCATCCAATACACAAAAGTGGATAACTGGTACAGAAGCCAAAAGGGAAATTTTGAAAGGAGCTTAAGGAACAACGTTTATCATCCAGCAGATTGAAATTTGGCCAGTTAAACCGTCCAATGAGGTAGCCTTATTATAATCATGCTCACGTTTATTAGGGAACCAATAACGATGCTTAAATATTGACTTAACTCGTTATTTTATCGATCAATTCTCTAGAACCTTATTGTACTTAATAGATCGTAGCGGAAAATTCTGGCTTTATCGCAGTAGTAAGTCAGCGCTAAACCTGACTGGCTTATAGGCTTACTAATAAAGAATTAATCCTCACATTCATGTGCCTACACCTGAACCTGCGCTAGAATTAGCTGTCAATTTTCACCTGACTACTAACCAAGGAAACGCTGCGTGACATCTCTGTCTTTTATAAAAGTAAAGCCAACAACAATCGGCACAATACAAATACTTTTTTTGCTGATAATGCTGTCGCTGGTAAGCGGCTGCACAGAGCCTTTAGCTATTCAAAAAAACACCAACCCAAACCCTGCCAATACCATCATCAAGAGTTCTACCGATACGCGCGACTATCTGGCTTTTACACTCGACAACCAATTACAGGTACTGGTCATTTCAGATCCTGAGGCAGATAAAGCTGCCGCATCACTCAGTGTTTCAGTCGGCAGTGGTTCAGATCCCAAAACACGCGAAGGTCTGGCACATTTTCTCGAGCACATGCTGTTTCTTGGCACACAAAAATACCCCGAGGCAGGCGCATACCAACGCTTCATCAATGAACAGGGTGGTTCGCATAACGCCTATACAGCCTTCGACGAAACCAATTATTTTTTTGATATCAATGCCGAGCATCTAGCACCAGCACTCAATCAATTCGCGCAATTTTTTATTGCCCCACTATTTAATGAAGACCTTGTCGAGCGAGAAAAGCACGCTGTAAATTCTGAATATCAAGCCAAAATCAAAGACGATAATCGCTTACAATACGATGTGCTCAAAGCCGTTAGCAATCCAGCACATCCCTTTACCCAATTCTCAGTCGGCAGCCTGAACACCCTTGCCAATCGCGACAGCCAACCAATACGCGATGACTTATTGAGCTTTTATCAGCAACACTACTCAGCTAACCTGATGGCACTGGTGGTACTAGGAAAACAACCCATTGATGAACTACACCAGCTAGTAATTGAAAAATTCACTGCCGTAAAAAACCACCACAGCGCAGAGCCCCGTTTTACGCAACCATTATTTAAAGAAAACCAGCTGCCGCTACGGGTAAACACGCTGCCCAACAAAAACTTACGCCGTCTCAACTACCATTTTCCGGTGCCAAACTCACACCCACACATCAACAGCAAACCAGTACATTACATTAGTAACCTGTTGGGACATGAGGGCCAAGGCAGCCTGCTGTCTTACTTAAAAAATCGCGGCTGGGCCGATGGCCTAAGCGCGGGATTGGGTTTTGAGGACAATCAGCAGGCCCAGCTGCAAGTCAGTATCAATGTGACCGAGCAGGGGTTGAAAAAAACCACTGAAATTACCACCGCCTTATTCCAGAGCATCGCACTCATTCAGCAGCAAGGCATTGAACGTTGGCGTTTTGAGGAGCAAGCTCAACTAGCGAAGCTCGACTTTGAGTTCCAAGAAAACAGCGACAACATGCACTATGTAAGCCATCTCGCGAGTCAACTAAAGCAGATCCCAACGCCACAACTGTTAAGCGCCCCTTATCAAATGACGGCGTATGACCCACAATTAATCAATCAATACCTGAGCGCCTTACGTGCCGACAACATGTTAATGATGGTGGTTGCTAAAGACCTCCCCGTCAATCACACCACTGAGCGCTTTAACGCTTCCTATGGCAAACAACCTATTGATAATGAACAACTGGCACAATGGCAGAAACCAACGCTGAATAACGACATCAAGTTGCCCGCAGCTAACCCATTCATCCCCAGCCAGTTGAGCCTGATTCAATCCCCAGCTGTTGCCCAAAGCAACCCTCAACCATTGCCCACCACATCCGGTATCAACACTTGGCATAGCCCAGATACCCATTTCAAAACCCCAAAGGCCAATGTGTTTTTTACGCTGCGCTCACCACTGGCAAATCAGTCTGCGCTCAACACGGCGCTAACCGCTTTATATGTTAAAAGCATCAATGAGCAGCTCAACGAATTCAGTTATCCGGCCGCACTGGCTGGTTTAAATTACCAACTATACCCACACGTGCGCGGCGTCAGTGTGCGCCTATCCGGTTATCAAGATAAGCAACCCCGATTACTCAAAGAAATTCTCGCGGCGCTGGCTAACCCCACCATCAAAGCAAGCTCCTTTGCTCGCCATAAAGATGAGTTACGACGCGGCTGGCAAAATACTGCAAAACAGACACCTTACCAACAGAGTCTTGCCCGCACTGCTAACTTGGTCACCTCGCCAAGCTGGCCGGAATCTGAATTATTGACCGCCTTACAAACTATCAGCGCTACCGACCTACGGCAGTTTGCTAACACTTTTTTGATGCAGTTGGATATTGAAGTGCTGGCCAATGGCAATATCAGTCGTAATGCTACGACGGCAATGACAGAACAAATAAGCCGGCAATTAACAGGGCATCAAAAAGCACGTCAGGTGGCCAGACCACAGATTAAAAAATTACCAGAACAACAAAAATTACTGTACCAGTTTAACGTCGATCACACTGATAATGCTGTCACCCTCTATGTTCAGGGCAGCGATAAGCACATCGACACCCATGCTCGCTTCGCCCTGTTAAACCAAATGATCTCCACTCCGTTTTATCACGAACTACGGACACGCCAGCAGTTAGGCTACATTGTGTTCTGCAGTCCCATGAGTCTTATTGATGCGCCCGCATTAACATTCACCGTACAATCACCCAACACCTCAGGCATGGATATTGTCGGTGCGATGGAAGCCTTTATTACTGATTTTTCCGACACCTTAAATAACATGAACGAAACCACGCTAACGCTTCACAAAAAAGCGCTGACGGGCCAAATAATGGCAAAAGACTCACGCTTAACTCAGCGTAGTAACCGCTACTGGCATGAAATAGATCGCAACAACGTCAATTTCAACACCCGTGAGCAGCTAGTCACCGCGATAGAGTCTATTGACTTGGAAACACTGAAAAATAATTATCGACAAGATTTTATTATGCAACCGCGTCAACTCGTCACTATGGCGGTGGGTAAAGACAGTGCTAAGGAAACAATCCCAGACACTTACCAACAAATAAATACAGCCGAACTATCGCAGCTGACAAGTGGCTATATTGAATAGCACATGAATGTAAAACATTAGCCTAGGGCACCCTCTCTGAAGCAAGCTCCATTCACCTTGTAGCTAGCTATTGGCAAGATTTGCAACGCTCCTTTTTTCAACGAAAGCAGGCAATTTTAACCGCTGAAAAATAATTCATGACTTATTCAAAGGCTCCCTAGACTATCCTGTAAAGACTGCCCGTACAGCTGTAACTGTGTCAGCACATCACGCTTGTCTTGAGCTAACGTTGTCTCAGCAAGCAATGTTTTAATGGCTTCAAAGTAACGAGGCAATGTCAATACGGCATCGTTATCCTGCATTAGGCGATAACGACGGAATTCCTGCCACCGCTGCCACTCGTCTACGCTCAACGTCTGCGGATAATTACGGGCCCGATAACGGAATAGCATTTCCGACAATCTAGCATCTTTAAAAGGCGGTTGAGCATTACTCAACTGCTCCGGCGTTAAGCTACGTAGTTCGTCCATCAATTGACGATCCTCACGACTAAAAAAACCACCGCTATAGATAGCAACATCCGGATCGCTAGCCGTACCAAAGTCACGTTGAGCAAAAACAGCCTGTATTTTCTGAGCGAGCTCTCGATCACCCTTAATTAACTGCAAATGTTTACGGCAAGCCTGCAGGTCGATATCTAGACGTTCAGCCACCTCAGGTGTTACCACACTAACAGGCGCTACAATGGGGCATTTGTTAATATGGATAGCTTTAATGGGAACACGTGCCACACCCTCCGGCAAGTCCTTCTGAGGAGTAAAAATACAGCTGTTGATTTGTTCAGCGGTAAGCGCCAATAACGGTTGAGGGTCAGCGCTTAAATCATAAACATAGATGGCATTTTTATTGTTTACATCACGCGCTAAGGGCACCACCACCGCAGCACAACCTTGGTCAGCAGAATACATGGAGGAAATATGCAAAACTGGCTTTTGCGCCTGTAAATTGAGCTGTTGATCGACCAGCCGTTTATCTCGATGGCGATAGACAAAATCGTACAATTTCGGCTGTTTATTCTTAATCAATCGTGCCATTTCAATAGTGGCCCAAACGTCAGATAACGCATCGTGTGCAGCGGCATGTTCAATACCATTAACTGCCGTCAGGTGTTCGAGTTTAAAGCTGGGACTGCCATCTTCATGTTTTGGCCAAACAATCCCCTCTGGTCGCAGGGCACGAGCCAGACGCACCATATCAATAATATCCCAGCGTGAATTACCGTTTTGCCACTCCCGCGCATAAGGATCATAAAAATTACGGTACAGCGTATTGCGAGTCACCTCGTCATCAAAACGAATATTGTTATAACCCACAACGCAGGTGCCCGGCGCAGCAAATTGCCGATGAATTCGGGCAATAAAATCCGCTTCTATCATACCTTCACGACTAGCCTGCTGTGGCGTAATACCGGTAATCAAACAGGCATCGGGGTGCGGTAATACATCATCGGCGGGTTGACAAAAAAACACCTCTGGCTCACCAATAACATTAAAATCTTCGTCGGTGCGTATGCCCGCAAATTGACAGGGGCGATCACGAAGCGGATCAGCACCAAAGGTTTCAAAGTCATACCAATAGAACGACATATTTTTCCCTCCCTGCAATAGACTCCATACTAGGAAGCCAGAATAGAAAACCTCAGCATAGCTCGACCGAGACGCCCGATAGAATGGTAAAAGACTCTATTTCCTCGCCAAATTATGCCGCAGTATCAAATCAATAGAAGTGTCCTTAACACCCTCGTCTCGGCGTTGGCGCAACAAATAATGACCACTCAGTGTCATTTAGACTAAACACCTCGTGTCATCTCGACTAAACACCCCGTGTCATCTCGACTAAACACCCCGTGTCATCTCGACTAAAAGGAGAGATCTTATTCCAGGCGTAAAGATTCCTCACATACGTTCGGAAAGACATACATTGTTGGAACGATCTTATTCCAAGGATAAAAATTACTCACCCGTGTTCGCAATAATATACATTGCTGGAACGATCTTATGTAAAAGATAAAGATTCCTTACCTGTGTTCGCAATGCCATTGCATTACACACTTAATCGACGAATAGCTGGTCCGTACGTGCAGCAAGAATAAAATCATTTCTGTGCAAGCCACCAATACTATGGGTCGACCAGGTCACTGTCACTTTACCCCATTCAGTTAATAACGCGGGGTGATGGTTTTCGCTTTCAGCCAATTCAGCAATCGCGTTGGTAAAAACCAGTGCCTGCGCAAAGTTTTTAAATTTAAACACTCGCTCTAATTGTTTTTTACCGTTACACACTGCCACAGACCAGTGAGACAATTCTGGTTTTAAAAGCTCAATTTCAATTTCCGTTAGCGGATTCTTTGCAGTACCGCAGGGCACACAGGCCTCTTCGGTTAAGTAGGTCATAAGTCAGCTCCAACAACAAACGTTTGATATACAGAGGCCTCATACAAATTAAGCAGGTCTTGGCTAGAGACCGTTGCACGAGCCGGAATTTTATTTGCTAGCAAGGCAAAAATACCCCACTGGGCATAAACGCACGGAATGAGGGAGTTTATGTTTATAAATGACCAATTGAGTACGTTTTTACCAACAGTAGGTGCTTTTAGGCAACACCGCTAGAAGATAAAATAACAATCGTGCAAAGGTCTCTGCTGATTACTTCACCTCAATAACATGCTCTTCAATAGCTCTCTTTTCAATAACATCGCGCCAATACTCAGGGCCAGTCTGGTGAACCGATTCACCGTTAACGTCAACTGCCACTGTTACTGGCATTTCGTCCACTTCAAATTCGTAAATAGCTTCCATGCCCATTTCTGGAAAAGCGATAACTTCGGCGCCCTTAATCGCTTTGGATACCAAATAGGCAGCACCACCAACGGCCATTAAGTAAACAGCCTTATGTTTTTTAATCGCTTCAATTGCCGTCGGCCCACGCTCGGCTTTACCAATCATACCGATAAGGCCAGTTTCAGCCAGCATGGTTTCTGTGAACTTATCCATGCGGGTTGCTGTCGTCGGACCCGCTGGTCCCACCACCTCTTCACGCACGGGATCAACTGGCCCCACATAGTAAATAAATCGGTTTTTAAGGTTTACCGGCAGCGGCTCACCATTAGCCATCATCTCAGTCATACGCTTATGCGCGGCATCACGACCCGTTAACATTTTACCCGACAGCAATAGCGTTTCGCCCGGCTTCCAGCTTTGAATATCGGCATGGGTTGTTTCGTTCAAATTAACGCGACGCGCGTTATCGGCTGAAGAACTGGTGATTTCAGGCCAATCCTCAAGTTTCGGCGGTGTCAATACCGCTGGCCCAGTGCCATCCAGCACAAAATGAGCATGGCGGGTCGCCGCACAGTTGGGAATCATTGCCACCGGTAAGGACGCTGCGTGGGTAGGATAATCCATAATTTTGACATCCAGCACAGTGGTCAAACCACCCAGCCCCTGGGCGCCAATACCCAAATCATTAACTGCATCCATAATTTCAATGCGCAGTTCTTCAACGCGGTTTTTCGGGCCACGCTCACGAATTTCGTGAATATCAATAGGGTCCATCAGTACTTCTTTGGCCATCAGCGCCGCCTTTTCAGCTGTACCACCAATACCAATGCCCAACATGCCTGGCGGACACCAACCAGCGCCCATGGTGGGGAGCGTTTTAACAACCCAATCAACGATACTATCGCTGGGATTTAGCATCACCATTTTTGATTTATTTTCCGACCCACCACCCTTAGCAGCGACGTGTACTTCTAACGTGTCACCGGCGACAACTTCCATATGAATTACTGCGGGCGTGTTATCTTTAGTGTTTGTACGCGCACCAGCTGGGTCAGCAAGAATCGAAGCGCGTAATAAGTTATCAGGATCCATATAAGCGCGGCGCACCCCTTCATTGACCAGGTCACTGACCGATTTATCGGTATCCCACTGCACGTTCATACCAATCTTCAGAAATACCGTAACAATGCCTGTGTCCTGACAAATAGGACGGTGACCCTCAGCGCACATGCGCGAATTAATCAAAATCTGCGCCATCGCATCCTTAGCTGCTTGCGACTCTTCGCGTAAATAAGCCTCATGCACACCCTGAATAAAATCAATTGGGTGGTAATAGGAAATATACTGTAGTGCCTCAGCAACACTCTGGGTCAAATCTTCTGCACGGATTAACGTCATATAATGCGGCCTGTTAAAATAGTTTTCTTTAATGCCCTCTATTGTACCGTAACAGATTTAAATACTCAGCCACTGGCAAGCAAAGAGTCCGTCATTAATAGCGAAAACAGCAGCCCCCTCTTCTTAGCATGGGCCTCGGTCAACAATCATAATTCATACATCATTAATGCCAGTTCAAATTCAATATGACACACCAAATTTTCAACCACTGTCATTGTTTAGTATAGATTATCGTGAGCTTGCCTTATTATGAGACCTCGGCATAAAAAGCCACGACTAATCTTTGAATCAGGATAAAACGCATGCCCCGTTCTTCTCACCTTGTCTACTCCACCGATCAAGGCCGCCTATGCCCCGGTTGTGAACAACCGCAGCAGCAGTGTCAATGTAAACAGGCGTCAGCTGCGCCTTTAGGCGACGGTATTGTCCGCATTCACCGCCAAACAAAGGGTCGAAAAGGCAAAGGCGTGACACTAATAGAAGGCTTGCCTTTAAATGCTGAAGAGCTTAAATCCTTGGCCAAACAACTGAAAAAAAGCTGTGGTAGTGGCGGTACAGTAAAAGGGGGCATTATTGAAATTCAAGGTGATTATCGTGAACTCGTATTAGCCAACCTTAACAAGCTTGGCTATCAGGCAAAACTTGCTGGTGGGTAAGCCAGAGAGCCCTCAGCTTAACGGCTGCCACCAGCATAACGACTGAGCTCATCCATGCCTGCGATCATCTTCTCTGGAGCAGGCTCCACTCACCTGATACCCCAGGGCATCCTCTCTGGAGCAGGCTCCACTCACCTTATACCCCAGGGCATCCTCTCTGGAGCAGGCTCCATTCACCTTATACCCCAGGGCATCCTCTCTGGA
>Ga0233427_10003722_pt1 | contig 13149 bp, 10 predicted proteins | sample SI_118_April2016_5_FD_179885 | JGI IMG/M metagenome (GOLD analysis project Ga0233427, IMG submission 179885) | Seawater microbial communities from Saanich Inlet, British Columbia, Canada - SI_118_April2016_100_MG | ecosystem: Environmental > Aquatic > Marine > Inlet | place: Canada: British...
TATAATGAACACCTAATGTTGCTCTTATATAACTATCAATTGATTCATTTAAAGATAATAGTTCATTTTTTAGATTTAATTCTATACTTTGCATAGTAGGATTTTCACTATCATTATTCATATGTTTTAGGTTAAATACTGTTTTAGTGCCTAATCTTCCCTTCCTTATTTTTATTTCAAATTGTGGGTCATTCATTTTTAGATCTGAGAAATTTTTAGTATACCATCGAATTCTATATTTCTTTCTATCAGAAATGCCAACTAAATTATCTTTAACCGATGAGTAGTTTATATCATCAAAATAGATACTGTTAACACATCTATCATCATAAGATTTTTTTAAATTTGTATTGATATCCATCCATCTTCTGATAGTAGATAAACTTAATTCTTCAAGTGAAAATTTTATTTCATATCGAAAATTATTCATTTCTTCATAAAACTCGATTTATAGAGATTTTCAACATTTAAATCTGTTGGGTCTATAGATACACCATTTACTGTAAGACTAGTTCCATTCTGCCTTATGGATAATAAATCATTACCCTGGTTAGGTTGAGATGTATAGTTTAAAATTGGTGAACCATAAAAATTCTTTTTGACATATGACATCAACGAGGCCATTTTAGGATTAGTAATTAAACAATCCAAGGAATTTATAAAGCTTTCATCTTTTGCTACTATTCCAACACCAATATTGTCAATAATGCACCCATCAATATTTATATAGCTCTTCTCTCCACCAGAAATTGCTTTATCAAAGATATTTGAAGCTTTTAAATTAGTAATGGTGATATTGCTACCTGAACTATCAATACCATCACCCATAATATCATTAAGCGATAAATTATTTATCTCCCCAACTGAAAAATCGCTATCAAAAGCATCTGATAAGCTAGACATTATTATTGAATTTTCAATTAAATAGTTTGATTCTATTATATTCAAGGAATCCTCAGCTATGGACCCTCTCAATATTGCATCTTTAATCATAACATCAGATTTATAAAAGGTTATACCCCCAGTTATTTGGAGTAAACCATGATTAATGGATGATGTTTTCTCTATTACTATATTTTCTAATATTGAAGTTTCCTTAGCCTCAAAAACATAGATCCCCATCCAGGATTCTTCTGATGAAGTTAAGACTATCTTATTAGTATTAATACCTTTAGCAATCAATTTTCCATTGACAATTAAGTATGAAGATTCATTGAAATTCAATTTTGTTCCAGGGCTTATTTCAAGATTTCCATTTATAATAATGGGTTTAGCAATATCCCATTCACCTTTTTTGACTAAAAAATTATTTTCATTAATTTTTTGTAGAAAAGGCGAGTCAATAATTTTTGTATCTAGTAAAGGGTTATTAACATTAGGAATAATTGTTTTATATAACTTACTAGCATGAATCACACCATTATATTCAGTAATTATTTCAAGATTATCATCATATATTCCTTTGAAATTAGTTTGATAAGAATGGTAAGTATATGTATTTTTATTATATTCAGGGATAGTCTCATTTATTACAAATTTATTGCCAGATTTATCTTTTATTGCTAATAATTTTATTTGATCAGGAATAAGATTGAATATTTTTATATTACCATCGTTATAGTGCAAAGCTGATACATGATCTATAACGTCATATTTTTTTTCTTTCCAATTGTATTTTGTTTCAGGATCCATAGTTCCTTCGCACTCATCTTTAATCTCAAAGAATTCATCACCCATTTTCTCTGCAAAACTTTTATTTTTGTCTAAGAAATTAGTATATGGAAAATTTTCTAATGGGAAATATTGATGATATTGATGGAACAATCTTTCTGCTCTACTATTAAGGTCAGCAACTGTTTTATAGTTTTTAACAAGATTGTTTTTATATTTTTCTGTATTTTTTATACGCTGGTATATCTCACTAATTGTGAATGAATAGTCATTTGGACATTTTCCAATTAAATTAAATGGATCATCACTATACATTAAGTTTCTAGGCTCATATTGATCACTAGATACTGGCTCTAGCCTTAATGTATAAGGGTTAAAGTAATGCTTAACATTATTCTCATATAAGACATGCATATCACCCCATAGTTTTGCTAGAAGGAGTAATTTAGTATATGTGTCAACATCATATAAAGTATCAGATCTTTTAATTCTTTCATCAACTATATAACTGAAACGCTTTCTATTGAAATTACTAAACTTCTTTCCCTCACCATATACTTTTGAAAATAGAATTGGGTCTGATAGTCTATAAAAACTAGGTGCATAATTTTTTCCAAAATATTTCCATTTATAATACCAACCATCTTCATTTGAAAATCGAACAATTATGGATTCTTTTTTTTGATTTCTTTCAATAAACTCTTTTCCAACATGGCTTTCAAGATCCATTAAACCCCATTCTTGACCATTAATACTAACTTTTATTATTTGATGTTCTGTTGATAAATTTCCAATAGATCTTACTAAATCTTGAAAAACTAGATCATATGGAAATAGTCTAGTGCTGGGTTTTTGAATATTAAATTGATTAAGTCCGAAAATTGTATTATTTCCTTTTAGATCAACTCTTAAGCTCATTCTATGTGTGCTGATCCAATGATCTTTCAGATCTCCTTTAAGTCTTACTTTTGCTTTGTAAGATTTACCTCTGAAATTTATAGTAGCATTCACTTCATTTGGGTTTCTTAATATTTGGTTTTTTATTGCCCTATCTCTGTCTGATAAAATAACCTTATAATCTAGGAACTTAATAGTTATATTAAGATTTTCAACTTTAGATCTTTCAAATCCAGTAATATTTTTATATATGATATAAGGAGTTCTTTTGATTACAGAAAATGTTTTCTTTATCGCAGAATCTTCTTTGTTAGAAATATTTCTTAATCTCGATAGTCCAATATCATAGGTTAATATTTTTTCTTTAAAATTTTCTACAACAACGGTTATATTCTTTTCTTCAAAGAGTAAAAAAAATATAAATATACTTAGTATGAAGCTTATTATTAATTCATTTAAGCCATTATGACGCTTTATAATCAATTGTATAAATTGGAATTAATTACCAATTTGTTTTAGATTCATAGAATGATATAGAAATATCATGATCTAAGAACTTCAAAATACTAATAATCTCATCTAAATTACTAGATTCATTTGGAAGTAATAATAGAACTGCAGTATTTGAGTTATTAGTAACATCTAATCTTACTAATTTCAATGAACTAATGGACCCTGAGATTTTCTCAGCTATATCATTAAAAGAAAGAGACTGATTTGACCAAGTGATAACCATATTATATTCAAGTGTATTTTTTATATTCATATTAGACAGCCATAAAAAAATCATTGTTAAGATCAGTGACATAATTATGGTTGTCATAAGTGTATGGCCAGCTGCATATCCTAGTCCTAGCGCTATAGCTAAGAATAAGTAGACTAATTCTTCAGGTTCTTTTATTGGGGTTCTGAATCTTACTATAGAGAGAGCACCAACTAGGCCAAGAGATAGCGCAAGTGATGATTTCACTACCATGATTACTAAAAAAACTACGGCTGAGAGAATGGGTATTATTGGCCCTATATGCATTTTACCTGTTAAAGAGAAAGAGCGTTTTATATAAAAGCTCTTTAAAATGAATGACATTGCAATACAAAAAGCAAAATTAATTAGAATTGTTATATAGTCATCCTGAATAAAATTAGATGACAAAAGTGCATCACTTAGGATATTTGTTTTTTCTTCCATTCCTACCTAACTCCATTGATAATTTATGTTTTTAAATTAAATACTTGACTATAAAGTAATAAATTTTTCATAAATAATTATCTCATAATAAAATAATCATTAATAAGTCTATATTATATAAATCTAGAGTATTTAAATGAATAATTATATTGTTTTATCAATTAGAGTTTTTTAAGAGAAGAGTATGTGTGGAATAGTGGGTTATTGGAGTTCTGATTCTCCATCTAATATGGATGGACAGAAAGAGATATTAAGAAAAATGTCATCAAGACTTAAGCATCGGGGACCTGACTCCAATGGGATATTTTATGATCAAAGTTTTAATGTTGGATTAGCTCACAGGAGATTAGCTATCATAGATACATCTTCTTCTGGCCATCAACCTATGGAATCTGAGAATTCTCGTTTTGTTATTAGTTTCAATGGCGAGATCTATAATCATCAGCTAATAAGAAAAGAGCTACTGAATTTAAATAAAAATATCTCATGGAGAGGTAGTTCTGATACTGAGACTTTATTGAAAGCTATAGATCATTGGGGCCTTCAGGATACACTTAAGAAAATAGAGGGCATGTTTGCTTTTGCTATATGGGATAAGAAAAAAAAGATTTATATCTTGTAAGAGATAGATTAGGTGAGAAACCTCTATATTATGGATTTCAGAAGAATAGTTTTTTATTTGGTTCTGAGTTAAAAGCAATTATTCATCACCCATCATTTATAGGAAAGATTGATAGAGATGCGGTTACTAGTTATTTACGTTTTAATTATGTTTCCCAACCATATTCTATCTATAAGGGAATCAAGAAGTTACCACCAGGAACCTACTTAAAATTATCGAAAGGTAAAAATTATGGACCAGATATGACTTTGAGTGACCCAATTGAATACTGGTCATTAAGCGAAACAGTTAGATCAGGAATTGAAAATCCATTTGAAGATGCAGAAGATGTTGCTATAAATAGATTAGACTCTCTTTTAAAAAAATCAATTGAGCAGCAAATGGTTTCAGATGTACCTTTAGGAGCTTTCTTATCTGGCGGCATAGACTCTTCAACAATAGTAGCAATCATGCAAAGTCTTTCAGCAGAAAGAATAAAAACATTTACTATTGGTTTTCATGAGTCTGATTACAATGAAGCTAATCATGCTAAGGTGGTTGCTGAATATCTTGGTACTGATCATTCTGAGTTATATGTTACTGAAGATGATGCTATGAAAGTTATACCTAGTCTTAATGAAATATATGATGAGCCATTCTCTGATTCATCCCAAATTCCTACATTCTTAGTATCTCGATTAACTAATCAAGATGTAACTGTATCTCTCTCTGGAGATGCGGGGGATGAGATATTTGGAGGATATAATCGGTATAATGCTGCAGTTAGATTATTTAATCAATTTAACAAGATTCCCAAAAGTTTAAGATTGAAGTTAGCAAGTATTTTGAAAGGTCTTCCAATAAAGGCTTGGGAGCAACTAGGTAGAATTTCTAATATAAGGCAGCCACAAGAGAAAATAAAAAAAGTGATTTCAATTATGCAATCCCTTGATATGGAAGAAGCATATCTAAATCTTATATCACATAATAATTCTCCTTCCAACATAGTTATTGGAGGAAATGAACTTGATACTTTTCATCATAATCTTCATTCAATAGCAGATCTCAAAAATATAGAAAGTAAGATGATGTATATGGATATGATGACTTACTTAACCGATGACATTCTTGTGAAGCTCGATAGAGCAGCTATGGCTGTTTCATTGGAGACAAGAGTTCCATTTCTAAATACAGAAGTTATTGATTTTGCTTGGAGATTACCCATTAATATGAAAATTAGAAATAACAAAGGTAAATGGATATTAAGAGAAGTATTAAAAAAATATATGCCTAATAAGATCATTGATAGACCTAAAATGGGTTTTGGAATACCTATAGATAAATGGTTAAGGGGTTCATTATTAGATTGGGCTGAAAATCTATTAGATGATCAAAAGCTCAAGCAGCAAGGATATTTTCAATCTGCATTAGTTAGAAATATGTGGAAAGAACATTTATCTGGGAAAAGGAATCATCAGTATGAACTCTGGGACATATTGATGTTTCAATCTTGGTTAGAGGAAAAAAAATGAAGATATGTCAGTTATCCTCTGTTGATTTTACTTTAAAGCATTTTCTAATTCCTCTTATCGATGCTCAATTAGATCAAGGCTATGAAGTAATAGCTGTATGTTCTGATGGTGATTATATTGAAAACTTAAGAGAAGAAGGATACTTGATACATACTATCCCCATATATAGAAGCTTTAACATAATTAAGCAAATATCTTGCATATGGCGCCTATATAAATATTTTAAAAAGGAGTCATTTGATATAGTTCATACACATACTCCCATAGCATCCTTAGCAGGAAGAATAGCAGCTTACTTTGCACAAATACCTTATATAATTTATACGGCCCATGGATTTTATTTTCATGATGACATGCCAACTTTTAAAAAATGGTTTCATATATATTTAGAAAGACTACTAGGTAAAATTACCTTTTTGCTTCTGACTCAAAGTGAAGAAGATAGGATTTCTGCAATAAAATATAAGATTATTGATAAAACGATGGCATTTACTATTGGTAATGGAGTAGATAAGAGTCAATTTATCCGAAAAAATTCTTCAGAAAGAGCAAGCATGAGGAGGGATTTAGAAATACCAAAAGATGCTTTCGTAGTTGGTATGGTGGGAAGACTGGTCCGAGAAAAAGGTGTTATTGAATTTTTAAAGGCTGCTGAGTTAGTAAACTCTGAAAATAAGAATGTATACTTTATTTTGGTTGGAGAAAGGCTAGTATCAGATCATGCTGGTGCAGTAGAAGAACAAATTCAGTCAACTTTAAAACAAGTTGGCAGTCATTTAAAACCATTAGGCCTATGTTCAAATATGTCAGAGATATATAGCACTATGGACTTATTTGTTCTTCCTTCATGGAGGGAAGGTATGCCGAGATCAATAATTGAAGCCATGATGATTGGGTTGCCCATAATCGCAACTAATATAAGAGGTTGTCGAGAAGAAGTTATAGAAAATGAGACAGGATTCTTGATTCAGGTTAAATCGCCTGAATCTATTGTGAAGTCAATTAATAAGTTCTTAAATGAGCCTGAATTAGTATCCAAATACGGAGATAATGGTAGAGAACGCGCTATAAAGTATTTCGATGAGAATAAGATTATAAGGCTTCAAATGGATCTTATTGAAAAGTTTTGCATATGATTAAAAGATTAACTGATATTTTTCTGGGCTTGCTTATTCTTCCAGTATTAATTTTATTAATGATTTTTATTGTTTTAGCTATAAAATTAGATTCAGAAGGAAGCTCTATTCATTGGTCAAAACGAATAGGTAAGAATAATAAATTATTTTACATGCCTAAATTTCGAAGTATGAGAATTAATACACCACAAATCGCAACTCATTTGATTGATGATCCTAAATTATATCTTACAAAAGTTGGAATTATTTTGAGGAGGACGAGTCTTGATGAGTTACCACAAATATATTCTATCCTCAAAGGTGATATTAGCTTTGTTGGCCCAAGGCCTGCATTATTTAATCAAGATGACTTAATGAAGCTAAGAAAAGAGTATAATATAGATAAACTTACTCCAGGCTTGACTGGATGGGCTCAAGTTAATGGAAGGGACGAGATAAACATTCCACAAAAAGTTAAATTAGATTTAGAGTATTTGCAAAGGCAATCCTTATTTTTTGATGTATATATTTTATGGCTAACTGTAATCAAGGTTTTAAAGCAGAATAATGTTACACACTAGCATAATAAAAATACTTTTAAACTTAAGTAGAAGAATGAAAACAATATTGGTTATGTTTGTAGACTATCTGGTACTTGTATTCTCTTTTTGGGCATCTTTATCTGTAAGATTAAATTCATTTTATAATCCTTCATTGGAAGCTAATTATCTAATTATTTTTGGTCCAGTTATAGCTGTTCCTATTTTTTATCTATTTGGCCTCTATCAATCTCTTATTCGGTATTCTAATTATAGAAGCTTGCTTACTATAACTCTTGCTTCTTCTATCTATACAATAGTTTGGTTTGTAATTGTATTAGTTTCAGGAGTTGTGGATAAGCCATATGATTTCTTAATCATTAATTGGTTAATGACAATTTTTTTAACTGGTGTAACTAGGTATATTGCTAAATGGTCTTTATCTGAAAAAAGTAAGAGTGTAAAGAATATACTTATTTATGGTGCAGGCAATGGAGGTATTCAGCTAGAGTCTGCTCTCAAGTATAGTCCTGATATTTTTGTAGTAGGTTTTATTGATGATGATATAAAAATGCATGGTAGATACATAGAAAACAAAAAAGTTTTCAGTCCAGATAGAATTCCAAAGCTAATAAAATCGAAAGATATAAGTGATATATTAATTGCAATTCCATCGCTTTCTAGATCTAGGAAGTATAATTTATTGCAGTCTCTTAAGGGATTTCCAGTAATAATTAAAGCATTGCCAGGATTTTCAGAAATAGCTACTGGTAAATTATCAATTTCAGATTTAAAGACCGTGAGAATCGAAGACTTATTACATAGGGAAGTAGTTAAACCTGATGAGAAATTATTAATTAAAGATATAAGTAATAAAAATGTTTTAGTTACAGGAGCTGGCGGGTCAATTGGATCAGAGATTTGCAGGCAAATAATAAGATTAAAGCCAAAATTGTTAATTCTGCTTGAAATTAGTGAAGTTTCATTATATTTAATCGAGAGAGAGCTGAGAGAAAAAAATTCAGGAGTAACAATTCTAGCAATGATTGGAGATATAACGAGGAGAAATAGATTAGATTTTATCTTGAATAACTATGAAGTCGATACAATCTATCATACAGCTGCATATAAGCATGTCCCATTGGTTGAAAAAAATACAATTCCTGGGATTAGATGTAATATTTTTGGAACATTAACGTTAATTCAAGCAGCTATGAATTCCAATATTGAGAGTTTTGTTTTTATTTCTACAGATAAAGCTGTGAGGCCTACAAATATTATGGGAGCTACAAAAAGGTTTGCTGAAATGATATTGCAGTCCATTGCTACGAATCAGCTTGATAGCAAGAAGAAAATTAGAATCAGTATGGTCAGATTTGGAAATGTTTTAGGTTCTTCTGGTTCTGTTGTTCCCCTATTTAAAAGCCAGATAGAAAATGGAGGACCAATAACAGTAACACATCCGGGTGTTATTCGTTATTTTATGACTTTAGAGGAAGCATCTCAGTTAGTTATTCAAGCAGGTGCAATGGGATCTGACGGAGAAATATTTTTATTAGATATGGGAGAGCCAATTTACATTTTAGATTTAGCTAAAGATATGGTAAGACTAAGTGGTATGACAGTCAAAGATGATAAAAATCTTGATGGAGATATTGAAATTACTTACACGGGACTGAGGAAAGGAGAGAAGCTGGTTGAGGAGCTTCTTATCGATAAAAGTTCTAGCCCAACTAGACATAAAAAAATTACGAAAGCCAATGATAAGCATGCTAGTTGGGAGGATTTAGAGCAACACATTTTCGATTTAGAAGAAGCTATTATTGAGAATGATTTTCAAAGAATAGGAGAGATATTCGTCAAAACAGTTTCTGGTTACCAAAGAGCTTAAAATTCTTTTTAACTCAATAGCTGTTTTAATATTTTTTTATTAGTCTCATTAACATTTCTGCATTTGTTCTATTATTCGTAACAATAAAATTAGGATTTAGTAAATCACGTTTATTGTATGTTAGTGTTTTACCATTAGTATAAAATATTTGTCCACCTGCATATTTTATAATAGCCTCACCTGCAGCTATATCCCATTCTGAAGTTGGTCCAAGTCTAATATATATATCAGCTTTACCTGAAGCAATGAGGCAGAATTTCAATGAACTGCCAATATTAATAATTTCATAATCTTTGATTTCTTCTAAATAATTTTCGATTAATGGATTAGCATGCGATCTACTAGCTAATATTTTTAATTTTTTTAAACTTTTTTCTCTAACTTCTATTTTTTGACTGGTGTTGTCATTTTTTGAAAAAAAAGAACCGTTATTATATGAGCCCCAGAAAGTTTCATTCGTTGCTGGTACATTGATGACTCCTAGCGTTGATATATTGCCTTCAATCAAAGCAATATTTACAGTAAATTCCCCATTCTTTTTTATAAATTCTTTCGTACCATCTAGCGGGTCTATCAACCAATATTGTTTCCACTTTTTTCTATCTTTAAATGGTATGTTAGAACCTTCCTCTGAGAGTATTGGTATATTTGGTGTTATTAACTTAAGTTTTCTAGTAATAATCTGATGGGAGATTTGATCTGCTTTTGTTAATGGACTTAAATCTTCTTTGAGCTGATAGTTAAAATCAGAATGATAAATTTCCATTATTGCCTTTCCAGCTTCTTTTGAGATTGAAATTACTTTTTCTATCAGATCTCTGTATTCTATTTTTTTATTCATTTATGCTAATTCTTAGTATTTATTATTATGTTATAAGTATATGTTCTATATATAATTTATGTAAAACCTAAATAAAAATCATTAAAAAAGCTTGCAAAATATTCTTTAAAAAGGAGAATATGTAATATCAAGTCCTTTTCAAGGCATATAACCAAAAATAATTTTGAAAAAACCATAACTTTAAATCAATTATATATTATTAATACCTAATTAATGAGCGTATCAAATACAACTGATCAAGAATTTCATAAAGATGTTTTAGAATCTCCTATACCTGTATTAATACAATTTACAGCTGAGTGGTGTGGCCCATGTAAAATGATTGGACCTGTCCTAGAGGAGTTATCCCAGGAGCTTGAAGATAAAATTAAAATAGTAAAAGTTGATGTTGATAAGAATGGTGAAACAGCTGTTAAATACTCAATTAGGAGTATACCAACACTTATTATTATTAATGCTGGAACAGTTAAAGCACAACATATTGGAGCAGCTTCAAAAGCTCAAATTACAGAATTTATTAACGGAAACATATAATGCCTAATAACGCACATAATAAAAATCACTCAAAAGGAAGAAGAAGAAATCCAAGACATAAAAAGGGTTTTCAAGACAGAGATAGAGCTCCTACTTTTACTGATGAAGATACAATCTCTAAATCTGAATTAGAAGGAGATGATGTCTTAAGTCTTCCAGAGTTGAGAAAGAAGTCTATTACGCAGCTTCAAGCGACAGCTGAAGAAATGAATATTGAAAATATAACAAGAGCAAGAAGACAAGATATCACTTTTGCAATATTAAAAGCTCATTCTGCTGATGATAAAAGTATTTTTGGAGAAGGAGTTTTAGAGATCTTACAGGATGGTTTTGGTTTTCTAAGATCTGCTGATACTTCTTATATTGCTGGACCTGATGATGTTTATGTATCTCCAACACAAATTAGAAGGTTTAATCTTAGAACCGGTGATACTGTTTCAGGTTCTGTCAGGCCACCTAAAGATAATGAAAGGTACTTTGCTTTGATGAAAGTATCTGAGATAAATTTTGAAGATCCAGAAAATGTGAGATCAAAAGTTTTATTTGAAAATTTAACACCTTATTTTCCTGAAGAGAGATTCAAGCTTGAACAAGGAACTGGAAGTTTAGAAGATTTGACAGCAAGAATGATCGACCTTGCATCGCCTGTAGGCAGAGGTCAAAGGGGTTTAATTGTTTCCCCTCCTAAAGCAGGTAAGACAATTTTATTACAAAATGTTGCCTCATCCATTACCTCAAATTATCCAGATGCGCATCTTATTGTATTACTAATTGATGAGAGACCTGAAGAAGTTACAGATATGATTAGAACTGTAAGAGGAGAAGTAGTCTCTAGTACTTTTGATGAGCCTGCCTCAAGACATGTCCAAGTTGCTGATATGGTTTTAGAAAAAGCAAAAAGACTTTGTGAACATAAAAAAGATGTCGTTATACTCCTTGATTCAATCACTAGACTAGCGAGAGCCTATAATACTGTTGCTCCATCTTCTGGAAAGGTTTTAACAGGAGGTGTTGATGCTAATGCTTTACAAAAACCTAAAAGATTCTTTGGTGCAGCTAGAAATATAGAAGAGGGAGGCAGCTTAACAATTATTGCTACAGCACTTGTTGATACAGGATCAAGAATGGATGATGTGATTTTTGAGGAATTTAAAGGCACTGGTAATATGGAAATTCATTTGGATAGAAGAATTGCAGAAAAGAGAGTGTACCCTGCTATTCATATCAATAGATCAGGCACTAGACGAGAAGACTTATTGGTAGATCCTGATGAGTTACAGAAAATGTGGGTACTTCGAAAAGTGGTTCATGATATGGACGAGATTGCAGCTGTTGAGTTTTTAATGAATAAAATGAAGGATACTAAAACCAATACAGAATTTTTTGAATCTATGAAGAAATAGCCATTTATTTAATCGCCTTATCTCCTATATCTTTTCTGTAATAGCATCCATCCCAATTAATTTTTGAAACAGTTTCATACGATTTAATCTTTGCAGCCTCTATTGAAACCCCTAATGATGTAACACACAGAACTCTTCCACCAGAAGTAATAATTTCACCATTATTTATAGTCGTTCCTGAATGGAAGATTTTCGTATTAATACTATTTTTCTCAGTATCAATATTCGTAATTACATGACCCGTTTTATAATTTTCAGGGTAACCTTGACTCGACATAATTACCCCTAATGACGATTCTTTTTTCCAACTAATTGGAAAATCAGCAATAGTATTATCAAAAGATGATTCTAGTAGCTCTATAAAATCTGATTCCAATCGCATCATAATTGGCTGTGTTTCAGGATCACCAAATCTACAGTTATATTCTAAAACCTTTACTTCATCGTTATCTATCATTAATCCTGCATAAAGAAATCCTCTATATGAGAAACCCTCTTGGATTAATCCATCCGCTGTCGGCCGCATGATTTTATGCATAACATATTCATGCAATTCTTCAGTAATAATTGGGGCTGGAGAATAAGCACCCATGCCTCCTGTATTTAGACCTATATCTCCCTCACCTATAGTTTTATGATCTTGAGAGGTCGCCAAAGGAAGGATATTATGACCATCTACAATAGCAATAAAACTTGCTTCTTCACCAACTAAGAATTCCTCTATAACAACTGTTTTTCCAGCTGACCCAAACGTCTCATCTTGCATAAAAGAACCAATGGTTATCAATGCAGTATTGATGTTTTCTTCAATTGTGACTCCTTTACCAGCTGCTAATCCATCGGCCTTAATAACAATGGGATAAGAACAATTTCTTAAATATTCTTTGGCACTATTATGATCGGTAAATACTTCATACTCTGCTGTAGGAATAGAAT
>Ga0233427_10003724_pt1 | contig 13147 bp, 13 predicted proteins | sample SI_118_April2016_5_FD_179885 | JGI IMG/M metagenome (GOLD analysis project Ga0233427, IMG submission 179885) | Seawater microbial communities from Saanich Inlet, British Columbia, Canada - SI_118_April2016_100_MG | ecosystem: Environmental > Aquatic > Marine > Inlet | place: Canada: British...
TCATCTGCCTCGGAGTCAGGCGCTTCGCTTCCTTCCTCGAGTTCCGGTTGTGTTTGCGCCGCAACTTGTTGCTCGGACGCGCTCTCTTTCTCAGCCGCTTCGGCGACCTCGCGCGCTTTACGCTCCAACATCTCTTCGCGGTGACGCATGTCGGCCGTGACAATATCGCCCAACGGCTCGAAATAAGTAAAGTCCTCGTCGTAGTCGTCCAGTCCATCGCGGATGTTGAATCCGGCTCCATGGAACAACTTACGCAACGCTAACTTACGCAATTTCTCACTGACCTTGGGGGAGAGAAAATCGCCGTAATTGTCATCCTCGCCGAGAGATTCAACCGACGGCATGTCCTCATCCGTCGGAGGCGGCCGCTTTTCTTCAGCGGAATTGGCCGTCTCGATCACAGTTTCGTCTGTGCCGCCTAAGGCCGCATCGTCCAACTCCTCCTGGCGAAGCGCCTTACGGCGAGACCATCGGCTGAGAAATGAGCGTTCGTCCATAAGCAATTCCGTGACATTCCGCCTGATCAGCGTTCCACGGGGCGGCGCAAGGGCTTCCAGGTTTCGTCTGCCCACTTCTCGCGAACCCTCTTATGCTTCTTTTCAGGCTGAAAATTCTCAAGCACCCACCCTTCGACCCATTCATATACGGGCGGTGGAATCGGTAAATCAAACACCGGCGTATCGACTTCGACATAGGAAGCCATTTCATCATAACTCACTGTCACCAGAAGAGGATGTAGGGTTTCGTCCTCTTCTTCCTGCTCGCACACTACAAAGACTCCGGGCTGGCGCGCCGTAAGGTTGGCATAGTAACTTTCAGCGTCGTCAGCAAAGAGTTCAATACAGTAGCCTTCGAAGAGAAACTGCTCGCTGCTATCACACTGGTAAATACTCGTACAGGATACACCGCTGGACTGTCCTTTGGCGGGAAGCACTCCCAAAGCTGACCAACTGTCGAGCATCCACGCCTTATCCGGATATGACCGTCGCTCGATGATTATAGAAACAGGAAATCGATCTTTCATAAGTTATCAGGACTTGCCTGTGGAACGATATCGGTTCACTATAACTGTGTCACTATTGCTAACTCAACACGCTGAATGATCAACCATGTCTGCCGAAACTGAAGGAACACGTGAGATGTATCGCCCAGTGCTTTCAGATGAAGGCCTGGATCCAACCCGGCCGGTAACGGCCCGGGATGAGTTTGGCGACCCCCGCGAGCTCAACATTGCAGGAGAGTGCCCGCTCACGATCAAAGTCGATCACGCCGAGGTGGTGACATTGATGACGCTCGGCACCTACCCCGAGAAACTCACCCTGGGTTATCTACGTAACCAACGACTGATAGACGATATCAACGAAATCGCCGAAGTCCGTGTTGACTGGGATCGTGAGACGGTTGACGTATTTACCGCTCACGGCGACGGTATTGTTGACCTCCATGAAAAGATTGCCAAACGCACAGTGACCAGCGGTTGTGGGCAGGGAACCATCTTCAGTTGCACGCTGGACAAGCTTTATGACACCCGCCTGCCGCGGGTTGAGATTTACCAATCGACAATCTATGCGCTGCTGAAGACGATTAATTCGTACAACGAGATTTACCGGGCGGCGGGGGCGGTGCACGGTTGCGCACTGTGTGAGGGCTCGCGGATGCTCTACTTTGTTGAAGATGTCGGCCGACATAACGCGACCGATACCATTGCTGGAGAGATGTGGCTGCAAGACATTGGCGGAAATGACAAAATCTTCTACACCACCGGCCGCTTGACTTCCGAAATCGTTATGAAGGCGGCGCACATGGGTGTGCCGATTCTGATATCGCGATCCGGCATTACCCACATGGGTCTGGAACTTGCGCAGGACCTCGGGGTGACCCTGATCGCCCGAGCCAAGGGTCGACACTTTCTCGTCTATAACGGCGAGGACACAATCCAATACGATGAGATCCCCCAGCGAAAAACCGTCTTGGCCACCGGGCAAGACTCCTAGTTGTTTAGACCGGCAGGGCTTGATACCAGCCGGCCGACTCCACCAAACGAACGTCGACGCCATAAAGCGCGGACAGGCGATTTTCGATCAGCATCTCGCTTTTAGGTCCGTCCGCCCAGACTCGACCCTGATTCAGCATCACGACCCGGGTAACCTCGGGCGGAATCTCGTGAATATGGTGGGTCACCAATACCAATGTATGGCCTGAGCGGATCAACTGCCGCATGGTCTGCAAATACTGAAAGGTTGCAGCCAAATCCAGGCCACTGGTGGGTTCATCGAGGATCAAATGAGTCGGTGTGTTCACCAGAGCGCGGCCGAGCAGCAAGCGGCGCTGCTGTCCCGAAGACAACTCTCCATACGGGCAGTCCGCAAGATCCTCAATATCCAGCCTGGCAAGCACGGTTTGTACCCGCTCGTGCTGATCCTCAGTCAGCTTTTGATGACCCCAGATACCAACACTGCTGAAAAAACCTGAAAGCACCACCTGTCGGCCAAGTACCTCCGGTGAATAGACTTCCTGAAGCTCAGCCGAGATTATCCCGAGCTGACGACGCAGTTCCCAAATATCACCGCGTTCCTTGCCGAGAATTCTCACCACGGGGTGTTCTCGCCAAAGGGGATAAATCTCCCGCATCAGCAGCTTCAGTAGGGTCGTTTTGCCAGCGCCGTTCGGACCCAGAATCGCCACACTCTCATGCTGGGAGAGCGTGAGACTGAAATCATCAAATACTTGGTTGTCACCGCGACAGACTGTAGCGCCGACAATCTCAATAAGCGGTGTGTCGGCTTTAGAATCCGGCACCACAGCGGTAGAGACCAGAAGCGATTCAGGCAAGTTTGATATCGTCCTCTATCGTGACGTCAAGGTGGGTTTCGCCGAGTTGCAGCCTGACGGTGGCATTCAGCGTTTCGTTCCCCTGCAAAGCGCCGGAGGCAATGCCGTCACGCACCGCCTGCTCAATTTCCCGCTGGGATTGAATTCCGACTTTTTTTAGAAACTTGCGTAATTGAATATTGAAAACCTCTTCGTCCATGACGTCCTCCGGTGATAAATACTAGTTAGCATTGGACAGGCTCGATAGACTCGAGCAACTCTTGCAGTTCACGATTGCGGGCCTGATCCTGGAAGGGTTGGCTATCGGCAAACTCGGCAATAGAGATCTCAGCTACACGGATCCCCCGATGGAGCATCTCCAGCGCTTCGTCTTCCCGGCCGAGCTTTTTAAGCGTCGCTGCGGAATAAAACAGCCCATCACGGCTTTCCGTGCGCATTTTTTTTAAACTGGCAAGCGCGCTCTCAAATTCATCAAGCCAAAAGTGGCACTTGCCATCTTTTTCAAGAAGATCATCCGGACAGAAGGGATTGATCCGCATCGCCCAGGCTACTTTCTCAAGGCCCTCCTGCGGTTCCCCAAGATACAGCCGCATCTCAGCGTTTTTACCAATAATGTAGGAGTCACTGGGACAGAGCTCTTCCGCCCGGTCGTGATGATGACGCGCAAGATCAAAGTCTCGTAGATTTAAAGAGATCGACCCCATGATTCGGTTGGCTTCGTGGTCATCCGGATCAAGTTCCAGTGCGCGGCTCGCTGAGGCACGACAGATGTCAAACCAGTCCTTCGGATAGGCCTCCGGCTGCCATCCCGCACAATTCGCTAAAGAGCATGCCTTCCAGGCATACGCGCGGGCATAAGTGGGATCAGTCTCTATAGCCTTTTCAAAGAGCGCGAGCGCCTTGGGCGCTTCGGAGCGGGTGAGATTACTGCGCCGATGATATTCAAGCCCTTGCAGCACCATATCGTAGGCAGAAAGATTCTCCGGGCGGGCATTGCTGACGCGTTTAGTCTCACTAACCTCTACCCTTCCCGCAATGGTTGCCACGATCGTTTCGATAATCTCATCCTGCGTATCGAAAATCTCATCAATGGTCGTGTCAAATTTCTCGGACCAGACCGTCGACTCATTCTGGACGTTAGTGAGACTGGTTGTGATACGCATCTTGTTACCGAGTTTTCGTACGCTGCCGTCCAGGATATAGCGAACTCCAAGATCCCGACCGATCTCCTTGGGGCCCATCTGTTTGTCCCGGTAGGAAAAACTGGCGTTGCCCGAAACCACCGTGAGGCTTCGAAAACGAGACAACGATGCGATCAAATCCTCAGAGAAGCCTTCACAAAGATACGCCTGCTCCTCGTCCTTGCTGAGATTTTTGAAGAGCATGACCGCAAGCGAGCCAGATTCGGCTTCGTTTACCGCGACCTGGGGCGTCTCGGCCTGCTGCAGATATCGGACGCCGCCTTGGCTCTTGATGACAAAGTAGGCCTGCACTGGCTTTTCTATGTTTTTCAGTTCAAGCCTACCGGCATCTTCAAAAGACACCATGATCTTTTGGCCGATCATGTCGAATACAGTCTTGGAGACACATATACCTGCCGGTTGGGCTTCAGCCTCCAGCCGTGCCGCGATGTTGACGGCGTCCCCAAAGAGGTTGTCTTCGGTCACCATCACGTCGCCGAGATTAATCCCCACCCGAAACACCATCTGCCTGTCCTCGGGTATGTCCTCGTTGAGTGAGGCCATTCGCTCCTGCATCTCCACCGCGCAACGCGTTGCATTCACCGGACTTGAGAATTCTGCAATGATGCTGTCGCCGGCTGAACCGAAAATTTTTCCGCCGTGCTCAGCCACCACACCATCAATGACCTGCCGTCGCCGACTTAAATCGCGCAGGGTAGGCTCTTCATTGGCCGCCATCATCTTGCTGAATCCGACCACGTCTGAGGCCAGAATTGTGCTCAGCTTCCGTTCCACAGATTGCTCTCCTTATGCTCTACTCCAGGCCGTCTGGCCTTCGAGCTGTAACGCGATTATATGACCCTTGATTTACCTGGCTTCAATCCGTTAATCCTCTGTCCTGGACAACGTAACGGGGTTACCATGGGGTGTGTTGAGGTAGGCATTTCTCCACGCGTTAACCCGGTTTTGAATGTCATCTGAGTACACGATGGTTTTGCTCGTCAGAATGCGTTCCAGCGTAATTACCCACATCCGGTAGTAGGAGTCACCAGGGTCGGCTTCTTCTTTTTTGCTGTCAATGCTGTCGTTTTCCCCGTTGTCACGGGCCGCTGCAATTTCTGCAGACAGCGTCTCGGTCCACTCGCCCCACGAAAAGCACCCTCGCTGGTGAAGTCCGACGACCAACGCGAAGATCTGTGCCTGCCACGGGTTAGCAAACACCGGTTCATTCCGATCACCGGACAAGGCGCTCGCGGGCGGGCAAGAACCAGCGCTCACGCGCTTTCCAAGTGGGGCTCCCACAGATCTACCCGAACTGCGAACGTCGCACTGGCCTGATGGTTTTCACCCCAAATTTCCCAAGACGAAAATCGAATACTGTAGAGGTGTTCCGCCTCGCGATATCCGAGCGCGTTTCGATCAGCAAAAACATGAGCGCCATGGTGGCGCTCGATCTCGCCAATCTTGCCCCGAACATATCCAGGCACCCGGGTATGGCCCGGCGTCACTTCCTCGCGGACTCTCACCTTGTCACCCAGCGAAAACTCAGGATGTTTTTCGGTTTCCATCTCAACGGATCCACTGCGCAAAAGAATCTCTCCGACATCCTTGGCCTGCAAGGCAGATAAACCTGAATCAGTCGCATCGGAATCCAGTTTGCCGGTCTTAAGTTCCTGTTTCGAGATAAAGTCTTTTTCCAGCAAAAGTGTTTTCAGCCCTACCCACCAGTTCTCGTAGTAACTGTGACGCAAATAATCCTCGGGTGTCTGGCGTTCTCGGGCATGGCGGGATTGGTCCAGGTTCCATCGGCCGAGAAATCCCACGGCAAGCGTTAAAGCGAAAACCCGTTTCTCCCAGTGCGCATGAAAGACCGGTTCAGAAGACTCAAGCTCCGGCGATATAGGGCCAAGGCCTTCCAGTCCACCAAGATCGTGGCTATCCCTCACGATGAGACCGCCGTATCGTTATCATCATTGTCGACGCAAACCTCTTCTACCCCGATCATGCTGTTACGGGTAACGATCTCGGCCAACTTATCCTCTGGCCACCCTTTCGATTCCGCGGGCTGTCGCGGAAGAACGAGATAGCGCATCTCGGCCGTGGAGTCCCAAACCTGGATGTCGACGCCGTCATCAAGGTGGGTGCCAAACTCCGCCAGCACGCCACGGGGGTCACTGACCGCCCGAGCCCGGTACGGAGCTGACTTGTACCAGACCGGTGGCAGGCCCAGCACCGGCCAGGGGTAGCACGAGCAAAGCGTGCAGACAACAAGGTTGTGGATCTTGGTTGTATTTTCGACGACCCGCATGTGTTCGCCCTGGCGTCCCGTGAACCCCAGCGACGCAATCGCGGCATTCGCATCCTTGAGCAACCACTCTTTGAACTCGGTCTGAGTCCAGGCTTTTGCGACGACCTGCGCCCCATTGCGTGGACCCACTTTGTGCTCATAGGTCTCGATCAGGGCATCCAGCGCCTCTTCGGACACCAGGCCTTTCTCCACAAGCAACGACTCCAGCGCCTTTACTTTTAGCGCGAGATCGCTGGGCGGTTCGGTATGGTCGTGGGAGTGATGATCGTCTGACATGATCGCCAGTTTACCGTGACTGCTTGATTCCTCTCAATCCCAGATTCGCTCCTCCGAAATAATCTGGCGAAGCACGACGCGAACCCTAAATCGAGTCAGGAACAGGCTAGCGACGGACCAATAACATGATGGGGCGCTTGCCCGAATCGTCCAAACCCACTTCGAATACATCGAAATGCTTTTGTGCGGCAGAAAGAAATCCATCACGGGTGTAATCGTGATCGGGTATTGGATTTGCCAACTTTTGGATTTCAAGTGGGCAATCTGGTATTTCAAGTGGATTCATAAAAACGAGATAGCGTGAGCACACCCTGGCAAGTGCGGTCATGATCGAATCATGATCACCCATCGACTTGTTGGCTCGTTTGCTTCCCCAATAAATGTAGTGATAAGTGCTGATCACCTGGACCAGATCGAACGGTCCACCGTACGCGCTTGGATTCGCGGCAACATCTTCGATTGAGGCATTTTGAATTTGCACGTTGTTGAGCGCCAACGCCTTGGCCGCACGCTGAGACACATCAATAAAATGCGGGAAAAGATCGATGCCGACCGCACGCTCGCACTCGGGCCGCTGCGCAATACGAAATAGGAAATAGCCCTTGCAGCATCCCACATCCAAGAAGCTGTGGATGTGCAGCGGATATAACGGCGACACCATTCGCCAACGGCGGGACACCTTACCCTGGGCAATTATCTGGCCGTTGCGGATCTGGTACGTGTGATTGGTTGGATAACCGAGAAGATCGTCGTTTAGGATTTTGTTTGGATGGCGATCCGATCCCCTCAGTCGATCAATCCATTGACGCCACTGATACCGCAATCGGGTTTTCAGGTGCGGGCGCACTAGGGCGCCTTCGGGTCGTGATTGCATCCGCCTATCCACTTACGAATCTCTCATCCTCTGATGGAATGGCGAACCGTTGGCGATTGATGCTGACCTGAGCCCGATCGACGTCGCTTTCTATTGTCACGCGATTCAATTTCCGTCATGTTTAGACTCTCTAATACTCAATACTGACGTCTCGATTAGTTGAACTATCGAAGACGGGCGCGCCATCGTTGCTTTTGCACTTGCAACGACTCTTCACTACCGTCGTGCCAGGAGTCCATCCACTTATCGATGGGCAAGAACGTGTTGCCATAATTGAGATTAAAGTACTGGTGATGCAACTGATGATACCAGTCTCCGGTATTCACCTTTAGTTTCCGTCCAAGCTTGAGATATTCGAACCCCGAGTGAGATACAGTTGGATTCAGTGCCTGGTACATCCCTGTCACGAGGATGACAATCGGGTGAACTGGAACGAACCACCACAGAACAAACGGGGAAAAGTACAGCAGGTGCTCGATTGGGTGCATGGATATTCCACTCCATGGCCCAATATCAACGTTTCGATGGTGCAAGCTATGCACACTCCGATACATCGGGCGCCAGTGCAAAAACCTATGGCCCGCGTAAAAATTGGCTGTCGACCAGAAAAACAGGATATAGATTGACGCAACAAACCACCAGGGGTTCTCAACGATTGGCAGGTGTCCGGAAGCGTAAATCCAATAGCTGATTGCCTCGAAACCGGTCCATACCGTGACCCCCGAAACAATACTCCAAAACATGTTGTCTTTAACCTGATCACCCCACAAGAACGCCTTGGGGTCGGCCGCCAGAGCATTTCGGTTCATTCGATATTGCCGACCCTGCTTGTTTTGTCTGTGCAGCCACCAGTGCAGGCTGCCCGCGAAGAAAAGGAGAAGCGCGCAATTACGTAGCCATAGGAGCGCAATCCAACCCGGCGCGAACACGGTCATTGTTTCGAGCGATGGCGTCAGGAACCACCATATTGGAAACGCCATCGCCAGATATATGAACCCCAAGGGGAACAGGATGTCGAAGAACAGATAACGTAGCGCGGACGCCACACGAAACGGCCGGGAGTAAAGTGGCGGGATACTTATATTGTCCGGCTCATAGTCTCCCGATAAAGGATGTTTTGCTCTTGACTGCATATCTCATCTAAAGCTCAAAAACGCTTTTTCCAGTAGCTTGCTAGCCGAACAATGCATAGGCCTCCTTGGCCTCGCTAAGGACGAAGCGATGCGTGAATATCTGATCGAGATCAATGCCACGATCGGCAATATATTGGGCGCATTCAGCTTGTTCAAATGACCGGAACGTCCAGGATCCCATGATCGTGATCGATCAAAAAATCAGTGCGAGTCGCTTCTTAGTCCACTTGATAGGTGGAGCATCCAGTCCACAACGAAGTTCACCGCCACAGTAAGACCGGCAATGGCGATCGCCGGCAGCAAAGGTGTAATGTCGTTGTAGTTGATCAATGTGGCCGTTTCCCGAACCATCGACCCCCAATCTGCCAGGGGTGGCTGAATCCCTAATCCAAGGAAACTGAGTGCTGCAATAAAAAGAAAGACGAAACAAAAGCGCAACCCAAACTCTGCCAACAGCGGTGCTGTGATGTTTGGCAACACCTCTTTACGAATTATCCATCCCATCCCTTCGCCTCGCAGCCGCGCTGCTTCAACAAATTCCATAACCACCACATTCATCGCAGCAGAGCGGGCAATACGAAATACTCGGGTACTATCCAGCAGCGCAATAATCAGCACCAGTGATGGAATAGAAGTGCCGAAAACGGTGAGCAGCAACAAGGCAAAGACCAGAGACGGAATCGCCATCAGTATATCCACGAGGCGGCCTATCAGCATATCGTAAGCCCCGCCCAGTATGGCTGCCAGCATGCCCAACGTACCTCCCACAAAAAACGCAATCGCTACTGTGAGGAATGCTATGCCGATGGTGTTTCTTGCTCCATAGATCAGCCGAGTGAGCATGTCGCGGCCGATGTTGTCAGTACCGAAAACAAACTTATCCGACCACAGTTCATATGACGATCCAACAATTGCAGTCTCCCCGTAAGGGGCAAGCAGCGGCGCAAACAATGCAACAAAGGCATAAGCCAGGATTGCGAGAACGCCGACCTTGGCACTGAGGGGGGCTGTCCAGAGCAGTTTCAGCATCGTTGGATACGTCTATCGCGGGTGCAGCAACCGGGGGTTGGAAACAATCGACACAATATCTGCTAGCAAGTTGAGCAAAATATAGACCGCCGCAAAGATGATAGCGCAGGCCTGAACTACGGGCAGATCGCGCTTGGCGACGCTGTCCACCAACAGTTGCCCGAGGCCCGGGTAGACAAAAACGACCTCCACCACCACGACCCCCACCACCAGATAAGCCAGATTAAGGGCGATCACGTTCACGATCGGCCCCCAGGCATTAGGCAGTGCATGATAAACAATCACCCGAAACGCCCGTGTGCCCTTTAGGTGCGCCATCTCGATGTATGGACTTGAGAGCAGATTGATAATTGCCGCGCGTGTCATCCGCAGCATATGCGCGAGCACTACCAAGGTAAGAGTCAGCGCCGGGAGAATCGTTCGAAACAACTGATCCCCAAACGCGAGGTTGGTACTTACATTAGAAATACCGGGGAATATCCCCGCTTTCACAGAAAGAAATAGAATCAGGATATAAGCAACAAAGAACTCAGGAAACGAGATAGAGGTCAGCGTCGTCAGGTTAACAATCCGGTCGAAAATACTGTTTCGATACAACGCTGCCAGCAACCCCAAAAGCAGCGCCAACGGCACCGCAAACGCCGCCGCCAAGCCGCCTAAGAACAACGTATTGGAAAGGCGGGTTCCGACAAACTCGGAGATATCTCTCTTACTTGCAAGAGACTGGCCGAGATCACCCGTGAAAATTCCGCCAAGCCATTCGAAGTAACGAATATGTGCGGGCCGATCCAGCCCGATCTCTTTTCTAAACGCGGCAACGGTCTCAGGGGTTGCAGACTGCCCTAGCATCGCCTGGGTGATATCGCCCGGCAGCAATTCCACCACAAAAGCAATAATCAGCGACACAGCAAACAGTGTCAGTAACCCCAACCCTAAGCGCTGGAGGATAATTCTTGCTAGTGATGACACTTGACCGCCCTGAAGGATCTCAAATTGGGCCTTGCAACGAGCCTCATACCCAAAAACCCTGGCGAGGCATCGGCCCTGCCAGGGTTGATTGGGCTATTAACCAGTGACTCTAATCAGGCAAACCACCAGCGTTCAGCCGCTTTACAGCCATCTAACTCCCAGTTACCGCCGATCACATCAGGATGGCGAACCTTGTCGTTGATTGCAAAGATGTCCTGCAGGAAGAGCGGCAGCACGGTAGCACCGTCATTATGGACAATCTGTTGCATCTCTACATAGATCGCCCGCCGTTTGGTGGGGTCAGTTTCTACTCGCCCCTTCAGAAGCAGATCATCGAACTGGGCGTTTTTCCAGTAGGTGTCATTCCAGGCAGCTTCTCCCCAGTACACAGTAGAGAACATCATATTCTCCGTGGGACGACCTGACCAGTAACACGCCGAAAACGGCTTTTTCATCCAGACGTTCGACCAGTAACCATCATCCGGCTCCCGAACCACCTCAACATTGATACCTGCCGGTCGCGCGGTCTCGGCCATCATCTGGCCGGCATCAATTGAGCCACCGAAACCAGTCTCTGCCGCGTGAAACTTGACATTGAGGCTGTCAAAGCCCGCTTTCTTCAGGTGATACTTGGCCTTGTCCGGATCGTAGCCACGCTGTGGCAGTTCATCAGTGGTAGCGCGATAAACATTAGCCGGACCAATGGGGTTATCGTTACCCAACTCGCCATATCCGCGTGCGACCACCTGGAGCCACTGCTCCCGGTCGATGATGTACTTCATGGCTGTCCGGACGTCGTTATTATCAAACGGCGCCACGTTGGTCAGCATCGGAAGCGTAACCTGCTTGTTACCTTTGGTGACATCGACCACGATACCTGGCTGACGCTTGAGCAGGTCAGCGGTCTTAGGCGCTACGTTGTTCATCGCGTCAAGCTCACCCGTGCGCAGGGCATTTTCCCGAGCTGACGAATCAGCGATCTGGAGTGTCTCCACTTCATCAAAGAAACGTCGGTTGGGCTTCCAGTAGTTGGGGTTAGCTTTAGTCAGGGTACGTACACCCGGCTCGTGCTCAACCAGAGAAAAGCCGCCTGTGCCTGTGCCAGATTGCCAGTCGACGGTGCCGTCTCCGTTAGATGGGCAGATCAATATGTGATAGTCGGTGAGGATGAAGGGGAAGTCAGCATCGCCGCCTGACAGTTCCACCACGACTCCGTATTTACCGTCGGCTTTGACTGACGTTACTGCGCCCAACTGACCTTTGGCTGCAGACTTTGAATCTTCGCCCAAATGATGATTAAGGGAATCAACGACGTCCTCAGACGTCAGTGATTTGCCGTTGTGAAATTCGACACCTTGGCGGACCTTGAAGTTCCAGGTCTTCGCGCCATTACTGCCCTCCCAGCTTTCTGCAAGTTCCGGTACGAGCTCCCCTGAGGGCGCGACCTCGGTCAGGTTGTTACGCAACTGGCCGAACTGCACGTTCAACATGTAGTGGTCGAGAATCTGGCCCGGATCCAGCACATCGCTGGTGGCACCACCCGTCACACCCTGGCGAAAACGTCCACCCTGCTTGGGTGCCGCCATCGCGCTTTGCATATAAAGACCGGGTGCCATCGCACCGAGGCCCATGGCGGAAACCCGCGAAAGAAATTCACGTCGACTCATACTGCCCTTGGACACCTTGGTTTGCAGGCGGTTGAGTTCTTTTTGCTGTCTGCTATACATACGCTTTCATCCTCCGTAATTAGGTCAAATACTGTCGTTTTTAGACAAAATCTACTCTTCCCCAGATCAGGGGGCTGAGGGGAAACTAACCCGCAATATCCTTGCTGTCAACGAGGATTTGGGGCAGATAGAATGCTTTGGGCCAGGTGGGACTCAACCCACATCTAATATAGGCAACCCAGTCATGGACAAACCCTCTCGAACTGCTGTTCCTGAAGCCGGCGCGCCAATCGAGGTTCCGGTAATGTATGCTTGGCCGCCAAGGCCGTTAGCGGCTTTGCGATGGATTCTTGCAGGATGGCTGCTTCCCTGGTGGGGATGTTTCGCATTATTGGCCGTCTCATGCTGGTACTTCTTCACACCAGATCTTGCGTCGATGAAGGTACTGTCCTGGGAGTGGATGTCTCTAATCTGGCTGCGTAACGCGGTACTGCTTACCCTCTTCGCGGCGCCCCTGCACTGGTGGCTTTATACCCGGCAGGGCCAACAAGATGAAACCAAACTGAACAAAACGTGGCAGCCCAGGAGCTCGTCCCGCTTTTTATTTAACTCACAGCTTAAAGACAATGTTTTCTGGTCCCTGGTCAGCGGCGTGACGATCTGGACGTTCTTTGAGTCGATTACCTTCTGGCTGTATGCCAATGGCTACGTGCAGGTAGTTCAATGGAAAGGGTCAGAGCTGTACATCCTGGCTCTGGGAATTGTGACCGTTTTCTGGAGTCCATTACATTTTTACTTCATCCATCGACTGCTGCACTGGCGCCCGCTTTACCGCCTTGCGCATGCGCTGCATCACAAGAACAACAACCCGCAACCCT
>Ga0233427_10003727_pt1 | contig 13141 bp, 9 predicted proteins | sample SI_118_April2016_5_FD_179885 | JGI IMG/M metagenome (GOLD analysis project Ga0233427, IMG submission 179885) | Seawater microbial communities from Saanich Inlet, British Columbia, Canada - SI_118_April2016_100_MG | ecosystem: Environmental > Aquatic > Marine > Inlet | place: Canada: British...
ATCGAGCGTGCCATCACCAGCCTCGCCATGAAGTTCATCGGCGCCTGAAAGACCAAGAATGCTGTCATCACCACCGCCGCCGTGGAGTTCGTCGTTGCCGCTTCGTCCATGCAGAAAATCATCGCCGTTGCCGCCTTCGATCGTGTCGTCGCCGGTCGTGCCCTTGAGTGTGTCGTTCTGGCCGCCGCCGATCAGCCTCTCGATGTTTCTGATCCTGTCGGCTCCGAGCCCGCCACCGACATTCTGAAAACCCGTGTTCTGTAGATCGACAACAAGGGCGCCGACCGCATCATCGAAGCTTGCGGTGTCGTTGCCGTCACGCCCGTTGAGGATGTCGTCGCCTGCCCCGCCCTGCAGCGTGTCGTCGCCGTTTGTGCCCTTCAGGATGTCGTTGTGGTTGCCACCGATCAGGTGCTCGACGTCGCGCAGCCTGTCATTGCCCAGGTTGCCGCCGACGGCTTGCGGGCCTGTGTCATTCAGGTCGATCAGCAGCCCGCTGGTGGCCGCACTGTAGTCGGCCGTGTCGGTGTCGCTGCCACCAAACAACTTGTCCCGACCGGCACCACCCACAAGCAGATCGTCGCCTTCTCCGCCCTCCAGCAAGGCATCACCTTCGCCACCGACCAGGGTGTCATCGCCGCCACCGCCGTTCAGGGTGTCGTTGCCGTCTCCGCCGTCCAGATGGTTGTCGCCGGCTGAGCCGGTCAGGATGTCGTCAAAAGATGAGACGACCAGCTGCTCGATATCGATGAAAGCGCCACTTCCCAATCCGCCCCGGATGGCTTGGATGCCGGAAATCTCCAGATCGACAAGAACCCCACGGGTCGCGTCTTCGAACACCGCGGTGTCGATGCCCGAACCGCCATCATAGGTGTCACGGCCTTGACCGCCCAACAGGGTGTCGTCGCCTGATCCGCCATCAAGCAGGTCGTGGCCGCCACGCCCTTCGATCAGGTCATTGCCCAGCCCGCCATCAAGGACGTTGCCGTCATCACTGCCGCGCAAGCTATCGTCAAAGATGCTGCCAAGCAGGTTCTCGATGTCGGAGAATCTGTCGCTTCCCTGGTCGCTGCTGACGACCTGATATTTCTTGTTTGCCAGATCAATCGAAACACCCGCGAGCGCATCGTCGTAACGCGCCGTATCGATGCCTTCACGGCCCCTGAGGAAGTCGTCGCCCGCACCACCTTTCAGCACGTTGTCAGAAGCCGAACCCTTGAGGGTATCGTTGTGATCGCTGCCGATCAGATATTCGATGTCGCGTAATGCGTCGAAACCCTGGCCGCCACCGATGCTCTGGAAATCGGTTATGCCGAGGTCAACGGTCACTCCGCCGCCGGCGTTGCCGTAAAAGGCCGTGTCGATGCCGCGCCCGCCGAAAATCAGGTCGTTGCCGGCACCACCTTCGAACCAGTCCGTCCCCCGCCCGCCAAACAGATTGTTGTCGCTGCTGTTGCCGGTGATGATGTCGTTGCCCTCACCGGCAATGACATTTTCAATCGTTGTGTTGGTCCCGATGGTAAGCGTGCGGCCGGCAATCGCACTGTTTTCGCCCGACAGCAGGTTGATGATGCTGTTTTCCTGGCCTTCCAGATCGATTGCCGAGACGTTGATGGTATCCGTGCCGCCGTCATCACTCAGCGTGCGCCGCGCGCTGTCGTCATCCTTGAAGGCGTCACCGAACTCATTGGTATAGATGAACGTGTCGTCAGCGCCGTGGTTGTCGCCATAGATCGAAAGCGTCCAGTCGAGGAGCGTACCTACATCGCCACTGTCATGATCCTCGACCTTGAGCGACCATGTGCTGACCGACATCTCGCCCCAGAAGATCGTGCTGCCGAAGACAAACTCGATATCGTCTCCAAAACCGAAGGGACGGTCGAACAGTGTCGCGGTGGTGCCCGAAGGCGACGTTAGCTCGATCGAAAGGTCGCGATAGGATCCGTGCTCGATGTTGATGTAGACCGAAACCTGATCAACCTCGAAGTCGTCTGTGATAACTGCGGTTTCGGTCAGGCCAGACGATTGGTTGTCAGGGATCGTGCTGCCCGGTGAATCGGCGTGGACGGCAACCGTTTCGTTGTTGAAGGTCGCTGCAATCGCGCTGCCCGTACCGAACAGTTCGTCCTGAAACCAGGTTTCGGCCAGGCGCACGGCGGCATGGGCATCGACCAGGCCGGAACCGTAATTGTTGGACCAGGTCAGGCCGCCGCCGTTCCAGCAGTTGGCACCGTTGGTCTGCCACTGGTTTTCCTGCGGGTCGATCGTGCGGGACGAGAGCGCAAAGATCTCCTGGATGTCGCGAACACCCAGATCGCCATTGGCTTCCAGCATAAGCGCCGTGATCCCCGCGACAATCGGCGAAGCAAACGAGGTGCCGTCAAGGATGGCGTAGTCTTCATCTCCACCGGGGCCGCTGTTCCAGCCGGGACTACCCACCCGGTCGGTGGTGGCGATGTCGACACCGGGGGCCGATAGCAGCGCGGCCGCGCCGGGTGTCGAGAAATTTGCGGTTTCGCCACTTTCCTGGGTCGCGCCGACTGCGATCGTAAAGCGGCTGCTCTGGAAACTGAGCTGGTTTACGTCATCGCTTTGTCCGCCATTGCCGGCCGCGAACACATAAACGGTGCCCAATCCGCCACGACCGTCCTGGGAATTCCCCTCGAGCTGTAGGCCATATTCGTAGAACGAGGCATCGACCCCGCCGCCCGAGTTCTGATTGAGGAAGTTGTCGGGGAAGGGGTTGAAGGCACCGGGATTCCAGCCCCAGCTGTTGTTCACGACGTCGAAGTTGACGCCATAACCAAGGCCTGCGAATTCATCAGCATCGCCGCTGAGTGGCGTATAGGCCGCGATCAGGGTCGCATCGTAGGTGACGCCGACGACCCCGATGTCGTTGTCTTCGGCGGCAATGACGCCGGCCACTGCCGTGCCGTGTTTGTCGGCGTTGCCCTTGGGTTCGCCCTCGCCGGGGCCGATATCACCGTTGCGAGAATCGATCTGGTTGACGGGATCGAGGTTGTCGTCGAGATCCGGGTGGGTGGGATCGGTGCCCTCGTCGACGACCACGACCGTGATGCCCGCGCCGGTATAATCCTCCCAGACCGCGTGGATGTTGATGTCGAAGCCCAGTGTCGAGGAAAGATGCCACTGATCGCCGTAAAACGGCTCGTCGGTAGCGTTCAGCGTTCTTGAATCGGGCTCATCGGGCTCAACAAAATCAACGGATTCAACAGACACCGGCGGTGCCGGTTTGGAAGACACGCGCACAGTTTGCTCGCTGCGCCCGGAGGTGCGCGCAGAGCTATCCGTCCATTCTTGATCGTTACGACCTGGCATTGCGCTCTTTCGTCATCCGACCCTTGGGTTCGGCAACGCGCGCCCCCAAGTCGACGCGTCCCGCAATTATCTGTCATGCCGGCCCAAATGATGCGGACATGACTGGAAAACCTCGTTGATTCGCCCCTTTGTGACAATCCTGGATGCAGTCAACTGTGATCGTCGTCGCCATGCAGGTGATCACACAAAAACCGGCAGATCAGGTCATATTCGTGCCGTGCCGCTTGCCCCTTGAAGCGGGCACGCATGAATCCGTGAATCATGCCGCGGGCCTCGCGGTAGGTCACATGGCAACCGGCTTGTGCAAGTTTTGCCGAAAACACCCTCCCATCGTCGCGAATCGGGTCAATTTCGGCCGAATGGACCCAAAATGGCGGCAAACCGGTGAGATCGGCCGCCATCACCGGTCGCGCATAGGGATCGTCCGTGTCACGGTCGTGGGGCAGATAGAGATCGCGATACTTGATCGTGCCGGCGCGGGTCAGCCCCGGCCCATCGGCAAATTGGCTATAGCTGGGCTGGTCCTGATCGAGCCCGGTGCCGGGATAGATGATGGCAGCGGCGGCCAGTTCCAGCGCTCCGGTATCGCGTGCCTTGAGTGCCATGGCAGCGCCCAGATTACCGCCGGCGCTGTCACCGGCAACCGCGATCCGGGCGGGATCCAGGCCCAGCCTTGCGGCATGTTCGACCATCCACAACAGAGTGCCCCAGCAATCGTTGAACGCGGCGGGATAGGGGTGATCGGGGGTCAAACGGTAGTCGACCGAAACGACCAGGGCCCTGGCCTGTTCGGCAAATCCCCAGGCGACGGCATCGGAACTGTCGAGATCGCCCAGCATGAAACCACCGCCATGCATATACATCACCGCAGGCGCCGGTCCATCCAGGCCGGACGGGCGGTAGATCCGAACGGGAACCTTGTGGTCGGCAGTGGGGACCGTTTCGTCCCAGACCGTCATGTCGGCAGGAGCGGGTTCGTTCAGCGCGCCGGTATAGGCGGTCCAGAAGGCGCGCTGCTCTGCCGCCGTCTCGCCCTTGGGCCCCGCGGCATCGCGGGCGTCGGTCAGGATCGTCATATCGGGGTGCATGGCCGGTGCGGACAAGGTCGCCTCCATCAACAGATCAGCAAAGATATCTGACATCTTAGCGGTTGACCGTCACAGGGGTAGGGGCCAGCGTTCGATCCGGTCATTTGGGGAATCTGATGATGAGCGACCCGGTCTGGCAACTGCCCTATCAACGCAGCCACGAGGTTGCCGGTCTTGCCGGTGGTCTGGTCTTTGTCGGCGGGGCTGGTGATTTCGACGGCGTCGGCGCTCTTCGCCATCCCGGCAATCTCGAGGCCCAGCTTGGCGGCGCGCTCGACAATGTCGAAGCAGCCCTGGGCATCGAGGGCTGCGGGCTTGGTGATGCGGTACGCATCAAACTCTTCTATGCGCCCGATTCCGGCATGAACGAGTGGGAAATTCTGGCTGCGATTCATGACCGCGTCGGCTGTCAGCCGGCCCCTGCGATCACGGCCAACCCGGTCCCCATGCAGCCCTTTGCGGGCCAGCTTGTCCAGATTCAGGCGATCGCGCAGAAGGGCTGGCGCGAGAATGCCGATGTCCGCGTTGTCAGCGAGCCGGTGCCCCAGGCCCATGCCGGCTTGTTCGGCGTGCCTGTGCTGACGCGTGGCCTTCGCGCCGGAGAGTTCTTCAGTGTCCCGGGGCGCACGGCAGCCGGGGATGACGACACCGTGCCGACCGACAACGGCACCGAACAGACCCACATCGTCATGCAACGCCTGCAGGACACACTCACCGGGCTGGGCGCGACCTTCCAGGATGCGATCAAGAAGGAAGGTTATTACTTCGGCACCGATATGGAGACCTGGGCCGGAATGGCCGCGACCCGGGCGAGCTATTTCCGCGAACCTGCGGCGCCGGCGACCGTCGTGCCGTGCCAGCGGCTTTATCCCGACGGCGCACAGACCAAGGTCGAAGTGCTGGGATACCGCGAGGAATGGAACGGTTTCGACAAATACATCCCGCGTGACGACAGCTGGCCCAAGCGGGTATGGGACTGGCCGATTCCCGTGCCCTATCGCCAGGGCAGCCGACTGCGCGGGTCGATCTGGACCGGTGGTCAGGTACCGTTCGAGCCCGGGTTCAATGGTGGCGCAGCCGTGTATCCCGGTGATCTGTTGCGCCAGACCCGTTACACGATGAGTTATGTCGACGAGATTCTTCGCGGCTTTGGCGCGGTCAGTTCGGATCTGCGCCTGCTCGTCTGTTACTTCACATCAGACGGGAGCCAGGGGGCGACAGAGAAGTTTCTCGATGCCGTGGCCGATAGTGTCGCCGGCCCGTTGCCACCGATTACCTGTGTTCCCCAGCCGCTCATGCACAACGACGAGATGACGGTCGAAATTTGGGGCGTGGCCAAAGCGTGACGGCGAAACGTGGGAACGTTACGGTGTCACCATGATCGAAAGTCTGGGCGATACCACCACGGCCGCACTGCTCAAAGGCATGCATGTCACGGTCATGCCCGATGCCATCCAGCGCCCGGCGATGACCCGGCTGCAGATGCTTGACGCGGCAGAGGTGATCGATGATCTGATGGCGATGCCACTGGCGCGGCCACAGGCGTTGGCCAGTGCTGCACCGTGCACATGGGCGGTAATGTTCGCCGGCACTTGGCGGCTGCGCTTCATCTGGCCCGACGGTGGTGTTTGTTCGGCGGGCGGCAACGTGACGATTTTGCGCGAGGATCTCGACAGGGAGTTGATCGACATGAGCAACGTGACCGATGGCGCACGCCTGGCTCGGGTGCATCCAGGCGAGATCCTGAAAGAGCAGTTCCTCGATCCCATGGATATCAGCGTCTATGCGCTGGCCAATGCGATCAAGGTGCCGCGCAGCCGGGCCAATGACATCGTGCTCGGGCGCCGGACCATCACCGCCGATACGGCGCTGCGCCTGGGCCGCTACTTCGGCACCTCGGCCGAGTTCTGGATTCGCTTGCAGGCTCATCACGACCTTGATGGCGCCCGGCGCGATGATGGCGCGGCGATTTCCGACGAGGTCAACCCGCGCGACACCTGAGTTTCAAAAGAACCCGAGCTTCAGGACAGGCCGCGATTGGCGCGCGGCGGTCGTTTCCCGGCCCAGGGCCGATGGGTTTCGATGATGCCGCCCAGCGCCAGGCAGAGCGGATCGGCCCACCACGTGGCGACGATCTGCAGGCCGGTGGGAAGTCCGTCCTCGCCAAAGCCCGACGGTACGGAGAGTGCCGGATTGCCGGTGAGGTTGAACGGGTATTGATAGGCGGTCCAGCTCTGGCGTGTGATGCCGCATTCCTTGCCGTTGATCACGACCGGTTGCGTCGCATCAAAATCTGCATCAAGGGCGGTGCGCGCCGCGGTCGGCGAGACCAGGGCGTCATAACGGCGCAGCAGGGCCTGGACGCGCCCATAGAGTTCGCCGCGCTCTGCCTGGGCATCAAGAATGTCGCCCGCGCTCCATTGCGCGCCCCATTCGCCGAAGGCGATGAAGCTGGGCGAGAGCTTGTCGCGCCTCTGCGGCAACAGCGCTTCAACCGCGTGATGGATCGCAGCCTGGTAAAGCACGCGACCGGCCGGTTCGGCCCAGTCGAAATTGGCCGGCGCGGGTTCCACGATGGCGCCCAGCGAGGTGAAGACATCAAGGCAGGCCTTGGTGTTGGCCACGACATCGGGCGCGACTTCCGCGTTCGCCATGGTTTCGGCATAGGCGATGGTCATGCCGTCGAGCGTGTCGCCGTTCAGCGGCGGGCGGCGCACCTGGCCTGAACCCAGGCTCCAGGGATCGCTGGTGTCGGGGCCCGACATCAGGCGCACCATGGAGACCGCATCGGCGATCGTGCGGGTCATCGGGCCGGTGAAGGACTGGTTCCCGAAGGGGTCTGATCTGGCAGGATGCGGGACCATGCCGCGGGTCGGTTTGTGGCCGACAATGCCGGTGGTAGCCGCCGGACCGCGGATCGATCCGGCGCCATCGGTGCCGATACCCAGCGGCGCCAGACCCGCGGCCACCGCGGCTGCGGCGCCGCCCGAACTGCCGCCCGGCGTGCGCTCGAGATCCCAGGGGTTGCGTGTCGTGCCGCTCAGCACCGAATCGGTCATGCCCTTGTGGCCAAACTCCGGGGTTGTCGTCTTGCCGACAACGATGGCGCCACCCGAACGCAGGCGGCGCACCGCCGGAGCGTCGTGTTCGGGAACATCGTTCTCGCAGGTGAACGAGCCGTTCTTGTTGGGCATGCCGGCAACCGCAACCATGTCCTTGACGCTGACGGGGACACCGTGGAGCGGCCCGGTTTTTGCGCCCGAAGCGACCGTGGCGTCGGCTGCCGCCGCTGCGGTCATCGCCTGATCACGGTCGACCGTGACAAAGGCGTTGAGCGTTGCCTGGCTGGCATCGATCGCGTCGAGCACGGCGCCGACATAATCGGTGGAAAGCAACTCACCCGCCTTGATGCGCCGGGCGGCATGGGTGGCGGAAAGAAACAGAAGATCATCGTCCATGGCCCATAGATGGCACGTCAGGCGTGGACGTCAAGCAGGCGGAGCGGCAGCATGGGCCATGATTATCGAACAGGATGGGCTGGCCTTTCGTGTCGGAGACCGCATTGCCATGTCCGAGCGGCCGGTCCGTCAGGTCGTGGGCCATGGCCTGATCATCCGCGCGCTCTGGACCGGCTTTGCCCTGCTCTGGCTCACGCTCACCCTGGGGCTGGCGCTCGACATGCTCGCGAGTGGCGAGAACTGGGGTCTTCTGATGCCCCTGGTGTTTGCTGCGGTCGGTGTGGCGCTGTTGTTGTTCTGCATTCGGGCGGCCTTCTGGCGACGCGAGACCGTGATCGATCGCGATGCGGTTCTGGTCACCGAGCGCAGCACTGCCGGCTCCAGGCACTGGAGCGAACCGCTCAGCGCCTTTCGGGGCGTCATGGCGCTCGATATTCCGGTCTCAGCCGAAGGCCGGGCGCACAAGATCGCAGCGATCGTTCTCGATCATCATCAGAATGACCGGCGCATCGTGCTCTGGAGTATGCTGATCTCCGGCGGGCGGCGCGATGCCTGCCGGGATTATGCCGAATGGCTGGGCCATGATGTGGTTCAGTCGCGACCGGCAACCGAGGTCGTGGATGCCGCGGTCAACAGAAGCTGAGCAGGATCAAGGGACGACAAGACCATGGCGATCACGAGTAGCGGTTACACCTTCAGCTTCGACAACGGGGATGCGCCGGGAGCGCTGCCGGCGACCTTCACGACCAAAGGCAACATCCTGCATGCTACCTGGATGATGGTTTCTGCCGTGATCTTTGCGGTTGTGGGGATGACGATGATGTCGGATCTCCATGCCGAACCTTTTCCGGAATCCCTGATCCCTTACGCGCCGCTCCTGATCGGTTGTGGCGTCTTCCTGGCTGGTCTTTATGCCGCGCTGCTGAAGATCGAAACCACGATCGACCACGGCACCATCACGATCCGTCGCAGATCGTGGTTCAAGGCCCGTGAACATGTCATGGCGTTGTCGGACTATCCCGGGGTCCTGCGAAAACGCGTGACCTACAACCGCAACAAACAGACCCACGTCGCCTGGCTCGCGGCGCTGCCCCATGACGACAAAAGCAAACGTGTTGTCCTGGGTGCGAGCAACGACGAGGCAGAAGGGCGCAAGCTGGTCGAGGATTGCGCGCGGTTGCTTGATATTCCCGCCCTGGAAGAAACTGCCGATGGGTTTCAGGCTCGCGCGCCTGGTGATCTCGACCGCTCGATTGCAGAACTCGCCGCGGCCGGAAAGATCGACACCACTTACAAGACCGGCAGTGCGCCGGCGGAGCTGGGTGTCGAACGCGGCAGCGACATGATCGTGCTGAATTTCCTCAAGGCCGCGATCCCGCTGAAACTGCTGGTCGTGGTCGCCGGTGTCGGGGCGGCGATCACGGTCGCGATACTCCTTGAGATCATTGGTTCCGACATGATCCTGGTCATCCCCGCGATCGCTGCCTTCGGCATTGCCGTCTTTCTGTTCCTGACCCTGGGCAGGATGAAGGCGCGCCGCCAGCTCATCCTGCGCCGCGACCGCGTCGTGATTGCTTCGCTCTCAAAGGACGGCAAGGAACCCAAGATCGGCGCCGAACTGATGCACGATGAAATTGAAGGTGTCCGTATCGCGCCCGCCAAATACGGCGGCAACGCCCTGTGGTTCGACACCGATCGCGGCTCCTTCCCCGCCGGCGACAACGCCCCGCGCGCTGCTCTGGACTACGCCCACAGTCTCGTCATCGCCGCCCTTGCGACGGCGCAGGAAGGCAGTGAGACGGGCGGCGATCAGTGACATCTCCCGAAGTTGTCCATGCTTTCGGTTACCCGTTTGATCCGCCGGGCCATGGCTTTTTGTTCGTTGGCGGTCGGGGGCTGCGCATTATCGAGGATGGCAGTGACCCTTTGGTCGACACGATGGTCGAACTCGATGGTGCCGTTGTGTCGGCAGAGGAAGCACGTCACGGGCTCGGGGATACCGATAGCGCGAGGGTGCCGCGCACGGCCGTGGTCGGTTATGGCTCGAACGCATCGCCCCAGCGGCTGCTGGAGAAGTATGGCGAGGATGCCACGATCCCGGTATTGCGCTGCAGGCTGCACGACCACGATGTCGTCTATGCCACCCATATCGCGACCTATGGTTCGCTGCCCGCCGGGGTCTATCACAGCGCGGGCACGGTCGCCCATGTCTCGGTTTCGCTGCTGACCGATACGCAGCTCGAGATCATGCATGTCTCGGAGGGCGAAAATTATCATTTCGCCAGGCTGGAGGGCCGGGTCGAGGCCGATGGCATGGGCGAGGTCGCTGATGCCGCAGCCTATGTCACCAGCCATGGGGTTTATGGCTATGGCGGCGAACCGGTGGCGCTGGCCAGGGTTCATGCCGACAACCGGCGCTTTGTCGCGCGCGAACAGGCCGACATGCTGGGCGAGTTATGCGGTCATCTGGGCGAAGGTGCCGATCTCCACGCCTTCATCCTGCGCGTCGTCGGTGATGACGACCATCGTCGCTCGCTGGTCCTGAAGATGCGTGAGCGCGCGATCCGTCACGCCGACTAGCCGGCGATCTTTCCCATCACGATCGCGAGGAAAACCAGCAGGCCGACCTGGCCGTTGGAGACAAAACGTTTGAAGCATGAGGCAGGCGTGTCGAGTTTGACGGTGGTGACCTGCCAGACGAAATGGCCGCCCGCACCGGCTGCGACCAGGTAAAACGGCCAGGCGAGGCCGACCTTGCGGGCGGCGGCGGCGAGACCGACCAGGAACAGCACATAAAACAACGCAACGATCGGTTTGGTTTTATCGCCGAACTTCAGGGCGGTCGATTTGACGCCGATCTTGATATCGTCGTCCTTGTCCTGATGGGCATAGATCGTGTCGTAGCCGATCGTCCAGCAGATGCAGCCGGCATAAAGCAGCAGTGGTGCCAGCGAGAGCTCGCCCTTGACCGCGGCCCAGCCGACCAGCGCACCCCAGTTGAAGGCCAGGCCCAGGAAAAGCTGGGGCCAATAGGTCAAACGTTTCATGAAGGGATAGAGCGCCACAAGGCCCAACGAGGCTGCGCCGATCAGGATGGCGGCGGGATCGAGCTGGACCAGCACCACCAGGCCAAGTCCCAACAGCAGCGCCAGGAGGATGAACGCACCGAGCAGCGAAATTTCGCCGCTGGCCAGCGGGCGCGACTTCGTGCGTTCGACACTGGCGTCGAATTCACGGTCCATGATGTCGTTGATGACGCACCCTGCCGAACGCATCACAACAGCGCCGACCAGGAACAACACGAGTAGGCGCAGATCGGGAAATCCATCGGCCGCGAGCGCTGTCGACCACCAGCACGGCCACATCAGAAGCCAGAAACCGCCCGGGTTGTGCGCCCGGGCAAGCTTCAGCCAGGGCCTGGTTGGAGCCGGTGCGAAGCGATCGACCCAGTTTGTTGCCATGGACGGCAGGGGCGCCTTCGCGCTATCGCTGGGGCTGGTCATGTTTGATGAGGGTCCATGCGTCGTGATGGGCGGCCCGTGCCGCGTCTCTTTGTCGAATCACCGCTTGCCGAAGGCGCTTTTGCAGAGCTTGCCGACGGCCAGCGCCATTACCTCGCACGGGTCATGCGCCTTGGGCAAGGTGATGGCGTGCGCCTGTTCAATGGTCGCGACGGCGAATGGCTGGCCAGGCTCGATGGAACCGGGGTGTTGTGCGAAGAGCTGTTGAAGGTTCAGACATCGACGGCTGGACCCTGGTTGCTGTTTGCCCCGCCGAAAAAAGACCGCCTGCGTTTTCTGGTCGAAAAAGCGACGGAACTGGGTGCCGGCCGCCTGATGCCGATCACGACGGCGCGGACCGAACCGCCCGGGACCAGGACGGCCAAATTCCGTGACTGGGCTGTTGAAGCCGCCGAACAAAGCGGGCGTCTCGATGTTCCCGCGTGTTTTGATCAGCAGCCGCTCGCGGCGGTTCTTGAGGCATGGCCTGTCGATCGGGCGCTTTTGTTATGCGATGAAACCGGCGGCGGCAAACCCGCCTCGCGCGCCTTTTCCGGAGATGCCGGCATCCTGATCGGTCCAGAGGGAGGCTTTGATCCAGGCGAGCTTCGTCACCTGAAAACGCTGGCGATGGTTGTGCCGGTCTCACTTGGAGCCCATATCCTGCGTATCGAGACGGCGGCTGTGGCTGCGCTTGCCGCTTGGCAAGCCAGTCGCGATTTGCTCTAGTCGCCGGACCGATCAGTACGGGTTCGCCGGCCCGTTACCTTTCCACGGTCACAGGGGGTCTTTCGACCGTGTCTATTCCTTCCGCTCAAAACACCACGCCGCTGACCGAAAAAGCACAGCTCATCGAGCGCCTGGAATCCGGGTGCAAGCCAAAGGACGAGTGGCTGATCGGCACAGAACACGAGAAGTTCTGTTACGACGCCGCGACCTGCAAACCACTCAGCTATGACGCGCCCAACGGGATTCGTGCGATTCTCGAGGAACTCCAGCGCTTCGGCTGGGAACCGATGAACGAGGGCGACAACGTGATCGGTCTCTCCAAGGACGGCCAGCATGTCTCGCTTGAGCCGGGCGGCCAGCTCGAGCTTTCCGGCGCGCCGCTCAAGAATCTGCACGAGACCTGCCGCGAGACCAACGCGCATCTCGATCAGTGCAAGGAAATCTCCGAGGAAATGGGGATCACCATCCTGGGCCTGGGCTTCCGGCCGCGTGAAACGCGCGAGGATGTGCCCTGGATGCCCAAGGGCCGCTACAAGATCATGCGTGAGTACATGCCCAAGGTCGGCACCATGGGGCTCGATATGATGCTGCGCACCTGCACCATCCAGGCCAATCTCGATTTCGGCTCGGAAGCCGATATGGTCCAGAAGTTCCGGGTTGGCCAGGCGCTGCAATCGGTCGCCACCGCGCTGTTTGCCAATTCACCCTTCACCGAAGACCAACCCAACGGTTATCTCTCCAAGCGCGCCCACGTCTGGACCGATGTCGATACCGATCGCAGCGGCCTGTTGAAGTTCGTCATCGAGGACGGCTTCAGCTTCGAGCGTTATGTCGATTATGCGCTCGACGTGCCGATGTATTTTGTCATGCGCGACGGCAAGTACATCGACGCTTCGGGCATGTCGTTCCGTGATTTCCTCGATGGTCGTCTGCCGGCGTTGCCGGGTGAAATCCCCACCGTCACCGATTGGGAAGACCACCTCACCACGCTGTTCCCCGATGTCCGGATCAAACGGTACATGGAAGT
>Ga0233427_10003728_pt1 | contig 13141 bp, 16 predicted proteins | sample SI_118_April2016_5_FD_179885 | JGI IMG/M metagenome (GOLD analysis project Ga0233427, IMG submission 179885) | Seawater microbial communities from Saanich Inlet, British Columbia, Canada - SI_118_April2016_100_MG | ecosystem: Environmental > Aquatic > Marine > Inlet | place: Canada: British...
CGCCCTTGCCTGGCTGCGGCCCAATGCTCTGGAATGGACGCGCTACAGCCCGCCCGATGGCGAGGTTATGGAGCCCCGCGGTCTCTGGCGGCGTTTGTCGTGGCGCCCGAGTGTTCTCTGGGCTCTTTGTCTTTCGGGCATGGCGGTGTTGTCTCTGGTGCTGATGTCGCGCACCGGCGAATTCCTCTACTTCCAGTTCTGAGGGATGAGAGCATGAACCCCGCCAAACGTTTTCTTGTGGTTTTCCTGCTGCCGATCCTGGCCCTGCTGCCGCTTGGCCTGGTCAACGTGCTGTTCCTCGACCATTCGGGGGAACTGCTCGATGGCGAAGCGGTCGCGAAGCTGCAGCAGGAGCAGCCGGCTCTCTTCGGCAGCGCCACCCACGATGCGCCCTATCGCTACAAGCTTGCCCTGATGGTCGAGCGCCGGCTGGAGATCATCGTGATCGGCTCGTCGCGTGTGCTGGCCCTGCGCCAGGAGATGTTCCAGGCACCATTCGCCAATCTGGGGCGTACCGTGAACTATCCGGCCGAAGCCGTCGCGGTGGTCGATGACATTCTGGCCGGCCATCATCCTCAGCTCGTGCTGTTCGGGCTCGACCCCTGGTGGCTCAATCCGGTCTGGCGTCATGCCCCCGATTTTCGATCTCATGATGAAGTTGGTGGCGCACTGTCGCCAGGAGCGATCATGGCGCCACTGCGCTGGCTGGCCGATGGCCGGATCGACCTCACCGTCTTTACCGGGCGCCTGCTGGATTCTGGTTCTGCCGAGCGCGACGGTGTCGCCCTGCTCGGTATCCAGGCGCTCATGACCGAGCGCGGCTATCGTGATGACGGATCGCTCGCCCGCGGATTGATGCTTCATGGCGTGGGCCTGGCTGCCGACTTCGGCTTTGCCGATACCCAGGTCCGGATCCGATCGGGTCAGGCACAGTTCCAGTTCGGCGATGCGGTCGACGTCGAGAGGCTGGGCCAGCTCGCTGAAGCCATCGGGCGCCTGCAGGATGCCGGGATCGCGGTCGTTACCTATGTCCCACCAGTCGCTCCAACCGTTCTAACCGCGATCGCCGATGAAGGAAGAAAATTCGCCTTCATTGACGCGACGCGGGCGGCTTTTTCCAGTCTGGGAACGTCCCACCTTGATGCCTGGGACGCGACCGTCTTGGGTGGCAACGATTGTGAATTCGTCGACGGGTTCCATCACGGTGAAACGCTGGATCTGCGTCTGCTGCTGGCGATGTCCGAGTTGGCGCCGGTCCCTCTGGCTGACTGGCTCGACCGGGTGGAGCTGGAACACTGGCTGGCGCTTTCCCGGGGACATTCCCAGATCGTTCCGCTGCTCGGACACGGCACGGCGCCGGAAAGTGACTTTCTAGGTCTGGGATGTGCCGGGCGCAGTTGATGCGCCATCCGGGGTGGCGACCTGACCATCCCGTTTGAACTCCTCCAGAACCCAATTGCGGAGTGCTGCCACTTGGGGGCGTTGCAGCGCTTCGGGCGGGCAGACGAAATAGATTCCAAACTCCAGCGCTACAGCATCATTTCCCTCAAACGGTCGTATGAGTTGCCTGTTCTCGAGCGCCTGGTCGGCCATGTCATGGGAGGCAAGGGCGACACCGCGTCCCAGGATGGCAGCCTGGACAATCACGCCTGCATCACTGAAGTGATCGCCACGGCGCAGGTCGACGCCCTGCACGCCCAAGGTCTTCAGCCACATGTCCCAGCCGGGCGTGACTCCGCTGGCGTTCGACCAACTGTCGTCATGGAGAAGGTTGTGTCGCGCCAGGTCTGACGGTTTGTCGAGCGGTCGGTCCGGGCTTGCCAACAAAGGTGCGCAGACGGGAAACAGTTCAACATCGGCCAGCTTGTCGACCTGCATGCCGGGATAGTTCCCGCGTCCAAAGCGCATCGCGGCGTCGACCTCGCCCAGGGCGAGATCGACCAGTTCGTCGGAGGCCGAGATTCGCAGTTCGATCTCGGGTGCGTGCTGCTGGAAGCGATCAAGCCGCGGCAACAGCCAGCGGGCGGCAAGTGAGGGCGAAAGCGTCACGGTGATGTGCTGATCGTCATGCAGCCGTTCCAGGCGGGCCAGGGCACGCTGCATGGTCGCAAACGCCTGGGAGACTTCGGGCAGGATCAGTTTCCCCGCCTCGGTCAGTGCGACCGCTCTGGTGCGCCGCTCGAACAGACGCATGCCGAGCCGGTCCTCCAGGCCACGGATCTGATGACTGATGGCTGCGGGCGTCACAGCTAGTTCGTCGGAGGCCTCGGTGAACGACAGGCGACGGGCGGCAGCCTCGAAGGCGCGCAGGCTGTTCAGCGGCAGCGTCGAAAGCCGAGTATCCATGGTTCTATAAATAAGATTTCCTCATCTGTAAGACAAGAACTCATCGTTCGTGATGCCCGTTTTTAAAACCTTATTTTGAGAACGAGCAGACCATCAAGGCTGCTACGGCCTAGGAGAGCTCATATGTTCCAGCATCACCCCTCGATCACGACAGCGCTCCATGAAGAGCGTTTTCTTTCGACACACCGGCCGGCTTCCAGGCCTCGCGGTGTCGCGGTAAACCTGTTTGCTTCCGTTGTCGGGGCATGGCGTCGCGTACGTGAAATTCGCGCGACACGCCGGGCGCTGAACCGGCTGGATAACCATCTGCTTTGCGATATTGGTGTCCGGCGCGATCAGATCGGCCCCATCGCACGTGCGGTTTCGTTGCCTTATCTGACGGTCTCGGGGCAATCCTTCGATCATACGCCCTGGCGTTGCGACTGACCGGGGTGAAACCCGGCCTTCACTTTGTTAGCGTGCGCCGCACGGACTGGAGCGCACATTGTCATCGACTGAAGCAACACCGCCTCGCGATTCTGTCGCCGCCGTGCTTGCCGCTGCCGGCAGCGGTGTACGTGTTGGTGGCCGGCCAAGGCGTTTCTGCAACATCGCGGCAAGTCGCTGCTCGAACACGCAGTAGAATTCCTTTCGACGGTGGCCGGCCGGATCGTGGTCGGCCTGCCAACCGGGCAGGTTGATGAGGGCCAGGCACTTCTTGGTGGCCTGAACGCCCATTGCATCGCTGGTGGCGCTTCCAAGCAGGAGACCGTTGCCCTGCTCCTCGATCAGGTCAGCGAACCGCTGATTATCGTGCACGATGTCAGCGAGTTCATGGCTGATCCTGATCTTCTTGCGCGTTTGCTGGCTCTGATTGGAGAGGACGATGCGGTCGTCCCGGTCGAACGTCTTCGGGTTCGTGGTTCGCTTGCCACGATCGATGCCGATGGCTGGATGGAAAGCAGGGTCGATCGCGAGCGCCTGGTTTCATCCTATTGCCCGCAGGTCTATCGGCGTGAAGCTCTGGTCCAGGCATTCATACAAGCGCAGCGCGACGGCTGGCACGAGACCGGAATCTACGCCCTGGTCCATCGTGCCGGTGGAAAGGTGTGTCTGGTCGAGGACGGGGGTGAACATCTCAAGCTCACCTATCCCGAAGACCTCGCCGTGCTGGAGAACACATGACCACCGGCAGCGTGAAAATCGCCGGCGGATTGTCCGAGGTCGCCCGCGATTATGACGGGTTTTTCGTCGACCTCTGGGGCACCTTGCATGATGGGTTCGAACTGTTGCCCGGTGGACGCGATTGCCTGGAGCGCCTGCGTGGCATCGCTCCGGTCTGCCTGCTTTCCAACTCTCACCGCCATCGTTTTGTCGAGGTCGACCGGTTGCTGACGATGGGCCTGACGCCGGATGACTATGACGCGCTGGTCACCGCGGGTGAGGTTTGTCGTAACCGCCTGGCAGGCGACCTGCCTGAAGGCTGTGGCACGAACTTTCTGTTTATAGGGATGGAAGAAAACGCCGCACTGCTTGATGGCCTGGGGTTCGGTCGTGTCGAACAGGCCAGCCAGGCCGACTTTGTCCTGATCGGTGATCCCGAGCTCGACCGTCAGGATCTCACTGCCTACCGCGAGGTTCTGGGCGAAGCGGTGCAGCGCAATTTGCCGTTGGTCTGCCCGAACCCGGATCGGTGATCGTTCTGGGGCGAAAGCCACCGCGCCAAGCTTGGCGCCATCGCCGACCTTTACGCGGAACGTGGTGGAAAAGTCCTGTGGTATGGCAAACCCTGCGCCAATGCATTCGAAGCAGCGGTATCCGCGCTCGACAACGTGCCAGGCCGGGTGCTGGTGATCGGCGACGGTCTCAGCAATGACATGGTTGGTGCGCGCGATGCCGGCCATGACAGTTGTTTTGTCGTTGGCGGCCGCGAGGCTGCGGGGCTCGGATTGGCGGCGGGTGAATGCCCTGATGCCGTGAACCTGGCGGTGCTCTTTGCCGAACACGCGATGTGGCCGACCATCTCGGTGCCTGCCTTCGTCTGGTAGAAATCCACGCCGTGCTCAGGCGGTAGCCATGGCGTCCTGGGCTTCGACGGCTTCTTCCAGCAACCAGGCGCGGAATGCCGCCACCTTCGGTTTTCTGGCGCTGCCCTTGGGATAGACCAGCCAGTGCGAGAGGTTCTCGTCGGTCAGGTCGCCAAACGGCATCACGAGGCGGCCCTCATCGAGGTCGTCCTGCATGATGATCTGGCTACCCAGCGCAACACCCAACCCGGCGGCGGCAGCCTCCATCGCCAGATCGCTGCTGTCGAAGAACAGACCGCGGCTGCCGTCGACCCCTGCGACGTGGAGTGCCGAGAGCCAGTAGCGCCAGTCTTCGTCGTTGCTCTCGTGCAGCAGGGTCTGGTGGCGCAGATCCTCCGGCCGGTTCAGGCGTGGTTTGCGTGTCAGCAGTTCGGGATTGCACACGGCGACATAGCGGTCTTCGAAAAGCTTGTCGGAATCGAGCCCGGGCCAGTCACCGGTACCGTAGCGAATGCCGCAGTCGACATCCTCGCGGGCGAAATCGACATTACGTTCGGTCGTCACCATGCGCACTTCGATCTCGGGTTCCTTGATCTGGAATTGGCGCAGGCGCGGGATGAACCAGCGTACCGCGAAGGTCGGCAGCATGGTGACAGAGAGCGGACCGTGAGCGTCATGGCTGACGATCAGATCGGTGCCATCGGCGATCAGATCGAAGGCCTGGCGCAGATAGGGCAAGAGGATTTCACCCTCATCGGTCAGCCACAGGCCGCGCCCGTGGCGTTCGAACAGGCGCACGCCCAAACGTTCCTCCAGCGCCTTGACCTGATGACTCACTGCGGCCTGGGTAACGTTGAGTTCCTCGGCTGCGCGGGTGAACGACAGATGGCGTGCTGCGGCCTCGAAGGCGCGCAGGGCGTTCAGGGGTGGAAGGCGACGTCCGCTCATGAGGTATAAATAAACCTCATAGCAGCCGTGACAAGATGTCGCTCCTCTTTCTGCTCTAAATTCCCTACATACTAACCAACACAACAAGTGCTGACAATGGATCACACGGTCCCGCCGCAGCGATAATCATAAGGAGAAGTACCATGATCAAGATGTTCAAGCGTAACCGCAACGAGAATGCCAACCACGCGGCTCGCACCAGGGTTGAAGCCCGGCGCTCCCACGTTTCGCCCTTCGGCGCATCGTTCAACGCCCTGCGTCCCCTGATTTCCTGACCACCTGATCTCCCGCGGAACTGAAGCTGCCGGTCCACGTGCGGCGGCGGAAACTGGAAGTTTCAGTCTCGTAGACAAGGCGGGGTCCCTTAACTGGGATCCCGCCTTTTCTATGTTGTGTGACGGTCGTTAACGACTCATCAAGCTATCGCCTCTAACATCTGTGATTGGCGCTGGGGGATGCTTGCATTATTATGGGACAGCCCCGGCCAGGAGACGCCTGCCATGTCGAAGTTCTATTACAAGCCCCCGCATCGCAGCGTGAAGGACCTGTTGGCCGCCGAGGATGGCGTTACGGCCATTGAATATGGCCTGATTGCATCGAGCATTGCCCTTGCTTTCATCGCGATCGCCATCCTGTTGGGTGACGATGTCGGCGCAATGTTCACCAGCCTCAGCGATGCCGTGCAGAGCGCCACCGGCGATTGATCGGACCCTGCGGGTTTCGACTTTGACATAACAGTGCTTGCAGCGCTGAATCACGCGTGCCAAAACCAGTTTCTCCGCCGCCTGACGCCATCAGGGCCCGAACGGGTCCTGAACCATAAAAAAGAACAAGATGGACGTTTCTGCTCGTTTGGGCCTGAAACGACCTTGTTCAAGCGCAGGGTTTTGCCGTGTCCTTTACTGATCTTCCCCATGCTGCACGCCTCGGCCATCTGCTCGCCGAACGGTCCGTCCTGATCGCTGACGGCGCGACCGGCACCAATCTCTTTGCCCTGGGCCTGCAGACCGGTGACGCGCCGGAGCTCTGGAATGTCGATTTCCCCGAACGGGTGATCACGCATCACCAGGCGATGGTCGATGCCCGTGCCGATATCATCCTGACCAACAGTTTCGGCGGCACCGCCAACCGGCTGAAGCTGCACCGTGTCGATGATCGCGTGGTCGAGCTCAATCGCGCAGCCGCAATGCTGGCGCGCCAGGCCGCCGATGGCGCCGGCAGGCCGGTGCTGGTTGCCGGTTCGATGGGTCCGACCGGCGAGATCATGGAGCCGGTCGGTGGACTGACCCAGACCGAGGCCGTGGCGGCGTTCGCCGAACAAGCCAAAGGTCTCAGCGAAGGCGGCGTCGATATCCTCTGGATCGAGACCATGTCCTCAATCGAGGAAGCGGCCGCTGCGATTGAAGGTGCGGCCGCGACGGGCCTGCCGATCGTCTGCACCATGACCTTCGATACCAACGGGCGCACCATGATGGGAATCACGCCTGAAGGTGCGGCCGAGTTCTGTGCTGCCAGCCATCCCGCACTTGCAGCCTTTGGCGCCAATTGCGGCAACGGGCTGGGTGAACTGGTTGCCGCGGTTGCCGGAATCGGCGCGGCCTGCGAGCCCGATCGTGTGCTGGTCGCCAAGGGCAATTGCGGCATTCCGGAATTTGTCGACGGCGAGATCCGCTACACCGGCACGCCCGAACTGATGAAACGTTATGCCCGCACGGTCCACGATGCCGGTGCACGCATCATCGGGGGCTGTTGCGGCTCGACCCCTGAACACATCGCCGCCCTGGCCGAGGCGCTGGCCGATCACGAGGCTTCAGAGCGGCCCAGCCTGGAGCAGATCGAGGCCGAGCTTGGTCTTTCCCGTGTTGCGCCCCCTCCCGATGGCGGCCGCAAACGCCGGTCGCGCCGCCGCCGCTGATGGCTTCGTAGTTTTCGGTAATATTGCACTGCAGCACGTAAAAATTTCCTGAACTTGTTGGTTGAAGCCGGTTTCGCGCCTGCTATTGTGCGACGCACAAATTCAGATGCGGCCCGCTGTAAGGCGGCCGCCAGCCCCAGATGTGCGGAGAACACCCCATGGATACTGCAACCCACGACCGGCTTTCCGAATTTTCCGTCGGCCAGTCCGATAGTTATGCCCGGACCGTGACCAATGCCGATATTGTCCTGTTTGCCGGTGTTTCGGGCGATGACAATCCGGTCCATCTCAACGATGAATTTGCTTCGGCCACCATGTTCAAGGGCCGCATCGCCCACGGCATGCTCGGTGCCAGCTACATCTCGACCGTGATCGGTACGCGCCTGCCCGGACCGGGCTCGATCTACATGGGCCAGTCGCTGAAGTTTCTGGCGCCGGTGCGCATCGGCGACACCGTGACGGCAACCGTCACAATCACCGCGATCGACGAAGCCAAGCGCCGCCTGACCCTGGAGACGGTCTGCACCGTCAAAGGCAAGAACGTGATCGAAGGCGAAGCCAGGGTGATGTTGCCGAAGCCGTGAAGGCAGCTTCGTTGTTTGTCTAGCCTCAAGCGTCGGCACTCGCTTTTGTTTGTGTGGCCTCAGGCGCCGGCTCTCGCTCCGCTCGTTTGGCTAACGCCGCTAACGCGGTGGGCTCGCGGTCGCTCGCCGTCGGCCCGCTGGGCCTCCCGCTCTAACCACCATTTGGGTGTCATCCCGGACAAGGGAGCGGAGCGGACGCGATCCGGGATCGCGATCAGGCACCGCAGATAGCTTTGTGCCGCTCGAGGCCCCGGCTCTTCCGTTGGTCGGCCGGGGTGACACAGTTGTTGAGGCTAACGCAGAACCACCCCAGGTGTCGCATATGGCGGGAGGCCCAGCGGGCCGACTGCGAGCCCGCGCCGACGGCGCGTAATCCGAGAGAGCGGAGCGAACGCCGGCGCCTGAGGCTAAAGACAAAAAATCCCCATTCCGCGAAAGCCCGCTTTGGGCTAGGACACGGCCCATGAGGATTCTTCGTCATCCCGTCCCTACGCCTGAAGCCCTGCGCGGCGCCGTTGTTGCGCTGGGCAACTTCGACGGCGTGCATCGTGGCCATCGCAGTGTGATCGAACACGCCCGTGCCCTGGCGGGTGATGCCGGGGCGCCATGCGGCGTGGTGACGTTCGAACCCCATCCCCGCAGTTTCTTCCAGGGTGCCGGCGCGCCCTTTCGCCTGACCCCGTTCCGACAGAAGGCGCGACTGATGGCCGGCCTTGGGCTCGACCTGATGGCAAACTTCACCTTTGACCCCGCACTGGCCGGTCATCTGGCCCAGGATTTTGTCGCGACCCATCTGCTCAGGGGCCTCGGCGTCAGCCATGTCGTGACCGGGCCGGGCTTTGTTTTCGGCAAGGGCAGGCGGGGCAACGGCACTGTGCTTGCACGCATGGCCGAGATGGAGCAGTTCGGTTATTCCCAAGCGCCGATCTATGCCCATCGCGGCACCAAGGTGTCATCCACCGACATCCGTGTGCTGTTGCGCCGTGGCCAGGTCGATCAGGTCGCCGAACATCTCGGTCACGTCTGGGAGTTTGAGGGCCGCGTCCAGGCCGGCGAACAGCGCGGCCGCGAGATGGGTTTCCCCACCGCCAACCAGGCGCTCGACGGTTTGCTGCATCCAGGCCCCGGCATCTATGCCGTGCGTGCCGGCATCGTCGACGGCAAAACCACCACCTGGCACGACGCCGCCGCCTATGTCGGCACCCGCCCGACCTTTGCGGGCGAGACCGTGTTGCTCGAGACCAACCTGTTTGATTTCTCCGGCGACCTCTACGGCAAACGCCTGCGGGTTTGTTTCGTCGAACGCGTACGCAAGGACATGACCTTCCGCGGCATGGACGCGCTTGCCATCCAGATGCAGGAAGATTGCGACAAGGCCCGCGTCGTCCTGGCCGGCCTCAAGGGCCGCTCCCCGCAAGCCTGCGGCACGGTGCCCGAGAAAGCCTAGGCCAGCGTCTGGAGTCAGACCGGCTAAGGCCACGCCGACCAGAAGCGACCATCGTTACCCTGCCTGATCGAGATCCTGGCTCTGCGCCGCTCCGCGCCTTGTCCGGGATGACACAAACTATTTTGGCCCGTGAAACTTGCGGTCAACGTCGTTTGCGTGATCGCATGGCTCCCTGCTCGGCGATTTGGTAGTGGGAGGCCCGCAAGGGCCGACGGCGAGCAACTGCGAGCCCGTCGCGCATGCGGCGAAAGCCAAGTGCACGGAGTGCACGCCCGGCGACTGAGGGAGAACAAAAGTGACAACCCAGATCTTCAAGGATGCGCGCAAGGCAACCTTCCTCAATCAGGAAGGAGCGGACAAACCGCTCAAGAGCCCGATCGCCGATAGCGTGGTGGAAGCCGCGCGCGCCTATCGCATGGGCCGGCTGCGCCAGAAGATGGCAGAGCATGATTGCGCCGCCATGCTGCTTTATGATCCGATCAACATCCGCTACGCCTTTGAAGTCAGCAACATGCAGGTCTGGACCGCGCATAATGCGGTGCGCTACGCCCTGCTGCTGGCCGATGGTCCCTCGGTGATGTTCGAGACCACCGCCGGCATGCCGCTGTGGGAGGGTGTCGATGCCGTCGATGAGCTGCGTGTCGCCACGCCCTGGCTCTACATGACGGCTGGTGGCCGCGCCGATGAATTCCTCAACCGGTGGGCCGATGAAATCACCGATCTTGTCCGCACCCATGGCGGCGGTAACAAACGCATCGCGATCGACAAATGCGAACCCCCGGGGGCCTTTGCCCTGAAGGAGCGCGGCCTCGACATCCAGGACGGCCTGGAACTGACCGAACGTGCGCGTTCGATCAAGTCAGCCGACGAGATCGCCCTGATGCGCTGGACCGTCCGGGTGTGCGAAGCCGCCATGGCGCGGATCTACGAGAACTCCGTGCCCGGCAGGACCGAGCAGGAGTTGTGGGCCGAGATGTCCTATGAAAACGCCCGCTCGGGCGGCGAGTGGCTGGAAACTCGGCTGCTCGCCTGTGGCGCCAACACCAACCCCTGGTATCACGAGTGCGACGACACCGTGTGCCAGCTTGGCGAGATGATCTCGCTCGATACCGATCTGATCGGCCCCTACGGCTATTGCGCCGATCTCTCGCGCTCCTGGACCTGCGGCTACACACCGATGACCAACAGCCAGCGGCGCATGTATGGCCAGGCACTCGAACAGGTCACCCACAACACCGCACTGCTGCGCCCCGGCATGAGCTTTGCCGAATACAACGAAAAGTCCTGGCGCATCCCGCAAGCGAGCCAGGCCTACTCTTATGGCCTCGCACTCCACGGCGTCGGCATGGCCGACGAATGGCCCTGCGTCTACCTCCACCACATCAACGAGGAATCCGGCTACGAAGGCACCTTCGAAGAAGGCATGGTCGTCTGCGTCGAAAGCCTGATGGCCGAGGAAGGCACCGAAAGCATCAAGCTGGAAACCCAGGTGCTGATCACGGCTGATGGGCCGGAACGGCTCGATAGTTTTCCGTGGGAGGAGGTTTAAAGGTAATCCGATAAATGTAGGTCGAAAAGAGAGACGAACTCTATCGAGAATTGACCTGAGATACCCGTAGCCTCTTAGTTTTTCTGAATTGCGCTAAATTCACTTACATCAAACAGGCTATGCTGTTTTGGGCAGTCGTAAGCAACGGTCTCCACAGTGAACTAAAGAGGCCCTTATTCGTAAATGTAGAGATCTACCCGTTTTTATGCGGCGTTGCTTTCCTCCATATATTCAGTGAGAAATCACATGTTAGAGACAGAAGTAAAAAAATACTCCCAGGGGATCTACACTTATCCAATATTGTGGAACAGGAACGAAAAATGGAACTTTCTGTATTATCTAACATCATGATGGAATTTGGACAAATCTACAAAATGGAAGTGGATGGAAAACAAATTCCGTTTGAAGGTAGTCCAGGGAACTATAAGATTGATGGAGTTAAGCATACACGACTCGTAATTAGTCGTTTTGGAAACAGTACATACGCGAAGCACACTCATGTAATTGAGAATGTTCGTTTTTTCAATGATCGAGAGAAACGGAAGTACATAGAGGTGGCAAGAGAGGCTCTGTTTTTCGCAGGATACAATTTCAAAGGTGATCATGATGTTCACTATTATTCTGAAATTTTGATCGAACCATAAATTGAGTTTCAGATTTCTCTAAAGTCCACCACGCCAACGAACAAAATGCCTATGTGGGGCCTTTGAGGAAGGCACCGAAAGCATCAAGCTGGAGACCCAGGTGCTGATCACGGCTGATGGGCCCGAGCGGTGGACAGTTTTCCGTGGGAGGAGGTTTAGGCCCCCACAAAGCCAAGCAGGGGGAGATCGTCCCCCGCGTCGGCAGCCCTGAGCGCGGCGATATAGGCCTCGCGGCGTCCGCCTGTCTGCTGGATGTCCTGACCCGCCGCCCAATCGATCGGTGCATGCCCGAAAGAGTCTGTCACAAATACGTCGGCGGCAATGCGTGCATGGCGTCAGTTTCCGTTTGGGAACAGATGGATCTGTACAAGCCGATGATGAAACCGCGCACCGGCTTCCAGAGGACTGTAAGTCTCGTGCTGCGCCCAATATCGGACATCGCCCAGCAGCCTTACCAACTGCGGTGCGATATCGGCGGGATCAACCCCGATGTTCTTTTCGGTCAGGCGGAATTTGCCGGCCCAGCGCCAGACCTCGCCGAACAGCCGGCGAGGCAGTTCGCGAATCCAGACCGCATGGAGAACATCGCGCTTGCGCGTCCGGTCAAGCCAGTAGAGGCCGTTGGTGATGTTCGCCTGTTCCAGTTCGTTGAGCTCGCCCCGTGTCGTGACGTGCCGAAACTTCAGGCCCGCCATGTCATCGGGGTCAAGCGGGGTCGCGCCGTCCGGCTCGGCCGCGATGCCGCTCACGGCAAGAGCAGATCGTGATGGGTTCGGATCGCTTCGCGTTCGAACCCGTCGCGTGAAGATGATCTCATGATCCGTTCTCCGACCAGAAGTCGCGCGGCATCCTGAAGAGCAGTTCCTGGGCGACCCGTTCGACCTCCGCAGTGTCCTGCTCGGGTGTCAGCGTCTGGTTTTCAAACGCCATATGCACATGGGCGCGCTCCACCATCGCCCTGGCCTTATTGCGCGCCTGCTCGGCGATCAGATCGTCCACCTTGCCGTCCTCGGGCACGATGGCATAGACGAAGCGGCAGCCCATGGCTTGGGCCATCGCCTGCATGGTTTTCAGGGACGGCCCGCCCTCAAGCTCGGCCGCCTCGGCTTGCGCGACCCGCGAGCGCGAAACCCCCATACGTCGCCCCAGCTCTGCCGCCGACATGCCAAACGTGCGGCATCCCTTGTTTTAGTGAAACTCCAAGCGCCTGACCCTATGTAGCGCCGTGGCTGACGCGCTGCTAACGGCGCGCCAGCCCGCGCCGCCCTCAGATGAGTGCCAAGAACATGAGTGCCGTTTGCACGGCCATCAGAACTAGCATCCACCACAGAACTGAATTTTCGTCAGCCATCACCTGTGATCCTCCTTCCACTTCCGGGCGAGATTTGTGCTCAACATCATTGGATGTTCACAACTCGAGGCTTCAGCTTCACAATCGGCTCTCACCCATCGAAGATCGCCAAGTCTCGGAAGTCAGAGGATATTCGCTGACCCGAATCACGTTCGGCGAATTCTAATATGTTTCCCAAACATATTTCTTGTTGGTGAAGTTGGAATCCATCGGCGGCCGTGGTGTCCCACCTCGACACCCCCACCCCCCAATGCTAAACACCGCGCCATGTCGAAACTGCGCCTGATAGACGCGGCCAGCCCGCGAATTACGGACCCGGTTCTTATCTAGAAGAGCCGGGTAATTCCGTTT
>Ga0233427_10003730_pt1 | contig 13134 bp, 11 predicted proteins | sample SI_118_April2016_5_FD_179885 | JGI IMG/M metagenome (GOLD analysis project Ga0233427, IMG submission 179885) | Seawater microbial communities from Saanich Inlet, British Columbia, Canada - SI_118_April2016_100_MG | ecosystem: Environmental > Aquatic > Marine > Inlet | place: Canada: British...
AAGAAAATACTTCTTTATGATAAGGGTTTTAAAAAACCAATTTCTCCTTTAGTATTTGACTATATTATTGCCTCATCAAATATAAATGTTGATTTAAAAAATATAAAATGTAAGCAACTTATTATTGCTTCTTCAGTCTCTAAATCCAACAGAGAGCAAATAAAAAAGGAATGCCTTAAATGGGACATTCCTTTTTATGATGTAAATAAAAGTGGGGCTTTTATTTATAGTCTAAATTAATCTTTTTTCCATTCTTCCTGCTCTTTTTCATCTAAAAAGCTCCAAACAACTATTCTGCTTATTTTATTGGTAGTGCCCATGTTTACAGTTTTAACTTCTGTTGCTTTTACTTCTTCTAACTGCTTGTCAATGTCTTTTAAGTTTTCTTCTTTAGATACTAAAGTTGTAAACCATAAACACTTTTTAGCATACTTCACACTTTCAGCAATCATATTACTGATAAATTGTTTTTCACCTCCTTCACAAATTAACTCATTAGCCATACCTGCAAAGTTAAGTTTTACTTTCTTGGATCTTTTTCCAGTAAGGTTTCTAACTTTCCTCATGCTTCCTCTCATTGCTTCTTTCTTTGATGAGTGAAAGGGAGGGTTGCAGATAGTTACATCAATTTTGTCCTTAGGTTTAATTACAGTTTTGAAGATGTTGTTTTTGTCCTTTTGAAGTCTGAATTTAACCTTTCCTTTTAAGGTTGGGTTGCTTTTTATAATTTCTTTAGCCGAATCAATAGAATCAGCATTAATATCTGAAGCAATAAAATCCCAGTTGTATTCACTAATTCCTAAAACTGGGTAGATGCAATTTGCACCAACACCAACATCTAGGCAAGTAATGTTTTCTTTTTTCCCTAGTAAGTCGGCCATATAATGTATATAGTCAGCACGCCCAGGAATTGGAGGACACAAATTTGTGTCAGGGAAATCCCAATTTTTGATGCCATAATAATTGCTTAAAAGTGCTTTGTTGAGCAGTTTTACAGCAGCAGGATCAGAGAATTGTATAGAATCTTCTCCATACTTATTTGGCTTTATATAATTCTTTAATTCAGGTACTTCCTTTACAAGTTCTTGTAAATCATATTGCTCCCTGTTTTTATTATTTGGGTGCAAATTTGTTTTGATTTTATTTCTTTCTGGTGCTTCCTTTTCTTTTTCTTCCATTGAGTTGTAATTATGCTTTTCTAACAAATTCTGATTTCAGTTGCATGGAACCAAAACCATCAATTTTGCAGTTGATGTTGTGTTCTCCTTCAGTTAAGCGAATATTTTTCACTTTTGTTCCTGATTTTACTGGTTTTGGAGCACCTTTAACAGGTAAGTTTTTAATAACTATAACACTATCACCTGTTTGTAAACGAGTTCCATTGCTATCTAATACTTGTAATCCGTTTTCTAATTCTACTTCTTTTGGACTCCACTGATTAGCACATTCCGGGCAAGTGTAGGAGTCTTCTCCTGTTGAATATCCATAAGGAGATTCACATACAGGACAGGCTTTCATTTCTTCTGACATAGTTTTTTTTTATTGATATAATCTCAACTTCTAAAGTTTAGCTGTAATAATTAAGTATGTTGTTAGGTAGAAGTGATTTGTATTGATTTTTAAATTAATAATTATGTAAAGATATTTAAAAATGATTAGACTATATTTAATTTATTCTCAATAGCATCTACTAACCTAGATGATGCTTTTCCATCTGTTTTGTATAAATACTCTGTTTGTGCTTCTAGTCTTTCTTTCTCATGTAATAGTGGGTTTTCAATTGCTTTATTGAGTATGTTTCTTAATTTTTTAGGATTACTCAATTTATATGCAAAATCTACTGCTTTCATTCTAGCTAAATCCATCTTTTTAAGAAATCTTCTTTTAAAAAGTTTGTGTTTAATTCTTAGTGTAAAGCAATCCGCCATTATTATTGGTCTGTTAAGATATAAATATTCAAAAATGGTTGAGGATATATCAGAAAGTAGCACATCTGCTATTTGATAAAAAGGAATGATGTTAAATTCTTCAGGGCTAGCTAGGTAAATGTTTGAGCATTTATTTGTTAGCTTTAATATTTCTTTACTTTGGTATTTGTATCTTTTTTGATGCCAACTAAAGTTATGAAGCTTAATAATTAAATTGTTGTCAATGCTTATTTCCTCCAAATAGGGTAGTAATTTATCAATAGAAGAAGGATAAAAACTTGGAGCATATAGCACAGTGTTCTTATTAGGTTTTAATCCTAAATCCTTTAGGTCAATTTTATTCTCCTTTTTTGCTAAAGGATCACATTTTGTATATCCAGTAAGTGATAGGTTTTGAAAACCTTGATTATTTAATTCATTATACCTTGAAGCAGATTCAACTGATCGGATATCAATTCTATTATCTATATCAATGTAATATGATTGTTTGAGTCCAATTCCATGGTATACCATTACTGCAATTGTTTCATTGTTTACAATTTTATTGAGATTCCCAACATTCCCAACAATTACAATGTCAAAAGTGTCATTTATTATCTTCTTTATTCTTTGTTTTTCATTCTCTGGTTGTATAATAATTATATCAAGGTCTTCTAGTGCATTTTTAAATATTTTTTTTTCTCTTTGTGCAGTACCATAAGGAATAGTTGCAGTAATATTGTATCTCTCTCGTTTTTTCATCTCCTGTATTATAGGGATGAAATTAGCTAGATAATAGAGGTGATGACACTCAAATAGGACCTTAATCATTTCTCAAAAATAATTAAATCTTACTATTCGTAATTTTCATAATTTCATCTTCCAAAGCACAAGCCTCATCAACTAATTGTTGTCCTCTCTTCAAAATATCAGCAACAAAGGCTTTGTCTTCACAATCGCCACAATTAATTTTTACATTAAGGAAAGCACCAATTACTGCAGTTCTGGCACATAAAGCCCCAACTCCAGCATCAGTAACTGAATTAGGGTTTCCAAAGTCAGCCATTGCTTTCATTACTTCCATAGAGTTGTAAGCTGTTTCCATTACTTTAAAAGGAGTGAGGATAGCATATTGAGTAGCAGCCTGTATCGCATTATGCCTGATAGTTTTTGCTTTTTCAGTATCTTTTGGTAAACGGAACGCATCCATAATTTTATTAAAGGCATTGGTGTCCTCATCTACTAAATCCAATAAGATTCTTTGGTACTCCATTCCTTTTTCAGCCCAAGTAGAGAATTCTTCCCATCTATCATCCCAACCTCTTTTGTGTGCAGATAGGTTAGCAACCATTGTTCCTAATGAAATTCCCATTACACCACAATAAGCAGCAATTGAACCACCTCCAGGAGCAGGGCTTTCACTAGCTGTTTCATTTGCAAAACCAGTAAGACTCATGTTTACTAATGGTTTGTTGGTATCAGCATCTAACATGTATTCAATTATTCTTTCTTCAGGATTAAAAGGAGCTAATTCATCAAGGCCTAAAGTCTTAATTGCAATTTTTATAATTTCACTTTCGCTAATTCCTGTAGAGCGTTCTTGTTTTTTAAGGAAGTGTTTTCCTGCATCAATCAATACTTTTTTAGGGACTAACCCAATTAATTCGGAACCCGTTACTCTCATTCCTCTTGCTATTGAACGCTCACAAGTTTTGTCAAATACCTCATGCAAAGGAGAGATGTTAATGTCAGTTAGATTGTAAGAGATTTGAGCTACTCCATATTCTTCAATAAACCAACCAATTCCTTTTACTGCTTTAAAAAGTCCTGGAGTTTTTAAAGGATTACCATCTGAATCTTTCATTATTTTTCCTGATAGAGTTCCTCCTTCTCTTTTTATTCTTCCACCTTCACGGATATCAAAAGCCACTGCATTAGCTCTCCTTGTTGATGTAGTATTTAAGTTTACATTATAAGCGACTAAAAAGTCACGAGCAGAAATTCCTGTAGCACCTGATTTTTCAACTGATTTATTAAATTCAGTAGGACCAAAATCTGGTTTCCATTCTGTATCTACTAATTTCTTAGATAATCCTTCATATTCTCCTTGTCTGCAATTTGCTAGGTTTTTACGTTTTTCTTCTTTTGCAGCAGCTTCATAATGGTAAACAGGAATTCCAAGTTCTGTTCCAACTCTTTCTCCTAATTTATGTGCCCATCTAGCAGTTTCTTCCATGCTAATATTTGTAATGGGTACTAGCGGACAAACATCAGTTGCTCCCATTCTTGGGTGTTCTCCTGAGTGTTTGCTCATATCAATTAATTCCTGTGCTTTTTGTATCAATAAGAATGCTGCATCAATAACTTGCTGTGGTTCGCCAACAAAGGTAATTACAGTTCTGTTTGTTGCTTTTCCTGGATCAACATTTAGTAGTTTTACTCCATCAATTTCTTCTACTATTTGTGAAATAATTCTAATTTTATCATCATCTCTCCCTTCCGAGATATTTGGTACACATTCTATAATTTGTTTGCTCATTTTCTGTAAATTTATTTGGCACAAATATAGTTTTTAGTTGTTAGTTATAGTTATTAGTTGCTGGTTTTTCGTTTTTCTTAACCATCAAATAAATTGCCTTAAACTTGAAACCAAAAACCAAAAACTATCTTACTTTTGCAGACAATGGATAAACAAACAAAATTAGCAGTTGAAAGTGGGGAAATGCTGCCTTTAATGGAGGTGTTCTATACGGTACAAGGTGAAGGATACTACTCAGGTACAGCTGCTTATTTTTTACGCATTGGTGGTTGTGATGTAGGTTGTCATTGGTGTGATGTTAAGGAAAGTTGGAATGCTGATTTACACCCTCCAACAACTATTGCCGATATTCTTAAAGGAATAGAAGAGTATCCTGTTGATACAGTCGTAATTACTGGGGGTGAACCTTTAATGTGGAAGTTGGAAAAATTGACTTCCGCCTTAAAAGAAAGAGGATTAAAAGTACACTTAGAAACTTCAGGAGCTTACTCGTATAGTGGTGATTTTGATTGGGTTTGTTTGTCTCCAAAAAAGATGCAAGCCCCACTAACTGAAATAAAACCACTAATTTCTGAATTAAAAGTTATTGTGAATAATAAGCATGATTTTGTTTGGGCACAGGAGCAAAGGGAGGGTTTGAGTGCAGATTGCAAATTATACCTACAAGCCGAATGGAGTAAGCGTGAAACTGTGATTCCTATGATTATTGATTTTATTAAAGAAAATAAGGAATGGACAATTTCGTTACAATCTCATAAATACATGAATATTCCTTAAAATGAAGCGGTTTATACTTCTTTTATTCCTAATTCCAATTCTAGTCTTTTCTCAAGAGAAAGATTACAAAACTTATGATAAAGCAGTAAAAAGTTTTAATGCTGGAAATAATGAAAAAGCAAAAAAATTAGTTTTTAAGGTGCTTGATAAAAATGCAGAATGGTCAAAGCCAAATCTTTTATTAGCTAGTATTTATGCAACTGAAAGTAATATTGAAAAAGCTGCTGAATTCTTGCTCAATGTTTATTCTGAGGAAAAAGCAGAAGATGTAAAAGGTATTGAGATACTTGCAAATCTCTACTATAGTAATGCCTACTATTCTGATGCTCTTTATTATTATGAGAGCATCTTAAAGTTGAAACAAGAACCTAAAATTTATTTGCTTATAAAGAGTTGTAAGTTTGCTATTGAATCCTTTAAAAACCCAAACGATTTAAGTTTTAATAATATTGGAGAGCAGGTAAATTCTGAGCTAAGCGAATATGTAAATGCTATTACTGTTGATGGCGAAAAATTACTTTTTACAAGAAGAATTGAGGTTGAAGATAAAAGAGATCAGGAGGATCTTTTTAGTTATAATATTCTTAATAAAACTATACAGCCTTTACCATTTAATACTCCGCAAAATGAAGGAGCAATAACGGTATCAGCTGATGGAAGTATGTATGTATATACTGCATGCGATAGGCAAAATTCTATTGGTGGTTGCGATTTATATATCAGGCAATATACGGCTGAGAGTGGTTGGTCGCAAGAGTTTAATTTAGGTAGTGGAGTAAATTCTAAAAGATGGGAATCTCAAGGTTGTTTTTCTCCTGATGGAAAGTATTTGTACTTTATTAGTAACAAAAAAGGAGGTTTTGGTAAGGAGGATATTTGGCGCTCAGAAATTAATGAAAAAGGAGTTTTTTTACCAGCCGTAAATTTAGGGACTTCAATTAATACTGCACAAGCAGAAATGTCACCTTTTTTACACCCTGATAATTTAACGTTTTACTTTGCATCACAAGGGCATATTGGTATGGGTGGTTACGATTTATTTGTTAGCAGAAGAAGTAATTCTACTACTGATTGGAGTGCTCCTGTAAATATGGGTTATCCCTTAAATACGCATAATTCTGAGAACTCATTAATAGTTGCCAAAAATGGAAAAACGGCTTATTATACTTCTGATAATTCTGGTTTTGGACAAGAAGATATTTTTGTGTTTGAATTGCCTGAAAATATGCAGGCAGAAGAAGTTTCTGCACTTGAGGTAGATATTCTTACTCAAAAAGAAGGAGAGGAGGTAGTGCTTAAAAATGTAACTTTTGCAACTAACTCTTTTGCTTTGGAAGAAAGTTCATTTGCTGAATTGAACCTTTTGATTACCTACTTAAAAAAGAACCCTAATTTACATATTGAAATACAAGGGCATACTGATGATGTGGGTAGTAAAATTGATAACCAGATACTTTCTGAACAAAGAGCCAAAGTGGTGTTTGAATATTTATCTGCTAAAGTTGAAAATAAACTGACTTATAAAGGCTTTGGAGAAAGTCAGCCTCTAGGAGAAGATAAAGGAGAAAACAGAAGAACTTCTTTTGTTATTTTTGACTAATTTTAAACAGTATCAGTCTGCCAATATGCCCAGCTCTTTCACTTATTTGTGTGGCGTTATCACCTTCAAAATTTTCAGTTAAAGTAGCATTCCAATGTAGTAGCCACCTTTCTAGGTGCAAGTGTGTAAAAGGAATATGTTTGTTAAAGTCCAAATGCTTTTGCAGTAAGTTAGCTTGGTATTTATCCCCTCCCCAAAGTAGGTTCTCCCAAAAATCACAAATAATAGGTAAGTGGCTTTCCCAATCAATCTTTATTTTACCAATAAATACAGGAGCAATTTTATCATCTACTAATACCTTTTTATAGAATTCAGATACTAATAGCTCAAGGTCTTTTCTTTGTTTAATATCTTGCATTAATTAAAAATATCCTCTTTACTTTTAGGCTGTTCTTCACCTCTCCACTCAAATCCTTTTAGGTAGCGGTTTTTTTCTTCAACATCATTGTAAGGGGTGGTAATAGAGTTGGGCTTTATCTCATAATTAACGGCATCAAGTTTGTTGTTTTTAAAGTAAAGAACTAGGTCAGTACACTCAGTATAATTGAGTCCTATTTTATCTCCAGTTTCATCATCTGTTACTATAAAAATACTTTGTCCGTTTCCTTCTACATCCATGCGTTTCATTTTGTTTTCTGTAAAATAAGCCGTCATGTTTTTTCCTTTTATTTGGTTGTAATCCAAGGAATCCTCCTGAGCAATAATCATAGGATTGGGTTTTAAAAATAATTGCTCTACTTTTCCATCAGCTACTAAAAACTTTAGGCTATCAGCAGTTATTTGAAACTCTTGCGACCATAATATAGGCCTGTTGTACATTTCCACAACTGAATCAGTAAAGTTATAACTTAGGGAATCACATTTTCCTTGAAAATCAGTTTTGTAAAACTTTACTTTGTTGTAGGCAAGTACCTTTTTTGCACCTACTTTCTGCTGACTAATAAATTTATTAGCGTGCATAAAAAGTGTATCTTCTTCAAATAGAATTTGCAACATAGGAGTTTTAGTAATTTCAATAAATTCTTCCTTTTCAAAATACTCAGCTAAACCGCCATAAACCGTCATATTCTCTACTGTATCAATAACTTCCACATTTCTTATTGCTTTACCGTACCCTAAGTTTTTGTTGTAATACAAACTATCTCCTTTTAGTATGTACTCATCAGTAGTAATTGTTGCGTTTTCTCTAAACTGTGCTTTGTCAGTTTTTGTATTGTACCAACCATTTTCACAATAAATATTTTGATTGTCCGATACTATATTTGAAGGACCAAAGAAGTAGGTCATTTCGCTTTCAGAATTGTAATGCATATTATCAGTAAAAATGTTGTAATCTTTAGCAATAACTTTTACTGAATCGGTAAAAATAAATTTTTGAATATTGGAGTGATATGCACCTTTTAGAGATTTTATAGTTTTCTCATTATCAATAATTATACCGGTATTAGGATAGGAGGCAATACTTGTTTTTAGATTGTAAAAAATCTGCTCAGTATTCAATTGCATATGTTTATCAATAAGAATAACATCCCCATTGATATCTGCTCTATCATCTGATCCAAAATAAGTTAGGTTTTTACCTGTAAGTTTTATGCTATCACCTTGGTTTATTCTAATTCTACCAAAGGCTTGCATTTTGTCCTCAGTTGCATAATGGTATGCTGAGTCACAATCCATAATAGCATTATTATGCTTAAAGGAAACATTGCCAACTAAGCGCCAATAATCTGGGTGCTTATTAGTGTTAGCATAAGTATTATCAGCATTTAATATTTCTATTTTTTTATCAGTCTGAGCAGTAGCAGTAATACTCAGAATTACCAATAAAATATGTAATAGAAACTTCAAATTTATCTAAAAAGTGTTTGTTTTCTATCAGGCCCTACCGAAACAATTGAAATAGGAGTTTCTAAAACATCCTCAAGCCATGCGATATAATCATGCACAGCCTTAGGTGCATCTGATAAATTTTCTAATTGCATTAAGTCCATTTCCCAACCTTCTAATTCTTTGTAAATTGGAGTTAACCCTTCATTATCTTCAAATGGTAAATAATCAATTTGCTCACCATCTAACTCATAATGAGTACATGCTTTTATAGTATCAATTCCTGATAATACATCAGCTTTCATCATCATTAATTGAGTTACCCCATTAATGTTGATAGCGTATTTAAGTGCAGGAATATCTATCCAACCACATCTTCTTGGTCGTCCAGTTGTTGCTCCAAATTCATTTCCTACTTTTGCTAATGTCGCACCAACTTCATCAAATAATTCTGATGGAAATGGTCCGCTACCAACTCTAGTACAGTATGCCTTAAATATTCCGAATACTTCACCAATTTTATTAGGTGCTATTCCAAGTCCCGTACAAGCACCAGCTGTAATTGTATTTGATGATGTAACAAAAGGATAAGACCCAAAATCAATGTCTAATAAAGTTCCTTGAGCTCCTTCAGCTAAAATTTTTTTCCCTTCTTTTATAGCATTATGTATGTAATGTTCACTTTCAATATGCTTGTAGTTTTTTAAAGTAGATAAACTCTCAAACCAAGCAGTTTCTAATTCTTCTAATTCATAATCAAAATCATAAAAGTTCAAAATTTGAATATGCTTTCTTTTTAACTTTTCGTATTTTTCTTTAAAATTAACATCAGAAATATCACCAACTCTTAGTCCGTTACGGCCTGTTTTGTCCATATAAGTTGGTCCAATTCCTTTTAAAGTTGATCCAATTTTCTCTTTCCCTTTTGCTTTTTCTGATGCAGCATCAATAAGTTTATGAGTAGGAAGAATTAAGTGTGCTTTTTTAGAGATTAAGAGTTCTGACATTTCCACATCTAATTTTCCAATTCCAATAATTTCATTTTGGAAAATTACAGGGTCAATAACAACTCCATTTCCAATTAGATTTATTACTCCTTTATGAAAAATACCTGAAGGAATTGTATGTAGAACATGTTTTATTCCATCAAATTCAAGGGTGTGTCCAGCATTCGGCCCGCCTTGAAAACGAGCAATAATATCATACTTTGATGTTAAAACATCAACAATTTTTCCCTTCCCTTCATCTCCCCATTGGAGTCCTAATAATACATCTGCTTTCATTATATTTTTGAAATTTCTAATTATTAATTTTTTCTTGACAATCTTTACAAATACCATAAAGATTAAGAGCGTGTCTGTTAATCTTAAAGTTCATACTTTCCTCAATTACATTCTTAATTCCTTGAATTCTAGGGTCACAAAACTCAATTACACAATCGCAATTTGTGCAAATTAAATGATCGTGTTGTTTGTTGGAATATGATTTTTCGTATTGAGCTTGTGCTTTTCCAAACTGGTGTTTCCTTATCAACTGGCAATCTAATAGAATATCTACAGTATTGTAAAGTGTAGCACGGCTTACACGGTAGTTCTTATTTTTCATTTGAATGTACATTGATTCAATGTCAAAATGACCTTCAAATTCGTAAATTTCGTTTAGGATTGCATAACGCTCAGGAGTTTTCCTGTGCTTGTTGTTAACCAAATATTCTGTGAATATCTCAGTTACAGTTTTAATTATTTTCTTATTTGACACTTTTGCGCTATTAAATCACAAAACTATAAAAAATCCTTATTTATTAATGTTTAAAATCCAAGAATGATGAAGAAAACTTCTAGTGTTTATAAGTTCGAGTAATAGATGATATTGCTTCCACTTTTGCTAGCTTTTCAGTAAGTTCCTTTAAGAATGCAACATTGTGTACTTTAAGAGTGATAACTCCCTCAAAAATACCATCATGACTACTTATGTTAATACCTTTAATATTTACATTCATTTGGTTTGAAATGATTTGAGTTACATTGTTCATAAGTCCAAGCTTATCAATTCCTTTAATGTTTATAGTGGCAATAAAATCAATTTCATCTTTGCTAACCCATTTTGCTTTTAAAATTCTATAGGCATAATTAGCTCTTAATTGTATGGCATTAGGGCAGTCTGATCTATGTATCTTAATACCATCAACAACAGTTAAAAAACCAAATATCATATCTCCAGGAATGGGATTACAACATTTAGCCATATCATAATCTAAAACCTCATCATCATCATTAAACACTATAACTTTCTCTGATTTTGATGAAGATTTTAAAGCTTTTGGAGTGTAAATTTTATTTTTAATTGTCTGATACCAACCGCTATTCTTTACTTTTACATATTCTTTTATTTCGGTATTTGAAATAGCTCCTGTCCCAAATCTGAAGTAAAGTTCAACAGAAGTTCCTGTGTTAAAATATTTAATAAGTTCTGTTTCAGTATTCTTGTTAAATTTCAGCTTTAGTTTCTTTAACTTTCTTTCTGCAATTTCTTTACCAACTGCCGCAATCTTTTTCTGTTCTTCTTTTAAAGCGGATTTTATTTTAGATTTTGCTCGTGATGTAATTACAAATCTGAGCCAATCTTTTCTTGGTCTTTGTTTAGTTGATGTGATTACTTCAGCTTGATCTCCACTATTTAGTTTATGGCTTAATGAAACAAGTTTTCCGTTTACTTTTACTCCCATACATTTTAAACCAACATCAGTATGTATCGCAAAAGCAAAATCAAGTGCAGTAGCACCTTTTGGTAAAGTCTTTAAATCCCCACCAGGAGTAAAAACATAAATCTCTCCAGAGTATAGGTTGAGTTTAAAATCATCAATAAAATCAATAGCACTACTTTCAGGGTTTTCAAGTAACTCACGGATATTGTTAATCCAATCATCTAATGAATTTTCCTTACTTCCTTCCTGCTTGTATTTCCAATGGGCAGCATATCCTTTTTCAGCAATATCGTCCATTCGTTTACTTCTAATTTGCACTTCTACCCATTTTCCATCATCACCCATTACAGTAGTGTGTAATGATTCGTATCCATTTGCTTTTGGAGTGGAAACCCAGTCCCTTAATCTGTCAGGGTTTGGTTTGTAATAGTCAGTAACAATTGAGTAGATTTTCCAGCAATCAGCTTTTTCATTTTCTAGAGTTGAGTCGACAATTATTCTAATTGCAAACTTGTCAAAAACATTATCAAAATTCACTCCTTTTTTTACTATCTTATTTCTGATTGAAAAAATTGATTTTGGCCTTCCTTTTATTGAAAAGTCAAGGGTGTTTTCTTTAAGTTTTTTTCGTATTGGACGACAGAATTTTGTTATGTATTTATTCCTTTCTTCTTTTGTTTCGTTTAACCCTTCAGCAATTGCTTTGTAAATTTCAGGTTTAGTGAATTTTAATCCTAAATCTTCTAACTCAGTTTTCATAGTATACAATCCTAATCTGTGGGCTAAAGGAGCATATAAAAAAAGAGTTTCAGACGCAATTTTAAGTTGCTTAGGTTTCTTCATAGCATCCAAAGTCCTCATGTTATGCAATCTGTCAGCTAACTTAATAAGTATAACTCTTACATCATCCGAGAGAGTTAAAAGCATTTTTCTAAAATTCTCAGCTTGCATAGATACATTCTTATCAAATACATCCTGGATTTTAGTTAGACCATCAATTATTTTAGAAACTTTTTCCCCAAATAATTTCTCTATATCTTTCAGGGTGTAGTCGGTATCCTCAACAACATCATGTAGTAGGGCACAAATAATTGATGTAGTACCTAATCCAATTTCTTTAGCAGCAATATGTGCAACTGCAATTGGGTGGTAAATGTATGGTTCCCCAGATTTTCTTCTTTGAGTTTTGTGAGCTTCAACTGCTAAGTCAAAAGCCTTTCGTATTTCTTTTTTATCTTCTTTATTTGTTTTGTCGGCACAAGCACGCAACAATGATTTATACTTATTTAGTATATCTTTTTTTTCCTGTTCTAAATCAATTGGTTGCATATGTTAATTTAAGCAAATATTGGGTAAGTACTCATCAGTTTGTTTACTTCTTTTCTAACTTCAGAGAGTACAGCTTCATCTTCATAATTCATTATAACTCTGTCAATTAAATTTACAATAGTAGGAATAACATCTTCTTTTACTCCTCTAGTAGTAATTGCTGGAGTTCCTAAACGAATCCCTGAAGTAATAAATGGAGATTGAGTGTCAAAAGGAACCATATTTTTGTTAGCTGTAATATCTGCTTTTACTAATGCATTTTCAGCATCTTTACCTGTAATGTTTTTATTTCTTAAATCTATAAGCATACAATGATTTTCAGTACCTCCAGAAATAATTTTGTATCCTTTTTTTATAAACTCCTCAGCCATTAATTTTGAGTTTTTGATTACTTGCTCACCATAGGCCCTGAATTCAGGTTTTAATGCTTCACCAAAAGCAATTGCTTTTC
>Ga0233427_10003731_pt1 | contig 13134 bp, 11 predicted proteins | sample SI_118_April2016_5_FD_179885 | JGI IMG/M metagenome (GOLD analysis project Ga0233427, IMG submission 179885) | Seawater microbial communities from Saanich Inlet, British Columbia, Canada - SI_118_April2016_100_MG | ecosystem: Environmental > Aquatic > Marine > Inlet | place: Canada: British...
TATCTGGAAGGCGCGTTGGAAGCCGCCGAAATTGCCATGAAAAAGGTCGAAACCTGCCTTGAGTAGCGTCCCCGCGACCGGCCTGCTAAAATGGCAACCTGCCACGAGACGTCGTGTCACAAAGGGAAACACAGAACGATGAGTTACGAGAACGTCAAAACGGAAATGGATGGTGATCTGTTGATCGTCACCCTGCACCGCCCCGAAAGCCTGAATGCCATGACCCATGAGATGCGGGTCGATCTGTTGGATTGCGTGCGCGGCGCCGAGGCGGACGATGCGGTGAAAGCCATTGTGTTTACCGGCCACGGCGACAAGGCGTTCTGCGCCGGCGCCAATATTCCGGAACTTGAAGAACGCACCTTGGTGTCCGAAATGGGCAACGATGCGACGTTGCGAAAAGAACTGCCGACCACCATCGAACGTCTCGCAAAACCCAGCGTCGCCGCCATCAATGGATATTGCTACGGCGCCGGGCTGGAATTCGCCATGGGCAGCACGGTCCGCATCGCCAGCGACAACGCGTCGCTGGGCCAGCCGGAAATTACGCTGGGTCAAATTCCAGGATCGGGCGGCACCCAGCGTCTATATCGCTTCGTCGGGCTGGGCTGGGCCATGCAGATGATCTTGACCGGAGAGCCCGTCGACGCGGAAACCGCACGCACCATCGGCTTGGTGACGGAAGTTCATCCGCAGGCGAATTTGCTCACCCGCGCCAAGGAATTGGCCCACACCTTGGGATCTCGCGCACCCCTAGCCTTCGTGGCGGGCCGCGATGCGATCCTGCAATCGACCGACACGGACCTGATCTCGGGCATCGATTTTGAGCGCAAGCTCTATGCCATCTGCATGGCGACCGAAGACAACAAAGAAGGTCTTCAGGCCTACAAGGAAAAGCGCCCGCCCGTCTACAAGGGCCGCTAAATCGATCATGCATCCGACCCGACTGAGCACCGATGAAATCGAGACCTATGTGCGTGACGGGCATTGGACCCTCGAGACCACGCTTGATCTATACGCTCGGTTTGCCGTGGAAATCCCCAATGCGATCGCATGTCGCGATGAAAGGCACTCGTACACTTGGGGCCAATTGGACACGGCGACCGACCAGCTGGCGGCCAATTTAATCGGCCTGGGCATTGAGCGTGATGCCCGCGCACTGGTTCAAATGGCTTCATCGTGCCGCGAAATGGTATTGCGGATCGCCTTCAAGAAAGCCGGGATCATCGGCGCATTCGGCCCCCTGCAATGGCGCCGCAAGGAATTGGATTATGTGCGTGAGCGCATCAAGCCAGAGTTGGTGGTGATATCGCGCGACGCCACGGACGACGATGAGATTTCATGCTTGGATAACGCCACGACTGTGAACCATCGGATTGATCTGTCCGATAGGTCATTGAACGGTTGGATCGACTGGACCGAGGTCTGTGACAGCACACCCGGCGCCGACGTCCGAGATCAATTGGCCAGCCGAGCCTTCGCCTTCGATGAGGTCTCACTGATCACGGTTTCCAGCGGCACCAGCGGCTTGGCCAAGTTGTGTGAATGGCCGGAAGGCGCACAGAGCTGCATGGGCCGCGTGCTGGGCGAACGGTTAGGTATCCTGGCCGATGACCGCGTAGGCATTTTCTCACCGATGTCCGGCGCCGCGGGTTTGCTGGTCTGGACGATCAGCGCGGCGACCCCGTGCACGTGCGTATTCCCATCCACCTATCACGCGGCGGCGCTGCTTGATCTTGTGGAAGCCGAAGACATTTCGGTCATCACCACGGTACCCGTGATCTTAGCGCGCTTGGCTGCGGAAGATTTGTCATCGCGCAGCTTCAACGCGTTGCGGGTGCTGCGTGTCGGCACGGCGGCGGCCGACGTCGATGCGGCGCGGTCCTTTGAAGACCAGACCGGTTGTCAGGTCATCATCGCGTCCGGCTCCATGGAGTGTCCCGGGTTCGGCCACGCCCACGTGACGGAACCCAAGGAGGTCCGCCTCGACGGCTCCGTCGGTCTGCCGCTCGATGGATGCCGTCTGCGCATTGAAGGCGGCGGCGTACCGCCCGGCACACTTGGCGAACTAAACGTGTCTGCGCCCTTTGCCGCATCAGGATATTGGGACGATCCCGTGGCCACCAAAGCCGCCTGGACGGATGGTTGGTACGCCACGGGTGACATCGGCGTGCTGGACGAAAACGGCCGGTTGACGTTGCAGGGCCGGATCAAGGAGGTCATCAACCGCAGCGGCCACAAGATCCTGCCCGCCGAGATTGAAGCCGAGATTGCCAAACACCCAAACATCTTTGATTGTGCCGTCATCGGTGCACTGGACAAAGAATACGGCGAAGTGCCCTGGGCTTTCGTTCAGCTCCGTGAAAAATTACCGTTTGAGGCCGATGAAATGATTGAGGCTTTGAAGGCAACCGGCTTGGCGCATTATAAAATACCGGCGCGTTTTATTGCCGTCACTGAGTTGCCGCGCGTCAGCGGCAATAAGATTGATAAGAAAAACCTGCTGCAACTCGCGACATAACCACGGCGCCGGGCGCCACTAAATACTTCAACGACGGAGATTTAAGACCATGTCCATTGATCAAAACCAAGACCTTCATGGCCAGGAACTTGACGGTTTCAGTGTCACCGTCGACGCCGAGCACCAACGCGGCGATATTATTTTGGACCGTGGCGACATGAACACGATCTCCATGGAGCAACGCGATGCATTGCGCGCGGTTTTTGAGAACCTGGACCGCGACGAACGCGTGCGGGTTATCGTGCTCCGCGCCGAGGGGCCGAATTTTTCGTCAGGCGGTTACATCCGGGGGTTCTTGGACGCCGCGCCGGAACACGTCTCAAAGTTGGCCGACAACATGGCCGCGCCGGCGCGTTGCGAAAAACCGGTGATCGCGGCTAACCGGGGGTATTGCTTCGGTGTCGGGTTTGAAATTTCGCTGGCCTGCGATTTCCGCATCGCGTCGGATACCGTCCAATACGCATTGCCCGAACAACGCCTCGGCCAAATTCCCGGGTCGGGCGGCTCAGCGCGCTTGCAAAAGATGGTCGGCATCACGCGTACCAAGGATATCGTCATGCGGTCCCGGCGCCTGTCTGGACAGCAGGCTTACGATTGGGGTATCGTTACCGAGGTCGTGGCGGACGCCGAGTTGGAAGCAGCCACCGACGCCCTGGTCGCCGAACTCTGGACCTTCGCGCCGCTGGCCCAGCGCACCGCGAAACGCCTTCTCAATGAGACCGAAGACATGATGCTGTCGATGGCCATTCAGGTTGAGGGGCATTGCTATTCGCGGCTGCGCCAATCGGACGATTTCCGCGAAGGTGTCGAAGCCTTTCACGATAAACGTCCGCCGAAGTTTCGAGGCCGTTGATATTGAAGGAGGTCGCCGTGAACGAAACACAATTCAAACAAGCCCTTAAAGACAAGGGCTACGGCGAGGCGGAACGGGCTGAGTATCGCCAGAGTTCCGCAAAGGATATGCACGTCCACGATATCACCGCGTTCGTCTATGTGGTGAGCGGCGAATTCGTTCTCCGTACCGAAGACGGCACCAAAAGTCACCAGCCGGGCGACACCTGCGAGGTTGCCGCCGGGACCCTGCACACCGAGGAAACCGGCCCGGACGGGGCGACGGTTTTAATCGCGCGCAAGTAACGCGCCCTTAAGCGGCTCGCTATTACAATCCGTACAAACTCGGCAACAACCACGACAGACAAAGCCACATGATGACCGTCAGCGGCACGCCGACGCGGACAAAGTCGGAAAACCGATAGCCACCCGCATTCATCACCAAGAGATTGGTTTTATAAGCCATCGGCGTCGCGTAGCTCATGTTCGCGCCGAACAGCACGGCGAGGACGAACGGTTCCGCCGGCAAACCCAACTGTCCGGCGATTCCCAGCGCGATGGGTGTGCCGATGACGGCGGCGGCATTGTTGGAGACGATATTCGTCATCACCGCCATCACCAGCATCAAGCCGCTCAACACAATTGTCGGCGACGCATCGGCCGCGACAACAACAAACAATTGGGCCAGATAGTCCGCCCCGCCGGTCGCCAATAGCGCCTTGCCCAGCGCCAAACTGGCGACGACGATCATGATCACTGGAATGGAAAGCGCACGGGCCACGTCAAGCCAGCGGATGCAGCGCGTCACCAACATCACCAACACCCCGCAAACCGCGCTGATGGCAATCGGCAAGATCCCGACAGCGGCAGCAGCGACGATGCCAATCATCACCCCCAAAGCCAACGGTGCCCTGCTGGTCGATGGCAGGTCGGCGGTGGCGTCCAGGATCAGAAGGTCCGTGTCCATCTTCATCGCCGCGATCTGTTCACTGGCGCCCTGCACCAAAAGGATATCGCCGATCTGCAATCGCAGGTCTTCGATGTCATCGCGGAGTGTCGTGATCGATGTGCCGGGGCGATTTAGCGCCAGTGTGACTAATTGATACTTTCGGGTGAACCGGGCCCGCGATAGCGAGCGGCCATCCAAGGGCGAGCCTTGGGTGACGACGATTTCGGCAATCTGCTGATCTTCCGCGCTCAAGGGATTATCGGCGTCAACCGGCGCGTTGCCCGCATACAGCCGAGCTTCCAATACGTCTTCGAACTCTTTCAAATTGGCCGGCGTATCACGCACCCCCAACCGGTCCCCCGCCTGCAGGACCAAATCCGGAAACGGCTTCATCACCAAATCCGGTGCGCGGCAAATCTCATCAATTTTGATCGCCCCGCCGGCACGCTCGATGACTTTGGACAATGTCTGGCCATCAGCAAAGCCGTCGGCTTCCACATGCAAATGCCCAGCGAACAAACGTGGCGAGGTATCCGCCAACAGCGCTTCGCGTTCGGGCAACATGCGCGGTGCAATCAGCCACAAATAAACAATAGCGACACTACTGGCGATCGCCGCCGGGACAATAAAATCAAACATCCCGAAACGCCGGAGCCCCAGGTCAGCGGCAATACTGATTACCAACAAATTGGTCGACGTCCCGATGGTTGTGCTCATACCGCCGATCAATGTCGCGAACCCCATGGGCATCAACATGCCCGATGCATTTTTGCCCGTACGCAGCGAAATGCTGATCAGGATCGGCAACAGCAGCACGACAATGGGCACGTTGTTGACGAACGCACTAAGCACCGCGCCAACCACCAATGTCAGCAACAACGACAACTGCGGGCTGACCGACCACAAACTCGAAAGTGCCCGGCCCACCGGCTCCAATGCGCCGGTCCGCACTAGGCCCTGGCCGGCAATCATCAACGCACAAACGGCAATCAACGCTTCATGGCCAAAGCCCAGAAACAAGTCGATGGCGTGAACGGACTTGGCGCCGGACGCATAGGGAAACAACTCGAATCCCGCCACCAGCAACACCAGAACCGCCAAACTTGATGTTTCCAGGGGAATGCGGTCGCGGGTGAACAGAACCAGCGCAATCGCGATCAGGACAAGAACAGCAATGCCGTGGGCATCGGGCGGGGCTGGGAAAATCATCAGCGAGCCTCAATATGGTTTCGGCGAAAAACTAAGATGTTTATCGGCACTCGCGTGGCCTCGTGCAATGGCCATGATCACGGCTTACTTAACGTCGCCTAAAACACGCGCCATGAACGCCAGGCTCTCCTCGGCAAACCGCCACATGTTTTCTTCACGATCAGTGAGACCGGTTTCCAATGTCATGGAGCTATCCGACGATCCAACCATGGCCATGCACGCATGCCCAGCCGCGTCACCATAGCTATTGCCCGTGGGCCCACTGGCTCCGGTCTCGCAAAACCCCCAGGTGGCGCCGACGCGCTCGCGCACCGTGCCGGCCAAAATCAATGCGTAGTCTTCGGTCGCGGCCCGCATGGTGACGACGTCTTCGGACAAGCCCAGCAAGCCGCGCCTGGCCTGGCGCGTATAAATCACACCACCGCCGACGAAATATGCGGATGCACCCGGCACAGCCAACAGCGCTGCCGAGATCAAACCGCCAGCGGATGATTCTGCGACGGCGATGGATTCGCTTTGGGCCTTCAATGTCTCACCAAGGGCCGAAGCAAGTGGCATTAACCTATCCATTTTCAATCCTTTTCGTCATCTCGGAAGCTACGATGTAAACATTGCGCAACGCTAGCCGACATTCATGCAGGAATGACCGGCAGCAGTACGGACGACGGCCGCGACGCGTCATGGTAAATTGTCTGGCGTGCGACCTCGGTGCATCGGTTCAACCCCAGCGGCTCGCCGGTATTTGGATTGACGTCATAATGCGGGAAATTGCTACTTGAGATATCGACACGAAGGCGATGGCCGGCGGCGAAGTAGTTGCTGGTTGCCTGGAGTTGAAGCTCGATCTCGTAAACGTCACCGGGCTCCATGAATACGGGGGCGTCGAAACCATCGCGGTAGCGCATCCGTAAAATCGAATCGCCAAGGTTCAATGCGTATCCTTCGGGGTAATCAACATTGGGTGGATACTCGTCGATCAATTTCACGGTGAAATCCGTATCGACGGCGGATGAAGCGACCCACAGACGTCAAGAAACCACGCCTGTGACCTCCAGGCCGGCTTTCAAGGGCACCGTGCGAAACACCAAGACATCGGCGCGCGCCGACAACGGTAAACTCGGGCTATTGTCTCCGAACATGGTGCCGCTTTTCTGATCATACCCGCCGCCTTCCAGAAAACCCGACGTCCCATAATTGGTGAAATTCCCACCGACCGTCGGGACCGGATTTGCTGGGTCGAAATCATATTGCGCCGGTGGCACGTCCTTCGGCGCAGGGTCTGCCAACAAGGCGCCGTCGGGATGTAAGTGAAGTGTCCTTGGTTCCGTCCGCGCGAGCGGCCATTCCTGTTCGTCGCGCCAACACCCACCGTGTGATAGGCGCCCCATGCCGTCGCGCCGGCCACTACCGCCGCCCATGACGAATATCCGTACCGGCGCTTCCTCATCAAGGCCTGTCCGCAGACCCTTTAAGTGATGATCAACCCCCAGCGGAGCTTCAGGCCGTTGGAATCTGCCAGCGCTGCCTCTGCGCCAAAGTCCACATCCCCGGCCCACGATTGGGTGAACATATCGCCGCCATGGAGCCAGGTTCCGATGACCAGTTTCTTCGGCGTCCGGTGGCGCTTTTTAAGCTCGGCATACTTCCAAAGTGTCGCCGTAATAAGATGTAGCGCCCCTCCGGGGGATAACCTGGGGTTACGCCGCCGCGTATGCGGCGACGGCCCCAGAACATTGTCGAAGCATCGGCAGGTGACGGGCTTCAGAAAATGCTGACATTGCGATGACAATTGCAGACAAATGATGACTTTCGGTGAAATCGTATACACATTTGTCATCATTTTAAGATATTGAGAACAAACGAAACTACGGTTCGTCAGCTGTCAAAATGGATACAAATGATGACTTTTCCTGACGGATGCTGACGAAGTAAAAATGGTGGGTGGGTTAATTGCTACCTGGGGGCGCGGGCGTCGCGTAATTATCCAACAATGTCCGGTTTGCGGAGCGCGGGATGACCACCCCTGCCATCCCCATCCCGCTTGAGTTTGAGTTTACCAGTCAGCTTTCAGCGATCCTCACCAGTTCCCCAACCAGATACCGCACGCCCTCCAATCGCTCTTCAGGCGTCTTCCATTGGCGCATGTAGACCAAGCGGTGGTCGGGGCGGAGCTTTGCCGTGCCGGCTTGTTTGGTGAGGAAATCCACTAGCCCAGTGGGGTTGGCGAAATCGTCGTTGCGGAACGCGATGACGCCGCCTTTCGGCCCGGCGTCGACCTTGGCGATGCCGGCTTTCCTGCAGTTCGCCTTCAAGGCCATGACCTGCATGAGATTTTCGGCCTCTTCGGGTAGCGGGCCGAAGCGGTCAATGAGTTCGGCGGCGAAGGCATCCAGTTCGGCGCGGGTATTGAGCCAGGCCAAGCGCCGGTAGAGCCCCATGCGGACGGTCAAATCGGCGACGTAGTGATCTGGGATGAGGACCGGCAGGCCGACGGCAATTTGTGGGCTCCAATCCTTGTCGTCGGTTTCGGTTTGCAGGCCGCGGGCTTCGGCGACGGCCTCTTCCAGCATTTGCTGGTACAATTCGGCGCCGACCTCGCGGATATGGCCCGATTGTTCATCGCCCAACAGATTGCCGGCGCCGCGAATATCCAAATCATGGCTGGCCAGGGAAAATCCGGCACCGAGGCTGTCTAGGGTCTGCATGACATTGAGCCGTTGTTCGGCTTTTTTCGTCAGCTTTTGTTTTTCAGGCAGCGTCAAATAGGCATAGGCGCGGGTTTTCGAGCGCCCCACCCTGCCCCGCAATTGATACAACTGCCCGAGCCCGAACATATCGGCGCGGTGAATGATGATCGTGTTGACCGCCGGCAAATCGAGCCCCGATTCGATGATGTTGGTCGATAGCAACACATCAAAGGCGCCCTCATCGAAGGCCGCGATGGTGGCCTCTAAGTCCTTGGTCGGCAACCTGCCGTGGACGACGGAGAATTTGAGATCCGGCACCAATTCCTTCAGGCGGCCCTCGAGACGCGGGATATCGGCGACGCGCGGACAGACATAGAAGCTCTGTCCGCCCCGGTATTTTTCCCGCATCAAGGCTTCGCGAACGACCACCGGATCAAAGGGCAGCACGAAGGTCCGAACCGCCAAACGATCGACCGGTGGCGTCGCAATTAGGCTCATGTCACGGATGCCGGTTAAGGCCAATTGCAGGGTGCGTGGGATTGGCGTTGCAGTCAGGGTCAGGACATGGACATCGGCGCGGAGCCGTTTCAGGCGTTCCTTATGGGCGACGCCGAAATGCTGTTCTTCGTCGACAATTAACAGGCCCAGGTTCTTGAACCGCACGTCTTTCGCCAACAACGCATGGGTGCCAATGACGATATCGACGGTGCCGAATTTCATATCTTCCTTGATGTCGCGGACGTGGGCCGGGCTGACCAACCTGGAAATTTGCTCGATCCGCATGGGATAGCCTTTGAAGCGCTCAGAGAAGACATGGAAATGCTGGCGGCAAAGCAACGTGGTCGGCACCACCACGGCGACCTGCTTGCCGTCATAGGCGGCGGCAAAGGCAGCCCGCAGCGCAACCTCGGTCTTGCCGAAACCAACGTCGCCGCAAACCAGGCGATCAGAAGGCTGACCGCTGGCCAGATCATCCAGGACGCTGTTGATGGCTTGCAGTTGATCATCGGTTTCCGTGTAGGGGAAACGTGCCGCGAACTCGTCGTAAATGCCGGCGGGCAGCGGGATTTTGTCGGTGCGCTTGACCGAACGCGCAGCGGCGACGCCGATCAGCTCATCGGCCATGTCGCGAATGCGTTGCTTGAGCTTTGCCTTCCGCGCCTGCCAGCCCGCACCGCCAAGCTTATCGAGCTGCACGCCGGCATCTTCGGATCCGTAGCGCGATAAAATCTCGATGTCCTCGACAGGCAAGAACAAGCGGTCGTCGCCGGCATAAAGAAGGCGCAGGCAATCATGCGGCGCGCCGCCGACCTCGATGGTCACAAGGCTGTCGAACTGTGCAATCCCGTGATCGGCGTGGACGACGATATCGCCCTCGCCCAGGCTCGAGGTTTCGGTAATGAAATTCTCGGCCTTCAGGCGCCGTCGTGACGGGCGGTTCAAGCGGTCACCCAGAATGTCCTGTTCGGTGATCACGCACAGGCCGGGAAACTCGATCCCCTGCGCCAATGGCAAGATCGCCATGCCGAGCGCGCCGGCGGGCAGGGCCAGAAACTCGTTGAAATTCTTCACGGTAACGAGGTTTTCGACACCATGCTCGCGCAGCAATCCGCCGAGGCGATCGCTGGAGCCTTCGGTATGGGCGGTGATCAGAACGCGATGGCCGGCCACCAATTGCGCCGCTATGCGTTCGCGAACGGCGTCAAAAATGTTGGCGTTCGGATCGACGCGGACATCGGCGAAACCTTGGCCCGGCCTCCCCGCCAGGTCGGTGGCCATGGCGCCGCCCGAACCCGAGAACGGCGTCAACCGCAGAACGGTCTTCGGCGCCATTAGTTCGTCCCAAGCCTTGGCATCAAGGAAAAGACTATCAACGGGGACCGGCCTATAGGGTGTGCCGTCCGTCGATTTCGCCGCCGCCAAATCACGCCGGGCGGCAAAGTACTCGGTGATTAAATCGAGACGCGCGGCGCGCGCTTCGTCGACTTGGTGGCCCAAGACCAAGGCCGCATCGGACAGGTAATCCAAGAGCGTCTCAAGGTGATCATGAAACAGTGGCAACCAGTGCTCCATCCCTATATGGCGCTGCCCGGCCGAGATATCGCCGTAGAGCGGATCATCATCACCAGCGACACCGAACATGACACGGTATGCGGACCGGAATTTCGAAATGCTCTCATCGGTCAGGGAAATTTCGCTGACGGTATTTAACTGCAAACTTTCGCCGGCGCGCTCATCGGCAATGGTGCGCTGGGTCATGGGATCGAACGTTCGGATACCTTCCAAGACGTCACCGAAGAAATCGAGGCGACTTGGCGCCGCCGCGCCAGGTGGGAAGATATCGACAATGCCGCCGCGTAACGCGAACTCACCGTCCTCGCGGACGGTCTCGGTGGGTTGGTAGCCGTTGCTCTGCAGGATGGCGGTCAATTCCATCGTATCGATGCTGTCACCGATGGATAGGCTACGGCTTGATGCTTGCAACGCGCTCGCCGGCGCAACGCGCTGCATGAGCGCCGAAACCGTGGTGATGACAACGCAGCCCTCACGCCGCCCATCAACGCTCAACCGGGCCAAGGTATCGAGGCGCCGGCCGACAATTTCCGGTTTCGGCGAGACTCGATCGTAAGGCAAGCAATCCCAGGCTGGAAATGTCAGGCATTCCAAATCTCCGGCCACGAATGCCAATGCCGCTTTGGTCTCCGCTAAGGTGACGTCATCGCGGGCAACGAAAACGACATCTTGTCCGCGCATTGCCAATGCCGCCAGGACAAGCGCCTCGGCGCCGGCGGGAACACCAGAAACCTCCCGCGCGCCGGAGCTGCCGTCCGCTGCCCGGTGCAATTCTTCAAGCGCGCCGGCGGCCATGCCAAATTCGGAAATATCGTCCACGAGTACCAAGGGTTCTAGTTGTTAAACGCGATCAACGCCGCCATGAAGGCATTGTCGTGGCGCTGGGGCAGCGGCTCGCGGCCGGTGATCCAGGTGTAGATGTCGTTATCGTTGTCTTCCAGTAAGCGTTCGAAGGCATCCAGATCGTCAACTGTCATATCCTCGATGTGGACCTCAGCGTAACCACCCAGCATGAAATCGTTTTCTTTCATGCCGCAATGCTGGCTTTGATACAGTAGTTTTTTGCGGCGTGGATCCATGGGAATTTGAGGACCTGATGAAATTGAGATTGCCACTGGTTGTGAGCGGCCTAGGATATACGGTCTCTCGCGCTCTTTGTCAGTAGCCAATACCATGCGCCCGGAAATTCTTTACCCGCTGTTTCGCCCCGTCACCGACCTCAAAGGCGTCGGACCACGAATCGGCAATCTGATTGAAAAGGTTGCGGGGGCCAACCTTTCCCATCTGTTGTGGCATGTACCGAGCGGTATGATTGACCGGCGCTATGCACCGAAAATCGTTGACGCAACACCCGGTGTCATCGCGACCATCACTGTTCAGGTTGATCGACACCGCAAACCGCCGAACCGCCGAATGCCCTACAAGATCCTCTGCTCTGATGAAACGGGTTCCCTGACGCTAGTGTTCTTTCATGCTCATGAGGATTACCTCCGGAAAACGCTTCCCGAGGGCGAAACCCGCGTCGTCAGCGGTCAACTTGAGCAATTCGGTAGCGATTTGCAGATCACCCACCCCGACCACATCTGCACGCCCGAGGAAATTGAAACCTTGAAAAAGGTCGAGCCCGTATATCCATTGACCGCCGGATTGACATTGAAAGCACTGGGTCGCGCGATCAACGCGACTCTGGTGGACGTGCCGGAATTGCCGGAATGGGCGGACCAATCGTTTGTCACAAAGCAGCATTGGCCGCGTTGGCACGAGGCCGTGCTACAGGCACACGCCCCGGAAAACGCACGTGACTTGGAACCGACGACGACAGCCCGCGCCCGACTGGCTTATGACGAACTGCTCAGCAATCAGGTCGCGCTGGCCGTAATCCGCAAGCATTTACGCCGTGCCAAAGGCCGACCGGTCAGTGGTTCGGGTGCGCTGCGCCAAAGGGTTCTCAAAACTCTGCCCTTTCAATTGACGCCGTCACAAACCGTCGCGATTGACGAAATCCTCGCCGACATGGGCTCAGACGTCCGCATGCTCAGGCTTTTGCAGGGCGATGTCGGCAGCGGTAAAACCATGGTCGCCGTCATGGCCATGTTGAATGCCGTCGAATGCGGTGCCCAATCCGTGCTCATGGCACCGACAGAAATATTAGCCCGCCAGCATCTAGCAACCATTGAGCCGCTTGCCAAAGCTGCCGGTGTGCGCACTGTCTTGTTGACTGGTCGAGAGCGCGGAAAAAACCGAACAAGCGTTCTGGAAGCTCTGGAATCCGGCGCCGCCGGATTTGCCGTTGGAACTCATGCATTGTTCCAAGATGATGTCGGATACAAAAACTTGGCGCTGGCCGTCATTGACGAGCAGCATCGGTTCGGCGTTCATCAGCGCTTAGCGCTCGCCGCTAAGGGGCAAGCCGTGGATACGCTGGTGATGACGGCAACGCCCATTCCCAGAACGCTAATGCTGACAGCCTACGGCGATATGGAGGTTTCGCGGCTCACCGAAAAACCCGCAGGACGCACGCCAATTGACACGCGCATTCTACCGATTGAGCGTCTCGGCCAAGTGACCGAGGCTGTGGGGCGTGCGCTCAATGATGGTGCCAAGGTTTATTGGGTCTGCCCGTTGGTCGAGGAATCGGAGAAACTCGACGTCGCCGCCGTCGAAGACCGCCACGCCCATCTCGCCGAAGTATTCGGAGACCGCGTCGGATTGGTCCATGGCCGCATGAAAGGCCCAGCTAAAGATAAGGTGATGGCTGAGTTCATCAATGGCGGTGTCGATATTTTGGTGGCCACGACAGTCATTGAGGTTGGTGTTGATGTTGCGGCGGCGTCGGTCATGGTGGTCGAACACGCGGAACGTTT
>Ga0233427_10003732_pt1 | contig 13131 bp, 12 predicted proteins | sample SI_118_April2016_5_FD_179885 | JGI IMG/M metagenome (GOLD analysis project Ga0233427, IMG submission 179885) | Seawater microbial communities from Saanich Inlet, British Columbia, Canada - SI_118_April2016_100_MG | ecosystem: Environmental > Aquatic > Marine > Inlet | place: Canada: British...
ACAAAACCTAATCCAATTATTCCAATTTTCATGGTGTTACAAAAATTATTTTCTATTAAAATCATACTGTTTGATATTAAAATCTAAAATTTCTTTATCGTTAGTATCTAATCTTATTTTACTACTATTACCCAGTATCAATAATATGCTACTTATAATAAGTAGAAAAAAAGAGAAAAATAGACCAAATGAAAATAGCTTTAGTTTGTCCTGCATCATTACCTGCAACACAATTTGGTGGAATTGTTTTTCTTGCAGTTGACCTTGCAAGAGAAATTTCTGAGCTGGGTCATGATGTAACAATTTATACAACTGATTTAGATTTTAGTAACGGTTCCAACAAATTTAATAAAAAATTATCTAAAATCGAAAAATTCGATAAATTCAAAATTAATAGAACACATGTTTGGTTTTCATTAAAATTATTTTTCATTAATCCCTCTATGTATAAACAAATAAAAAATGATAAACCAGATATTATACATACAATTGGATTACGTAGTTTTCAATCACTTATTGCTTGGAATGTTTCTAAAAAATTAAAAATTCCATTAGTTGCATCTGATCAAGGAGGTTTGACTACACATCCATTTTTAAATGAATCTGGATTATTTTTAAAAATATTATATAAAATTCAAAATTTTTTTATTAAAAAAATAATTAATGATTGTACCGCAATTAGTGCAGCTAATGAATATGAAAAAAATATTTTTTTAGAATTAAATAAGCAATCTAGAATTAAAATAATTCGTAATGGTGTTAATTTAAAAACTTTAGTTAGTAAAGTAGATTTCAAAAATAAATATAAAATTAATACTAAATTTATTTTATTTGTAGGTAGATTTTCTAAAAGTAAAGGAATTGAAACTTTAATCCATGCATTTAATATCATTCAAAATAATAATCAATTTTTAAATATTCATTTGGTAATAATGGGTGTAAATTTTGGATATGAACAATCTATGGAAGAATTAATTAAAATTAATAATATGTCTGAAAAAATTATAGTAATTAAAAACCCTCCAAGAGAAGATGTAATTTCTGCTTATGGTGAAAGTGAATTTTTAATTCTTCCTTCACAATGGGAATTGTCTCCATTAGTTCCATTGGAATCATTTGCATTTAAAAAACCAGTTATTTCTACAAAATCCCATGGAATCCCATTCACTGTTCAAGATAATAAAAATGGTATTCTTGTCGAACCTGATAATCCAAAACAATTAGCTGATGCAATTACAAAATTACTTCTTGATGATCAATTGAGAGTTAGGTTAGGGTTATTTGGTTATAATTTTGTATATGAAGAATGTAATTCTATTTCAATGGCTAAAAATTCATTAAAATTGTATGAAGAATTATTAAAAATTAATCATAATAAATAGAAGATATTTAGGTGTGAGATATGAAAAAAGATTTTTTTAAAGATCCAAAAATTAAATTCCCAGCTTATGAGCCATGGATTTCAAATGATGATAAAAAAATTGTGAATAAAACTTTGAGTCAGAGCATGTTAACACTAGGACCTCAATTAGAAAAATTTGAGAGTGATTTTTCTAAATATTCTAATTCAAAATATGCAATTGCAGTATCTAATTGTACTGCAGCTTTACACTTATCTTTAATGGCGTTAGGGATTAAAAAAAACGATGAAGTAATAATTCCTGATTTAACGTTTGTAGCAGACGCAAATGCAATTTTAGCATGTAATGCTAAACCCGTAATTGCAGATATTAATCAAGATAATTTCTTTTTGTCAATTTCAAATATTAAAAAAAATATTACAAAAAAAACTAAGGCAATAATTCCAGTTCACATTTATGGTCAAGTTTGTAATATTGAAGAAATTATGGATGTTGCAAAAGATCATAATCTAAAAGTTATAGAAGATTGTGCTCATGCAGTTGGAACTTTTCATAAATCTAAACATGTTGGAACATTGGGAAGTATTGGGTGTTTCTCATTTTATCCTACAAAAAATATTACAACAGCTGAAGGTGGAATGGTTATAACTAATTCAAAACAAATTGCAGAAAAAGTGAGACAGTTACGAAATCATGGAATGACAAAATCACTCAAAAACAGATATTCTAGTGAATATCCATGGATTTTTGACATTAGGGAGCCCGGATACAACTATAGATTAGATGAAATTCGTGCAGCCTTAGGTATTACACAATTAAAACGAATTAAAAAAATTAATGAACTTCGTATAAAGGCATCATTATACTATCATAAAAATTTGCAAAATATTTCTGGAATTATTTTACCAGATATGGTAAATGATAAAACCCATTCATATCATCTTTATACAATTAGAGTAAGTAAACTATACAACTTATCAAGAAATCAATTATTCAAAAAATTAAAAGATAATGGAATTAGAACTACTGTGTATTGGATGCCAGTTCACAAATATACTGCATATCAAAAATTTGCTAAAAAATCTAATGTTACTAATACAACAAAAATTTATGATGAAATTTTGGCACTACCTTTATTTCCAAATATATCAAAAATTCACCAAGATAATGTGATTAAAGTTATAAAATCATCCTAGAAAAAATTCTAAATTATTTCTGAAACATACACTTCTTTATGAGTGGAATTTGAAAGTCTATGTGCTTCCATCACTTTTGCTTGATTCAATAATTCTTCTTCAAAGTTAAATGAAGATTTTTTCTTACCTGTGATTTCCATACAAAAAATATCTATCATTTTAACAAAGTGATCTGTAGGAGGAATTTCGATAATTTCATTTTTTCTACCTTCCCAAGTATTTTCTATATTGTATTGTAAATTTATTTTTGTTATAAAATTAGATGGAACTGAATATGCTCTATCTAATGATATAATTCCTTCAGATCCCCATACTTCATATTTTGCTTGATAATAATTACCATTCACATATGTTAGATTTGCAGTTTTATTATTTTTGTATGTTAGAATAGATGTTCCTTTTACATCAACACCACTTTTTGGATCATTATGACTTTGATAAAATATAGAAACTGGTTCTTCATCAAAAATCATTCTACTAGCACATATTGGATAACATCCAGAATCATTCAAAAATCCTCCCCCCAATTCCTTCTTATATCTAATATCACCTTCTGGGAAAGATGGAAATCCAAAACTACCATTGAATGAATCAAGTTTACCAATTTTATTATTATTTATCAATTCTTTGACTTTTTGGTGTTGAGGATGAAATCTAAACATCAAACCTTCCATTATCCTTACATTATTGTTTTTTGAACATTGAACCATTTTTTTTGCTGAACTAAAAGAATCAGTAGATGATTTTTCACAATAAACATGTTTTCCTGCAGATGCTGCTTTTATGGCTAATTCTTCATGTGTTCCAATTGGGGTAGAAATGTAAATTGCATTTATTGAATCATCAGATATTACATCATCATAAGTACCATTTTTTTTACAATTAAATTCATTGGAAAATTCTTTAGCTTTATCACTTGTCCTGCTTCCAATTATTTCAAGTTCAGCAAATTCTGAATTTAATATTGCAGGAATAACTGATTTTTTAGCAATTTTTGAACAACCAATAATACCAAATTTTAGTGGATTCAATTTATTCACAAATATGAAATAATTCCTCTTACATGTGGTCCAACAAAATTTTCAATTTTCAGTAATTGTTTAATCTGATATAATGTAATCCAAATAAAATAATCTGGAATTTGTAATTCTTTATTTTCTTTGATTTCTACAATCATATTATAATTTGATTTTAAATGAAACCTTCCACCATCTTCTGATTGCCATTTTGCATAAATAATTTTTGGATTATTTGTCTCATCAAAATATTCAGCAAATAAAGGTCGTTTTCCGCCATGAGCTTTTAGTAAATTACTTGTTGTTGCTTGTAATGTTGGAGATAATTGTAATTTTCCAATATTTCCTGGTTCTGCTTTTGCTTGAAGTAAATAATGTGGAACACCATTAATTTTTTTCATTAATATTCCTAAAATTCCTCCTGGATTTTTTGCAATCATTGGTTGAGTCCAACCTTCTTTCCCTACTTCTCGGTCAAATGTATTTAAAACTTTAACACCAATAATTTCAAAAAATCCTTTTGAATCATGTGAAATGTTTCCAGATTTCTTTTCTATATTCCATTTTTCTAAATTTTTAACATCAATTTCTTCAACTATCATATCTGATTGTTCTCGTTTTTTATTAAACCAATCAATAACATAATCTAGTTTGTTCATCTGATTATCATCTTGAATTGATTCTAACATGGTTTCAATTCTTGCTATAGAATCTTCATTTATACTGTAATTATTATTTTTTAAGCAATTTACTATTTCATCAATTATCAATATATTCAATCCATATTTAATCAAATTATAAATTTTTAAGATTATTTAATATAGTATATAAATTAATTTTTCTAATATTATGAAAATGAAAAATCTTTTTGGAGGATATTATAAAGATAAAGTAATTTTTCTTACCGGTCACACAGGTTTTCAAGGTACGTGGTTATCCTTATGGTTAACTCTTCTTGGTGCTAAAGTTATTGGATATTCTCTTAAACCTCCAACATCACCATCATTATTTAATATACTAAATATGAAAAAAATTGTAACAAGTAAAATTGGTAATATAAATAATAATAAAAAACTTGCAAATGAAATATCTGCATGTAAACCAGATATTGTTATGCATTTAGCAGCTCAAGCATTAGTTGTTCCATCTTATCAAAATCCTCTTGAAACATTTTCTACAAATATTATTGGAACTGCAAATCTTTTAGAATCAATTAGAAATGTTCCATCTATTAAATCATGTTTAATTATGACCAGTGATAAAGCATATGAAAATAAAGAATTGAATTCTGCATATACTGAAAATAATCCTATGGGTGGAACTGATCCATATAGTGCAAGTAAAGGTGCAGCAGAATTAGTTATTTCAAGTTATAAAAAATCCTTTTTTAATGAAAAAAATAGTCCTGGTATAGCAACTATTAGAGCTGGAAATGTAATTGGTGGTGGTGATTGGGCAAATTATAGACTAATTCCAGATTGTATTAAAGCACTTGTATTAAATAAAAATATTATTTTAAGAAATCCTCAATCTATTAGACCGTGGCAACATGTTCTAGAATCTCTTTCTGGATTTTTATTAGTAGGTAGTAAGTTAGATAAAAATTCTAAGAAATTTAGTGGTCCTTGGAATGTGGGTCCATCCCCAAAAAATATTCTTTCAGTTGAATCTGTAGTAAATAAAATCATTCATCAATGGGGTAGTGGTAAAATTATTATTAAAAAAAATAATTTACATGAAGCAAAATTATTAAAACTTAATTCTAGTAAAATTTTTAATTTAATGAAATGGAAATCAACTTATTCTTATAATGATAGTATTGAAAAAACAGTTGACTGGTATTTAAGATATTATGAAAATAAAAAGACCATTCAAAATTTTACACTTCTTCAAATTGAAGATTATGTAAAACAGGCACAAAAAATTAGAAATGGATGGATTAAGTGATAATTAAATTATGAATACTGATAATTGTAGATTTTGTGAGAATAATTTATCTAAATTTTTTTTAGATTTAGGTACTACTCCATTAGCTAATTCTTTTATTAATAAACATGATTTAAGTAATGATGAACTTTTTTTCCCACTTCAAGTTTATGTTTGTGAGAAATGTTATTTGTTTCAATTAAAACAATTTAAAACTCCTAATGAAATTTTTTCTAACTATGCATATTTTTCTTCATATTCTAGTACATGGTTAAAACATGCAGAAAATTATGTCGATATGATTTTGGATAGATTTTCATTTAATCAAAATAGTTTAGTTATCGAATTAGCAAGTAATGATGGTTATTTACTTCAATATTTTAATAAAAAAAATATTCCTGTTTTGGGAATAGAACCTGCTGAAAATATTGCAAAAATTGCAATTGAAAATAATATTAATACAACCGTTGATTTTTTTTCTGAAAGTTTAGCAAGTAATTTAAAAAATAATGAAAAACAAGCTGATTTAATTATTGCAAATAATGTATTGGCACATGTACCTGAATTAAATGATTTTGTTAAGGGAATTAAAATTTTATTAAAAGATAATGGTATTTGTACTATTGAATTTCCACATCTATTGAATTTAATTAAAAAGAATCAATTTGATACAATTTACCATGAACATTTTTCATATTTTTCTCTTTTTACCGCCATGAATATTTTTTCTTTTCATGATTTAGAAATTTTTGATGTTGAAGAAATTTCTACACATGGCGGTTCTCTTAGATTGTATATTAAACATAAAAAAAATAGTATTTTTTCTACTACTGATAATGTAAAAATTGTTCTTGATAAAGAAAAAAAGGCTAAACTAAATGATATTAATACGTACAAATTATTTTCAAATAATGTTCAGTTATCTAAGCAAAAATTAAATAATTTTTTCATATCATGTAAACAATCAAATAAAAAAATAATCGGTTATGGTGCACCTGCAAAAGGTAATACCTTACTAAATTGTTGTAAAATTGATTCAACCATGTTGCCATATACTGTGGATAAAAGCATAGAAAAACAAGGTTTGTATTTACCTGGTACTCACATTCCTATTAAATCTCCTGAGGAAATAAAAAAATCTAAACCTGATTATTTGTTAATTTTACCATGGAATTTGCAAAATGAAATTATGGATGAAATGAATTTTATTCGAGATTGGGGAGGAAAATTTGTTATTCCAATTCCTGAGGTTAAAATAATTTGAAATTTATTCAAACTAAATTTAAAGGAGTATATGTAATTGAAATTCAAAAAAATTTAGATGAAAGAGGATTTTTTGCTAGAACATTTGATAAAAAACAATTTTTAGAATTAGGATTGGATGTAGATTTATTTCAATGCAATGTTTCTTTTAATAAAAAAACCGGAACATTACGTGGAATGCATTATCAGAGTTCACCTTATGAAGAAATTAAAATTGTTCGTTGCACTCAAGGTAAAATATTTGATGTTATAATTGATTTACGTTCTAATTCACCAACTTTTAGAAAATGGATTAGTTTTGAATTAAGTTCTAAAAATCATAAAATGATTTACATTCCAAAAGGATTTGCACATGGATTTCAAACACTGGAAGATAATACTGAAATCTTTTATCATATGTCCGATTATTATATGCCTAAATATGCTAATGGTATTGCTTGGAATGATAAATCTGTTAAGATAAAATGGCCTATAGAAAACCCTATTCTTTCTGTTAATGATAAATCATATGAATCTTAGATATAATTTATAATTATGATTACCAAATGAATATATTTCAATCAATTTTATATTCAAATATGAATTTTGAAAATATTGAACAAATAATCGATTATATGGAAACTATCTTTAAACTTGAAAAATAAAATTCAACCTAAACTTACTATTGGTATTCCAGTTTACAATGGTGAAAAATTTATTCGAACATGTTTGAATTCCATTTTAAATCAAACGTTTACTGATTTTCAAATAATTCTTTCTGATAATGCTTCAACTGATTCAACAACTAGTATTTGTCAAGAATATGCAAATAAAGATCAAAGAATATTATTTATAAAACAAAAATCTACTGAACACGCAGGTATTACAAATCCAACTGGTACTCTTTGGAATTTTAATTTTGTTTTACAGCAAGCAACAAGTGAATATTTTATGTGGGCATCTGCAGATGATATTTGGCATCCAGAATTTATTGAGAAAAATCTTATGTTTTTAGAAAAACATCCTGATTTTGTAGGTAGTACTAGTGAATTGGAGTTTTTTACTGAAATGTGGAATGAAAATGATACTAGTAAATTTAAAAATATTCAACCTAAAAAAAAATATGAATGGGTTCATCCACTTATTGGAACTTTTGAGGAAAAAGTTAAATTTATTTTTGATTATAAAAAAGGATTTGAATATGCATACGCAATTTTTAGAACTAATCATTTAAAAAAATGTATAATTAAAAAACCATTCATGAGTTGGGAAGGTGCATTAATCCTTAAGATATTGAAATATGGAAATTTAAATGTGGAAGATGGTGTTATGATGTTTAAATACATGGGTGGTAAAACATCTTCTGATTATAATTATACAAAATTATTTACTACTACAAAAAATTATTGGGGATATAGTACTTTAGCCAGTCTTTTTCCTTTCATTCCTCTAACATTTCATGTTTTTAATGTCGTGGGGCCAAAAATTTTTCTTAAACATTTATTGAAATATTTTATTAAGGATAATTACAGAGCAGAACGACTTGTTCTTTTAGATATATTTTCAAAATAATTAAAATATTTATATTTTAAAATATTTTCTTTACTTTAAGTGATTTTTATTGATATTAATTTTTAAAATATAGTAATAGTTATTATCAAATAATTATTTTAAATGATATGAAAGCTGTAGTATTAGCTGGTGGATTGGGAACTAGAATTAGTGAAGAAACACAAGTTAAACCAAAACCTATGATTGAAATTGGTGGAATGCCGTTACTATGGCACATAATGAAAATTTATTCTAGTTATGATATTAATGACTTTGTAATTTGTTGTGGATATAAGGGATATATGATTAAAGAATATTTTGCAAATTATTTTTTACATATGTCTGATGTAACATTTGATATTAAAAATAATAAAATGAATGTTCATAGAAAATTTGGAGAATCTTGGAATGTTACATTAGTTGATACTGGCATAGATACAGAAACTGGCGGTAGATTAAAACAAATTAAAGAATATGTTGATGATGAAACTTTTTGTTTTACTTATGGTGATGGTCTTTCAGATGTACCAATGGATCAATTACTTAAATTTCATAATGAACAGAAAACCATTGCAACTGTAACTGCCGTACAACCATCTGCTAGATTTGGAGCATTAAATATCAAAGATGATAAAGTTATTTCTTTTAAAGAAAAACCTTCTGGTGATGGTAATTGGATTAATGGTGGATATTTTATTTTAGAACCTGCAGTTTTTGATTATTTACATGATAATTCAACTGTTTGGGAACATGAACCTGTAGAAAATTTAGTTAAAGATAAGCAATTATCTGCATATTTACATTCAGGATTTTGGCAACCTATGGATACGTTAAGAGAAAAAAATAAATTAGAACAACTTTGGTCTACTGAAAACCCTCCATGGAAAGTTTGGTAATAATTTTTATTAAATAAAGTTCATTCTTTTTAAGAATTCTTTATTTCTTTTGATTTTCAAAATTTTTATCAACTCTAAGTGAATTAATACTAATAAATATAATATTTGGATATCTAAATTAAAAAAAGTTATGCTTTTCTAAATGTAATATCTTGTGCATTCCTATACGATTCAACTGTTCCAACATCCACTTCTTCTTCATTTTTATTTAGAGTAATGGCTAAAACTTTTTTCTTATTTTCAATTAAATTTTGTATTGCATCAGTTAATTGAAATTCTTTTCCTTTTCCAAGTTTAATTTTTTTTAAACTTGAAAAAATATCTGATTTAAAATAATATAATGGTAATATTCCAAATTGTGATTTTGGTTTATCTGGTTTTTCTACAACTTCAGTTACATCAAATAAATTACTAGAAATTTTATTAATTGTGGGAACGCCATATTTTTTAGAATTTGTTATATTTTTACAAAGTAAAATTGCTTTTGCATCGGGATATTTTTTAGATGTTTCTATTAATCGTAAAATTGGATGTTTTGATTTACTTAATATTGTTACATCTCCTGCATGAACAATAAAATCTTCCTTACCTACATATCCTTCAGCACATTTAACTGCATCACCAAAACCCATTGGTTTATTTTGATTTATCCAAACTAAATGTGATTTTTCTAATTTCTGATAAAATTTTGACATAGTTTTTTTATAGTCTCCTTGTAAATCTCTCAAGTAAGTTTCATGAGGTGTAAAATGATCTTCTATCGTTCTTTTCTCTCTACCTACAATAAAACAATAGTCTCTAAAATTCATCGAGTATAATTGATCATAAACATATTGTAATAATGGTAAAACTATTTTTTTGGTATTACTAATATTTGAAAAAATAGGCATCATTTCTTTTGGCATTTCTTTTGTGAATGGCAATAATCGTGTACCCTTACCTGCTGCCGTAATTACAACTTTAGTCATAAAAATCCCTACTTAATCTAGTCATTAAGTTTTTAAAATTTTAGTTCTAATATTAGTATTATAAATTATAATAAGAGAAAAATACGTTCAAAATATCATTAGTGATAGAAATGTCTAACTCAAAAATTAATATCAAAAATCTTGAAGAAATAAAGAATTCACTAGATTCAAAATCCCTTAAAGTATGTGTAATTGGTATTGGTAGAATAGGTCTTCCAACAGCATTATCTTTTGCTAAATCAGGATTACAGACAATTGGTGTTGATATTAATGAAGATTTGATTAAAAAAATTAATTCAAGAATTTTTCCTTTAAAAGATGAACCTGGATATGAGGAAATTTTTAAACAAGTATTAAATGATAAAACTTTTTCAGTTACTTCTAAAATTGAAGATGCAGTTCCAAATTGTGATTTAATTCTACTATCATTACCTACACCTATGGACGAAAATAATATTCCAGATTACTCTGCTTTGAGATCAGTTGCCACACATCTTTCAGATATTTTATCTCACAATTCTTTAGTAATTGTTGAAAGTACAATTGAACCTGGCTTTATTGAGGATGAGATAATTTCATTAATATCTAAATCAAATCGATTAAAAATTGAAGAAGATTTTCAAATAGGTGTTTGTCCTGAAAATGCAAATCCTGGAGAAATTTTACATGATTTCACAAATCTACCAAGATTAGTTAGTGGAATAAATCAAAATATTACACAAATAATTAAATTAATTTATAATTTTGTCTTTTCAGTTGATTTAATTGAAATGCCTAATTGTAAAACTGCAAATGCAGTTAAACTAACAACAAATGTTTTTCGAGATATCAATATTGCATTTGTTAGTGAATTATCGTTAATGTTTGAAAAATTAGGAATTGATACAATAAAAGTTTTAGAAGCAGCTAAAATGAAATATAATTTTCAAACACATTATCCGGGTGCAGGAGTTGGAGGCCCTTGTTTACCAATTAATTCTTATCAACTTTTAAACACTGCACAACGTATAGGTGTAAAATTGAATATGATTGAATCGGGTAGAAGTATTAATGAAAAAATGCCTGAACATGTTGTTGAACTAATTTCTGATGCATTTGATGAATCTAATCAAATATTAGAAAATAGTAAAATTTTGATTCTTGGAATTTCTTATAAACCAAATGTGAAAGATGTTCAACTTTCACCGGCAAAAATTATTGTTGAAAAATTACAAAAACTTGGAGTTGATGTATATCTTTATGATCCATTTTTTAATTCAACAGTAATTTTTGGTTTAGAAACTCAAAATAATTTAGAAAATGTTCTTCCAGAAATGGATGGAGCTATAATTGTAACTGCCCATGATGATTTTAAAAATATATCAATATCTTCATTTTCAAAAATGAAACACCCAGTACTGGTTGATACTAGGGGAATTATAGATCCAGTTTCTGCAAAAAAGGAAAAAATAATTTTTAGGGGATTGGGTCGTGGAGGATTTTAATTCAGCATTAAATGCGTCATCAATAGTAAATATTCTCACTCTTAGGTATGATCCATCAATAAATCCCAACTTACCTAAAAAAACATGGCAAGATTTTGAATCTAATAATGAAATTCCAAATATTTCATTTATTGAAACACAAATTGAAGAAGAAATTAAAGAAAAAATAGATTCATTAAAATCAAAAAAAATATCCATTGCTTTGAGTGGCGGTGTAGATTCTACGTTAACTTTAGCATTATTAAGAAAATTATATCCAGATATCAATATTGATGCAATTTCTATAAAATTTGCAAATAGTGTTGATGAAACACCTATGGCATCAAAAATTGCAGAAAAATTTAATGCAAATCATCATGTTGTTTATCTTGAAAATTATTTATCCGAATTACCAAAAGCTATTAGCCAAATTAAATTACCTTTTTGGGATTTACATTGGTATTATGTAGCAAAAAAAGCAAAAACTTTTTCAAATGTTTTAATTTCTGGTGATGGAGGCGATGAAATTTTTAGTGGTTATACATTTAGATATAAAAAATTTCTTTCCTTAACACAGGATAATTCAACTCCTCACGAAAAAATTAAGGCATATTTATCATGTCATGAAAGAGATCGTGTACCTGATCAAGAATCCCTTTTTGGAAAAAAATCAAATTTTTCTTGGAATTCTATCTATGAGTTACTTCTTTCATATTTTGATAATCCTCTTTCTAGATTAGAACAAGTTTTTCTTGCGGATTATAATGGAAAATTATTATACAATTTTAATCCAATTAATTCAAGAATTGTAAAAAATTTCAATATTGAGGTAGTTACTCCACTCTTAAATAAAAAATTAATTTCATATGGATTAAAAATTCCTACTAAATTCAAATATAATGAATCTAAAAATATTGGAAAACTCCCATTGAGAGAATTACTTGTAAAAAATAAAACAGATAAATTAATTTCAAAAGAAAAACTTGGATTTAATGTTAATACAATCAATTTATGGAATTTACATGGTCATAAATTATGTAAAAATTTTTTAAGTGAATCTAGAATTGCACAAAAAGGATGGATTAATGATGACTGGATTCAAAAATATATTGATAAAAAAGATCTAAATTTTACTTATGTCAATAAATTTATGGGTCTTTTGGCATTTGAAATTTGGTATAGATTATTTATTACAAAAGAAATGAGTAGTAATGATAAATTAGATTAAATTTTAGATTACAATTTTATAAGTAAATATATTTTGATACAAAAATATTTCAATATTTCTGATCTATTGTAATTTGTTATTTACACATAAATGGAGTCAAAATTATGCATGAATATGAAAATTCTAATAGCTTCTGGTGCAGGTGGAGGTACTGCAAAAGGTAGAATTGGTAAACATATCCATTTAAAAGATTTTGGTGAGGCTTTAGTACGAAAAGGTGTTGAATACAAATTAGTATATGAAAATGATTATGTTTCTGGATTTCCTAGTAAAAATATTAAAAG
>Ga0233427_10003734_pt1 | contig 13126 bp, 9 predicted proteins | sample SI_118_April2016_5_FD_179885 | JGI IMG/M metagenome (GOLD analysis project Ga0233427, IMG submission 179885) | Seawater microbial communities from Saanich Inlet, British Columbia, Canada - SI_118_April2016_100_MG | ecosystem: Environmental > Aquatic > Marine > Inlet | place: Canada: British...
TTTAGATGGTGGTAGATTTGCTACTTCTGATTTGAATGATTTATACAGAAGAGTAATTATTAGAAACAATAGATTGAAAAGATTAATGGAGATTAATGCTCCAGAAATTATCTTGAGAAATGAGAAAAGAATGTTACAGGAATCTGTTGATGCTTTATTTGATAACTCAAGAAAATCATCAGCAGTAAAAGCAGATGGAAAAAGAGCATTAAAATCATTATCTGATTCATTAAAAGGAAAACAAGGTAGATTCCGTCAGAATTTATTAGGTAAAAGGGTAGATTATTCTGCTCGTTCTGTAATTGTTGTAGGACCAGAATTGGAATTACACGAATGTGGTTTACCAAAAGATATGGCTGCTGAACTTTACAAGCCATTTATCATTAGAAAACTGATTGAAAGAGGAATTGTAAAAACAGTTAAATCTGCTAAAAAGATTATTGATACTAGAGAGCCAGTTGTTTGGGATATTCTAGAAAATGTGATGAAAGGACATCCAGTTTTATTAAACAGAGCTCCTACACTTCACAGGTTAGGTATTCAGGCTTTCCAACCAAAAATGATTGAAGGAAAAGCTATTCAACTTCACCCATTAGCTTGTGCGGCATTTAATGCCGATTTTGATGGGGATCAAATGGCAGTTCACTTACCTTTAGGTGCAGCTGCAATATTAGAAGCTCAAGTTTTAATGTTAGCTTCTCATAATATTTTGAACCCTGCTAATGGAGCTCCTATTACTGTGCCTTCTCAGGATATGGTTTTGGGTCTTTATTACATGACAAAAGAGAAAAGATCTACTGATGAAGAAAAAGTGAAAGGAGAAGGAATGACTTTCTATTCTTTAGATGAGGTGAAAATTGCTTATAATGAAAGAGTGGCTGATTTGCATGCTATGATTAAAGTAAGAGTTACTAATACAAAAGGTAAATCTTCTTTAGTTGAAACTACAATTGGAAGAGTTCTATTTAATGAATTTGTTCCTTCTGAAATTGACTTTGTTAATGAGTTACTTACTAAAAAAGCTTTAAGAAATATTATTGGTGATGTACTTGAAACTTGTGGAGTTTCTGCTACTGTTCATTTCTTAGATGCAATTAAAACTATTGGTTTTAATATGGCATTTAGAGGTGGGTTATCGTTTAACCTTGGTGATGTACTTGTTCCTGAAGAAAAAGAAGGATTGATTGCAGATGCTAATAAAAAGGTTGATGAGATTAAGAATAATTACGCTATGGGTTTCATTACTAATAATGAAAGATATAACCAAGTAATTGATGTTTGGACAACTACTAATGCTAGATTAACTGATACAGTTATGAGAAACATTAGTTCAGATAAACAAGGATTTAACTCTGTTTATATGATGCTTGATTCTGGTGCAAGGGGTTCTAAGGAACAAATTCGTCAGTTATCTGGTATGAGGGGGCTTATGGCTAAACCTAAAAAATCTGGTGATCATGGTGAATCAATTATTGAGAATCCTATTACAACAAACTTCCGTGAAGGACTTTCAATTTTGGAGTACTTTATTTCTACCCATGGGGCGAGAAAAGGACTTGCAGATACTGCACTTAAAACAGCAGATGCTGGTTACCTTACAAGAAGACTTGTTGATGTAGCTCAGGATGTAATTGTTACTGAAGATGATTGTGAAACTTTAAGAGGATTAGAAGTTTTTGCTCTTAAAAATAATGATGATATTATTGAGCCATTATCAGATAGAATTTCTGGTAGAGTAAGTTTACATGATATATTCCACCCAAAAACTGAAAAGTTAATGGTTGCATCTAATGATATGATTACTGATACTGTTGCTAAAGCAATTGATGCTTCAGGAATTGAAATGGTTGAGGTAAGATCTGCTTTAACTTGCCATACAAGAAGAGGTATTTGTAAGAAATGTTATGGTAAATCATTGTCAACTAACCGTATGGCTCAAGTTGGTGAGTCTGTTGGTGTTGTTGCTGCACAGTCAGTTGGTGAGCCAGGTACACAGCTTACACTTAGAACTTTCCATGTTGGGGGTACAGCATCTAGATCAGAGGTTGATTCTTCATTAGTAGTTAAGAAAGATGGTAGATTAGAAATTGAAGATTTAAGAACTGTTAAATCTAAAGATAAAGATGGTAAAGCAATTGAAATTGTTGTATCAAGATCTGCTGAAACTAAAGTTGTTGATGATAAAAATGGAGTAATTCTATCTACAAATATAGTTCCTTATGGTTCTACTATCTTTATTAAAAATGGTGCAGTTAAAAAAGGTGACGTTATTTGTGAGTGGGATCCTTATAATGCTGTAATTATTTCTGAAGTTTCAGGTGCAGTTGAGTTTAATGATATTGAACAAGGAGTTTCATTTAGAGTTGAATCTGATGAACAAACTGGGCATCAAGAAAAGGTAATTATAGATAGTAGAAATAAAAAGATTTCTCCTTCTATTACAATTGGAGATAGAACTTATACTATTCCTGTTGGAGCCCATTTAGCTGTTGATAATAGTAAAAAAGTTAAAGCGGGTGTAATTTTAGCTAAGATTCCTAGGTCAGCAGGTTCATCTGGGGATATTACTGGGGGACTTCCTAGAGTTACTGAGATGTTTGAAGCGAGAAATCCTTCTAACCCAGCTGTTGTTTCTGAAGTTGATGGTTCTGTTTCGTTTGGTAAAATCAAAAGAGGTAATCGAGAAGTTATTGTTACAACTAAAACGGGTGAAACTAAAAAATACTTAATCAAATTAGCTAAGCATATTTTAGTACAGGAGAATGATTATCTAAAAGCTGGAATGCCTTTATGTGACGGTGTTATTACTCCAGCTGATATTTTAGCAATTAAAGGTGTAGTTGAAGTGCAACAATATATTGTAAATGAAATTCAGGATGTATATCGTTTGCAAGGTGTAAAAATTAACGATAAACACTTTGAGGTATTAGTAAGACAAATGATGAGAAAAGTTAATATTTCTCATTCAGGCGATACTTATTTCTTAGAAGGATCGTTAGTTGGTAAGGCGAAATTCCATGAACAAAATGACAAGTTATTTGGAATGATGATTGTTACTGAAACTGGTGATTCTGAAGAATTGCAAAAAGGTCAAATCGTTTCACCAAGACAATTAAGAGAAGAGAATTCAAGACTTAAGAGAAAAGATGCAAAAGAGGTTGAAGCAAGAGAGGCTATGCCTGCAATTGCTACTCCTGTATTACAAGGTATTACTAGAGCATCATTACAAGTTGATTCTTGGATTTCTGCTGCATCATTCCAGCAAACTACTAAAGTTCTTAATGAAGCTGCAATTAATGCTAAGCGTGATCATTTAATTGGACTTAAAGAGAATGTAATTATTGGTAAGAAGATTCCTGCTGGAACTGGTTTAGTTCAAGCTGCTGATACTGTAGTTGGTTCTCAAGTTGAATATGATAGATTAATGCAACTTAAAGAAGAAGCTGAAAATGCTCCTGTTGAAGAAGAAGTTGTTGAAGTGTCTGAAGAATTAAAATAATTATTATGTCAGAGGAAAATAAAAAAGAAGGATTAAACATTGAGCTTACTGAAGAAGTAGCTGAAGGAACTTATAGCAATATGGCTATTATCAATCATTCTCCATCAGAGTTTGTGGTTGATTTTATTCAAATGATGCCAGGTATTCCTAAAGCAAAAGTAAAATCAAGAATTATTCTTACTCCTCAACATGCTAAAAGATTAATGAAAGCACTTGTTGATAATATCAATAAGTTTGAAAATCAGCATGGTGAAATTAAAGATGTTGATCCTAATGCTGGTATTCCAATGAATTTTGGAGGACCAACTCCTTTAGCATAATTAATAAAATTATAAAATTAAAAAAGCCTGCAATTGCAGGCTTTTTTTATGTTCAATATTTTAAGTTCCTTATCCTAAAAATGGGTATTTATAATCTGTTGCTGGTACAAATGTTTCTTTAATCGTTCTTGGAGAAACCCATCTTAATAAATTTAAGATTGATCCTGCTTTATCATTAGTTCCTGATCCTCTTGCCCCACCAAATGGTTGTTGCCCTACTACTGCACCAGTTGGCTTGTCGTTAATGTAGAAGTTCCCTGCTGCATTTTCTAAAGCTTTTGTTGCATATTCAGCAGCATATCTATCTACTGATAGAATTGCACCTGTTAAAGCATATTCTGAAGTGTTATCAACTAATTCCAAAGTCTCTTCCCACTTCTCAGCATCATACACATAAATTGTCATTACTGGTCCGAATACTTCTTCAACCATAGTCTTAAAAGTTGGATTAGTAGTTACAATAATAGTTGGCTCAATAAAGTAACCTACTGATTTATCGTAATTTCCTCCTGCAATGATTTCAGCATCATTAGCTGTTTCTGCATAATCAATATAAGATGAAATACTATCAAATGCCTTTTCAGAAATCACAGCATTAATAAAGTTTGAGGTGTCATCAGGGCTTCCCATTTTGAAACTCTTACAATCACCAACAATTTGAGTTTTTACATCCCCCCATAAATTAGAAGGTACATAAGCTCGAGAGGCTGCAGAACATTTTTGTCCTTGGTACTCAAAAGCCCCTCTACTAATTGCAGTTGCAACTTCAGCAGCTACTGCCGATTTATGTGCAATTATAAAATCTTTTCCACCAGTTTCACCAACTATTCTTGGGTATGATTTATATTTTTCAATATTGTTTCCAATTCCTTTCCAAAGTGTACGGAATACATCAGTACTTCCTGTAAAGTGTAAACCTGCAAAGTCTTTATCTTCAAATACTACTTTTGAAATCTCTCTACCACTTACAGTTACCATGTTTATTACTCCATCAGGTAAACCTGCCGCTTGGAAAATTTCCATGATTACTTGTGCAGAATATATTTGAGTTTCTGCTGGTTTCCAAACTACTACATTCCCTAGCATTGCAGGTGCTGCACAAAGATTAGCACAGATAGAAGTAAAGTTAAATGGCGTAAGTGCAAATACAAACCCTTCAAGTGGTCTGTGTTCTAATTTATTCCACATTCCTGGTTGTGATTCTGGTTGTTCTTTATAAAGTTGACTCATGTATTGTACATTGAACTTGAAGAAATCAATCAACTCACAAGCAGCATCAATTTCAGCTTGCATTACATTTTTACTTTGTGCTAACATAGTGGCAGCATTTAGTTTTGCTCTATATGGTCCTGCTAATAAATCAGCAGCTTTTAAAAAGATAGAAGCTCTATGTTCCCAACTCATGTTTGCCCATTTTTTTCTAGCAGCCATTGCAGCATCAATTGCATCCCGAACTTCTTTTTCTCCTCCATAGTTAGAAGTTCCAATTACATGTTTGTGTTCATGAGGTGGTGTTAAATTTCTTTTATCGTTAGTAAATACTTGTTTATCGCCAATATACATTGGTATATCAATAGTTGTATTATACAATCTTTTGTACTCAGCTAAAAGTTCTTCACGCTCAGGGCTACCTGGAGCATAACCTTTTACTGGCTCGTTCACCGCTTTGGGTACATTGTAAAATCCGTTTGACATTTTCTTATTTTTTTTATAAAATTATATTTGCAAATTTACTATTTTGCTATTACTAAAAAAGTTCTTTTGATGATGTTTTTAAAAAACCTACAAATCTATCGTACCTATCGCCAACTGCACGGTAGTAAACATAAATGTAATAGTCGTTTCTGGTTTGGTAATGTGTCCCCTCAATAAAAGAAACATCTACACGCTTAGTTGTAGTATCATTTAGTGCATAATGGTAGTTGTAATACCCTTGCTTCAGGTAAATTATTCCTTCATATTGTTTTTTATCAGCATTAAAATTGAGTTTAAAATCCTCTTTTAGTTCCCAATCAGAAAAAGCTCCAATCACATATATATCTCCATAGCTGATGTTGTCTACAGGCAGAGTAAAATGCACAAAAGCATAGTCCGCCTCAATGGCTGTTTTCCAACCCTCCTGTGATTTAATAAGGAATTTTCCGTTAATATCTGGCTCAATAGAGTAGCGGTCAAATGGTCGTGTTATATCATTAAAAAGGTATACATGATTGTGAGTGCTGTCAAAATCAATGTTTTTTATGCGCTCGGATTGATACCTTAAACTCTTAAAATCAAAATGACGAAATTCATTGTTAGCCCAAAATGTATTGTCATCATCATAATCGTAAATAAGCTCGTCATTTTTTACGAATAAAGGGGTGAGGTTTGTGATAGCATTATCCTCACGGTTGTTTTGTTTTATATGTACTTTAATATCAGCAAACGGATCGGCAACCACTAAGTTAGAATGTTTTATAGTAAAGTCAATTTCGTGCTTGGTATTTCTGTCTTCTGCAAGAGTTGCTCTCCTCACATTTGCCTCTATATTTATTTTGGTTTCTAGCACCATGAAGCGTTTGTAAGCTATAGTTTCTCCACCTTCTTCAAATATTTTAAATACATAATTCCCTGATAGTATTGGCTTAATATCTATAGTTGGAAATTCAAATTGATAGTGGGTGTATTGTTGTATGGTGTTAAAGGAAAACTCATAATCGTCTATTAGCTCATCAGTAAAACCATTAATATATTCTGACGGCATTAAGTTGCTTGCTGTCCAGTCTGCATTGCAATGAATTATAGTGTAATAATAATCTTTTATGTCAGCATCTAAGTCATCAAAACTTACTAAAAGTTGTTCGTCAGCTTTTAAATTTAGAATAGGAAGAGAGAGTTCTTCTTCTTTTTTATGACAAAGCACAGTTTTTATCTTACTATTAAAAGTAGCATTTTTATAAGTAATTATCTCAGGAATTTCTATAGGGATTTCAGTAGTAAATAATGAGTCGTTACTTGAGTAATCCTCTTCATATATTTCTTTTGTGCTATGGCACGAAAACATAATAAAAGTGCCAAAAAGTAGCAGTGTTAGAGTGTTGTTAATATTCATATTAATTTATGATGTAAATAGCTAAATAATAGTTGCAAATTTATACTTTTGCAGGCGAAAAATCTAATTTAAAAAGGATGTCTAAAGAAATAAGATTAAAAAAAGGTTTAACCATCAACTTAGTTGGTGATGCCGATAAAGTATATGCATCAGTAAAACCTACTGACAGCTATGTAGTAAAACCTACTGACTTTCATGGATTAACTCCAAAACTTACCGTAAAGGTAGGCGATAAAGTAAAGGCAGGTACTGCATTATTTTTTGATAAATATAATGATAAAATTAACTTTGTTTCTCCAGTAAGCGGGGAAGTTACTGCTATTGTTAGAGGAGAAAAAAGAAGAATTCTGGAAGTAGTAATTAAAGCTGATGCTGAGATTGCTTATGAGAATTTTGAAAAGGTTTCTGCTAATGATTTATCAAGAGAACAAATAATTGATGGTATGCTTAAAAGTGGTGTTTGGCCATTTATTAGGCAAAAGCCATATGATGTTGTCGCTAATCCTGCTGATATGCCAAAAGCAATTTTTATTTCGGCTTTTAATTCAGCACCTTTATCTATTGATAATGATTTTGCTCTTTATGGAATGGAGGAATTATTCCAAAAAGGACTTGACTTTGTTGCAAAGCTAACTTCTGGTAAAACGCATTTAAATATTGATGGCAATACAAATCCATCTAATGTATTTACTGGAGCTAAAGGAGTTGAAATTAATAAAATTTCTGGTCCGCATCCTGCAGGTAATGTTGGGGTACAAACACACCATATTGATCCTATTAACAAAGGTGATATTATTTGGTATTTACAGCCTCAAGATGTGCTTGCAATTGCAAGATTATTCACTGAGGGGAAATATGATGTTTCAAGGATAGTTGCTTTAGGTGGTTCTCAAGTAAGTAAACCAAGATATTACAGAACAATTGCTGGAGCTTCACTTGCTAACTTATTTGCTGATAATTTAAAAGAGGGAGATAACAGAATTATTTCTGGTGATGTTTTAACGGGTCAGAGAATTGATGAAAACGGAACTTTAGGTTTTTACCATACAACTGTAACTGTAATTGAAGAAGGTAAAGAGCAAGAGTTTTTAGGTTGGATGTTACCAGGAACGGATAAATTCTCTGCTTCCAAAACATTTTTATCTTGGTTAATTCCAAGTAAAAACTACACTTTAAATGCAAATATGCATGGTGAAGAGCGTGCTTATGTAATGACGGGTGAATACGAAAAAGTATTGCCAATGGATATTTATCCTACTCATTTAGTTAAAGCAATTATGATAGAGGATATTGAACTTATGGAAAATTTAGGAATATATGAAGTTGCTCCTGAGGATTTAGCACTTTGTGAGTTTGTTTGTACTTCAAAAATGGAGGTGCAGTCAATTATTCGTCATGGTTTGGATTTAATAAGAAAAGAAAATAGTTAATATGAAATTATTTAAAAATATCTTAGAATCAGTAAAACCTCATTTCATGGAAGGAGGGAAACTGGAAAAAATGTATCCAGCATATGATGCTTTCGAAACATTTTTATTTGTTCCTGACCATACTACTCATGCAGGTTCGCATATTAGAGATGCTATTGATTTAAAGAGAACAATGATTACTGTTGTTCTTGCATTGTTACCAGCTTTATTTTTTGGAATGTGGAATGTAGGTCAGTTGCATTTTTCTGCAATTGATGAAGATTTTACTTTAATGTCTGCCTTTACTTTTGGGGCATTAAAAATGTTACCACTTATTATTGTGTCTTATGTTGTTGGGCTTGGTGTTGAGTTTGCTTTTGCAATTTCAAGAGGGCATTCAGTAAATGAGGGTTACTTGGTTACAGGGCTATTAATTCCTATGATTATGCCAATTGACGTTCCATTATGGATGCTTTCAGTTTCTGTAATTTTTGCAGTAATTATTGGTAAAGAAGTTTTTGGAGGTACAGGTATGAATATTATGAATCCTGCACTTACGGCTCGTGCATTTTTATTCTTTGCTTACCCTTCATTTATGTCGGGTGATAAAGTTTGGATTACTACAGGTGAAGGTAGTGTTGTTGATGGCTTTTCAGGTGCTACACCTTTAGCTGATTTAGCAGCAAATATACCAGTTGATATGAGTATGATAGGTTCTTTCTTTTATGGAACTATTCCTGGTTCAGTTGGGGAAACTTCAACTTTAGCAATTCTGATTGGTGCAGTTATTTTATTAATCACTGGTATTGCTTCTTGGCGTACTATGCTTTCTGTTTTTGTTGGTGGTTATGTTATGGGAGCTCTATTTAATGTTTGGGGTGCTAATGAATTTATGATGATGCCTTCATACATTCATTTATTATTAGGTGGTTTCGCATTTGGAGCTGTGTTTATGGCTACTGATCCTGTTACTGCTTCACAAACTAACAAAGGAAAGATTATAGTTGGTTTTATTATTGGAGTTTTATCAGTATTGATTAGAGTATTTAATCCTGCATACCCTGAAGGGATGATGTTGGCAATATTATTTATGAATGTTTTTGCACCACTTGTTGATCATTATGTAGTTGGTGCTAACATCAAAAGAAGATTAAAAAGAGTAAAAGCTTAAATTATGGATGTAAATAAAAATTCGTACACTTTCGGTTTTGCTGCTATAATGGTAATTATTGTTGCGGCATTACTTTCCTCAGCTGCTATTGGCTTGAAACCTTTCCAAGATAGAAATGTAGAGCTGGAGAAAAAACAAAATATTTTAAGTTCTGTTGGTATTGTTACTGATAGAGATGGAGCTGAAAACCTTTATCCTACTTATATTAAGCAGGAGTTAGTGCTAAATAATAAAGGAGAGGAAGTTGAAGGTTCTGCTTTTGACATTGACTTAGGAAAAGAAGTTAAAAAAGAGTTTGACGCACAGTTATTACCTTTATTTATAAGTGAGGTTGATGGGAAAACAAGGTATATTATTCCTTTAAGAGGGAAAGGGCTTTGGGGTCCCATTTGGGGATTCATTTCGTTGGAAGATGACTTGAGCTCAGTATTTGGTGCTGTATTTGATCATGAGAAGGAAACCCCAGGATTAGGGGCTGAAATTAACAAGCCAATGTTCCAAGACCCATTTGCTGGAAAATCAATTTTTGATGGGGAAGAGTTCAAGTCAATTAAAGTAATAAAAGGAGGTGCTGGTGAAGATAATATGCATGGAGTAGATGGGATTTCAGGAGGTACAATCACCTCTGATGGTGTTACGGATATGTTATTAGAAAGGCTAACAATGTACTTGCCTTATTTCAATAAAATAAAGCCTACTATTGAGGTGGATTCAGTCTTTTCTGCAATGGATTCAGTAGTTACGGTTAATGATTCAATAATAAATTAAGAATATGAGTAAAGATTCCTTGTTTTCTAAAAAGAATATGACATTATTAAGCGATCCGCTTAATGATAACAATCCAATTACGGTACAAGTATTGGGTATCTGTTCAGCATTGGCAATTACGGTACAGTTAAAGCCAGCAATTGTAATGGCAATTTCAGTATTGGTAGTACTTTCTGTTGCGAATGTACTCATTTCTTTAATGCGTAATTTAATTCCTTCTAGGATTAGAATTATTGTACAATTGGTAGTAATTGCTGCCTTAGTAATTTTGGTGGATGAAGTGCTAAAAGCCTTTGTGTATGATGTGAGTAAAGAACTTTCTGTATTTGTTGGGCTTATTATTACCAATTGTATTATTATGGGTAGGTTAGAGGCTTTTGGTATGGCGAATGGTCCTTGGGAATCATTCCTTGATGGAATAGGAAATTCATTTGGTTATGCTTGGATATTAATTGTAGTGGCTTTTTTCCGTGAACTTTTAGGTTCAGGAACTTTATTTGGTTATCCAATATTTGAAAACTTAGGCTTGTATGAAATGGGATATGAAAATAACGGAATGATGATTTTACCTCCTATGGCCCTTATTACAGTAGGAGTTATTATCTGGATCCAACGCATAAAAAACGAAAAATTAATAGAATCTAAATAGTAATATGCAAGAATTAGCAAATATATTTATCAAGTCAATTTTTATTGACAATATGGTATTCGCCTATTTTTTAGGAATGTGCTCCTATTTGGCGGTATCCAAAACAGTTAAAACATCAATTGGCTTAGGTGCAGCAGTAATCTTTGTATTAGGATTTACTGTTCCTGTAAATTACTTACTAGAAAACTATGTGCTTAAAGAGGGTGCTTTGGTATGGTTGTCATCTGATTTAGCTTCAGTTGATTTATCTTTTCTTTCCTTTATTATGTTTATTGCTGTTATTGCATCAATGGTACAATTAGTTGAAATGGTAGTGGAGAAATTTTCTCCAGCACTTTATAGCTCTTTAGGAATATTTTTACCACTGATTGCGGTAAACTGTGCTATTTTAGGAGGATCACTTTTTATGCAAGAAAATGATTATACAACTATTACTGAAGCTACTGTATTTGGATTAGGATCTGGTATTGGCTGGTTCTTAGCTATTGTAGCATTAGGATCAATCAGAGAGAAAATTAGATACTCTAATGTTCCACCAGCACTTAGAGGTTTGGGTATTACCTATATTATTACAGGGCTAATGGGGATTGCATTTATGAGTTTTATGGGAATTAAATTATAATTAGGAATGATATTATTAAGTACAACAACAATATTAAGTAGTATAGTAGTTTTTCTTTTAGTAATTCTAACTTTAGTAGGTATTTTACTTTTTGTAAAAGCAAAATTATCTCCTAGCGGGAAAATTAAAATTAAAATTAACGGAGAAAAAGAAATTGAAGTTGATGGTGGAAGTACACTTTTAACTACTCTTGGAAATGAAGGAATATTCTTACCATCAGCTTGCGGAGGTGGTGGTACTTGCGTGCAATGTACTTGCCAAGTTTATAGTGGTGGTGGAGGTATATTGCCAACTGAAGAGCCTCATTTTAGTAGAAAGGAAATTGCTGAAGATTGGCGTTTAGGTTGTCAAGTTAAGGTAAAAGAGGATATGGAAATTGCTATTCCTGAAGAAGTGTTTGGTGTAAAAAAATGGGAAGCGACTGTGGTTTCTAACTATAATGTTGCTACTTATATTAAGGAATTTATTGTTGAGGTTCCAGAAGATATGCCTTATGAGGCAGGAGGGTATATTCAAATTGAAATCCCTAATTGTGAGGTGCCGTTTGCTGAAATGGATATTACAGCACATCCTGAGGATCATCCAGGAGAACCAAATAAGTTTGACAAGGATTGGGCAGAAGGAAACTTTGCTATGCGTAACTTAGTAATGAAGAATGATGAGGATGTTGTAAGAGCATATTCTATGGCTTCTTATCCTGCTGAAGGAAGAAAAATCATGTTGAATGTTAGGGTGGCTGCTCCACCATGGGATAGAGATAAAAATGCTTGGGCTGATATTAATCCTGGTGTTGCATCATCTTATATTTTTGGGCGTAAGCCAGGAGATAAAGTAACAATTTCAGGACCTTATGGAGAGTTCTTCATTAATAATTCTGAAGCTGAAATGTTGTACATTGGTGGTGGTGCAGGTATGGCGCCAATGCGTTCCCACTTATATGAATTATTCAAAACATTAAAAACAGGAAGAAAAGTTTCTTACTGGTATGGTGGAAGATCAAAAGCTGAACTTTTCTACATTGAGCATTTCCGTTCTTTAGAAAGAGAATTCTCTAATTTCAAATTTTACTTGGTACTTTCTGATGCAAAAGAAGGTGATAACTGGAAAGAAATGAAAGATATGAATGATACAGAAGGAGATGGTTTTACCGGTTTTGTTCACCAAGTGGTAATTGACCAATATTTAACAAAACATGAAGCTCCTGAAGATATAGAGTTATACTTTTGTGGACCTCCACCTATGAATCAAGCAGTTCTCAAAATGGCAGATGACTGGGGAATTCCTGATGAGAATGTAAGGTTTGATGACTTTGGAGGGTAGAAAATAGATATTAGTATTGAGATAATAGTTTAAGCCGAGCATTTGCTCGGCTTTTTTGTTTTAATTTCGCCACTAATTAAAAATAGAACTATGATGAGATTAATGATTCTTTTACTGAGTATCCCTTTTGTAATGCAAGGACAGACTTCTATTAAGTGTACTACTTCAGAGATTAATAAAAAATATTTTGAAGAGCATCCTGAAGCTAAAAAGGAAAGAGAGTGGTTGAATAAAAAATCAAGATTAGCAGAGTTTAACAAAACGGCAGTATCAACCT
>Ga0233427_10003741_pt1 | contig 13114 bp, 11 predicted proteins | sample SI_118_April2016_5_FD_179885 | JGI IMG/M metagenome (GOLD analysis project Ga0233427, IMG submission 179885) | Seawater microbial communities from Saanich Inlet, British Columbia, Canada - SI_118_April2016_100_MG | ecosystem: Environmental > Aquatic > Marine > Inlet | place: Canada: British...
AAAAATTTATTTAATATATTTAACTATTTTAAAAAAAAAAAAAATACGTTTACAGAAGACTTATTATTTAACTTTAAGTAAAAAAGATAACGCTTATTATTATTTTGCTAAAAAAGTTTTTAAAGGACATATTGATAATAAAGGTTATAAATTTCTAAAGAAAAACATAAAATCACTCTTTTTAAATAACTCCCTGAATTTTGAGCATAAAAAGATAATTTCAAATATATTTAAGTATAAAAATTATTCAAAATTTATAAAAAATATTGGCTTATTAAGGGGCATTGTTAAAAAAAATTGTAAAAGAAATTATATTAAAGAGTTAAGAAGAATTTTTTTTAGAATTAAATTTAAAACAGGTCTTCATTTAGCTTTTATAGGTGTAGATGGATCTGGTAAAACAACTCAAATAACTCAACTACTTCAATCAAATTTATTACTTTTTTTTACAGCAACTAATATCTATCATTTGTATCATAAACAAACTGGACAAAAAAATAAAAAAATAAAGCCATATCAAAAATCTTATGGAAGACTTCTTTCTTTACTAAAAATTTTTTATTTATTTTTTAGATATTTAAAATTTTATTATATAGATATTTTGCCACTTAAGATAAAAAGCACTTTAGTTATTAATGACAGATGTCATTACGATGTAATGATTGATCCTAAAAGAGAAGCTATTTATCATTTTTATACCATTCTTAATTTTCTTTTTAAATTCCTTCCAAAACCAGATTTAATATTTTTTATCAATACTTCTTCTAAACATATATTAAATAGAAGTGATGAGCTATCAAAAGAGATATTGGTAAAAAATATTAAAAATTATGAAAATTTTTCAAAAAAAAATAAATATATTTTTAATCTGAAATCATACATAAATAGAAATAAACTTAGTAAAATAATTACAAATAAAATTTATAAAAGATTAAATTATAAAATAATAAAATTATATTTAAATCTTAAGTAATATTACAAGTGTTTTTAATAATCATTTATAACTTAAGGATTATAAAGTAAATTGTCTAATTTTAAAATTAATTTAGTTATTTTACAATTATTTATATAGTCTCAAAACTTTTTTTTCCCAGCTAAATTCTTTAATTTTTTCTAGTGAGAGTTTTCTTTTATAAATAAGTTTTTCTTGATCATGAATTAATTCATTAATTTCTAAAGCTAGTTCAGATATAATTTGATTTTCATTTTTATATTTTACATCAATTAAAACTCCACATTCATTGTCAACCATCAATGCTGGTCCACCTATATTTAATGTTGCCACGGGTAGAGCAGTTGACATGGCTTCCAGTATAACAAATCCACCGGAGTCCCTTAAATACGGAGCGATCAAAATATCGTTATTATGAAATAAATCTATTAATTCAGTTCTATTAATTTGTCCCAACCAATTTATAGAACTGTTTAAATTTAATTTAGAGGCATCTTTTTTCATGCTATCCAGCATTGAGCCAGACCCAACAATATTTAAAATAACATTTTTATTTTTACTCTTTATTAAATTAAAAGTTTTAAGAAGAATAGAAGTACCTTTTCGAGGTTCAAGAATTCCAGCAAAAATTAAATTAAAAAAATTTTTGTCTTTAATTAGTTTAGTATTTTCTTGTAAAGATTTTTCAATACCTATACCTAATAAAACTTCAGTCTTGTTGTGATACTTTAAAGGAATTATTTTTTTGCTCTCCTCGGTGCATACAAATATTCGATGGGATTTGAATAAAGTTAAATTTATCAATGGAGATATTTTTATATATAAGTTGCTTAAATCTCTTAAAAATTCTTTCAATTTATAAATTATAGGAAAACTTTTTTTAAGATTTTTGGGTGAATTCTCACCTCCACCAACAGGACCAAAAATAAAAGGTATATCTAGCAAGCATAGTAAACTTGGGTATCTTAGAGTACCAAATGTTACATGTTGTAAATAATCAAATTTAATTTTTTTAATCAATTTTCTTGTTGTAAAAAAAATTCCTATCTGCCAAAAAAAATAATATAAATAAGGGTATGAATTTGATTTACCCTTAAAAATTTTTAAAAACCAATTTGGATAATCAAAGTAAATAAAAAATAATTTTTTGTATTCATTTTTAGATAAATAAAGTTCAATATGTTCTTTATTGTTACTTCGTGTAATTACATAAACTTCATGTCCTAAATTGGATAAAGTTGTTGCCCATTTCCATCCAATTTCTGGCTCCGATCCTTTATTAGGTTCACAAGCGTAAGCAGATAACAATATTTTAAATTTTTTTTTCATTTAAATTTAAAACTCATATAATATTGTTTTAATAATGGTTTTAAATTCATTATTTGTTTTAACCTCCAAAATTGTTTTCATATTCTGAAAATTCAAACAAAAAGGTTCTTTGTGTATTTCAACTCCACTACCTTTAAATACATAATTCATGACTGAAGTTGAAGTTCTTTCAATGTTTGGATCTTTTGATTTTGAATAATTCATTTCTTCAGTAACCACCAAATATTTAAAGGGTTTAAAAGTATTTAAATTATAAACAAATTTTTTTATATTTGAGTTTGGTAAATGTTGCAAAACTTGCCTTACAAAAGCTATATCTCCATTTGGAAGTTTATTTTCACATATATCTAATTCACGAAATTCTACTTTTTTGTCCAAATTTTTTTTTTTATTAAAATCTATTATTAATTTTGAGACATCACACGCTATGTAATAGGAACATTTGTTTAAAAAATTTTTACCAATATTAAAATCACCACAGCCCAAATCAACAATGGTTTTGCAATTTAGTTTATCTAATAATTCATTAATAATTTTAATGTAGGTAGAAATTATATTTAGGTCATGAGATCCCCCACCACTTGAACCAATTCCGTGTTTACTCTTGCCCCAAATACTATCTTTATAAACTATATTAAATATAGATTTACTACTATTGTTATCAATATATTTTGCAGTATATAAATTTAACTTTTTATTTATATTATATTTCTTAATAAATAAAAACAACTTCATTCCTAAAATTTTTTTAAATATTTGCTTAATCATGGTGTAAGTTTATTCATTATTTACTAATTATTTTAAAGGTCAATTAAAAATTTTTTTAAAATAATTAATGAATTTATTAAATTTACTATCAGTTTTTTCAAATGAAATAAAATGAATATCCTTAAGTATATAAAATTTATTATCTAGATTTTTAATATTTCCAATTAATGAATTTCCATTTCTGATCCATTTATAATCCAGTATTTGCATTTTGTTTGAATAATTTTCATAAAAAAAAGTTCCTAAAGTTTCATATTCACTGAAAGCATTTGGCATAGAAAAATCTATATTTTTAATGAAAAATTCATACCACAATTGGTTATTTTTTTTTTCTATAGATCTAAAAAAACTACAAACCCAATCTGATTTCGCTGCAAAAGACTGTGCTATGAATGAAAAATTATTTTTTTTTTCTAAATTTAAAGTTCTTTTAATAAAATCAAAATATGGTTTATGATATTCGCTTCCCTTGTAATAATTTATTTTCTCATCTTTGTAAAAATTTAGATTTTTTAGGGGTATAGTATCAGCATCCCAAATTAAGTTGATATCTTCATTTTTACCTTTACTCAATTCTTCTATCTTTATAAATTGCTGGAAATACCATCCTAACATTTTTATCTTATTTTCTGGAATATATTTTTTTAAAAAAATTTTAAAATCTATATAGTTATCTTCTGAAATAATAACGTATTGTCTGGGTGTATTTTTTTTAAATATGTGCAGTTCTTTTTCTGGAACGATAAGAGTATATTTTTTTGAATGAATATTTTTTAAAATAAATTGTGATGAAATTTTCCAAGTAACAAGATCTTTTTTTGTACATAAAGATATCACGTTATTTATCATTACATCTGTATTATTCATATATTATATCTTTTTCAAAAATAAGTTATAAAATATATCATACCAATTTATTTTATGAGAAAAAATAATATTAAAATAGCCTTATTGAGCCCAATTGATCTAACCTTTTTTAAAAAATACATCAAAGAAAAAATTCCTAAAAAATTTATAGATCTAGGAAGTGGACCCTCAATAAATTCACTTAGTGAAGAATTGATAAATAAAGGACATAAACTATTAATTGTTTCAATAAGTTCAAAAATAAAAAAAGAAAAAATTTTTAATGGCAAAAGGATAAAAATATATATAGTTCCTAAAAATAACAATATTTTAGAAAAAATTATAACAAAGTTATTTTTTTATAATTTTTTTGAAATATTTCGAATAATTGAAATATTAAAAAAAGAAAAACCTAACATCATTAATTCACATTTTTGGTGCGAATTATCAATAGCTGCTAAGCTCTCCGGTTTTCCATATTTGATTACCGGTCATGATAGAGCCACAAAAGTATCCGAATACTACAATTTCATCTCAAATCCTTTAAATAAATTCAGATGGTTTTGTAAATTTTATCCGTTAAAGTTTATTTTAAATAAAACAAATTCTGTTTCTGTTGTATCAAATACAATTAAAGATTATTTAGTATCAAATAATTTATTTAATAAAAAGATATACACAATTCCCAACAGTATAAACGTATCAAAGTTTAAAAAAAAAAAAGTCAATTCAAGATTTAATATTATTGTTATAATGAATGGTTTAATTGAATTTAAAAATCCAAAATTATGTATGCAAACTTTTAAACTAGTCAATAAAGATATTCCATATGCAAAATTGTACATGTTTGGAAAAGATTTTGGTAAAAATGAAAAAGGATTTATTTGGGCAAAAAAAAATAAACTTGACAAAGATATAGTTTTCAAGGGTCAAATATCACATGACATGTTCAAAAAATTTTTAATTTCGCGAGGGGATTTGTTGATAAATTTAAGTTTGGAAGAAACACATTCCTTTTCATCCATAGATGCTTTTAGTTCAAAAGTACCAGTATTAATCTATAAAAAATGTGAAGGAACTTTTGATACTATACATAAAGGTAAATTTGGTTTTTTCATTAACAGTTTAGATCCTTTTAAAATTACAAACTTAATAAAAAAATTGCAGGCAAATAGAGGTTTAATTGCAAAGAAAGCAAATGATGCATATCATTATGCTTTAATGAATTTAGATAAAAAAAAAATTGTAATGCAATACTTAAATTTATATGACAAGAAAATTAAAGAATTTAAGCATTTTAAAAAATAATAATAAATATTTAGGATTAATTAATTGATTAAAATTAGTAAAAGAGAATTTAAAAATGGACTATTAGTTAGTTTTTCTAATTTTTATGACCCTATATTACTCGCTGTACTTACACCAATATTTATAAAGAATTTATCCTTAGAAATTTATGGTTTTTGGGTATTAATTTTTTCAATAGCTAATTATGCTAAATTAGGATCTTCGGGGATCAATAATGCTGTTATAAAGTTTTTAGGAAGCAACAAACAAAAAAAAAATAAAGAGAAATTATTAATCAATATTATATTTATTTTTTTATTTTATTCACTATCATTAATTACAATTTTATCTGTTATTGCTTTAATTTTTAATTTTAATAATTTAATTAGTTTTGATTTTGAGGGTAATATCGAATTTTTTTTTATTTTATGCATAGTATTTATAGTATTGAAAAGTTTTGAGGAAATTTTAATTAATGTATATATCTCATTTGAACATTATGAAATTAGCACTTTTTTAAAAGTTTTTTCAAAATCTGTAATTTTTATTATGCAAGTTATTATAATAATTATTTATCAAGACATTATAACACTTATAAAAATATCAAGTATTACTCTTTTATTATTAGTTTTAATCCAGTTTGTTATTATTCAAAAAAGATATAATTTAATAAATTATTCTAAAATTAAAAATCTGGTTCAAATAGATATTATTAAAAAAATATTTTATTATACAAAAGGCCTAATAGTGAATAATTTAATTGGAGTAGTTAATGTAAGTTTTGATAAATTTATTGTTAGTTACTTTCTAGGTTTAAAAATTTTAGCTTTGTACAATATTGCTTTTCTAGTATATTCTTTTATTCACTCTGCTTTTAACTCCTTTTTTTTCTATCTTTTTCCTAAAATGTCAAAAATGAAAAATAAATTATTAATTTATAAAACTTTCATACGCTCAGAAATAAATATTTTTATCTTAGGCTTACCATTAATATTTTTTATTTATTTAGTGTCAGAAACTTTTCTGAAATTTTGGTTAGGTACATCGTATGATCAAAAAATTTATGATTATCAAAGACTATTTTTAATAATGAACTTTTTAACCCTACCGACTATACCAATTTATTATTATTTAGTTACATTAAAACACACTTGGATGCAGGCAAAATTAGCATTTTATAATTTAATTTTAGGAATTCCTTTATTATTAATTCTAAGTTATTACTTTTCTGTCTATGGAATTATATTATCAAAAATTACAACTCCTATAATCACAATGATTGTTATAATTAACATAATCAGATCAAATCAAATCAAAAATGATGACACATCTAGAAAATGATTATAAAAATTTTTATATTTCTTTTTTAATAATAATAATTGTAAATATAATTAATTTTTATACAAATTTTATAAACCCAAATTTAAATAGAATTTTTGAAGTTTTTATTGGTTTACATATTTTTTTATCAATTTTTTTTGTTACTTATAAAATAAACTTTATAGTTTTTTTTTCAAAAGGTAAAAATAAATTATTTTTTATTTTACTTTTATATTGTTTATTTCAATTTCTTAGACCTCCAGCCGCTGGTTACGACACCATTATATCTAATTATTGGTTATCAAAATTTGGTGGATTAAATTATGATGCTTTATTTTTATTGCCACTATTTTACTTTTGGTCTTATTATAAAGATTCAATATATTGGTTTGAAAGATTAAGCTTACTAAGTATAAAAATTGGTATTTTATTAATTCCAATTTGTTATCTTTTAAATCTACCAATATTCTATGTTGCTTTTTTTCCAACATATTATCTATTAGCAGGATACGAATACAGTGATTTAAAAAGAAAAATTTGGATCCTGAGTGGCTTTCTTATTGGAAATTATTTTTTTTTTATCGAAGTATACAGATCTGGAAATATCAGGTCCTTATTAATTTTATTAGTTTTACTTATAATAAAACTTAATTCAAAAAAAATTAATAAAATTTCAAATTATATATTTTTAACCATTCCACTTATTTTTTTTATATCATATTTTTATCTAGAACAAAATATCTTTATCTTAATTTTTGAAAAAATGAATTTAACTGACTCGATTTATTCAGTTGATACGCGAACATTTATATATAATGATTTAATTAATCATTTTACTGGTTTTGGCAACATCATTATCGGTGATGGTGGTTTTGCAAATTATTATAGTGATTATTTTTATAATTGGAGATTACAGTTTACATCTGGTGATAATCCTTTCAGAGTTAATTCAGAAGTTGGATTGTTAGGTATCATTTTAAAAGGTGGGTTATCTTTATTACTATTAATTTTTTTACTTATTTTTAATTCTATTCAAACGTCTTATAAATATTCAAATAATAATTACACCAAAACTCTATCTTTAATGATAGGGATGTATTATATGTTTACATGTATTGAGAATGCTTTTGTCTTTGATTTATTAAATATAAGTTTCTGGGTTATGTTAAGTATTGTAGGTAACATTAAATTAAACTCTTTTAATGAAAAAGAAATGATGCAAATTTTTGAAAAAGTTAACAATGATTCATAAAATAATACAGAAACTTAATTGGTATTTTAGAACACTTTTAACTAAATTAAATATAAAACGTAAATACCTAATTGGTAATTCTTATTTAAAATTAGACTACAATTCTAGACTTCCAGATTTCAAATCATCCTTTCTTGATTATGATAGATTTCTTCCACATTTTGTTAAATATTTTCCAGCAAATTCATCTGTAGTAGATGTTGGTGCTAATGTTGGAGACACACTTTTTGAAATGGTAAATGCTAATAGTAATTTAGAATATATATGTATTGAAGCAGATGATAATTTTTATAAAGATCTAAAGATTAATGTATTGACATTACTTAAGCTATTTCCAACTTTAAAAGTTCATACAGTAAAACAATTTGTTGGAAAAGAAATTGACAATATTAGTTTGGAAACAGTAGAAGGAGCAGAAGGAAGTAAGGCAGCAAAACTTGGTGGTGAAATTAGATCTAAACGCTTAGATGTAATCCTCTCTGAGTGTGGGATTGATTTAAAAGATCTTTTATTAATAAAAAGTGACGTTGATGGTTTTGATTTTGATGTAATTAGATCGTCATATGAATCGATGTCTTCTAAGCCCTTTCTTTACTTTGAGTGCCAATATCAGAATCTAATTCAATATGAATCGTACAGAGAAGTATTTAGAGAATTAAAAGATAAAGGATATGAGCGATTTGCTTTTTTTGATAACTTTGGTCAGTACATGTGCAAACTAGACAGCATTGAGGAAATTGATGATTTATTAAGTTATCTCTCAAAACAAATGTTGAATGGTGGAGCAAGAACAATTGGATATTATGATATTCTTGCCTATACTATTACTAGTGATGATTTAGTATCACGTGTTTTAAAAGATTATAAAGAAAGATAGATTAGATAATTGATAAATTTATTTAATAGATTAATTGCTAAAATAAATAAAGATGGACTTTTAGGTCTTATTTTAGCAATTATACTTCGTCCATTCACTTTTAAAGAAAGAATTAGACAAAAAGAAAAAATAGTTGATCTTAATTTGATAACAGAAAAAGCTACATTAAAAGAACGTTTTAACTTAATACATGCAAACAATTACTGGGAAAGCAAAGAGTCAATAAGTGGCAATGGCTCTGAAATTCATTACACGGAGAAACTAAGAAACTGGATGATTAACGTGTTACCTGAGTACCAAATTAAGAGATTAACAGATGCGCCATGTGGTGATTTTAATTGGATGAAGCTTGTTGTTTCAGAGATTGAAATTGAATATCAGGGTTTTGATATTGTTGATAGTTTGATTAAAAACAATAATGCACTTTATAGAAGTGATAAAGTTCAATTTGATATAGCTAACATCTGTGAAGATAAATTACCCGATTGTGATTTACTAATGGTTAGAGATTGTTTATTTCACTTATCATACAGTGATATTAATAAGTTTTTAAAAAATATTGCAAATGTCAACTATAAATATCTTTTAACAACAACACACATACTTGATAAAAAATTTGTTAATAAAGATATTAAAAGTGCTGACCATAGATTAATTGATTTATTTAAAGAACCTTTTAATTTTGATAACAAGAAAATTATCAATCGTGTTGATGACTTTCCAATTGAAGAATCTGTTGCTAGAGAGATGATACTTGTATGTAAACCCGATGTACCTAAATCTATTAAATATTAAAGACTTTGCTTAATAAAACTATTAAGATAACAATATAACTTGATTAGAATTTTAACTTTTTAATCTTTTATTTATAATTGATTGTAAAACTTTAATTACATTTAGATGTCTTATTTTAAGGGTTTTATTTTGAAAACTAGATTGTTTATATATTTTTTCCATAGAGTAAATTTTTTCAAATAAAAAAACATCAAAATATATTTGGTGATTTTTAAAATTTTTAGTGACACATTTTTTATTTAAAGAATGATAAACAATATATAAAAAAGATGAAATTAAATGATGAATTAAAAATGTTACCTTAAATTTAATTGTTTTAGTAATTACTGGGATAATAAACCAAGTGAAAAAATCAAAATAAATACTTCTCTTTTTAGAAAAAAATTCAAAATCAATAAAATAATTTTTATTACCTTTAGTTAGCAAATTATAATGAATTAAATCTCCATGAGAAGGACCACAAATTATTATAAAATTTTTATGAAGTGTTGTTAATTTATCTATTAGTTTTTTTTGATCATCATTTACATTTATAAAATTTTTTTTAAGATACTTTTTCAAAGTAATTTTTTTACAATTTTTTTTATTTGGAAGTTTGTAATAATTAAATAATTTAAAATAGTTAAACCTTTTTTTTTCTCCTATTATAAAATCTCGTAATAAAATGTTAAATTTTGAATTTCTTTTAAAAAAAATTAATTTAGGTGTATTTATAAATTTATTTTTTATAAAATATCTGTGACCTCTTACTTCATTAAGTGAAAGTGATTTTGAAAAGTTATCTAAATAAACTTTTGCAAGTATTTTATTTTTACCCTTAATTAGTTTGTATATAATTTTGTTATTTGATTTATCTAATAATATAAACTTATAATCAATTTTAGTTATTTTATTTATAAAATTTTTTATTATATGTTCTCTCATTTTATAAAAAAATTAGAAACATAATTTAAAATCATTATTATTTTTTGTAAACCAGAATAAATATATTTACCTATGAGATTATTAGGAATTTTATATTTTGTGTACTTGTTAAATATTTGAATTCCCTCCATGTATCTAAAATTTTTTGAAAGCTTATCATTTTTCATTTCAAGCTTATTGGCTCCATGAAGCCTAAAATTTGATAATGTCATATTTATTTTTTTTGGATTGAGATTATTATTTATTAAATTAGCAAATAAATCTTTATCCATACTATACTCCATTTTTTCATCAAATTTCGTCTCTTTTAAAAAATCTTTATTGATAAAAAATGTAACAGAAGGACAAAAACATATAAATTTTGAAATTATTTTTTTTGACATAGGAAAAATATTTTTAACTTTTTTATTTTTAATTATCTCTTTTGATTTATTCACATAATTAAAATTTCCATAAACAAAACCTACATCTTTTTTTTTTAGTTCACTGACAACTCTTTCAAAAATATTTTTTTCATAATAATCATCTGCATTTAACCAGCCGACAATATCACCAGTTGTTAATTCTAATGCTTTATTCAACGCATGAGTTTGTCCTCTGTCTTTTTCAGATACCCATTTTAAATGATTATATTTATTTAAAATTTCAAGGGTTTTATCAGTTGATCCACCATCTATAATTATATGTTCCACTAAAACATTTTTTTGATAAAGTACAGATTTTATATTATCTTCTATATACTCACCTTGATTAAAAGAAGGGGTTATTATTGAAAATTTTTTTGACATCTAGATTTTAGATTACATAAAAATGATATATTGTGTACAATATATTACATTATTTTTAGGTTATATTATCTTTTAACAATATATAAACAAATCATATGTTTTTGAGAATAATTTTACTTTGTTTGTTTATTTTAGGCTGCACCAACTCGACAGGATTTAAAAGTGAACCACAAAGCAATAATCCCAAACGATTAGGTTTAGAGCAAAATGGAGTAACTTTAAGATTTCATAATTTAAATAAGATTAACACCGCATCCCTACCTAAATTTGAAGAAATAAAAAAAAATATAGATAAAAAAATAGTTAAATTAATTGAAGAAAACAAATATTATTATTCTATTGGTTCAGGAGACGTAATTAATATCGCAATCACTGATATTGAAGATATTGATGGCTCTTACACTATAAGTCCTAATGGTGATGTAACTATTCCTTATGTTGGTCAAGTCGTGATTGATGGAAAAACCAAAGAGGAAGCTCAAGCATTTATTAATGATGTTTTAAAAACATTTTATCAAGAACCAGAAACTATTGTTAAAATTGAAAAATATAATAGTGCTTACGTGTATATTACGGGTGCAATCAACCGTCCTTTATCAATTTTGCTTTCAGAACAACCATTAAAATTATTAGATGCTTTAATAAAAGCTGGCTATGTAAAAGATCAAAAAAGTTATGTTAAAACTGCTTTATTAAGAAGGGGCAGCGAAGTTTATGAAATAGATTTATACGAGTTATTGAATAAAAATAATACAGATCTTGATATTTATTTAAGAAAAGATGATGTTCTCCATGTCTCAGAGTCTGATACAGATCAAGCTTATGCCTTTGGGGAATTCACTACATCTGGGCCTATTTCTGTTTATAAAGATTTAACTTTAACTGAATTATTAGCAACCAAAGGAATTAATAAGGCTACCGCAAAAACAAAAAATATTTATGTTATGAGAGAAGATACTTCAAAATTTCTTTATGTTGATATATATAAAATTAATTTAAATAATCCAGCAGCTTTTTTAGTTGCTAATAACTTTTATATATTACCTAACGATATTGTATTTATACCACAAACTAAGTTAGTAAAATGGAATAACGTAATAAGCCTTTTAACTCCATCAGAAACATTATTTAAAACCTATAAACCCTATATAGCAGAGCAAGATGATTGGTACATTATAAGTGAGGATGCAAATATAATTAGTGGCGGTACAAAGTGATGGTAAAAATTAAGATTTTTTACTACCAAAATTAATTAGCCCTATAGATAAAATAGTTATAACTAAAAGCAATATACCTGGAGTATGCAAAGAAAAATCTACCAGACTCTGAATCAATAAAATTATTGTTAGTAATGATAATAATATTAACTTTGTTATATTTTTTTTTTCATTAATATTTTTAAATAATGCTCTAAAGTAAAAAATGTAGGATATAGATAATATTGAAAAACCTAAAATTCCAATTTCACCTAAAAATTCAATTAAATCGTTATGAGCATTAGAGGCAATGTAATTAGAAAAATTTTCTGGTGCATTATAAAAGATTTTATACACCTGTTCAAAAGCACCACTACCATAACCAAATAACCAAAAATTTTTAAACTGATCAATACCAAAAGACTGCAAATCAAGTCTAACAGTTTCTCTTAAAATAGAAGTTTCAGCATACCTCTCAATTAATTTTGCATTTCCAAAAAATACCCCCATTATAAAAACATCGAAAATTAAGATAAAAATGGCTACTGTTGATAAAGGATTAATGTATTTTTTAAATGATATTTTTGAATAAAATAAAAAAGACAATAATATTAAAATATAGCTAAAGTTTGCTGCCCTTGACCAAGTTGTTAAAATTCCAATACTCATAAAGATAATAAAAATTCTTATAAAAAAAATTTTAGATTTAATTTGATCTAAAAAATTAAAATTAGTTATTTGATTTTTTTGAAAAAAAATTACTATGTAATAAAGACTTGA
>Ga0233427_10003748_pt1 | contig 13098 bp, 10 predicted proteins | sample SI_118_April2016_5_FD_179885 | JGI IMG/M metagenome (GOLD analysis project Ga0233427, IMG submission 179885) | Seawater microbial communities from Saanich Inlet, British Columbia, Canada - SI_118_April2016_100_MG | ecosystem: Environmental > Aquatic > Marine > Inlet | place: Canada: British...
GCGAGTGATTCCGTATTCGTCGGCGACCAATTCGCCCGTCATGCCCATGTGCTGGTCCGAGTAAAAATCCCATAGGCCATCGTGCACCATCGCATCAACTAACTTAGTGTCACCTAATCTCGCACCCGTTCGCGCCGAAGGCACCAGGTACGGGGCTTGGCTCATGGATTCGAAACCTCCGGCCACTACGACATGATTGTCACCTGCCTTAATCGACTGCGCTGCCAGCATTACCGCTTTTAAACCTGAGCCACATACTTTGTTGACCGTAAACGGTGGCACCGTGTTCGGTAAACCTGCGAAAATCATCGCCTGACGTGCAGGGTTTTGCCCCACACCAGCTTGCAGCACATTGCCCATGATGACCTCATCGACATTTTCGCCATCTATGTTTGCGCGCTGCAAAGCCTCTTTGATTGCCATAGCGCCCAACTCAGGTGCACGGAATTTACTCAATGAGCCTTGGAATCGCCCGATCGGTGTACGACAGGCACTAACTATGAAGACATCAGTCATTAACGGCATATTTTAGCGACGCCGACTAATCTTGGTTTGGCCACAGCCCCGCTTTACGTAAATCCCGTGATATTGGCACTTGAGTGCGCACTTTTTCAGCACTTTCAATATCTATTTCGGTGATTAACAGGCTGCCATCATCGCACCTCGCATGAATCTTACCTAGTGGATCTGCCACCAACGCCGATTCTGGGAAATGCATCGGCCGCTTGCCATCAAGAGCAGCTTCGCCAGAGCGGTTGCAAGATATCGTAAACAACTGGTTTTCAACAGCGCGTGCACAACTCAGTAATTCAAACGCGTGGGCCCGCGGGGTTGGCCACTGCGCACAACACACCAAGATATCAGCCTGCTGATACAAAGACTCACGGCAAATCTCCGGGAAACGCAAGTCGTAACAAATAATCGGCATGATGCGACCGATTGCCGTTTCGACAATCACCGGCTGCGACATTCCGCGCTCAACTTGACGGCCTTCGCCCGTTGGACTAAACAGCATGCGTTTCGCATACGGGCGAAGATTGCCTGCAGCGCCAATCACGTGCGCTGCGTTTGCTGGTTTATCACCATCGCCACCCGGGGCGGAACCCACGACAATCAAATCAACTGCAACAGCCGCTTGATGCACCTTAAGCAAAGCTTCTTCACTCTCGGCGCGAATCTCTGCAGAGTATTCGGCCAGAAAAGAGGTCGTCCATTTTTCTGGGAGTACTAACAGCTTCACCCCTGCCTTACCACAATCGCCGACCGCGTTGAGTACTTGCTGCAGATTGGTTTCGACTTGCGCTGGACGGACGTCGAAAGGAAATGCAGCGACTTTGATTGTCATGCCAGTCGCTTAATTGACCCGGTTAGCCATATCGAATAAATTCAACGCATCTTTGTAATCGATGGATAATTGCAACACGGAGCGTAACATTTGCATGTGCCCCTCGGCGTCGCCATTCTCGGCGGCAAGTAATGCTTGCTGATAATACAGCTCTGCTTCGCTCAGGCGAGTTGCGATGCTTGCCAAGCGTTGCTCAGTATCTCTGTAGCCATACTCGTCACTGTCGCTATATATTTGCAAATACAAAGAGCTTGCATGAGATAACTGCGAATCTATTTCATAGGCACGTGCTTGCAGATAGCGCTGCTCTTGCTGTAGGTCGGTGTTGCGATTGCGTATTTCAATCAACAAAGCCGTATGCTCAACCACTGAATGCTCTGCGGCTTTATCGATAGCCAACTTCGCAAGCTCATGGTCGCCTGCGCGAACTTTAATATCCGCAGATATTAAATGTGCTTGAGAGCGCAAAATGTCATCTAAGCGCTCGGCAATGGCAAGCGCGGCCGGATCGTCTATACCAAGATGAATAGCGTTTTTCACAGCAACCCAGGCCATACCGGTTTGTTGAGCATCAAGATATAACTGAGCTTGACGCATTGCTTCTTCAGCAAGATTTTCGCTAATCGCATTTAAACGCTTAGAGGCCAACTTCGGGTCGGTCAGTAAATGGCTAGCGTGCATAAAGGCCGTACGAGCGCGTACGTCAGAGCCCGCCTCTAGCTGAGCAATGGCATCGAGGTATTTCTCTTCGCCTTGGGCGTTGCGCATTTGTTCACGCTCGGTAATGATCGCTAGACGCTCTATTGCCGGAGAAAAATCGTCGCGCCAAGTTAGCGCCACTAACAACTCGCGAATAGCACTATTTTTGTCTCCGATATCGTTGAACTGCAAAGCTAAATCGAAGTGACGTGTTGCGATATGATTACGGCATCGCAAGTCTAAATCTTCAAGGACCTGCTGGCGAGTGTCAGGCGCTAGAGGCGTGATTTTTTTGAGCAAGGCTAAGCCTGCATCTGGTTCACCGCGATTACTAAAGTCGCGCACCATATCTTCTAATAAGAAATAGCGTGTGGTAGCAATGCGTTGCTGTACTTCTGCATCAGCATCCTCAATCGACATGTAAGCGTTATATGCTTGCAAGTAGCTTTGCTGACGAAAGTAGCTATCACCACTATCGAGCAGAGACGACTGACAAGAGACGAGGGCTAGAAGAAGCAACGGTAGCGGTGATTTTCGCATATCTTTATCTTAACTTGGAGTACGGCTAAATGCCCACAGAGAAACGCCGGCAAATAAACTTACCGGGGCAGTAGCTGCCAGCCACGGGCTAACCGCGCCACGCACACCCATGTCACGGAACAACAGTTCGGCGACGAAGAACAAGGCGCACATCAACAGTCCTCGCGCAATACCCTCTTTAGAGCTAACGCGTCCTAAGTTTAGGGATGTAGACAAGCCAAGCACCAACAGCACCAGGGCTACAAAAGGCAAGGTGCGTGCTGACCACATATAAGTTTCAGCTTGGCGATGCCCGGGATCATATTTCAACAGAGCCTTGTAAGACTCAGAATTAAGATCGAGCGGACGGTTACGCACAAAGTATGAGCGCAACAAATCTTCGGGGCTAAATCCTTCGGCTTCGAAGACATCTACTGGTGTCTCACCTTTAGAATCCGTTTCAATGCCGCCCTGTAGCTGCCATTCACCGTCAATGTATTTAGCACTATCTGCCCACACGCGGCTATCGTTACCGAATTTTGAGGAAGCGAAAACTTCGAGGCCGGTAATGAGAGCTGGCTCACCAGGAGTAAACGATTGGGCGTGCAGACGTTGCGCGCCTTCGCCACGCACCCACAAATCAGCAGGACGCCATTCACGATGGTTATTCAACTTGCGCTGAATCGACTCGTGCTGCGGCAACAACTGCGGGATGACTGCTTCACGAAACATTGAAACAGATGTAGCGATAATTAGCGCACAAATAAAAATTGGGGCAAACGAGCGCCATGTTGGGCGACCGGCGCTTAGCATGGGTGTCCACTCGCGCTTACGCAATAGTTGAGTGACACACCCGATACCAGCGATTAGCAATATATACGGCAAGAACTGAAACAACAAGAACACCATGTTGATTAGATAGTAATGAATAATTTCACTCGTTGTTAAACCGACCGCTGCACGCGACAAAGGTATGTCGTCGACGCGGGCGAGCAAATCCATAAAAGTAAACATACCGATAAAAGCAACGGCCGTTAGCAGGCAGAAGCGCAGATAATTATGCGTGACATAGCGATCGAATATTTGCATTTTAATGTATTCGATGGCGACGTAACAGAAATGCTACGACAGGTAATAACAGTGCAGCAGGTAGCCAAGCAGCCACGAGCGGAGACAAGGCGTCTACTTCTTCGAGGTTATCACACACGAAGAACAGTGGAAAATAGACAAGCAGCAAAAAGGATAATGCCGAAGAGAACCCAGAAACAAAGCCACCATTGCGCAGACGCCATCCGAGTAATGCGCCGATTAAAGCGAGTGGTATTGTGGCAAAAGCCATGGACATGCGCTGCCACAGGATAAACCATGTATGACTGCGGTCGTCTTCGGAAAGATCCGTGTCAAGCGAGGCAAACAACTCGCGCGACGACTTATCCTTGACCCGTCGATTGAGTTCGCGATTTGCATTAATTTCGGCAAGGTCGATTGTCAACCATGTTTGTCCAGGGTTATAAAACAAACCACGCGTATCTCTGAAAGTACGCAGCCCTTCGAACATAAAGGTCAGTTTTTCGCCTTCGACATTCATGATTGCACGATTGGCGCGGAGTCGAAGTTCGTCATCATTACTTTTAGACGAACCGATACTCAATAAAATGTCATGAAATACACCAGGACCTGAGCGGTCGTTCCAGGAGAGGTATAGTCCACCGAAACTGAGTTCGGAGGCCCCAGGGTTCGTGTTTTTCAAAGCTGCGACCGGAACGCTGTGCATCAGCTGGCGCATTTTGCTGTATAAACTTGGTACCACCTCAGCAGTCAGTGGGTAAGTGATTAAACAAACTAACAAACCGGACCATAGCGCCGGTTGCAGCAATTTATTCGGGCTCACGCCTGCGGCGAAAGCGGCGACATCTTCGTTATCGGCAGCCATCCGACCATAGCCAAGCACGACACTGATGAGCAATACCACCGGGAAAAAATACGGCAAGGCCTGCCCAACAATTAGTGGAACTAAACTTAGCGGCACCCAAATCGGCGCACCTTGCGATGTGGCTGAAGCACGAATAGCGGCGCCCAATGCAATTAAAAATAAAATGCTAACTAATGCCACCAACAGATGGCGACTTACTTCACGGAAGTACGAACGACCAAGTAGCACTATTTAGTATGGGCTTCGCAGACGCATCTGTTTAACTAACTCGGCCACGACAGCCGCGAGGATGCCGACGATTAAGCCAGCAAGTGTACTGAAAATCATGATGCCAATCGGCGTCGGCAATGGCAGAGCTTTTTCGGGAAGCGCTTTGGTGTATTCATTTGACATGGTAAATCTTAAACCATGGGTCAAGTGAAACTCTAATTCTGCGCGACGCGCCGAAATGTCTTCGGCGTGATTACGCGCCTGCACAATTTGTGCGTTGATCCGTGAAACATCGGCACGGTATTCGGGTACGTTTTGCAGCTTGCTGTCTATCTGCGATGCCGTTTGTTCAAATATGGTTCTTTGCGAATCGTAGCCAGCTTCAGCAATGTCGATTTCGACCATTTTTTGCATAAAACTTAGCGACTGCGGGTCTTGTGACATTGTCGAGCTAGCATGAGTCATCTCCGCTTGTTGCGACATGCGCGTCTGCACCAGTGACAACTCGTTAGTCAAGCGCACTATCTCTGGGTGTTTATCTCGGAGCTCGAGTTTCTTTAATGCCAATTCAGTGGCCAATTGACTTGAACGCTCGAGTGCTGACTTATAGACCGAGTTTTCGCTTAACAATTGCCCTGCAACAACAAACTCGGGGCGACTTTCGACGAGCTGCTCATAAACAGGGCGTTGCGCCAAGTTGCTACTGTGCTGCAGCTCGAGCGCTTCTATTTGTTCCTGGACCGCCTGACGCTGAGAGAGCATATTAACGACTTCAACTTCGACATCGGTAAAATTAGTTCCTTCGAGGTAGCGAACCAATTCCGCGGTGTGATATGAAAATTGTTCCCACGCTTCTGGCTCTCTAGCGACAAAAGATTCAAGAGTGCGGCGTGGACTCGCCTCGAGCAGAGCTTGCATTTCGTCTTGGAAGGCCTCAGAGAAAGCGTTTGCAAGCATCGCTGCCTCTTCTTGAGTTTTCGCGTAAGACAGTACATGCAAAAACGAATCGGCGCCGATATCGCCGATAACATTCTTACGAATGGTTTTGGCATCGATACCGGGCAAAGCTTGAGCCACACGATCGTGCACTGCCCCACTACGAATAATTCCGATGATACCGACCCGCAAATCTTCGCTTTGGTCTGGCACAATCGGGCCACTAGGAAGATTGCCCCCCTCAGTTTTAAGGCTGACCGTTGGCGACGTGGCAGGAATCAATATTTTGGCCACCGACAAGTATTCAGACGGCGTCTGCAGCGCGTAAAAGATACCTGCGCCTATCGAGCCCAACAGTACCAACATCACCATTAGCCGGCGGCTGTAAATGGCGAAAAAAATCGAGGAGACGTCGTTCATGTAGCTAGTAGATTAACGTTGCGGAGGCAAGAAAATGAAGTCGTTTGGACTTAGGCGATTATTCTTATCGCGATTATTCATAATTACGGACTCTGCAATACCAAAGACACCCCATAAAAACTTAATCCACAAGAACATGGCGAAGAAAGACTGAATACCCGTGATCATCAATCCGAACAGCAAGGCGATGGCCCATTCGCGATAAGCTGGGCTTGCAGGCGTTAGCGCCACATGGATGAGTCGAGTGATGACGGCGAGAATATACCCGCCAAAAATAAGGATGCCAAAAATACCCATACCCGATGCGATTTGCAAATAAGTATCATGCACCTCAAGTTGGTACGGATTGAAAAAATCGAGGAAGTTACTTGTACCTACACCGAACCACGGACGCGAAAAGAATGCTTCAAGTGCAATGTCGTCGATGTGCCAACGAAAATCGGCAGAGTCGCCATTTATATCATGGATTACTTTGTAACCGGCTTCGGCCAAACCAGTGGTGTAAGCCAGCAGACATACCCCAACTACCGTCAAAAAATACCATGGAGCTACCTTCCTGAAACGTATCAGCGGAACTAATGCGGTCGCAATAGCTATGGATAGCCATCCCGAACGCGACATCGTGACTACAGTTCCGAAAGCGAGAATGACATAGCCAGCAAACAAGAACATGCGGCGGCGGCGATTGATAGTGCCTTTAGGTTGGAGCGAGAACCACAACGCCATTACCGCTTGCGTGGCCAATATGTTCGATTGGTGGTTTGGATGATACATCAAACCAGTCAGGCGCGGCATAATACCGAATGGTGTCACAACATGATTATACGACCCTGGCGAAAATGTAATGATCCTGCCACTCATAGCCGTAAGAATATATTGTGCAATCTCTACGCCTACTGTGATTATGGCTGCCACTAACATGAAATCGAATAAAGTATCGAGATGGCGGCGACTGACTAATAACGCTGGCAACAATACCACCGACAGCATGTACGTTGAACGATATATCATGTTCGATATCAACGATAACGGTTGGGTGGTTTGTAAAAAGCTAACTGAGTACGACAATATCATCAGGGCTATAATCACCACCATTGGCGTTAGGCGAAACGGTATGCGTCGCTGGCGAAGCCCGCGGTCGACCAGAATATAGCAGAACCCAATTGCTGAAATCTGGAACAACATCGGCACGACATCGGCATTGAGGCTGAAGGCGAACATGCCCAGCACAACCCGATCTATACTCCCCGACTTTATGGCTAGACCAACGAGGAATATCAGTAGCAAGCCAACCAATATCAATAACACGCTACCAAGATATGGCATGTCGTTAACTAATGATGGATTCGGCCCAAGAATATCTATTTGAATACGGCGCGAAAATATGCCGTCGTTCTTAACGAAGAATGCAACCAGCCATCCGACCAACACCAATGCTAGACCCCGCCACAAACTTGTTTTAGAGTTAAAGTCTGTAGTCAGTATCGGCTCGCGGTTCAACTCTGACATTATTTACAATTTTAGTTCGACAGCGACCACCGAGTGCGGCGGTACTTTGACCACTATTTTATTACCTTCAAGCTTGACCCAATCGGCCGAGGCGACGTCGGCGGCCCTGCAAGCTTCATGTGCGGCCAGCGACACTGGCAAGTCCGTTTGGAGCATTACCATCTGGCGTTCGAAAGTTGCACGCGCGGTCGCCATAGTTGTTGCTGAGACACCCGCGATATTTCTTTCTTTAGAGCCCGAGGCGAAAGATCGTTCTATCGCTGCGACTTCACTTGCGCCAACGCCCTGCTTCTTTAACTCTACAAGGGTTAGCCGGCCAGCGGCTTTACTGAAGCCTACTTCATAAGGTCGAAACAAATCACGAAATGAGGTGGAGGCAATAGGACTTCCATGGTCTGCGTCGATTAAACGTACGCGCTCAATCGACTTAGGCAAGCAATCTAACTGAATACTTACCCAACGGTTACTGCTATCCTCTTCACGCTTCAAGACTTTCATTAGCTTCTTGAGTTCAACCAAAGGCGCGCGCCACGCTTCGCTAAGGCCTAATTTCTCGAACTTCGTTTGACCTGAAACATACGCCTTCAACAGTTTATCCTTGCCTTTAATGTCGCCCATGAACAAAGATGTGCTGGCCAGGAACTTCTTCCCTAATCTCAAAACGTCACCTGGCGAGTTTGAAATCAACAAATTACCTTGTTGCTTATTGCGAGTAGCAACGCAAACCAAATTATTTGGGGCTTGCAGGCGTTCCAGAGGCACTGCTGGATATTTCGCTACTTCACCCATTAACTTCATCGCCGAAAATGTCGCCTTTGGTGCGCCACGCAAAGTGAATGCGCCAACTGATTGTTCAGCGAAATCGTTGGTGGCCTCCCAGTTTCCATCTTGCAAGAGAAAGTATAGCGCGCCTTTGGCCGGAGTCTGAATCAACGAACCGACTACTGCAGTCCAATAAGCTGCGCCGACGTTGGTGTCCATTCCTCTCGCCACTGGCCTAGGCAAAGAAACATTCCATTCTGAGAGCACTGCGTCTGGAGTACCAAGGCCACGAGTTTGCGCCATGGACTGTATAGTCTGTGGAGTACGCAAATACTCGTTATCGCTGGCAAATGAGCCATATAGGTGCCACGACAAGAAATCTGGCGAGAACGAATGGCGTTTACAGGCATCAAGGATTTTCTCAAAGAACACCAGGCCGTTCCCCCATCCAGAAGCCATACCTGGACCACCTATTTTTATACTGTGACCGAACTCTTCACGTAACGCTACTCCGCATACCGCGAAGAATTCAGCGAATTGCTCTTCAGTACCGCCCCATTGCCGGGGCATGTCTGGTTCATTCCAGATTTCTATATAGCGCACGTTGATGCCAGCCTTAATCATCTCGCGCACGTTTTGCGCCAAGTCCTGAGCCCACTCACTAGCATCAGCAGGGCGGTTCATTGCATCAACGGAATCTTTTCTATGTGTATCACCAGTGACACCAACCACGGTTAGCATGACATCAAGACCTGCCTGCTGAGCACGCCGCGCGGCATCAATGTGCTGTTTGCCGAACTTACCCAGGTGACGTTTAACCCAAAGGCGCACTACGCCACCTTCTGGTTTTACGCCTTGAGACCAAGCGTCCCATACGCCTTGAGAAGTGTGCTTTAAATCATTCAGTCCGTAAACCAACCCCGGAGGGATAGGCTGCTGCGCCCCATCAAATTGAACTGAAAAATCAGCTTGTTGAGCGCTAACATTGCTACTGCAGCAAAAGAGAATAATCAGTGGGAGTAGGTACTTCATTAATCTTTATTGTAAGTAACCTAGGCCGCGCAGCGAATCTTCAATAGATTGCGATTGAGCGTCGTCGGTGTCAGAGGATGCCGGCAAATCAGACTGTGGCTCTGGCGAACGGTCCCATTTAGGCTCAGATGGCTCAGCATAGATATCGCCACGAATATTGCCGTCCATCCATGCCGGGACGGCTTGTTCGATTGCGTAAAGTAAAGTCGGAGCCGTGTCTTGAATATGCATACCTTCAATCACTTTACCCGCTTCGACGCCAGGCTTTGAAATCGCGAAAATGCCATTGAAGCGGTGTTGCCCAGAAATCGGCGCATTTTTACGCAACGCAAACAACTCGCTTTCACCCCAGCATTCTTTAGTGATACAGCTTAATCCTGCCATCTGGAACTGCAAATCGGGAGCTTCTGCAGTGCGTGGCCCCGAATAGATATCTTCTTTCTTAAAGATTCCGTCGCAAGCTACACTGCCATCGGGCATTTTGATATCGCGAAGTTTGATAATAATTTCATCGATCGTTGAAGCATAATCATCATCCGAAACAATGCCCTCAGGCTCGCGGTTTTGCAAATTAACACAAATGCCATGCAAGGCAGCAAATGCCGTCGTCTGCGACCAATCAATGTCGCTGGCGTCGGCTTTCTTTTTCATCTTCGGACGGTAAATCGGAATTTTACCCAACGGACCGATGATTTTTTCAACGACGCCAAGTCCGAGACGATGAAGAACACCGCCAAGATGTAACTTACCCCACTTCAAGTAAGGAACCTGCTTGCGCACCAAATAGCCTTGCTGCTCAAGCCAAGTATTAATGTGAAAGTCGTGGTACTGCGGCCCAAAACCATGATCGCTAACCAAAGCAATAGGTACTTCGTCGCCGATGATGGCGCGCGCTTCACCTACGAATTTATCCGCCAGGCGGTAGGAGTCTTTAATGACTTCGCCATAAAGTTTGGCGCCCTCTTCAGTGTAACCCGCATGATCCGGGTCCTGGAATTTCCAGAAATAGTGCTGACAGCGGTCGGTCACCGAAATGACAGTGAAGTAGAAGTCGGTCGGCCGCTCACGCAAAAAGTCAGTTTGGATGGCCAGACGCTGTTCTTCGAGATGAAACAACTCGTCACGCAACTCGGAATACAGGTTGAGATCATCTTCGGCGGTCTCGGTGTCTCCATCGTATTTACTGTATTCGACATCGGCGATATAGTCCGCACCAAGGATGCGACGCATATCATCGCAAACGTCTGGTGGCCAGGCTATAGAGTCGCCAGTCAAAGGCATTGGAATACCTGAAACCATATAACCATCGTGCACCTCAAACGGTGGATAAGTCATCGGCACCGACAACGAGCCTACGCTCAAACCACGCTTGCTAAGCAAAGACATGATGTCCTTGCCGACATAGCTCCCACTATTCTTGAGGCTGTGCTGATAACTACCTAAATCACGCCCGATAAAGTGAAAAACACCATGTTTGCCTGGGTTTAAGCCCGTAAACATCGATGTCCATGCCGGTGGGGTCATGGGCGGCTTCTCGGACTCGAGCGCGCCCGAAACCCCTTCGGCTAATATCTTGGCGATATTAGGCAATTCTCCGGCCTCGATCATTGGGCGAATGATTTCGTAAGTCGCGCCGTCTATTCCGATTATGGCAAGTTTGGTCATGTGATTGTGGCTAGAAAGCCTAGAGCTATTAGAATACACTATCCCTATGCGTTTCACACTACTCTCTACGCTCATCATTACCTGTGCCACATTTGGCTCTTGCAGTGTTTCGCCCTATACCGAGGGCCCTGACCTAGGCGCAAACCCGTCATTGCTGCCACTCGACTACAAAGCAGAAATTGCCAATGGCCAATTTTTCATAGGCCCTGAAGACAAGCTTAGCATCGACTTCTGGAAACAAACCGAACTATCACGCACCTACGCGGTACGCAGCGACGGAAATGTATTGTTCCCTATGGTAGGACGCCTACAGGCAAATGGTCTCACTCGCGAGCAATTCGAAGATAAGCTCCTGGAGGAGTACGCTAACTATTTTGTCGACCCCGTGCTAGCCCTCTCAGTCGAGTTCTACCCTAGCCGCAAGGTTACCGTTCTAGGCGAAGTTAACAGTAAATCGGTCATCTCGCTTACCACGCCAAACACTACCATTCTTGATGTCATTGCGATGGCAGGCGGCCTGACAAGCGATGGAGATACTGCAGGTGTCCTCATAGCGCGTCGCGTCGATGGCGTGATGAATGTTCGCCACTACAGCCTCGATGGGTTGTTTGCGCCAACCGACGTCAATATGCGCTCAGCAGCGCCGACATACGTACAAACTGGCGACATCGTGTACGTGGTCAAATCGTCTTCGGCCGAATACGCTGCCAAGCTCGACTTGGTGTCCGACACTTTGCGGGCACTCAACTTTGGCGTAAGTGTCATTTCGAAATCGCCACAAGCTGCCGAAGTTATTATTGGGAACTAACTAACCAAACCAGCGACGCGTTTTTACCTGCGTGTTTTGCAGTGCAGAAAAGTATTGTTGCGCCGACACATGCCAGAAGTTTTCGGCATAGTTGGCATCGCTTTGATGGGCATAATAGGCATCAAGGTGCTGAGACAAGCGCGCGTAATCGACTGCGTCAATTTGTGATTGATAGCACTGCAACGACTTAATTTTTTGCGCCTGCTGCTCGCCGGTCAACTCAACAACGGTGCGTAGCGGCATTACTTGCCACAAACCACTAGCGGCAATAGTTGCATCTAAATCGTGCGGCCAAGCGCGTTGCAAAATAAGATTCGCTTCGTAATGATCCACATGATTGTCAGCCCACCACACACTGTGCACTCGCTGTGGACGAAATTCCGACAACAAATGGTTGAGTTGTTGGCAAATCGAATCATCGGCAGCCAATTTTGTTTCGACGCCATCCAAGTGGTGCATGTTTTTTACACCCAACTCAGCCATCGCTGCTTCAGCTTCGGCGCGTCTCATTTCTGATGACTTTTGATGGCTAACACTCGATACTCCGCGACTGCCGTCTGACAACCAAATGACCTGTAAAGTAGCGTTGGCGGCTAAGGCCCGCAACATTGCTCCACCACATTGCAACACTTCATCGTCGTAATGAGGCATGACTACAGTAATGCGCTCGACGTCGACTAAAGGTTGGGTGTTTTCAAGTAGCGATAAGGTACGTTGATAATCCAAAGCAGTACTCAGAAAACGTTTGTTTTCCCAAGCAGGTGCCAGGAACAAAGGTTTAGATATTTTTTGCGCGCGCAGCAATCGCGCCATTTTTTTGGCTGGGAGCACGCACCACGCCTCGGAGAATCCTTGCCCTTTGTGACGCATGCAACTGCGCACTGCTTGCAAATTCAAGCCGTCGCCGCCGCTGTGATGAATCAAAAAGTTAGGCCACAGCGGAGTTTTTGATTCGTACAGGGCCACCATCATTTTGCTCGGCAACTCGTCAAGGCGTTCGAGTAGCAGCTGCGTGTCTTCACCTTGGCGCGGGAATGGCGCGATGAACGATTTACTCTGCGCGTTAAAAGGCAGCAAAGCTTTACCGTAGTTAATATCTAGTGATGCGACATCTTGACGCGGGTCACCAAAAGCAAATCCTGGTTTCGAAAGAGGCAACACTTCCACGACAGTTGGTACCGATATTAGGTTCAACGGACGCCGCATGAAGCGTGGCCACTGCATGGTTACTCCATGTAGCCTAAGGCGCGCATCGTCTCA
>Ga0233427_10003754_pt1 | contig 13090 bp, 14 predicted proteins | sample SI_118_April2016_5_FD_179885 | JGI IMG/M metagenome (GOLD analysis project Ga0233427, IMG submission 179885) | Seawater microbial communities from Saanich Inlet, British Columbia, Canada - SI_118_April2016_100_MG | ecosystem: Environmental > Aquatic > Marine > Inlet | place: Canada: British...
GTCGGCCGCCGAATAAAGTGACGGCGCCTTTTGACTGGACCAATTTACCGGTGGAGCACTCGCTCCAGATCGCGCAATAGCTCCCGCGGCATCCGCGGCCTGGGTCAGTACAGGAAGCAAAAACTCATCAGAGTACGCAAATCCCGTTTTTTCCCCGCTGATCGCCCGAACACCGACACCCTGATCAGTGCTTCGACTCCCGGACTTCACCGCCCCATCCTCCAAAGACCAACCTTCTTGGCGGGAGTATTGAAAATAAAGATCTGCGTAGTCGATATCCTGGCTTAAAAGCCGGCCCATCAACCGATCAATATCAGAGGATTCTAGGCCCGCTGGGGAAAGCAGACTATTGGTAGCGAGAGTGATTGCGTCGTTCATATCTTCAATTTTCGAGATCCTGGATTCCGCTTTGAGGCCGAAACACTTATTTTTGGTTTTTCATTATATGCTCACAAGCGTAGCCGGTCTGTCGAGTCAAGACTGGACGGGCGGGGTGATATCTTCGAAGGGCCGCCTTGTGAGAACCAGAGCAAGGCCTGAGATTCGCCTTGGACCAATTGGCGTCTTAATAGATACTGCTTATCTTAAGTAAGGTAAAAGTAAAGGTAAGGCCTCCCCGATCAAAAACATAAACTGAGTTTATTGCCAACAAGAAAACAATGGCTTGTGCTGTGAGCCGTCATGATTCAGCATCTCGACATCCCGCTAGAACTGACGAGGAAAGTTTGAGCCATGCTAAGCCATAACCCATTTGCGGACCTTCTGCCCGCAGCGATCATGCAGACCTACGTGGTCCTGATGTTCCTGCTAGTGGTGGGGGGTACGCTTCTCGATGTCATCCATAAGAAAAGTGCGAAATACTTTTTCCAGGCTGGTCAAAAAGCACAGAAAAGCCAGACCCGAAGCGTTGGGGGTGGCGAGAAAGCCTCGATTGCCGTCAAGACCGCGGTTAACGACGTTATGCTCTCTGGGGAATTCTGCAATGCCCGCCGCCGCATCGCCCACCTTCTTGGTATGTATGGCTTCGTGATTTTCCTTGTCACCACCGTCATCCTTATCTTCTCGTATCCCACCTCAGCGACTGCAGCTCCCAGTCTCGTAACAGGTCTCTGGCATATAGGTGCGCTGATGGTCTGTGTCGGAGGGTACTGGTTCTGGTTTTTCATTAGAGTCGACGTTGCTGCAGAGGGTAACGCCTGGTATCGGATCATGCGCGCGGACCTTTTTATCCTCGCCCTGCTTGCCACCACAACATTCGCGCTGATTTGGTCTTATTTGCAAATCCAGGGCAGTGGCGCCTGGACGACTATTGCGATGATCCTGTTTGTTATCTCTAGCACAACGCTCTTTGGCACCGTCCTTTGGTCCAAGTTTGCGCACATGTTCTTCAAGCCCGCGGCGGCTTATCAAAAGCGTGTACAGGAAGCCGACGGCTCACGTGCTAATTTGCCGGAACCGGCAGACAAACCGGCGCAGTTTGGCTTGGGGATCAAAAGAGAGCCCGCACGCCACTACTAATAAAGACTCTGTTCCAGTTTCATATCGGTTGATCTGGTCGAGGACTTCCCAAGAGTCGTCATCAGGCCCCGAAACAAGGAGAAATCAATGCCAACTTTTGTATATATGACCAAGTGCGATGGCTGTGGTCACTGCGTCGACATCTGTCCGTCTGACATCATGCATATCGACAAGACCTACCGGCGTGCAATGAATATCGAGCCCAATATGTGCTGGGAGTGCTATTCGTGCGTTAAGGCCTGCCCACAGAACGCAATCGACGCCCGCGGCTACGCGGATTTCGCTCCGATGGGACACAGCGTCCGCGTGCTGCGCGAAGAAGAAAAAGGCACGATCTCATGGAAGATCAAGTTCAGAAACGGCGAGGTCAAAGATTTTGTTTCGCCCATCACGACACAGCCCTGGGGGGAAAAGATTCCGAAACTCGCTGAACTTGCCGAGCCAACCCAGGAAGAAGTGGACTCACAGCTGCTTTGCCATGAACCGGATGCCCTCAATATCGAGCGTGGACTTCCCATTATGGACAAGAGCAAGTTCAAACAGGGAGTGTATTACTAATGGGCTTCAAGACCGTTTTTGAAGATTGCGACATTCTGGTCGTCGGCGGCGGCATGGGCGGCACGGGTGCCGCCTACGAAGCTCGGCACTGGGGCCGCGACATGAGGATTGTCGTCGCGGAAAAAGCCAACATCGATCGCAGTGGCGCAGTCGCGCAGGGTCTTTATGCAATCAACTGCTACATGGGCATGCAGTGGGATGAAAACCAACCCGAGGATCACGTGCGCTACGCACGCAACGACCTAATGGGCATGGTGCGCGAAGACCTCGCCTACGACATGGCCCGGCACGTTGATTCCACAGTGCACAAGTTCGAAGAATGGGGTTTGCCGCTCATGCGCGACCCCGAGAACGGCCGGTACCAGCGGGAAGGCAAATGGCAGATCATGATCCACGGCGAAAGTTATAAGCCAATCGTCGCAGAGGCCGCCAAAAAATCGGCCGATAAGATCTACAACCGGATCATGGTCACGCACCTCCTGATGGACGAGAACAAGGACAACCGGGTTGGTGGCGCCATCGGGTTTAACGTGCGCACCGGTGACCTGCACATCTTCAAAGCCAAAGCGGTTATCGTGGGCGCAGGTGGTGCCTCCCATATATTCAAACCGCGTTCTGTCGGCGAGGGTATGGGTCGAACCTGGTATGCCCCCTGGAGCAGCGCATCAGCGTATGCGCTTCCCATCCTCGCGGGCGCCAAAATGACGCAGATGGAAAACCGCATTGTGCTCTGCCGTTTTAAAGACGGATACGGGCCGGTCGGCGCATACTTCCTACACCTCAAGACCTATACCCAAAACGCCTACGGTGATGAGTACGAGTCCAAGTGGTACGAAAATACTAAGGAAATGGTGGGTGACTATATTGACCATCACCCAACGCCGACCTGCCTGCGCAACCATGCCTTTATTGAAGAAACCAAAGCCGGCCGTGGCCCCATTCATATGGTCACCAAAGAGGCCTTCCAGGATCCGCATAAAGAAACGATAGGCTGGGAAAACTTCCTTGGGATGACAGTGGGTCAGGCCGTGGTCTGGGCATCCCAGGACATCGATCCCAAATATACCAACCCGGAACTTACTACCTCTGAGCCCTATGTCATGGGCTCCCATGCCACATGCTCCGGAGCCTGGGCCAGTGGACCAGAGGATCTATCTCCCGATGAGTATTACTGGGGTTACAACCGGATGATGACGATCGATGGACTCTTCGGCGCCGGCGACGCCCTGGGTGGCACGGCACACGCTTTCTCCTCAGGATCCTTTACCGAAGGGCGCCTTGCAGCGAAGGCGGCCGTCAAGTACATCCGCGATCATGCCAAAGATAAGATCGTTATCTCGGACAAGCAGATCGAGGATCTTCGCGAGGAGATCTACAGACCACTTGAAACCTATGAAGTTGGTCGTAACGAGATCGTGGGTGGTACCGTCTCGCCGAGTTACATCCTGCCGATTCAGGGCCTGCAGCGCTTGGAGAAACTCATGGATGAATATGCCGGCGGTATCGGTGTTAATTATATGACCAACGAGCCCCTGTTACTGCGCGGCCTCGAGCTGCTCAAGACCCTGCATGAGGATTTCGAGTATCTTGGCGCGGAGGATCTGCACCAACTTATGCGCGCATGGGAACTTAAACATCGTGCGATAGCTTCGGAGTGTGTTGTACAGCATACACTCTTCCGAAAGGAAACCCGCTGGCCGGGCTACTACTATCGCGGTGACTTCATGAAACTGGACGACGAGAACTGGCATGCTCTAACGCTCTCGCGTCGAGACCCTGAGTCCGGAGAGTGGACCATGGAAAAAGCGCCGGTTTATCACATCGTCGATTAACCACTCGTGCTTCGAAAAGGCGGGCCTTTGTGCCCGCCTTTTTTTCGCCCTGACCAAAGACTTGGTTGAAGCGCCACTGGCTCAATCCACGGAAAAAGCATCCGGGATCACTTATATTAGTCGTCAGCATGAACACTCAAACAGTTGAATCACCAACCGTCCTGCCCGACGAGGTTAGGGGCTACGCCAATGAACTCGCTGCGGCGCAAAAACGCCTTCAGGCGCCCGCTGCTGATCTTTCCATCCTGCTCAATCTCATCCTCAAGAAATCTATTACTCGCGATCAGATCTGCGACCTCCTCGAAAAATCCTGGACCCATCTTCAGAATCTTCGAGCAGTTCTGGATAGCCTATGCCAAACACACACTGAAGCCACGGCCTTTGCGAAAGTGCTAACAGAGGCAAGCAACGCAGCCCAAAGTGGTGAGTTATTTTCGCTACCCAAAGTCAGGGGGTTTCTGGAGGAAGCGGACAGTCTTTTCTCTGAGACGTCGGGTGACACAACACCCCGGGCCACGTTGGCCGAGGCGCACGCCCTGCTTTCGCACCTTGAGCGGGAATACGAGAGCGCTGCAGAGCACTACCAGACCGCTGCAACTGTATCTACCGGCGACGATCAGCTCCAATGGCGTTACCAAAGTCAAGGCGCCGGTGCCCTTTGTGACCATGGCCGGGAATCTCTTGACGACGATGTACTTTTGGCCGCGATAGATCTATACGAAACCATCGCAACAGAGCTCACCGACGAAGTCAATGATCCAAAGAGATGGGCGAGAACCCAGGCGGAACTTGGAAACGCGCTTGGTATTCTGGGTCAGCGCCAACAGGGGACGCATCAGTTAGAACAGTCGATCACGAGTTATCGCAGAGCCTTAAAAGCGCAAAGTCCAGAACATTCTCCCGCTGAATGGGCAACAACCCAGAACGGACTTGGTAACGCGCTTGGTATTCTGGCACACCGGCAAAAAGATGCAGAAATGCTCGAACAGTCCCTAAAGGCTTTCGAAAAGGCGCTTGAGGTGCGGACCCAGGAGCACCATGCCTGGGAGTGGGCAACAACGCAGAATAATCTCGGTTCGATACTGCAGGCAATCGGTCAGCAAAAAAAAGACCCACAACTGCTGAAACGTGCCGTCGACGCCTATAAGCAGGTTCTACTGGTGTGGACCCGTGACCAGGCCCCGCTGCACTGGGCAACGACTTTCAATAACCTGGGGACAGCACTGCGGCTCCTAGGTGAGAAACGAAAAGGCCCCAGAACCCTGGAACAGTCAGTCGCTGCCTACCGAAACGCCCTGGCAGAACGCACCCGTGACCGGGTACCACAGCAATGGGCCATGACGCAAAACAATCTTGGGACCGCGCTGCAAAAACTGGGGGAACGAAGCGAAAGCGTGCAGCCTTTCCAAGACGCGATTTCAGCCTACCAGAGCGCCCTCAAAGAGTGGACACAAGAACGTTCTCCAATGACTTGGGCCATGACAGCGGCCAATCTTGCTTTCGCACAGAAAAGCCTTGCAGAACGCCTGGGTGATGCCGGAACGGCGGGGCTGGCGCTCAGTCAACTTGAAGCGGTCGCCAAGGTATTTCGTGAGGCAAGTCATGCCCAGTATTACGAGCATGCCACCGAACAAATTGCCAAGACCCGCGAACTGCTGGAAGCGCTGGAAGCGAACTAGTCCTCCACCGCGGTATCGGCCTCGTTGTTTACGCTGGGCCGATATAGGATAAAAGTGACATCGTCGGGCTTTGACGGCAGACCCGTCACTGGGTGATCCATTCGCTGAATCACGGTTTCGGCCAGTTTTTGTGCTGACGGAAATAACTCACCCACCCTGATCAACTCGACAATCTCAGAAAGAAAGAGGTTGTCCCACAGGCCATCGGTACCGAGCAGCACCGTATCCCGGGAGGCCAACTCGAGGGTGTCTTGCTTCTCGAGCCAAAGTGCCGGGTCACCCATCATGTTGTTCAGCAGATGACGCTGCGGGTGAAAAAGTGCCTCTTTTTCGTCCAACCCATTGGCTTCCTTGATGCCCACCGGCGAGTGGGCTTGCGTCTTAAGTTTGATCCGTCCGCGCTGACCCACAACCAATGTCGTTGAGTCTCCAGCATGGCAGTTGATCAGGGTGCTATCGGCTATCTCAGTGACGCTGACCGTGGTTGCAGAGTTCGGTAGCTGTGCCAGCAATGTCTGATTGGCCGACTGGATACGACTTTTGAGGGACGTCTCTTTGCTCAGGCTTGCCTCAGCAAGCAGGCTGATTACCAGCGTCGCTGCCTCGAGACCCCTGGGGAGCCCACCGACACCATCAGCAACCGCAAGACAGATCTTTTCATCAGCGTCCTCAAAAACGCCCAGCGCATCCTCGTTGGCGCCGAACTGCCCGGCATGGGAGCGGCTGAATACCACTGCCTGCCCTGAATTCAATACAACCGACTGAGGCTCAACCAGGTCCTGGCCACAAAGCATCACCGGGACATTCAGCGCGACTGGATCAGTCATGGTAGGTATCCTACTGCCACTCCATCGTTTCAAGATGCTGGCACAACTGACCCGCACTTCGAAACTCTCGTGCGATCAAAGAGCGCTTCAGGCCTTTGCAGATGTCCTTGACCTCCTGTGGTTGACGGCTGTACCAGTGCGGCCCACCTAGTGCATCGTAAAAGATCCGGATCAGGTCAAACACATCGTGCTGGATGTTCTCAGCGTTTGGGGCCCCCCAACTAAACATGTCGAGCAACTTAAGATCAAACCCTAAGCCATGGCGCAACACGATCACGTTATCCGTGTGCAGATCGCCGTGGTATTCGCCCACGTTGTGAATCGCCTCGATCCCGAGTGCGAGCGCGTGCAGCAGGTGCACACCCTGAAATGGATTAACCCGCCGGCCCGACTGGCGTTTTAGAAAATCGGAGAGCAATTCGCCCTCTACAAATTCCGAGACCAGAAACGAAACAGGCATTCCATTGAAATCAAAGGTGTCCCGTGTGTGGTACTGAATGACCACCGGACAATGGCGCAGTTTGTGAAGCTTCCGCGCATAAAAACGAAGCGCCCGGTTACCGGGATTTCGCCGAGGGAAAAAGATTTTTACGGTGCGATCAATTCTTGTGCCAATCTCGCGCACCAGATAGACCTCGCCCTCCCATCCGGACCCGAGTCGCGAAACCACTTCGTATTTCCCGGCAAGATGGCTGCCCGGAACAAGTCCAAAGGTGATAACACGTGGTGGCTTTGCTTTCAAAAAGGAAGTCTCAAAACGACTAACCCAATACTCGTTTCATCATCTTGTGATCGATACCGGCATCTAGAAAGACATCGCCATAAGTTTGAAAGCCTGCTCCCTCGTAGAAGGGAATGGCCGAAACCTGGGCACCAAGACTGACCTGCGGCAGATTCATCCGCAGCGCCTCTTCCACCAGTGCATCCAGCAAAGCCCGACCGATCCCTTGGCATCGTAACGGCTGACATACGGCCATCCGCCCAATTTTTCCTGATTCAAGCATCCGTCCGGTCCCAACAATCTCACCGTCATCTGCAAACGCAGCGGCGTGGCGGGCGCCAGTATCTTCACCATCGAGTTCCAGCTCGAGAGGGACGCCCTGCTCTTCAACAAACACCATATGGCGAAGTGATGAAAGCGCCTCGCTGCAATGTGACCAGTCCACGATGCGGACCTCAAAACCTATCAAGGGCTTTCACTCCCTGAGTAATTTCAACTCCGGGGCGTGTCGTCGTCAGTCCCCAGTTCCTCAAACTCGGCGATACCTTCATCCAACTCACGCTCGAGAACGGTATCTCCGTCATCCGACTCCACTTCAGCATCTTTAGACCGTGGCTTGATGGATCGGGAAAAATATAGACCCGCCTCAAACAACAGCCAGACGGGAACAGCCAGCATAGTCTGCGAGAGGATGTCCGGCGGGGTCATCACCATGCCGACAACAAATGCGCCAACGATGATGTAAGGCCGCTTGGTCGCCAAGGATTCGGGGGTCGCCATACCCATCCGCACCATCAGCACAGTTGCGACCGGCACCTCAAAAGCGAGTCCAAAAGCAAAAAAGAGTTTCAGCACAAAACTGAGGTACGCGTTGATATCTGTCATTACCAAAACACCCTCGGGGGCCGTGCTGGTAAAAAACGCGAAGATCAACGGGAACACCGCAAAGTAGGCAAAAAGTATGCCCAGATAAAACAGCAGGCTGCTCGAAACCAATAGTGGGACCGTGAGGCGTTTTTCATGCTCGTACAGGCCCGGGGCAACAAAGGCCCATAGCTGATACAGCAGGTAGGGCATCGCGATGGCTGTCGCAAAAGCAAAAGCAAACTTGAACGGCACGAAAAACGGGCCGTGCGGCTCGGTTGAGATCATCGAGTTGCCTTCCGGCAGGGAAGCCATCAACGGCTGTGCCAGATACTCGTACAGCGTGTTCGCGAAAGGAGCCGCCATGATAAAGAGCACCAGTACGGCACCGCCGGCGCGCATCAGCCGGTCGCGCAACTCGAGCAGGTGCGACATGAAGGTCGTACCCTGCATTTGTGAGGGGTTAGGGGATGGAGTCACTGATCTTTACTGGTCAACTAGGGCCAGTCTTTTCGCTTGCGTCTTCGCGAAGCGTCTTGGCAGACTCGTTAATCGAGTCGACAACATCAGTCATGGCATCGTCCTCTTTGATGGACTCCGTCGCTCTATTGAGATCTTCACTGACATCGTCTTTGATGCTATTCACTTCTTCGCCCAGTTTGCGCATGTCAGCCAGTTCACTTTCCCGGATTTCGCGGTCAATATCTGACTTCACATCTGAGACCATCCGCCGCGCGCGACCGATCCACATACCCGCCGTACGCGCAGCACGCGGCAGACGCTCCGGCCCCAGTACCACCAGGGCGATCGAAGCGATGATTACAATTTCAAGAAAGCCAATGTCGAACATGGCGCTACCCTTGGGGTAGATCAGACTTTGGCGTTTTCTTTATCCGAACTAGCCTCTTCGGCAGATTCGGCAAGGCTCTCCTGACTGGCTTCAGCGTCGGCTTCGGCTTCCGTCGACTCCTCTGCATTTGCACCGTCTTTCATCGTGCTGCGAAAGCCCTTCACCGCACCTCCAAGATCAGTACCGAGATTACGTAATTTTTTTGTGCCAAAAAGCAGCAGCACAATCACCAGAACGATGAGTAACTGCCAGATACTGATGCCGCCCATTCCCATAACTCTTCTCCTGTCCTACTTGATGTGGTCTTTTCCCGCGCACCCGGGAAGGGCGCTATACGGGTCATTACGGCTTCGCCCGACTGGGCCGCCGCTATTTATAGTACACATGATAACCGCTTTTAAAAAGCTGTGGGAAGTACCTGGTTTAAATCGGGAATTAGCCAACAATCAGTAACTATTATCGTGGTATCCAGTACTTGATCAGCTTCAACCACTAAAACCGAGGATTTGGTACTTCTTCACGCTCGGGCATGAAGTTACTAATCGACGCTACCAAACCTTTATGGTCGGGCGCATTTGGGCGACCTACCTTGATATTGGGTACCCTAGGCTCGCAAGGTCTATCCCGAGGCGGTTGGAAAGATTCTCATTGCTTTGGCCGAACGCTTGAACAAATAGATCTCCATATCTCTTAACGTATTCACTGCGCATAGTCGTGGCCTTGGAAGACGGGAGGCGTTCCATGACAGACGCTATCCGATGCGACCAGATTCGGATATTTTTGCGACGACGAGAGCTGCGCTCGTTAATCCTAGGAGGATCAATTTGATTTACGATATCCCGACCTTCACCAGTCACGTAACTTGGTTGGGGATGCATGACTCGAAGTCCAAGTCCATGCTTAAAACACCTGTTAAGGTTTCTCATAAGATCTAGATGCACATCGGAGGGGGAAGGTCTAACCCTATCAACGTTTACTTCCACGTCTCTTTCAAAAAATAGGTTGAGTTCATGAACAAACGCAGAGGCGTCAGATCTCAACAGTTCAAATGGTATCAATTTAACTTCTTCGAAGTGCTCTTTTGTTATCTCGTAGATTCGATCAAATTTAAATGTTCCCCATGGGCCCTGCTGAGCATTCCACATAAGTTCCTCTGTGAACTCTCTAATACCGCGAAAATATCCAGCCCTAACGTATTGAACGAACAGAGAGAAAACAAGGTCAGGCTGCGACCGGATGACAATCAGTACCCGCGAATTGGGAAAAAGTTTTTTCCATCGCTCCAATACGACAGAGTAGTCGAGCGGGCTATCTAGGATGCCCTCGTCTGAAAGCCCGAAAGTAACTTTGGGGAGCTCTACCTCGGGGAGCGCCGGCGGTGTCGATTGAAAGAACGAGGATTGAGCTGACACTAAATTATGTTGGATGTATCGGCGCCAATCATGAGGGCCGTGCTCTAGCAAATTATGGAAGTTGTTCTCGTAAGTAAAATAGTGGTGCTGAAGCAATGTTGACGCCGCTTTTGCAAATCCAACATGTAGGAAATTCATCAAGATGCGCCCTCGACGCGGTCGAAACTCGCCAATTTAAAGTGCCGCTGTTGAGTGAGATGTTCGCTAACTTTGCCAGTTAGTCTCCAGAAGAATACATGGGTAAACATCATCTCATGAGAGAAGCCCCAATTACTAGTTTCACTGAACTGCATGGACTCTCGGTGAGCGCGAATCGGAAACCCGGCGGATGTCAGCGCCACACTGCAAAAGTTTCTCCTCAATGCAGTCATAACCGCGGTCAATGTGATAAATCCGGCCAATCACGGTCTGCTCCCGGGCCACCAGCCCCGCGAGCACCAGACAGGCAGAGGCTCTTAAATCCGTGGCCATCACCTGGGCCCCGCCCAGCTGGTCCACGCCCCGCACCAGTGCCGTGTTTCCGTGCAGGGTAATATCGGCACCCATCCGCTGCAACTCGTGAACATGCATGAAGCGGTTCTCGAAGATATGCTCGGTAATTGACGCAGTACCCTCCGATACGCAGTTCAATAGCATGAACTGTGCCTGCATATCGGTTGGAAATCCAGGGTAAGGGGCGGTACTGATTGAAACCGCATCTGGGCGTTCCGGCATCTTAAGACTCAGTTCGCTCTGTGAAACTGAAATCTGGGCACCGGCATCTCTTAGCCGGACGATTACGGCATCGAGATGACCCGGGTTCACATCATGAAGACGCATCTCTCCTTGAGTAACGGCGGCCGCTACCATGAAAGTCCCTGCCTCGATCCGGTCTGGAATCACTCGGTGTGCCGCCCCGGTAAGGTTAGCTACCCCTTCGATCTCGATAACATCAGTGCCGGCACCTTCAATACGCGCACCCATTGCCGCGAGGCAATTAGCAAGATCGACCACCTCGGGCTCACGCGCAGCATTTTCAAGGACGGTAGCCCCTTCTGCCAGCGTCGCCGCCATCATCAGGTTCTCAGTGCCGGTCACCGTCACGGTATCAAAAACAATCTTGGCGCCTTGCAACCGATGCCTTGAGGTACTGGCCTTGATATAGCCCTCTTCAACTGTAATGGTCGCACCCATCTGTTCGAGCGCGCGGATATGCAGATCCACCGGCCGCGAGCCAATGGCGCATCCGCCCGGCAGCGACACCTCCGCCTGACCGAATCGGGCGAGCAGAGGACCAAGCACCAGAATCGAGGCGCGCATGGTCTTGACCAACTCGTAGGGCGCCCGTCTTGAGATCAATTTGCCTGCGTTGACCCGGATAACGGACTTTTCATCGACTTCAATTCTGGCGCCGAGACGACCCAGAAGCTCGAGCGCCGTTGTGATGTCACGAAGATGGGGTACGTTGGCGACCAGAAGATCCTGATCCGTCAGCAGGGCACTGATCAGGACCGGCAGCGCTGCATTTTTAGCGCCGCCGATTCGAACGTCTCCGCGCAACGGTTGGCCACCCCTAATGACTAGACTTTCCAATATGCTGACCGCTAAAAATTAAAAAGCGCAGCCAGTATGGTACGCCTAGTCTTCAATTTTAACTGATTCAATAAAAAAGGCGCCCTTTAGGCGCCTTTTTTAAATTACCTGTAAGGACCAATACGCTATGCAGTTGGCGCCTCTAAAAGTTGCTTTGCAAGTTCTCCGTTTTCGTACATTTCCATCATGATATCGCTACCGCCAACAAACTCCCCGTCGATGTAAAGTTGGGGAACCGTGGGCCAGTTGGAATATTGCTTGATACCCTGGCGAATCTCATCATCCATTAGCACGTCTGCGGTTTCAAACTGCGTGCCGAGCGCCTGGAGAATCTGAATTGCCCGACCGGAAAAACCACACTGCGGGAAGTCGCGGCTGCCTTTCATAAAAAGCATGACGCGATTGCTGTCTACTGTTGCTTTGATTCGTTGACTGACGTCCATGATATTCCTCTCTAAAAATTCTGTTTCCGATATTTTCCCGTAACCACCTCTACCCCTAGGAAGAAGAAAGAGAAATCTTCTCCTCCGGCGTCAAGGTGCGCATTGACAACGCATGAATCTCGGCTTTCATCCGGTCACCCAGTGCCCCGTACACCATCTGGTGCTGCTGAATCCGGCTCTTGCCGGCGAAATCATTACAGACAATCTCTGCTTCAAAATGGTGTCCATCGCCGGAGATTTCAACCGTTGCGCCGGGGAGGTTCTCTTCAATCCAGCCTTTGATGTCTTGTGGACTTACCATGTGTTGCTATCCTGCTAAATCACCTAAAAAACTAGTGGATTTCCGTGACCTTTTGCTCAAGAGATTCTATCAGGGCGTCGAGGCCATTGGTGTGAATATATTCGCCGTACTGATTCCGATAGCTGATGATCAGACTGATTCCATCAATCTGGATGTCGTATATCTTCCAATCACCATCGGAAGTCAGCAAACAGTAGTACTCGATCGGTACAGACGCTTGGGCGGGCAACACCAACTCGGTAGGCACCACCGCAATGCGCCCTTCCGCCCGAATGGTCACCGTGCCGAACCGAAGTTCCTGTTCGCCCGTGTACTCAAACATGGCGGTCGCGTAACTTCGCATCAGTAGATTCTTAAAGCCCGTCGTAAACCGCTCACGCTGGTCCTGCGATGCAGTTTTCCAATGAGAGCCCAGAATCAGTCGGGCTACCTTGGTCACCGCAATTCTTGGCACCACGATCTCTTCGACCAGTGCGTAAAGCGCACCGTGATCCGCCTCCAGTTCTGCCTGGC
>Ga0233427_10003757_pt1 | contig 13088 bp, 13 predicted proteins | sample SI_118_April2016_5_FD_179885 | JGI IMG/M metagenome (GOLD analysis project Ga0233427, IMG submission 179885) | Seawater microbial communities from Saanich Inlet, British Columbia, Canada - SI_118_April2016_100_MG | ecosystem: Environmental > Aquatic > Marine > Inlet | place: Canada: British...
TACCTTCACCGGTTCGATCATCGCCTTCGGCAAGCTGCAGGGCATTCTGCCGGGCAAGCCGCTGGTCTTCCCGGGCCAGCACATGGTCAATCTGGGGCTCGGCATCGCGCTGGTCGTGGCGGTGATTTGGCTGACCGTCGCGCAGTCCGACACGGCGTTCTGGGTGATCGTCGGAATCTCCCTGGTGATCGGCATTTTGATCATCGTGCCAATCGGTGGCGCCGACATGCCTGTCGTCGTGTCGATGCTGAACTCCTACTCCGGTTGGGCGGCCGCAGGCATCGGTTTCACGCTGGCCAACCCGGCGCTGATCATTGTCGGTGCGCTGGTCGGCTCCTCGGGTGCGATCCTGAGTTACGTCATGTGCAAGGGCATGAACCGGTCCTTCTTCAACGTGATCCTGGGCGGGTTCGGCGGCGAGACCGCGACGCCGGGCATGGAAGACCTCGGCGACCGGACGGTGCGCCAGGGTGCTGCGGACGACGCGGCCTTCATCATGGAACAGGCGACCAAGGTCATCATCATCCCGGGTTACGGCATGGCGGTGGCGCAGGCACAGCATGCGCTGGCCGAGATGGCGCAGGTCCTGGAAGAGAAGGGCGTGGATGTGCGCTACGCGATCCACCCCGTGGCCGGCCGCATGCCGGGCCATATGAATGTGCTGCTCGCCGAGGCAAGCGTGCCGTATGACGTCGTGTTCGAGCTGGACGAGATCAACTCGGACTTCGCATCGACCGACGTCGCCTTCGTGATCGGCGCCAACGACATCACCAACCCGGCGGCCAAGACCGACAAGTCCAGCCCGATCTACGGGATGCCGGTGCTGAACGTTGAAGAGGCAGGCACGGTGCTGTTCATCAAGCGCTCGCTGGCATCAGGTTACGCCGGTGTCGACAACCCGCTCTTCTATGAAGACAACACGATGATGCTGTTCGCCGATGCCAAGAAAATGTGCGAGGACATCGTCAAGGCGCTGAAGGGCGGCGGCCACTAGGCACTGCCGCTTCGGGCATTACGCCCCGGCCTTTTCAGAAACGCAAAACGCACGACCCGATAAGGTCGTGCGTTTTCTTTTTCCTGAAATTCAGGAGAGGTGTTGTCGCGGGGCTAGAAGCCTTCGCGTTCCTTGCGCTTGCGCGCGAGCTTACGAGCCCGGCGAACCGCTTCCGCCTTTTCACGAGCGCGCTTTTCCGACGGCTTCTCATAGGAGCGCCGGAGCTTCATCTCGCGAAATACGCCTTCGCGCTGCATCTTCTTCTTCAGCGCTTTCAGCGCCTGGTCGACATTATTGTCTCTAACTACGACCTGGACGATAGGAATCACCCCCTTCCGCACATCTCGGCCCGAAACCCGCATATTCGCGCGATTTTCAGTGCCGTCCCCAACGGGGAGGCGCCTTCTAGCACGGGATTGCCGGAAAAGCCAAGTTTGTGGGGCCTCATTCGCCGGAAAATCGCCTTAATTCGGCGTTTTCATGGTATCCGGCAGCCCGCGTTGGGCATGCCGGTGCGATGGCGGTACCATCGCGAGGTGAGCATTTGGTTGGGAGTATCGGCATGACGAAGCTGCCGAAGTCCGGAAAGACGATGAACATGGTGGCCCTAGCGGGCTTGCTGGCGTTCGTCTTTACCCTGAACGCGGGCCCGGCCCGGGCGCAATCCGACGGCCAGGCCACGCGTGATGTGGGCACGCTTTCCCATGATTGCACCGAGGTGACCGTCGACTATGCCGACGACGCCAACCTGACCCGCGAGGAACGGATTGCGCGCATGGACCGCGCCTTCCAACGCTCGCTCAGCCGTTTCGAGGAGTGCCAGAGCCAACGTGCCGGCACGGGCGGTGCCGCCGGCACGGGCGGTGGCGGCGGAACCGGTGCGGGTGGCGGTACCGGGGACGGTGAACTGTCCGGCACGGAAGGTTCCGGGACGGCCGGATCTGAATCAGACGGGGCGGAGACCTCTACGGCGGCGAGCGATATCTCCGGTCCGGATGCGCCGGTGGACGCGCCGTCATCGACCGGCACGTCAACCGCCACCAGCGACGTGACGGGTGAAGAGCCGGCAGTCACCGCGTCAACCACGCCTGCATCGACCACGCCCAATCCGAACGGCAAGTGGACGCGTCCGGACGATGTGGAGAGTGCGCAAGCGCCCGAAGACAGCCAAGCCAGTGATGAACCAGCGCGCGAGGCCACGCGTACACAGGGTAACGGGAAGGTCCCCGAGGATATCCCGCCGGCGGACAATGACAGCGCGCTGGAAGCGCAGATACGCCAGGCGGCGATCGAGGAAACCGATCCGGAACTTAAAAAGCGGCTCTGGGACGAGTATCGCAGGTATAAGGGCCTGCCCGTGGCGAAGTAGGCGGGCGGACGGAGACAGACATGCAAAAGCTTTTCCGCAAGATGGGTGTTTATGCCGTGTGTGCGTGCTTCACGCTCACGGCCTGCGTGACCAACGGCAACGTCGGCTCGGGCGGCTCGGGCGGCGCGTCCGGTGCGAGCGGCCCGAATGTGGGCCCGCAACTGTCGTCGTTGTTCGACCCCGAAGGGAAGGCCGTGGTCGACCCCGCGAAGCCACGCCTGGACGTGGTCGTGCCGGTGTTCGATCCGGGGCTGTCGGAGGCCGGGCGCAACTACGAGGAAGAGGGCGTGTGGCCGGAGCTTCGTCGGGCCGAGGCGAACCGGTTCGCGCTGAAACTCAAAGAGGCGCTCGAAAAGACGGGCGCGTTCGGTGCGGTACGGGTGACACCGGACAGCAGCGCCACGGGCGATCTGTATGTGCTGGGAACAATCGTCGAATCCAACGGCGAGGATGTGGAGATCAAGGTCGAGGTGGTCGATGTCTCGGGCCGCACCTGGTTTGTCCGGTTCTTCGACCACGAGGTACCCGCAGGGTTTCACAAGAATACCCGCAATGACGGGTTGGACCCCTATGACCCCGTCTTCGAGGAAGCCGCCAACCGGGTTGCCCATGAACTGGACGATTACTCGATCGCCGAGCTGAACAATCTGGGCCGGTTGACCGAACTGCGGTTCGGTTCGAATTTCGCAGAGGATGCGTTTGCACAGCATCTGGAGACCAAGCGGAACACCGTTGCCTTGCGAAGTTTCCCAAGCGATGCGGACCCCATGCTGGAGCGCACCCGGGCCGTGCGGGTGCGCGATCAGCTGTTCGTGGACGGATTGCAGGACCATTACCGCGCCTTCAGTGCCGAGATGCAGGACAGCTATCTGATTTGGCAGGAGCAAAGCCTGTTCGAAATCCAGGCCCGGCGTGATGCCAATGAAGAGGCGATCGGCGAGGCGGCGCTCGGTGTGCTGGCCATCGGTCTGGGCGTGCTGGCGATCATCGCCGGGGCAAATTCCGATTTCGCCGCCGGTCAGACGGCGGGTGTGACGGGCGGGGTCGTCGCCGGGACGCTCGGCGCGACCCTGCTGTCGAGCAGCTTCCAGACCAGCAAGGAGGCCAAGGTGCATCGCGAGGCGCTGGCCGAGCTGGGCGAATCCATCGACATCGACCTTGCCCCGCGGGTGGTGGCGTTCAACGAGAAGACCGTCGAGCTGACCGGTACGGCGAAGGAACAGTTCGCCCAGTGGCGGGCCTTCCTGCAAAAGGTTTTCGAGGAAGAGCGAACCCCGAACGTTAAGCTCTAGGTTACACTGGCGCCCATGCTCCAGGAGAAACTCGAACAGGAAAGCCGGGCCGCCCAGCGCCGCTGGATGCAGCTTGTGATCGGCGTCGCCGTGAGCATTGCGGTGATCGGTCTCGCCTATGGCGGGCTCGTCCTGCTTCGGCCGGGAGATCCGGCGGACGTGACGAATGCGCCGCGCGAGACGCCCGCAGAAACGGTAACCAGTGCGCCCCAGGCGGCCCCGGAAATAACTGTCGACGACGCGGCGAACGAGGCCGCGCGGGAGCAGTTCAAGACCGATCTGGCCGCGTTCCAGTCGGATATAGAGCCGGCGGTGACCCACGCGGATTTTGCGCGCTGGGATGCCACTGCGCAGCGCCAAATTCTGGATGGCAAGGCGACGGCGATCGCCCGTTTCTCCGAGGCTTCCTATGTGGCGGCCGTGGACGATCTTGCGGCGGCGCGCGCGGCGGCCGAGAAGGCCCTGGCGGCACGCGCGCAAGCGTTCAACGATGCGTTTGCGGCGGCGGAAGCGGCCCATGACGACGACAGTTACGACGCCGCGGCTTTGGCGATCGACCGGGCGTTGAACATTCGGCCAGACTCCGCACCCGCCGCGGCCCTGAAGCTACGGATCGACGCGCTGCCTGCGCTGCTGGCGAAGATCGAGGACGCGGCGGTCGCCCGGGTCGAGAATAATCTGGATGCCGAGCGCGCGCATCTCGAGGCGGCGCTGGCGATCGATCCAAACCGCGATGCGCTGGCGGCGCGTTTGAATGAAGTGCGGCGTCTGCTGCGCGAGGCGCGGTTTGCCGGTCATATCGTGGCCGGCCTGACGGATGTTGATGCCCGCAGATTGGCGTCGGCGCAACGCAACCTCGACGACGCGCGCGCGATCTATCCCGACCGCGCCGAGGTGGACGTGCTGGACGAGAAGATCGCGGGCCTCGAGCTGGCGCTCCTGATCGAGCGCCTGACCGCGACGGCGCGGGCGGCCGCGCAGGGCGATGACTGGGCCACGGCGGAGCAGTCCTATATCCAGGTGCGCCGGTTGGCGCCCGCCAACCGCGATATCACCGACGGGCTGGCGCTGGCGCAGATGATCAACGCGTTGCACGCACGCGCCGCACGCCACCTGGCCGCCCCCGCGCGGCTGGCCTCCGAGGCGGTCGCCGCCGATGCCGGTTCGGTCGTGGATGCGGTCGGGCCCCTGCGTGGCGACAGCCCCCGGCTTGCCGCGCAGGCCGATGTGCTCGCGGATCTGGTCGCGGCCTATGGGGTGAAAGTGCCGGTGCGGATTGTCTCCGACGGGAAGACCGATATCACCGTGCGCGGGGTCGGCATCGTGGGAAAAATCACCGAGCGGACCATCGAGCTGCGGCCCGGGCAGTATACCTTCGAGGGAATCCGCGAGGGGTTCCAGGCGGTGCTGGTGCGCGTCGATATTCCGCCGGGACAGGCAGATATGGTCCTGGAGATTGTGCCCGATGAACGAATCTGAACACGGTTTTGAACGGGGGCTGCGTGCCGCGCGCGCGCGCCAGGCCCGGCTCTACCTGTTCGGGCTGGTGGCGCTGGTCGTTATCGTGGTTGCCGTGGCGGGCGTGCTCGTCTCCACCAATGCGACGCGGGTGACGATCCAGCCCGCCGAGGCCGAGATGGCGGGCAGTATCGAACTTGCCGAAGGTTTCGGGCTGGTGGTGGGTGACGCGGTCTACACGGTTTCGCGGCGGCCGGTCCTGCGGGTGCAATCGCCGGGTTTCCGGGAGGCCATGCGGGCGATCCAGCCCGGCGAGAAAGGCCGCCGGATCGCGGTGACCCTGGTGCCGCTGCCGGGCCGGGTGCTGGCGACGACATCCCCCGCACTGGACGAGAGCCGCTGGTCGTTCGACGGTCGGCTGGTGACGGTCGGGGCTGCGCTCGATACCGAGGGCGAGGACGGCCCCCATGAGGTGGCCGTGAACCATCCGTTCCACGCGCCGGCGACGCGCGCGGTGGAGCTTGCGCGCGGCGAGACGACCGAAATCGAAATCGCGCTGGCGCCGATCGCGGGCCGCCTGACGATATTGTCGGACCCGGTCGGTGCGACGGTCGAAGTTGATGGCGCACGCGCCGGCGCCACACCGCTGGATCGCTCCCTCAAGGGTGGTGAATACCGGATCACGGTGACGGCGCCCGACCGCCAGCCCCTCGAGGATGTCATCCGGATCACGAATGCGAAGCCGGAGGTGGCGCGGAACTACAAGCTGCTGCCGTTCGCCGCGACGTTGAAGTTTCAGGTAATGCCCGCCGGGGGTGAGCTGCTGGTCGATGGCCGCCGGGTGAGCCCCGCCGACCCGCTGACAATCACTGCCGCGGCGGACCATACGGTGGTCTACTTGCGTAATGGGTACCAGGGCGAAACGCGTACCGTCCGCCTCGGTGCGAACGAGACGCGGACGGTCGAGCTGGTGCTCAAACCGGAACTGGGGCTGGTGGAGTTCGAAACCAGCCCGGCCGCGCAGATATATGTGAACGGCGCGCTGCGGGGCGAGGGCAACGCCGCGCTGCGCCTGCTGGCGGTGCCAACGAAGATCGAGCTGCGCAAGCCGGGCTACCGGAGTGTCGCCCGCACGATTGTCCCCTCCGCCGCGAACCCGCTGGTGATCCGCGAGACGCTGATCCTCGAGGCCGTTGCGCGGCTGGCCGAGGCGCCGCGCGCCTATACCAACAGCGCGGGGATCGAACTCGTGCTGTTCGAGCCCGCCGATACCTACACCATGGGCGCACCGCGCCACGAGATCGGCCAGCGGGCCAACGAATTCGAACGACAAGTCCGCCTGACCCGGCCGTTCTATGCGGCCAGGCACGAGACGACCAACGGTCAGATGGCGATGTTCCGGGGCAGCCGGGGCCTGGCGCCGAACGAACCCGTGAGCGACGTGCGCTGGCAAGACGCTGCGGCCTTCGCCAACTGGCTGAGCGCCAAGGAAGGGCTCAAGCCTTTCTATGACATGACAGGTGGAAGGCTGCGCGGGTTCGACCCGACGGCGGACGGCTATCGGCTGCTGAGCGAGGCCGAATGGGAATGGCTGGCGCGCAAGGCCGGGCGGCCGGCGCGGAGCATTTTCCCCTGGGGTGATACGGCGACGATTCCGCGTGGCGCGGGCAACATCGCGGACGAATCCGCCAACGGCGTGGCCCGGAATTTCGTTCCCAACTACAATGACGGGCATGCGCGGATCGCGCCGGTGGGCCGCTTCGCGGCAGAGAAATCCGGGCTTTTCGACCTGACGGGAAATGTCAGCGAATGGGTCCATGACTGGTATTTACTCGAGCCGCCCGCGAAGGGTTCGGTCGTGACCGACCCGCTCGGGCCGTCCTTCGGCGACTCCCATGTCGTCAAGGGATCGAGCTGGCGGTCGGGAACGCGCACCAATTTGCGCGCCGCCTACCGGGACGGCCTGTCCACCGGGCGGGACGATGTCGGATTCAGAATCGGGAGGTACCTCCATGGCGAAACCACAGCGCAGTAAGACACATACGGGGCGTCTCCGACGCCGCCTGACGGTGGCGGTGGTTGCCGTGGCAGCCGGGATCGGGCTGCTCGGCTTCGCCTACGCCCAGTCCTCGACCTCACTCAGCCTGAACTCGCCGGTCTCGTTTCCGGTCGATATCTAGACGTAGCTACAGGGATCAAACCATGCCCGAAGTCGCCAAGAATATCCTCGCGCTGGTCGTCTCGATCATCGTCGTCCACCTGTTCTACGCCGGCTATGTCTGGCCGGAATCAGCCGCGTTGATCGAGGCATCGCGCGCCGCGGGCCAGAGCGCGCCGCGCAATATTGTGGTGATCCTCAAGGACTGGGAGCAGGAGATCGCGATCATCCTGATGTTCTGGGGGCTCTACCTGATCTTCGAGAAGTCCATCGCGATCATGCGCGAGCGTTACCTGTTCAACGTCGATCTTCTGGACGGGAACGGGACGACAGAAGAGGGCGACATGGCCGCGACCCTCAAGACGCTCGAAGACCTGCCGGAGAAGATCCGTCGCGCGCCGCTGGTCCGCACGCTCATGGCCAGCCTACGGCGATTTTTAATCACGCAAGACGTGCACAACACCTCGGAGACGATCGAGGCGAGCGTCGACGCCATGGCGCAGAAGCAGGAGGCCGAGAATTCCCTGATCCGGTATCTGATCTGGGCCATCCCGGCGATTGGGTTCATCGGCACGGTGCGCGGGATCGGCGAGGCGCTGTCCCAGGCCGACCAGGCGCTGGCCGGCGATATCGCGGGCATGACCGAGAGCCTCGGCGTGGCGTTCAACTCCACCTTCGTGGCGCTGCTGATCTCGATTGTCCTCATGTTCCTGCTGCACCAGCTCCAGCGCCTGCAGGACGGGATGCTCGTGGACACGCAGGAATATTGCGAATCCTTCCTGCTCAACCGGATCAGCGCGGCGGGCCTGAGCAAGGCTGATCAGAATACAGGCGGCGAAAGCTGAGACGGCGCCGCTCACCCCCGGGGTTCAACCTCGCCTTCCTGGACATCATGTCCTGCGGGCTGGGGGCGATCATCCTTGTGCTGATGCTGGTGAAGCTCGACGCCGACAATGTGTCGGCCGAGAGCGACCGGCTGCGCGAGGATCTGGCGCGCCTGGAGGCAACGGAGACCGACCTGGCCTCACGGATTACAGCCCTGCTGCGCGACAAGGCGGTCAGCGCCGAGGAAGTCGCCGCCCGCGCCGCGGAGCTGGCCCGGCTCGAGGCGGAACTGGCGCGCGAGCGGGACCGGATCGCCGCCAGCCAGAACGCGGCTCGTGCCCTGGAAGAGACGATCACCTCTATCGAAATTCCCGAAAAGCCGGACGTCGTGGAGACCCAGCCGACCGGCAGCGAGAATTACATCGTCGGGCTGCGGGTCGAGGGTGCGCGGATCGGCGTGCTGGTGGATTCCAGCGCGTCGATGACCGACGAGGTGCTGATCGACGTGATCCGGCGCAAGAACATGGCCGACGCCGCCAAGCAGGCCGGGCCTAAATGGCTGCGTACGAAGCGCGTGGTGAACTGGTTTCTGGCCCGGGTGCCGGCGCGGTCCGATGTGCGGGTCTTCGCATTCAGCGACCAGGCGCTGCCGTTGGGTAATGCCGTCAACGGCAGCGATGCCGCCGGGCTCGGCCGGGTGCTTGGCGATCTCGACGCCGTGGTCCCGACCGGGCCGACAAACCTGGCGGCGGGGCTGGCAGCACTTGCGGCGTTCCGGCCGACGGATGTTTACCTGATCACCGACGGCCTGCCGACGGCGGGTACGGGCGGGTATCGCAGCCTCAATCCGTTCTCGGACTGTAGCGCGTTGTGGGGCGGCGCCACCTCCATCTCCGGCGCGTGTCGCGTCCGGCTGCTGCGCCACACCATCAATAATGCCGGTATCGGCAATGCGCGGGTCAATGTGGTGCTGCTGCCGATCGAGGGCGACCCCCAGGCGTCGCATGAATTCTGGAAGTGGACGGCGGCGACGGACGGCATCCTGATCAGCCCCGCCACGAGTTGGCCATGAGGAGCTGGTCATGAGGCGGAAACGCGCGGAGTTTGAAATCTTCAACCTGTCGTTTCTCGACGTGATCTCGTGCGGGTTCGGCGCGGTGGTGCTGCTGGTGCTGGTCTCGCCCTTCGGCGTGTCCGATGAGGTCGGTGGCAAGGACGAGACGAGCACGTTGCTGCAGCGCCTGATCGGTACCGAGGCACGGATTGAGCAGCTTCAGGCGGCGCTGGGACGCGAGAGCGAGACCCTGGCCGAGACCCGCGCGCGGCTGGAATCTGAAGGTGTGGCGGTCGGCACGGCCGAACAGGCGCTACAATCCGCCAGCAACGCAGCGGCGGAAGCGGCGCGCAACGTCGAAGGGCTGAAGACCGTAGAGAGCGCGTTGCGCAACCAGGCCCGCGCCGGAGTGTCAGCACCCGAGGCCGCACCGCGCGACGCTGAGGTCGGCGGCATCCCCGTGGACAGCGAGTTCGTGGTCTTCGTCGTCGACACGTCGGGCAGCATGCAGTCGATCTGGGAGCGGGTAACGCGCGAGGTCGAGAACATCATCCGCATCCACCCGCAGATCAAAGGCTTCCAGGTGCTGAACGACAACGGCACTCACCTGATTGGCGGCTATAGCGGGCGCTGGATCCCCGACACGCGCGGTGCGCGAGACCGGGCGATCAGGCTGTTCCGCAGCTGGAAAAGTGCGTCGAATTCGAGCCCGGTCGAGGGTCTGGAAGTGGCGCTCAAACGCTATGTGAAGCCGAACGAGAAGGTCTCGATCTATATCTTCGGAGATGACTACACCGGGTCATCATACGACCCGGTGATCGCCACCCTGTCTCGGCTCAACCGGAACAGGATCAACGGCGAACCCAAGGCGCGGGTGCACGCGATCGGGTTCCTGTCCTTGCAGACCGAGGGTCGCTTCGAGACCCTGATGCGCGAGGTGACGCGCCAGAACAACGGCACGTTTGTGGCACTACCGCCTTGATTGAGCACTCTAGACGAGATCGATTCGTCCCTTCATGTGCGGATGAAACGCACAGTGATATGTGCGCGAGAGTGCCGCGGTGACTTCGATAGTCTGGCTTTGTCCCTTCTTGAGCGTGCCGGTGTTGAAGCCGTCATTGTCTTCGGTTGCCGTGTGAGGGGCGAGGTCGAAGTTGGTCCAGCGGATCATGTCACCCGGGCGCGCTTCCAGCACAGCGGGTTCGAATTTGAACCTGCGTATCGCGATGTCGTGCGTGACGCCTTTGTCCGCGAGCGCCGCCAACGGCCGGCTGACCGCTGCGACGGCGCTTGCCATCGCAGCGGTGACGAAGTTTCGTCGGTTCAGCATCGGCTCTACTTCAGCGCCTGGACCATGTTGCCGGCATGGCCTTCATGCACCTTGAAGATTTCCAGCCCCTGTTCGAACAGCGCCTTCACCTCGGCGTTGTCGATGTTCGGGATGAAGGTGTTCTCGACCAGTTCGTTGACCGCCTTGTGGTAGGCCAGCTCATTGGCCGCATAGGCCCGATCGAATTCGGCACCGCGAAGGGCGGAGAGATCGTCGATGATCTTTTCGGCGTTGGCGTTGAGCGTCTGGCTCAGGAAGTTGTCCTGGGCCTGGGCGTTCAGCTTTGCCAACAGGTCCAGCGCCGCTGTGTTCACGGCCGTATGATCGCGGATCATGGTCTCGGCGAAGGTCCGGACCTCCGGTGAGCTGGTGAGCGCGAGGGCCAGATGCGCGTAGCGGATATCGATATTGTCGGCCGTGTAGGCCACATGGGCGATCTGAAGATCGTTCAGTTCGGCGGCATCCTGGGCCACGGCATGTGTGCCGGTCAGCATGGATAGCGCGAGGATCGCGACGGCTAGATGTTTCATTTTGGGTCTCCTGGTTTGAGTAGAAACCGCAATATGGTTGCCGAATGTAGAACAATGAATATCAGATAATCCAGAAAACATGATCGATCGTTCAGAACACTGGACGAATGCGTATACCTCCCGGATAATGCCCGGATGCTCGATGTTCTCAGTGATGTGCTCTCCCGTCTGGCGATCAAGGGCACGCTCTATTTTCGAACCTCCTTCACCTCGCCCTGGGGCGTGGAGGTGCCGCCGTTCGAGAATGTCGCGCGTTTCCATTATGCGGCCCGCGGTGAATGCCTCGTGCGGGTTGCCGGGTCACCGGACATCGTGTCGCTGGCGCAGGGGGATCTCGTGATCATCCCCCATGGTGCAGGCCATAGTTTGTTCTGCGCCGCAACCGAGGACGACGCGATCCTGCATCTCGACCGGGTCATTGAAGAGTCGGGCTACGACGGGGACGGCGTTCTCGTTTACGGCGGCGATTCGTCGGATGATCGGCCGACCCAGCTTATCTGCGGGCACATATCGTTTGCGTCTGACGCCCGGCACGCGATCTTTGAGCGGCTTCCGCCCTATATCCACATTCGAAACTACGGCGAATCCTCGGCGTCCTGGATGGAGGCGACGCTGCGGGCCATCGGTGAAGAGGCTGGGCAGGACCGGATGGGCGGAGATCTGATCGCGCTGAAGATGTCGGAAGTGATTTTTGCGCAAGCGCTCCGGACGTTTATCGAAAGCCAGGCGGCCGAGACTGCCGGCCTGTCGGGCTTCGCCGATCCGCATATTGCACGCGCGCTGACCGCTTTTCACAAACAGCCCGCCGCCGCCTGGACAGTCGAGAGCCTGGCGCGAGAGGCGGGCCTGTCCCGCACCGGTTTTGCGCAACGGTTCGCGCAGAAGATGGGTGTCACCCCGCTGCAATATCTGACGAGTTGGCGGGTGCAACTGGCGCGCGAGGCGTTGGCCGGGGGGGATGTCAGCACGCTCGAAGCCGCTGAACTCGCGGGCTATGGGTCCGAGGCTTCATTCGCGCGGGTTTTCAAAAAGGATGTCGGCATGACGCCGGCGGCATACCGAACTTCGCAGGCCTGACGTCGGCACGCGCGTGAAGCCGCCGCCTGGCGCCGGGTGGGCTATCTTCTGGTCGCGCGCGGGTCGAGCGCGTCCTGCAGCCCGTCGCCGAGGAAGTTGAACGCCATCACTGTCACGAAGATGACCGCGCCGGGCCACACGGCGAGCGCGGGTGCGCGGGTCGCCAGCTCCTGGGCGTTGGTCAGCATGTTTCCCCAGCTGGGGATGGGTGGCTGTATGCCGAGCCCCAGAAAACTCAACACCGATTCCAGCAAGATCACGACGCCGATGGAAAGTGTGGTGGCGACGATGATGGGCGAGACGATATTGGGCAGGATGTGGCGCAGCATGATCGTGGTGGGTCGGGCGCCCATGGCCTCGGCGGCGCGCACGAATTCGCGGGTGCGCACGGACAGCGTCCCCGCGCGCACAAGCCGCGCGACCGTGGTCCAGCCGACCAGCGCGATGATGAAGACGATCCGATAGAGGCTCGCCATTTCGGAATTGGCGATGTCGGCGGGCACACCGACCTTGGCCAGATCGACCGCCGCCAGGATGATGAGTAGCGGCAAGAGCGGCAGCGCGATGACCCCGTCGGTGCTGCGCATCAGGAGCGTGTCCAGACGACCGCCGTAATAGCCGGCGAGCAACCCGACCGCCGTGCCGATGGTCGCCGCGCCGAGCGCGGCCACGAGCCCCACCAGCAGCGAGATGCGCCCGCCATACAGAAGGCGCACGAGCACGTCGCGCCCGGCCTCGTCGGTGCCGAGCCAATGGGTGGCGTCGGGTGAAGCGTACTGGTTGAACAAATCGACCCGCGTGGCATCGACCCCGAGCATGGCCTCGAAGGCGGGCGCGAGGAGGGCGGCGAGCGCGATCAGGGCCAGCACGGCTGCGCTGAGCATGGCCGGCCGGTTGCGCCGGAAGTGCTGCCAGAAGCGCTGTGTGTCCGCGCCTGATAATGTGTCGGCGACGATGCTCATGCCGCCTCCGTATTGTTTTTGTCGGCGGTCATTGTCATG
>Ga0233427_10003761_pt1 | contig 13074 bp, 13 predicted proteins | sample SI_118_April2016_5_FD_179885 | JGI IMG/M metagenome (GOLD analysis project Ga0233427, IMG submission 179885) | Seawater microbial communities from Saanich Inlet, British Columbia, Canada - SI_118_April2016_100_MG | ecosystem: Environmental > Aquatic > Marine > Inlet | place: Canada: British...
TTTCAGACCGGGCATGATGATCTCGGCGGCGTGGCTGTGCAGTTGGCGAAACAACTCGTTGCACATAACCAGCCGGTCATCGGCGTCCCAAAGTGCGACGCCTTCGGGCGCCAATTCCATGGCCTCGACAAAATTTGGCGTAATTTCATTTACCAAGAAACCGGCCCCAAGATAACCAGGAACGGCAAGCGTGCGATCAATTGCAAAGCGCGCTGCCTTGACCAGTATAGCAGGCGAATTTGACAGGGGATGGCAATTTACACCTACGGCAGAAAATTATTTATTCCTTGAGCCTTTTCCTGCTCGCTGCCTGCACGGTCCTGATCGAAGTGGCGCGGCTTTGATGCGTATCGATCTCGCCATCCTCAACCCTCTAAGCGGTCTCGGCGACGGTTTTCATAGCCAAATGCTCTATACCGAAAAATATGAGGTTATCATTCCCCCCGGCCACAGGCGCGGCGCCATGAACGCGATCAAGCTCAGCGATTTGACGGGCGAGCCTTATGTGGACCGCCTCGCCTGCGAACTGCGCGAAATGGTTATCCAGGTCTGCGCCGATATGGAGGTGGAGCTTTACGCCCGCTTCCGCTCGGAGCGCGAAGATTGGGTGCAGGCGATGGTGCTGACGCGCATCGGCTTTGCCTTCATGCCGGAATTTTCGGTAATATTGCCGGGCCTCATACAACGGCCATTGGTGGAGCCGGAGGTAGAGCGCAGCATTGCCCTGATCACCGTGCCCGGCCGGCCGTTCTCGCCGGCGGTTGCGACCTTCGTGCGCGCCGCGCAGAGCTTCGCCTGGCCGGGATGAGGATTGTCTGGTCTGATCGCGTTCTTAATGTCTGCTCAATAGCCACCTTCTTGGAGGCTAGACAATTCAACATTCTCTTCCAGTAGCGACCAGACCAAGCGGGCAAAAATTTCCGGGACGACAATCGTCCGGTGATTGTCCGTCTCTTGCAGCCTGTCGCGCAAGGTCTGCCTAACATCCGATGACCCGGTCAGATCGAAGATGATATCGATTTGATCACCAATATCCAGCACGTCCGAGGCTTTGGAGTAGACTGGCACATTCTCATCGGCAAACATCTGGGCAGCGAGGGAATCGGGGTCGCGTTCAGCCACGGCGACGATTTGGACCGATTTGTCGCCCGCATCGATATGCTTGGATAGGCCGGCCGCAAACTGCTGGCCGATCCGGCCGAGACCCAGCACCGCCACGTTGATCGTTTCAGACATTACATTCTCCGTTGGAATCAAAATTTCCGGTTTATCGGCTTATAGAATTTGACCATACTCTAGGGGATAAATTTAATATGGTGTTTTCCAGTTTTCATTTAAAGCCCCTTCATATGGGACCAAGATGGCAAAAGCTCCTTCACAGATTATGCAGCGCCTGGTGCTTCAACCTGGGCACATTTTGTTTAACGAAGGGGAATTCGGCAATGAAGCCTACGTTATTCAGGCTGGCCGCGTCGAGATTGTCAAGATTCAGGGCGACGAGGAGCTGGTCCTAGGCGCGGTGGAAAAAGGCGGCATATTTGGCGAGATGGCGCTCATCGACAGCCGTCCGCGCATGGCCATGGCGCGCGCCGCGGCAGCTACGACGGTGGTAGTTATTCCGCGCGATCTGTTTTCGTCCAAGGTGGCCAAATGCGATCCGTTTGTGCGCTGTCTGATTGGCAGCTATGCCAAGCTGATCCGGTCGCTGGTTTAAATTACGAACCCGTCAAAAATAGCGCAGCCACATATAGACGTTGGCAATTGCCACCGTGCCCAGCATCAACGGCAGCCCGATGCGCATAAATTTGGCGAAACTGATTGGGTGACCGGCGCGCCCGGCCAGGCCCGACACCATCACATTGGCGGCCGCGCCGACCAACGAGCCGTTGCCGCCGAGGCAGGCGCCCAAAGCCAGCGCCCACCATACGGGCTCCAATTGAGCCGGCCCGCCGAGGGCGGTTTCCATGCTTTCGACCAGTGGGATCATGGTGGCAACGAACGGTATGTTGTCTACCGCCGCCGATACCACCGCCGACAGCCAGAGCGTCGCATAAGCCGTGCGCGCCGGATCGCCGCCGGTAAACTCGATCAGCTGATCGCCGAGGATATTCAGCAAGCCCGCATGCTCGACGCCAGCGACGATGATAAAAAGGCCGATGAAAAACAACAAAGCCGCCCATTCTACTTCGATCAAGGCGTGATGCAGATGCTCGCCCTGCTCGTGACTGGACGCACCGAATGTGGTGGCGAGCACCAGTACGGCAGCGCCAAACATGGCCGTAGTACCGGGCTGGATATGATACTGCTCGCCAACGATGAAGCCGGCGATCACCAGCGCCAGCACGGTCAACGATATGACCAGAAGGCGCTTGTCGGTGATGGTCTCAGCTTCGCGAAAACGCATGATACCCTGGCGGGCGGCCTCGGACGCCATCAGCCCCTTACCCCAAAGCAGTTTGAATACCACCACCATAATGACGATCAAGACCACCACCAGCGGCCCCAGATTGGTCAGGAACTGCATAAAGGTAAGCCCGGTCGCCGAGCCGATCAGGATATTGGGCGGATCACCGATCAGCGTCGCGGTGCCGCCGATGTTGGACGCCAGTATCTGCGAGAACAAAAACGGATAGGGCGAAACCTCCAGCTTCTCAACGATCAGCAAGGCGATGGGGACGACCAGCAGAACGGTAGTCAGATTGTCGAGAAAGGCCGAAAAAACCGCGGTCACCACCGACAACACGATCAGGATGCCGACCGGATTGGCGTTAACCTTTTTCGCCGACCAGATGGCCACAAATTCAAACACGCCCGAGGTGCGCGTGATGGCGACGATGATCATCATGCCGGTCAGCAGCGCGATAGTATTGAAATCAATGGCTTCAATGGCCTGTTCTTGGGAAATCACGCCGGTGATGATCACCAACCCGGCGCCGATCAACGCAACTACCGTGCGGTCAAATTTTTCGCTCAACAATACTGTGTAGGAGACAATCAAAAGGATGGTCGACAGCCATAAGGGATCGATGCCGAATATGACGCTGTGGCCGGCTGCCGCTGCAGCTTCCGGCGTCATTGGCCGTTCTCCTTTGCAGCGCCCCTGGCCTCGCGCTCTGCGGCCTTAGCCTCGGCGGCCTGTTCGCGGGTATGTTCTTCCTTAAGGCCATAGAGGACCGAGAAAAACGAAATGGCGCCGACCAGTTTGCCCGCGTCATCGACCACCGGCACCACATATTGCTTGTCACAGATCATCATCAGGGCATCGATGAGTGGCGTGTCGGGATGGGCGACGCGGGCGTCCCGGTCGACCATTTCGCCGACCGTTTTATGGCGGAGCGCCTCCAGCCGCGCCTGCATATCGGCGGCACTTTCGTCGAAAAAACTGGCCCGCTTGAAGCCGTGGCTGACGGTGGAAAGGGTGCGCGGGATCAGATGCTGCATCAATCCTTCGCCGGAGATCAGCCCGCAGAAGGTGCCATCACGCTCGGCCACCGGCACCAGCCCCATATGTTTCTCGACCATAAAATCGATGACGTTGCCGACCAACTCGTCGGCGAACAAATCCACCTTTATGGGCGCCATTACCGATTTGCAGTCCATGAGTTCCGCTCCGATTACTATTGCCGCCAGTAAAGCTACACCAGTCCTGTATTTTACGACATTGATTTCGATCATAGCGATTGGTGAATACCACAAAGGGGGTGATTGCTTCGAATGCGGGGCAGAGTACAATCTAAAGACCAAGTTTGGGGGGGATGAACATGACAGACATTACCGCCGACGAATTCGGCCTGGTGGAGAAGGCCAAGGCGCTCGAGCCCTTGCTGCGCACCGAGGCGCCCAAGGGCGAGGCGGGCGGGAGGCTCACCGACGCCACCATGGATGCACTCTGGGCGGCCGGGCTGATGGGCCTGTGGGTGCCGCGCATGTATGGCGGCGCCGAATTGTGGCCCATCGACAGCCTCAAGGTGATCGAGGCTTTGTGCTACGGCGACGGCTCCACCGGCTGGGTGGTGATGGCGGCGGGGGTCGGCACTGGCACCGGGGCGGCCTATATACCGCGCTCTGGCGCCGATATTCTGTTTGGCGATCATATGTCGATCATCGCTGGCCATGGTGCGCCGTTGGGCAAGGCCCATGTGGAAGATGGCGGCTTTCGGCTGTCGGGGGATTGGTCCTATGCCAGTGGCATCCTCCATGCCAGCCATGTCCATACCGGCGGCATCATCTATGAGAACGGCGAGCCGCGTATCGATCCCAATACCGGCGCGCCCGAGTTCCGCGTCTTCGTGGTGCCGATGGAGAATGCCACGCTCAAGGAAAACTGGGATGTGCTCGGCCTGCGCGCTACGGGCAGCATCGACTACAACATCACCGACGCTTTCGTGCCCGAAGACCACACCCACATCCAACGCCAGCGAACCCCCAACCAGGGCGGTGATATCTACAAGCTCGGCATCTGGGGGCTGGGCGGAATTGGTCATACCGGTTTTGCCCTCGGCGCCGGGCGGCGCATGCTGGACGAGCTGGCCGAGCTGGCCCGCTCCGACAGCAAGCGCCCGATGTTGCTGCCGGTGCAGGGCGGCGGCGAGAATTTCGAAACCCTCTATGGCGAGGCCGAAGCCCGCTACCGGGCCGCCCGGGCGCTGGTATTCGAAAGCTGGCGCGCCATGGAAGAAATATTGCCCGAGGACGGCCCGATCCCGACCCGCGCTTTGACGCTGATCCGCCTGTCGCTGGTTCATATCACCGCCGTTGCCAACGATATCGCGTCCCTGGCCTTCACCTATGGCGGCGGCGGCGCGCTTCGGACAAGCCCCTTGCAGCGTTATGTCCGCGACATGATGGCCGGCGCCCAGCACGCCACCACCGGCCCGCTGATCCTGCGCCAATGCGCCAAGGATCTGATGGGCATGGCCGAGGGCAAGGTCTGGGGCGTGCGCTCGTTGGAGGACCCGGCGCCGGGGGGCTGAGTTTCAGGCCCCCGCCGCCACCTTCGCGGCAATCTCGGCCTCTTCGTCCTTGATCGCAGCGTTGAGCTTCGGCAACACCTGTTCCGCCATCAACTGCATGGAACGGCGGCCGAGGGCCTCGTCGGCCCAGTCAATGCCGGTGTAATATAAAGTCCCGAACGGGCCTATCTGTTCGCGCAACGCCAAGAGCTGCTCGGTGACGCTGTCCACGGTGCCGGCGATGACCTGTTGATCCAACGATTGCGCCAGGGTGATCTGTTCCCTCGGCTGGTCGGGATAGGCGGAGAAGACGCCGAACTTGGGGCCCCGGGACAGCTTCTTCATCAGGTTCGACAAATAAAAGCCGTAGGGGCCATCTTCGCTTTTGCCGTAACGCGCCGCGGTTGCCTCGTCATCAGCCACGAAGATCAACTTGGCCACCCGGTAGCCCGTGGGGTCTTCCGGTAAGCCAGTATTGCGCAGCCCTTCCAGGTATTTCGGCAGATGCGTTGCGATCCAATGAGGATGCACATATTGGCACGATATGGGCTGCCAGCCCCGCTCGGCGGCCAGCGTAATGCCGTGGGATGCCGGCGTCACCGCCGTCACCACCACGGGCGGGTGCGGCTTCTGGACCGGCTTCGGCGCAATGCCCTGGCCGATCTCGGGATAATAACTGGCCTCGGTGGTGAAGCTGTTGAATTTGCCGCTGACATTAAGCGGCGCCTCGCCCCACCAGATTTGCAAAATCTGCTCGAACACCTCGACCATTTTTTCGTTGCGGTCTATATCCGAATTTCCGAAGACCTCGACATCCGATTGCAGCCCGCCGGGCCCGATGCCCCAGATAAACTTGCCGTCCAGCATGGTATCGATCATGGCGATTTGGCCGGCCAGCATCACCGGATGATAGACCGGTAAATTGGTAACCCCGGTGCCAAGCGTGATCTGTTCAACCTCGCCCATGAGCCGGGCGATAAACATCAGGCACGACGTGATCGGCTCGGCGGTGTCGGTGAAATGCTCGCCGAACAGGGCTTCTTGATAGCCAAGCTTGTCGGCCAAAATCACCGCGTCCAGGTTTTCCTGCAGGACATCGCCGTAGCCGCGATTGAGCGGGTGGACCGGTTGCGTGAAATAGGCGAGGCGCATGGACGGGTGGCCTGAATGGATAGGGGTATTTTCAGCGCCAATAAAGCCCAAGCCGGTACCGAGATCAAGCTGCGGAGGACGGTTGGCAAGCGGGTCCTGATATTGGATACTCTGCACCTAGTCGCGTTCCATAAAACCACCGCCATCCAGGGGAAATCATGAGTACGGTCATCGACGTTCATACCCATATGCTGAACGAGCACTGGCTCGAACAACTGGTCGCCCATGGGGGCAATTACGAATTGTCGGAATTCAAAGGCCAGCGGGTGATCCGCGCCGACGGGGCGCCGTTCATGACCCTGATGGATCCCATGTTCGATTACGACAAACGCATTGCCGATATGGACGATGCCGGCGTCGATATGGCCATTGTCTCGCTCACCTGCCCGAGCGTCTTTTGGGGCGGCGAGGAAGTGAGTAGCCAACTCGCCCGATATATGAACGACGATATGGCCGCCCAGCAAAAGCTGCATCCGGACCGCATCCGCTATTTCGCCACCCTGCCCTGGCAGCACCCGGATGCCGCCGTCGCCGAACTGGCCCGCGCCTGCGATGAAAAAGGCGCCGTCGGCGTGTTTGTGTCGGCCAATATCTCCGGCATGTCGCTCACCGATCCGCATTTAAAGCCAGTCTGGGACGCCATCGATAAGCGCGGCCTTCCTGTCCTGCTGCACCCCACGGCGCCGCCTGGCGTCGGCGAAATGGACATGCAGCGTTTCAATCTGGTGGCCTCCATCGGCTTTATGTTCGATACCACCATGGCCGTATCGCGCATGATCTATGACGGATTTTTCGATACCTACACGAATTTGAAGATCATCGCCTGCCACGCTGGCGGCGCCCTGCCCTATTTGTTCGGGCGGCTGGATATCTGCCATATGAACATGCCCGGCGCCCGCGAAGTGATATCGGAATTGCCGAGCACCTACGCGGATCGCATCTATTACGACAGCGTGACGTTTCAACAGGAAGCGCTGGAGCTGGCCATTAATGTGGGCGGCGCTGCCAACATACTGTTCGGGTCCGACTATCCGCACAATATCGGCGACATGAAGGGCTGCCTTTCCCGCGTCGATGCCCTGCCCGCCGATCAGCGCGATGCCGCCCGCGGCAAGAACGCCGAACGCATTTTCAATTTGTAGCTGGGAGAAACGGAATATGAGCGACGCTGCCGCTGAACGGCTTAGAAATATCGACAGTTGCGCGGTCTCCGACGCGCTGGATGCGCTGGGCCTCAAAGGCACGGTCAAAGGCATCGGTGCCATTTCGGCAGGGCGGCGCATCGCCGGGCGCGCACAGACGGTTAAACTAGGCCCGCCCAACGATAGCGTTGCCAAGCGCCATTTGTGCAGCGCCGCCGTCGACGCGGCGAGCGAAGGCGATGTCATCGTTATCGAAAATCTGACCACCGAAATCGCGGCGGGCTGGGGCGGCATTTTATCCCGCGCCGCCAAGGTCAAGGGATTGTCGGGCACCATTGTCGATGGCCCGGCCAGGGACGCCGATGAGGCCGACGAGATCGGCTTTCCGGTGTTTGCCCGCTCGGCCACGTCGTTTACCGCCAGGGGGCGCATTGCCGAGCTGGCCTGGGACATCCCCATCGCCATCGGCGGCATCAATGTGGAGCCGGGCGATCTGGTTATCGCCGACGGCTCCGGCGTCGTGTTTATTCCCAAAGCCTCGGAAGCCGAGGTACTCGACAAGGCCGAGGACATTGCGGCGCGCGAAGCCGCCATGGCCCGCGCCGTCGAGGAAGGCAAGCCGGTATCCCAGGTGATGGGCGGCGATTACGAATCTATGTTGAAGTCATAACCCAAAATCAGAGGATATCATGAGCGACGAAATCATCGAAAAACTGCGTACCCTTTCCACCTCTTCGGTCAGTGACGCCATGGACCGGCTCGGTATTGCCGGCCAATGTCTCGGCATCAAACCCTTGAGCACCGATTTCCGCCTTTGCGGGCGGGCTTTCACCATGCATATGGCGCCCGCCGCAATCCCGGCCGGCTCGGTCGGCGATTATATCGACGATGTGAAGCCCGGCGAAGTGGTGGTGATCGACAATCACGGGCGTGAAGACATGACCGTATGGGGCGATATCCTGACCTTCCTGGCCAAAAAGATGGGCGTCGAGGGCACCGTCATCGATGGCCATTGCCGCGACGTGCATCTGGCGTTGGAGCGGGAATACCCCATGTATTCAAGGGGTTGGTCCATGCGAACCGGCAAAGACCGGGTGCAGATGGATGATGTGAACGTGCCCGTCTCTATCGGCGGCGCCCGCGTCCACCCCGGCGACATCCTGCTCGGCGACGCCGATGGCGTGGTTTGCCTGCCCAACGATCATGTGAGTGCCATCTTGGAAATCTGCGCCGATATTGAAGAGGCGGAAGAGCATATTCGCGCCGCCATCGACAGCGGTATGCGCCTCGACGATGCGCGCAAGGAATTCCGCTATCACCAATTGCAGACCCGGGAGAAATAGAGCATGGCGGATTTCAAACGCCCCGATGCCGCATTGCTGTCGGAAGCAGCCGAAATTTCCACCGCCACCATGCACGAGGCGGGCGGCAAGATCGGCGCCCTGCCCTCGGCCATCAAACCGGCTTCGCCGGGGTTCGAGGTGTGCGGTCCGGCTTATCCGGTGTCCGGCCCGGCCGGCGATAACCTCTGGCTGCACCGGGCCATCGCCGATGCAGAGCCAGGCGATGTGCTGGTTGCCTATCTCGAAGATCATTACGAGGCCGGCTATTGGGGCGAGATCATGAGCACCGCCGCCAAGGCGCGGAATTTGGGCGGTCTGGTGATCGATGCCTGCGTCCGCGACGGCGCAATATTGCCCGAGGTCGGCTTCCCGGTGTTCGCGCGCGGCTTTTGCATGCGCGGCACAGGGAAAGATTTCAATGGCAAGGGCTCCCTCGGAACGGCTTTATCCATTGGCAATATTCTGATCGAGCCCGGTGATCTGGTGCGCGGCGATACCGACGGCGTCGTTGTCGTGCCCTTGGCTCGCATTGGCGAGGTTAACGAGAAATCCCGGGAACGGGACGCCAAGGAAGCGGTTGTGATGGACCGCCTCCGGGGCGGCGAGACGTCCCTCGAAATTTACGGCTGGGACTAAGCCCCGGCACCACAAACACTCAAGCGAAAGGAAACAAAATCATGAGAAAAGTCGACGCATTCAACCACATCTTCCCCATCGCATTTTGGGAAAAAATGATCGAAATAGCCGGTGAAACCGAAGACATGGGCAAGCGCGTGCGCTCAGTACCGATGTTGATGGATATGGACGAACGCTTCCGGGTGATGGACATGTTCGACGATTACGAACAGATCCTGTCCCTGGCCTCGCCGCCGCTGGAAGTGATGTTCGACAAGGACACTGCGCCCGAATTGGCGCGTATCGCCAATGACGGCATGGCCGAGATTTGCCAGAAATATCCGGACCGGTTCCCCGGCTATGTGGCATCCCTGCCCATGAACAATCCAGATGAGGCGGTTGCCGAAACGGAACGGGTTATGGACGGCACCGGTGCGCTGGGCATCCAGATTTTCACCAACGTAGCGGGCCGCGCCCTCGACAATCCGGAATATTTCCAGATATTCCAAAAGGCATCGGACTTGAACATCCCCATCTGGATGCACCCGGCGCGTGGCTCCGACATGGCCGATTACAAGGACGAGGATAAATCCAAATACGAAATTTGGTGGACCCTCGGCTGGCCGTACGAGACCTCCGTTGCGCAAGCGCGCATGGTGTTTTCCGGGATGATGGACAAACTTGAAAACTTCAAGCTGATCACCCATCATCTGGGCGGGCTCAACCCCTTCCATTCGGGCCGCACCGGCCCTGGCTGGCAGTTCCTGGGCGACCGCACATCGGGCCCGGCGGGCGAAGAATATCGGGCTGCCAAGAATGGCCTTAAAAAACCGCACGCCGATTATTTCAAGGATTTCTATGCGGACACCGCCGTCTTCGGCTCCAAGGAGGCCACCGTTTGCGGGCTGGATTATTACCCCCGCGACCGGGTTTTGTTCGCGTCCGATGCGCCGTTCGATCCGGAAAAAGGTCCCATGTATATTCGCGAAACCATTCGTATTCTCAACGAGATCGACATCGACGACGAATGGCGCGAAGACCTTTTTTGGCGCAACGCCGCCAAGATCATGGATTTGCCTGCAAGGTAACGCTGGGCTTCGTTCCCAAAACAAAAACCCCCGGTTTCGGCCGGGGGTTTTTTCATGGATATGCCGTTTTGTATTTTTGGCGCGATTATTCAATCATTCCGGCGGGAAGGGAATTACATCTTAGGGCGAACCTGATGCGAAGGAGAGCGCCCATGGCTGCCAACTTTAAGTTAAATGGCAAAGTTTTTGCCATTCCCCCGGATTTGAAAGACGTTACCCTGGTCGAATATTTGCGTGACCATCTGGGCCAAACGGGGACCAAATTCGGCTGCGGTATTGGCAGTTGCGGCGCTTGCACAGTCCATATTGACGGACAAGCCGAACGGTCCTGCCAGACCGTGCTTGCCGATATTGCCGGAGCGCAAATTACCACCATTGAAGGGCTGTCCTTTGGCGGCAAGCTCCATCCAGTTCAGGAAGCCTGGATCACCGAACAGGTTCCCCAATGCGGCTATTGCCAGCCGGGCCAGATCATGACCGCCGCAGCATTACAGAATGAGAACCCAAATCCGAATGATCAGGATATTCGCGATGCCATGAACGGCAATCTTTGCCGTTGTGGCACCTATCAGAAAATCCGTAACGCCGTCCGGCTGGCGGCGGGAGGACAAATCAAATGACCAGCTTAGACCTCACGCGAAGACGCTTTCTCATTAATACAGGCTGGACGGCGGTCGGGATTACAGCCTTGAGCGCTTGTTCGTCCATCATGCCGGTATTACCCACCCAGAACGAGCCGGAACTTGGCGACGGCTATGCCTGGGTTCAATTACTGCCAGGCGGCCAGGCTCGCTTCTTTGCGCCGCGCATGGAGATGGGGCAAGGCGCGTCCATCGGCCTCACCCAGGTTGTGGCGGAAGAGATGAACCTTGCCGCATCTTCCGTTGCCTGCATCGCCCCGGCGACCAGCCAGGTACCGGCGTTTAAAATGACTGCGGGCAGCGAAGGTATCGACGAGTTCTTCGGCCCTGTGTCCCATGCCGCGGCAAATTTGCGCGAACATTTACGCCGCTTGGCTGCGCTTAAATTCAACATCAACTCCGCCGGTATTGCTGACGAGACAGGTGGATTTCGGGTCAAAGGCGGAAAATTCGTATCCTATGGCGAATTGGCGCCGGTGGATGGCAAGATCATTTCCGTTTCAGAAAATGAGGGCGAAGACCAACCCCGGCGCTATGCACTTGAACGGAGAGGCCGGCACAAATCCATCGGCAGCACCGAGCCTGATCCCAACCTTGCCCACATGGTCACCGGAAAAGCCCAATTCAGCCGCGACGCATCGCTGCCCGGTATGGCATTCGGCGGCTCACTCATGCCCCCTGTGTCCGGCGCTGAGCTAAAAAACGCGGACGCCGCAGCTGCAGGATCAATGCCCGGGGTGATCAAAGTCGTGATCGAACCTTCCCACAATCTCGCTGGCATCGTCGCCAAAACGCCGCATCAAATGCGCGCAGCCCTCGGAGCCATAAAACCTGAATGGCACTTGCCCGAAAATATCACCGATAATCCGGGCGACAGAATTCGAGACTTTTGGAGCCAAATCCCCCGGGACTTTGAACATGATTTGATCTCGGATGGCGATGTCGATGATCTCAGCGAAACCTCCATCACGGGCTCCGGCCAATTCGAAACGTCCTTTCAATCCCACGCGGCGATGGAACCCCGGGCCGGCCTCGCTTGGGTGCGGGATGAAAAAGTGGAAGTATGGTGCGGCACCCAGGCACCGTTCTTCATTCAGCGCCGTATTGCCCAAATACTAGGCCGGGATGAAGATGACGTTATTTTGCACCCCATGCGCATGGGCGGTGGCTTTGGCGGGCGAGTACTTTGCCAGCCAGCGGAAACCGCCGCGCTGCTGTCACGGGCTGCGAAACGGCCTGTCAAAGTGCAATGGACGCGCGAAGACGAATTTCGCGGCAATTACTTTCAACCACCTTACTTTCACAAGATTGATGCCGCGGTTTTCGAAGACGGCTCGATCAGCCGCTGGCGTCATGATTTTGCATCCGCTCCGATTTTCTTCGGCATCGATGCCATTCCAAAGATCGCCCGCCCCATTCTCGATCGGCTGGCCGACGAGGGGACGGCGCGGGGCGCAACGCCGCCCTATAGGGCCGCGAACAAATTGGTGCGCTATTCGGATATCCGGCTCCCGGTTTCCACTGGGGCTTGGCGAGGTCTCGGCGCTGCGCCCAACTCGTTCGCTATCGAAAGCATAATGGACCAACTGGCCCGCAATGCGGGGATCGATCCTATCCAATTCCGTATTAAAAATTTGGAGACACAACATATCCGGCTGGCCCAAGTGATGCGCAAGGCAGGCGATATGGCCGGTTGGGGCCGAAGAATGCCCACGGGTAGCGGCCTCGGCATGGCCGCCGCAGTCTATAAAGAGAAAACCTATGTCGCCGTTGTCGCCGAGGTTACGATCAACCACTCCGGCAAAACAATCGAAGTTCCGCGCGTCTGGTGTGCGCAAGACTGCGGGCTTATCGTTAACCCCGGGTTTGTCGAGCAACAGATCATCGGCAATGTGGTTTGGGGAGTGGGCCTAGCCTTGACAGAAGAGGTCTTATTTTCGGGCGGCGCGGCGGAAACAGACAATTTCGACGGTTATGAAATCGTCCGCCAAGAAAATGCCCCCTATGTAAAAACGGCGCTCATTGAGCCCGAGGGCGCCCCTCCGGTAGGGGCCGGGGAACCAGCCATCGCGCCCACGCCGGCGGCAATCGCCAACGCCATTTTCGCTGCTTCCGCCAAGCGGGTCCGAAAACTCCCTGTT
>Ga0233427_10003766_pt1 | contig 13066 bp, 13 predicted proteins | sample SI_118_April2016_5_FD_179885 | JGI IMG/M metagenome (GOLD analysis project Ga0233427, IMG submission 179885) | Seawater microbial communities from Saanich Inlet, British Columbia, Canada - SI_118_April2016_100_MG | ecosystem: Environmental > Aquatic > Marine > Inlet | place: Canada: British...
ATTCATAATAGACCTGAGTATATTAGTTATATAAAGAAATATTTTCCCAATACTAAAATTAAAATAATTTTTCATAATGATCCTTTATCACTAAGAGGCTCTACTTCACTGTCAGAAAGAGAAAATATAATCAATGATTGCAGCCATACTGTGTTTATAAGCAGCTGGATTCAACAAAGATTTTTTTCTGGATTTAAAAATGTAAATCTTTCACTAACTAAAATTATTCCTCATGGAGTTAAAAAAGCCATTAAAATAGATTTAAAAAAAAAAAAAAAATATATTTTATTTGTTGGAAAATTAAACAAGGCTAAAGGATATCATATATTCTGTGAAGCTGCCAAAAAGTTTAAAAGATTTGACTCATCTTGGAATTTTATAGCTATAGGTAATGAAACTAGAAAAAATATTTTTCCTAACCCAAATATTGTTAAGGAAATTGGATATAAAAAAAATAGCGATGTATTAAATTATTATCTAAAGTCAGAAATAGCTATTGGTAACTCCGTTTGGGATGAACCGCTTGGAAGAATTGCTATTGAGGCGAGTAGCAGAAAATGTCTTCCTATAATATCAAATAAAGCAGGTTTAGCTGAGTCAAAAAATATAGCCATAGTATTAAAGAAAAATAATTCTGATGAGATCTTAATGTTATTAAAAAGGATTACCAATGATAAAAAGTATAGGCAAAATAATCAAAACTTATTCTACAAAAATAATAATTTTGATTTGAAAATAATTTCAAACCGATTAGATAAAATTAGAAAAGATATGTTAATAAAATCTTCTAATAAAATTGAAGATAATAAAAAAAGAGTTTTACATATCGCTAATTTTAATGAAAGTTCTGATGGCAGATTGTACTATTCATTTTCTAACAAACTAAATAATGGTTTTATTAAAAATAATTATATTGTCCAAACAATTGGAGACCGTTTTTTTTTGAAGTCTAATAGATCAATTTTACAACCATTTAATCCAGTTAATAAATTAAATGAAAAGATTTTAGATACTCTTAAAAATTTTTCACCACATATATTATTGATTGGTCACGTTTTTAACATAAATGAAAAAGTTTTTTCTTATTGTATTAAAAACAATATAAAAATTTGCTCTTGGTATATTGACTCAGTATCTCCTGAGTTTTTAAAGGATACTACAAGAAATAACTTTTTTAGAAATTTAAAATTTGTTGACTATTGTTTTATTACTTCATCACCTTCGATTTTCAAAAATAATAAATTTTATAAAAAATTAAGATTTATTCCTAATCCTGTTGATGAAGGAATTGATAATTACAAAAATTTTGAAAAAAAATTTTTAGAATATGATGTATTTGTTGCAATAAGCCATGGTCAAAATAGAGGTATTTTAAAAAAAGGTAAATCTGATGAAAGAGAAAATCTTATTAATCATCTTATATCGGAAATACCTAAGGGTAAATTTGCACAATTTGGTATTAATAATTTTGAACCTGTTTGGGGTGCAAATTATTATCATTATTTATCTAAAACCAAAATGGCACTTAATATTAGCAGAGGTAAATACCAAAATGTCTATTCTAGCGATAGAATTTCATCACTTATAGGTAATGGCTTGCTTGTCTTTATTAATATAAATACAAATTTTAATAAAATTTTAACATCAAATGATGTGGTTTTTTATAAAGATAAAAAAGATTTAATTAAAAAAATTTCATATTTTTTGAAGCATGATAGTAAACGTATAAAGATAGCAAAGTCTGGCTATTATAAATATCACAAATATATGAATAATATCGTTGTTTCAAATTATATTATGTCTACAGTTGGTCTCAAAACTTTAAAAAAACCTATTTGGTCTGAGGTTAAATAAGAATAATTTAATTAATGTTTTCTGTATTAATACCAACTTTTAATAATCTTAAGTATCTCAAATTTTGTATAAAAAGTATTAGAAAAAATTCAAAATATATTAATCAAATTATCCCCCATGTTAATATTGGTGATGATGGAACTATTGGTTTTCTTAAACAAGAAAAAATAGATTTTACTCTTACAGATTATAACTCTGGTATTTGTGAGGGTATCAACAAGGCTGCAAAGTTGGCAAAATTTGATTATTTATTATATGCACATGATGATTTTTACTTTAGCCCATATTGGGATGAAATACTTAAAGAAGAAGTAAAAAGAATTGGTCATAATAATTTTTATTTATCTGGAACCATGATAAATGAAGGTCAAATTAAATTCAATTGTGGTGATACACCTGATGATTTTGATGAAAAAAAATTTTTAGATAATTACAAAAATCATAATTATTATGATTTCCAGGGCTCAACATGGGCACCATCATTGGTTCACCGTGATATCTGGAACAAAGTAGGGGGATTCAGTGAAGAATATTTTCCAGGCAGTGGCTCTGATCCTGATTTTAATATGAAATTATGGAATTTAGGCATAAGGATTTTTAAAGGTATTAATGATTTTAAGATTTATCATTTTGGATCTATTGTTTTAAGAAAGAAATTAAATATTATTAAAAAAAAAAATAGATATGGTAGTAGGGGATCAAAGTTATTTTTATTAAAATGGGGCATAAGTATAAAGTTTTTTAAAAAATTTTATTTAAGATCTAATGATAAATATGAGGGACCTTTATCAGACCCAATTATTAATATAAAATATATTATGAACTTACTTTCTTGTAAAATTTATTATTTTTACTTGATTATATTTTATAAAAAATTAATTAAAAATCTTACTTTAAATAAGTAATTTTTATTTAATAGCTTTTTTGTATAAATCTATTCTCATAGATTGTTTTAGTGGATAATTTTTTCCAAAAATTTTTTTTGCTGAAATGTTTTCAATATTTTTTTTGTATTCTTTAACAAAATTTAAAACAGTTTTTTTTTCCCCACCAATATTCATAATTCCTTTTTTATCTAATAATCTTAATAGATTTTTAGCAAAGGTTTCGTGAAACATGAAATTAGTTTCAACATCATTAAATGCTTTTTTATGAACAAATGGTCTTTCAGTCATGCAAATTCTTAATATTAAAGAGTTTGGGTACATTTGAACTGAGCATTCTCCACCAAATTTAGAGATTGCATATTTATTAATAGGTAATACTGGGTCCGTTTCTTTATAGCTACCTCTTATGCCTTGATAAACATGATTAGTTGAAAAATAAATTAATTTTATATTTTTCTCAAGACAAGCTTTAACAATATTTGCTGTACCAATTATATTAGTGTTAATACTTTTGGATATTTCTTTTTCATGAATCTTCATAGGTCTAGAAAGTGCTGCAGCGTGTATTAAGTAATTTGGTTTTATCTTATTTAAATATGTTTTAATTGATTTGTAATTCTCAATATTCAATTGGTTTCTTCTTGGAAAAAATATTTTTTCTTTTGTTGTTATCTTTTTAAAAACCTGAGCGAATCTTCCAGTTCCTCCAGTAAATATAATTTTTTTTTGCATTTAGATTAATTTTGATAAATAATTTGAATAATCACAATTACCATAAAAATTAATAGCACTTTCTATATTCTTTTTGTTAATCCAATTTTTGTACAGTGCTATTTCTTCCAAGCATGCAATTTTAACACCCTGTCTATTCTCAATGGCAGATACAAACATTGATGTTTTGTAATAATCATCCATAGATCCAGTATCTAACCATGCTCCACCTCTACCAAGAATTTCAGCTGATATATTGTTATCTTTAAGATATTGATTTAATAAATCTGTAATTTCAATCTCTCCTCTTTTTGATGGTTTGAGTTTTTTTGAATATTTAATGACATTGTTGTCAAAAAAATATAGTCCTGTAATTGCATAACTTGACATATATTTTTTTGGTTTTTCTTTAATTTCTATAATTTTATTTTTATTATCTATTTTAGCTACCCCAAATAATTCAGGATTAACAACTCTATGTAATAATATTTTCGCACCTTTTCTTAACTCTGTAGAATTGAGTAGGGTAGAAGATAGGCTTTGACCATAAAAAAAATTATCACCTAGTATTAATGCAACATTATCTTTACCAATAAAATCTTCTCCTAATAAAAATGCATCTGGTAGTCCTTTTGGAGTAGGTTGTTCTTTATACGTTATATTTATTCCTAGATTTTTTCCATTTGGGATAATTTTTTTATATTGTTCTAATTGACCTTTATTAACTATGATCAATATATTTTTTATATTTGCCAACATTAATATTGATAGAGGGTAAAAAATTAATGGTTTATCATAAATTGGTAAAAGTTGTTTATTTACAGCTTTTGTAAGTGGACTCATTCTTGTTCCATACCCACCTGCTAAAATAATTCCTTTTTTAACCATTATAAATTTCCAATTCTTTTTATTATATCGACCTTATTGATAAATTTATAATAGTCACTGTTATTTAAATACCATAAGAAAGTTTTTTTTAAACCATCTTTAAATTTTGTTTTCGACTTCCATCCTATATTATTTAATATTTTTTTACTATTTAAAGCATATCTTGTGTCGTGACCTGGCCTATCTTTAACAAATTTAATTTTAACATTTTTACCAATATTGATTTTAGTTTTTGCAATTTTAATTAAATATTTAGAAATTTCTAAATTATTCAAATTTTTATTTGATCCAATATTGTAAAATTCTCCAGTTTTACCTTTTTGAAAAACTTTAATTAATGCTTCGCAGTGATCTTCTACATAGATCCATTCTCTAGAATTTTTTCCATTACCATAGATTGGTAGATTTCTATTATAAAGTATATTATAGATTAACTTTGGGATTAGTTTTTCAGGATGTTGCCTGGGTCCATAATTATTTGAACAATTAGTTATAATGGCAGGTATTTTATAAGTTTTAACATATGACGCTATCAAATGATCTGATGAAGCTTTGCTTGCAGCATAAGGTGAGCTAGGTTGATATCTATAATTTTCATCAGATCTTCCACTAATTATATCACCGTAAACTTCGTCTGTTGAAATATGTATCAATCTAGTTTTTTTAAATTTTTTTGAATATTTTTTAAAAATTTCTAATAGATTAAAAACACCCAAAATATTGCTTTTAATAAAATTTATTGGAGACTCAATTGATCTGTCTACGTGTGTTTCTGCTGCCAAATTAAAAATACATTTAGGTCTATGTTTAAATATTATTTTTTTAAGTTTTAAACTTTCGTTTAAATCGCATTTAACAAATTTATAATGTGAAGAGTTACAAAATTTTTTGGTATTATAAAAGTTAGACGAATATGATTTATTGTCAATATTAATTACATTAAATTTTTTTTTTATCAATAACTCAATCAAGTTACTACCAATAAAACCAAGTCCTCCAGTAACAATAACATTCACCATAAGTTATTCTTTAACAAATAAGACATCTAGATATCTAATTTTTATTAATAATGGATTAAAATTTTTGTAATCAACTTTTGCAAACTTATTTTTTTTACATGATACGAGCTTATAACCATTCATTGTAAATAAATTTACAAATTTCTTTAGATTAAAAAAATATAAATAGACATGATGGGGAAATATATTTGTTTGTTTAACAATCCACTTTTCTTTGTCAATATTATCTTCAAAAAAAGTTGTTCCAGAAAAAAATATATATTTAGGTTTTATATTAAAAACTTTTTTTAAAAAAATATTATAATTTCTAAAATATTGAATTGAGGATCCAAAATAAACTAAATCTATTGATTTTAATTTTTTGATATTAGTAATCGGATATAAATTTTTTATGTTAAATTTTGATTTTATTTTTTTAAAAATATTTACAGTCTCTTTAAAATTATAGATAGAATAATTCTTTATATTTAATCTTTTATTTAGCATAAGATACAAGTCGATATTATCACCTCCTACATCTAAATAATTAAATTTTTTTTTTTTAAACAATTTTTTTAAAAAAATATCCATATCAACTTTTGTATTAAATTTTATCAATTTTTTTTTTGGATTATAATTTTTTGCTAATTCAATTTGTTCATTGAGTGTCGTTGATATTGGATAAAAACTTTTGGGTAAGATCTTTAAATTTGTTGGCACAAAAAAAATATTATATCTTCTTAAAAGTTTTCTGTTAACAGTTTTTGGGAAGTATTGAGTAAAACTTTTTGACAAAAAGTTATTTAAAAATCTATAATTCATCTAAAAATCAATATTACATTTTCTTTTAAGGTAAAAGCTTAATAAACCATTAAGTCTTGATTTATATATAATATATCTATTTTTATTAAAAAAATAAAACGTAAATATCTTTAAAGAAAACTTAAATATTGATTTAGAAGCAATTAAAAATACTAAAATTTTATTGTAATGCTTATTAAAAAAAAGATATTTAGAATATTCCCAATGCCATTTTTTAAAACATTCATATTTCAAACTTATATCATTTACTGATCCACCCACTATATGTTGTGCTATAAGATCGGTAATAAGAAAGATTTTTTCTTTTTTTTTAAAACACTGATGAAAAAAATCATTCTCTTCAAAAAACATAAAAATATTTTCATCAAATTTAATTCCTTTTTTATATGTATTATTTTTATCTATAAGCATAATCGCACCACTTACAAAAAATTGTTCTTTAATATTGGGTAAATTAGTTTCATTTAGACTAACATTGTGAAAAATTCTATTATATAAATATTGACTTAGAGTTAAGTTTCCAGTTTTATCTAAAGTTTTTTCATCATAAATATTATTAACTTTAGGTGCTATAATTGCAAAATTACCAATTTTTTTAATTGTATTACTTAAAATTTCAAAAAAATCAGAAGGTAGGATTGTGTCGATATCCAAATATAGTATAAATCTAGTTTTAGAATTTTTAATTCCACAATTAATTCCTGCGCCATTGCCAAGATTTACATTTTTAACAATTCTTATCTTGAGATTTTTTGGTAGTAAAATACCGTTAAAAGAAAAATCATGTGAATGGTCAATTAATAGTACTTCGGTTTCAATTTGAATGCTATTTAAACATGATTGTAATTTTCTTTTATCACATTTATAATTAACTAAAACTATAGTCAGATCCATAACCTTATTATAGATAATGAAAAAAAACATGAAAGATGTTTTTTAAGTTATATATTGAAAATAATGAGTTATATAATTTTAAAATATCATGAAGATAATTAAAATATCATGAAGATAATTAAAACAAAAATTAAGGATCTTTTAATTTTAAAATCTCAGATTTTTAAAGATAAAAGGGGCTCTTTAAGAGAAACTTATCGTAAGGATATGTTAAATAAGAATTTTCCTTTTGATATTATATCTTCATCCAAAAAAAATGTTATCCGTGGACTACACTTTCAGAATAGATTTTCACAAGCAAAGTTAATAACTGTTTCTCATGGAAAAATACTGGATGTGGCTGTAGATTTAAGAAAAAAATCTAAAACATTTGGAAAACATTTTTCTATTAAAATTGGTCACATGGATGATTTTTCATTATATATTCCAGAAAATTTTGCACACGGTTTTTTATGCTTATCAAAATTATGTATAGTAAATTATAAACTATCGAATTACAGAAATCCAAAATATGAAAAAACACTTAAATGGAATGACTTAGATTTAGAAATTAATTGGCCTGTAAAAAAGCCCATAATATCTACAAAGGATAGGTATAATTGTATAAAATTTAATGAATTAAATATTTTTAAAAAATGAAATTACAAAAGCTTAAAATTTACAAAGAAACCACAGGTTCGCTTATGCCTATTTCGTTAAAAAAAAATATTCCATTTAAGGTAAAAAGAATTTTTATTATACATGGTAAGAAAAATTATCTTAGAGGTGATCATGCACATTACAAATGTTCACAATTTTTAATACCCTTATGTGGATCTGTAATCATTGAATATGAACATAACAAAAATAAATTAAAAAAAACTTTATCATTATTAAAAAATAATAACTTATTATTGAAACCAATGACATGGTGCAAAATAAGATTTAAAGCAAATAACTCAAAATTAATGGTTTTATGTGATAGAGAATATGAACCTTTAGACTATATAAAAGATTATAGTAAATTTAAAACAATGTTTAAGAAAATATGAACTTACTAATAACTGGCTGTTGTGGACACATAGGGTCCTATTTAGTTGATAATATCCATAAAATTAAAAAAATTAGAAAATGTTTTATAGTTGATAATTTTGATTCTACTCAAATTAACTCTTTATTTAATAGTAAAAAAAAAAATAACTTAAAATTTTATAATTTGGATTTAACAAAAAAAAGTTCATTAAGTGATTTTAATAAGATTGATTACGTAGTTCATTTAGCTTCTATGACTAATGCCGCAGGAAGTTTTAATAAAAAAAATGAAATGTATAAAAATAATATCGAATGTATGAAAAATATAATTAATTTTTGTAAAATAAAAAAATCAAAATTAATTCATATTTCTTCAACAAGCGTTTATGGAAAGCAAGCTGCTTTAGTTGATGAAACATGTGAAGAAAAATTTTTAAAGCCACAGTCCCCGTATGCAGATATAAAATTAATTGAAGAGAGAATGTTACAAAAAGCATCAAAAGATATTAACTATATTACTTACAGATTTGGAACTATCTCTGGAGTTTCTAGTGGTATGAGATTTCATACGGCTGTTAACAAATTCTGCCTTAATGCCTCATTAAACAATTACATTACAGTATATAAAACGGCTCTTAATCAATACAGACCTTATTTATCATTAGTAGATGCTTTTAAGGTATTTAAATTTACCATTGAAAAAGATTTATTTAAAAATGATATATATAATGCTCTTTCAGAGAATTGTACCGTAAACCAAATATTACAAAAAATCAGAAAATCTAAGAAAAATATAAAGGTTAAATTTGTTTCCTCAAAAATTATGAATCAATTATCATATCATGTTGCTAAAGATAAATTAGATAACGAAGGACTTTATTTAAGAAATAAAATTATTTATGATATAGAAGATACGATGAAATTATTAAAAAATATTTAGATGATTTGCAAAGTAACAAAAAAAAAAATTAAACCATTTATGTCTTTTGGCCAGATGCCTATAGCAAATGGTTTTTTAAAAAAAGAATATTTCAAGAAGGAATTTTTATTTAAAATGGAGGTTGGTTTTTCTAAGGATATTTCATTATTTCAGTTAAATGAACATCCAAAACCAACGTTAATGTTTAATAAAAACTATCCATTTTTTACATCAAGCTCTAAATATATGGTGAAACATTTTAATGATTATTCAAAATGGATTAAAAAACATTATTTCAAAAATACAAAAAATATTATTGAAATTGGATCTAATGATGGAACATTTTTAAAAAATTTTAGATCAAGCAAAACTAATATTTTAGGTGTTGAACCATCTAAAAATGTAGCATCTGTTGCAAAAAAAAATAAGGTCAATACTATAAATAAGTTTTTTACTTTAAAAACAGCTAAAAGTTTAAAAAAATTTACAAATAAAACTGATCTAATATGTGCTGCTAATGCAATTTGCCATATACCAAATCTTGAAGATTTAATAAAAGGTATAAATGCTTTATTATCTAAAAAAGGTGTTTTTATATTTGAGGAACCGTATTTGGGGTCAATGTATGAAAAAACTTCATACGATCAAATTTATGATGAGCATATATTTATTTTTTCTATCTCTTCAGTAAAAAAAATTTTTGATTTGTTTAATTTACAGTTAATTGATGTTCAAAAACAAAAAACTCATGGTGGATCTATGCGATATGTTATTGCAAGAAGAGGGGAACATAAAATAAAAAAAACAGTTCAAAAAGGTCTTAACTATGAAAAAAAAAATAATATTGATAATTTAAAAGGATGTTTTAAATTTAAAAAAAACTGTGAGAACTCGAAAAGAAAATTAAAAAATAAAATTATTTCAATTAAGAAAAGAAATAAAAGTATAGCTGGATATGCTGCTACATCTAAAAGTACTACAATCCTTAATTATTGTGGGATAGATAAAAGACATATAGATTTCATATGCGACACAACCGTTAATAAAATTGGTAAATTTACACCAAAGACTCATATACCCATAGTAAATGTTGATTATTTTAGAAAAAACCTTCCTGATTATACATTTTTATTTGCCTGGAATCACAAAGAAGAGATTTTTAAAAAAGAAAAAAAACTTTTAAAAAAAACTAATTGGATAGCTCATATTGATATTTAAAAAATGATTAATTTTTGGTCATATAAGGGTGAATACAATAAATATAGACCACAATTTAATAAATTTTTTGATCAAACTCTTAAAAGTGGGTTAATTTTTTTTGGACCCAATCTAAAAAATTTTGAAGATAATTTTATTAAAAAATATAAATCTAAGTATGGTGTAGCTGTTGGTAGTGGAACAGATGCTTTATTAATTTCTTTAATGGCAATAAATATAAAAAAGGGCGATGAAGTAATTACAGCTTCAAATACTGCTATTCCAACCATCTCTGCTATTGTGAATTCTGGAGCAAAACCAATACTAGTAGATATTAACAATGACTATCTGATAGACGTAAATAGAATTGAAGAAAAAATTACAAAAAAAACAAAAGCTATTATTCCAGTTCACTTGTATGGTCAATCTTGTGATATTGAAAAAATAACCAAAATTGCTAGAAAATATAAGTTAAAAGTTATTGAAGATTGTGCTCAGGCTCAAGGTGCAAAATTTAAGAATAAATTTGTTGGAACTTTTGGTGAATTTGGATGTTTTTCTTTTTATCCTACTAAAATTTTAGGTGCTTATGGTGATGGTGGTTTTATTTTAACAAATAGTTTTAAGTTTTATTCTGTAATAAAAAAAATTAGATTTTATGGCATTGATACAGTTGATAAAAAAAATAAATTTTATAATAAATATTATTGTAATCTCAATGGTGTCAATTCTAGACTGGATGAAATCAATAGTAAGATTTTAGACTTTAAATTAAATAAAGTTGAAAATTTTATTGCAAAAAGAAGATCAATTGCAAAAATCTATAATAATCAATTAAAAAACACTAAATTAATCTTACCTAATATTCACAAAGATAAATTTGACGTTTTTCATTTATACACTGTTTATCATAAAAAAAGGGGTTTAATTGTAAGAGAACTGTTAAAAGAAAAAATTCAAACTCGAATTATATATCCTTTTCCAATACATAAAATGAATGGCTACTCAAGTATATTCAAAAATGATAAACATAAAATTTCAGAAAATAAATCTAAAGGTATATTTTCTTTACCGCTATATCCTGAATTGAATATCAAAGATGTCAAAATTATATGCAAGAAATTAAAGAAGATATTAAAAACTATAGATTCTTAAATTTTTATATTGTTTAGAGCATTATTCTTAAATAAATTTGCTTCCTTGATATACCTTCTTACCATCTCTGTAGATTTATGTCCTGTCATGGCCATAATACTTCTCTCTTCAGCACCCGATTCAGCAGCGGAAGTTGCAAAGCCTGATCTTAAACTATGACCAGAGTAGTTTTTACTATCTACCCCAATTAAATTTAAATACTTTTTAAGAAGTAAAGCTACTGTTTGATCTGTTAATCTATTTTCTGACAACTTAGATCCTTTAGAAATTCTTCTAAACACAGCTCCTGATGTTATTTTAGAAATATCTATCCATTTTTTCAATGATACTACCGGACAATATTGTGGATTGTCAAAGTAGGGTAGAGCCTTCGTGAAACCTTCACCAAATTGGTCTGTTTTAGATCTTTTAAGATTTATTTTTAAGCCCTCTTGAACAAAATCTAAATCATCATAATCTAGTGAGACTATTTCATTTCTCCTAAATCCACCTGAAAAACCAATAAGGATTATAGACCTATCTCTTAATTTCTTAATTTCTTTCCTATTTTGCTGATCTATAACATTAACTAATTTTTTTAAACTACTGATTAATATGGGTTTTTTACCTTTCTGCACACTTCCTTTTCTTCTTTTAATACCCATAATATTTTCAATAATCGTAGGATGTTTTGTGTCTAAATAATGCCCTTTTAACTTATGGATAACACCTATTGATACCACTCTACGTTTTAAAGTGCTCATTTTAGCATCTTTTGTTGATAAATGGGTTAAATATAAGGAAACTATCTTCGGTTCAGATGGCAGAGAATTAAATCCATTTTTTGCGCAGAATATTCCAAAATCATTGAAGTCTGACTTATATGCTCTTACGGTATTACTTGCCTTAGAACTTTGTAAATTTAATAATGTTTCTTGTTGTAATGCCTTAATGTCTGTTATTATATCATTCATATTTATTACTATTGATAACCATTAATTATCGTTAGTAATATATTAATAGATTTTGTATGTCAATTAAAATAAAAATAAAAACATGAGTATAGGAATATGGATGATTATCATTTTTGCTATATTTAATCTCAAGAACACTTTGCATAAAAGTAAAATAATTATTTTTTTCAATTGTTTAAGAGGAGCTTTTAAAGTTTATGATTAGAAAACTAGAGCAAAAAGATAAAAAAAATTGGACTAAATTATATAATGGTTATGCTGAATTCTACAAAGTTCCAATGAATACAGGGATTTTAGACACTTTATGGGGATGGATTCAAGATGAAAACCATATTGTAAATGGTATTTGCTTCGAATTAGAAGGTAAAATCGTTGGTATTGCTCATTATAGAACAATGCCAAGACCAATTAAGGGGCAATATATTGGCTTTTTAGACGATTTGTTCGTAGAGCAAGAATTTAGAGGTCAAAAAATAGCTCAAAAGCTTATTAGTCATCTAAAATCCTTATCTAAAACCAATAATTGGAATGGAATTCGTTGGATCACCCACTCTTCCAATGAAAATGCAAAGAAATTATACGATAAAATAGCCAATAACACAGGTTTTGAACTCTATGAACTTAAAGGGGACTAAGTTTCAGCTAAAAGTCTGGAATTACTTGAAGAAAATACCCAAAGGTAAGGTTAAATCCTACCTTGAAGTTGCTAAAGCCATTGGAAAACCTAAGGCATTCAGAGCTGTTGCTAATGCAGTGGGTAAAAACCCCTATCCTCCT
>Ga0233427_10003772_pt1 | contig 13059 bp, 5 predicted proteins | sample SI_118_April2016_5_FD_179885 | JGI IMG/M metagenome (GOLD analysis project Ga0233427, IMG submission 179885) | Seawater microbial communities from Saanich Inlet, British Columbia, Canada - SI_118_April2016_100_MG | ecosystem: Environmental > Aquatic > Marine > Inlet | place: Canada: British...
CAGGCGGTAACCCGCTAGGCGGTAACGGAGGACCTGCTGGTACCTGAGGTGGAGTTGGGACCTTCGGAACATCTCCCTGTACAACACTGTCAGAGATATTATTGATGACAGTCTGATTTATAGTAACATTTTGAGGATTTGGTGTGGTAATCGCAGGCGGGCGGCCAGCAGGAATAATTGCCGGAGGGGATCCGCTTGGAAGAGAAGATGGTGGCCGCCCCATTGGAACCACCACTGGCGCACCTGGAGTCGGTAAACTCGGGATTGATTCAGCTAAAGCCTCTGCAATCTCTTCTGCAGAAACGCCACCACTTGCGAGGGACTCTTGACCAACTACTGAATCCATAACCGCCCTAATTCGAAGTCCGTCATCAGGAATTGAATGTGCATCAGGGGCAACAAGTTCTTCCCCAGAATAATCCTTAGGTGCTGATTTCTTAATCCGGCGTGCCACTATCAATACACCCAATATAATCGCACCTACAATAGATGATGCTGCCCATAATGGAAGTACGCCAAATAAGCCGCCTTGTGATTGACTATTTTGCACACTTAATTCTATTTCAACGGAAGTTGTTCCACAAGTGAATTGCAGAGTTTCAATTCCCGCTTTAGTATCACCATTTGGACTCACAGTAACCTCAATTTCAATGCTCTCACCTGCACTTAGATCAGTAACTGTATCTTCGGACAGGCCAACTTTCCATTCGTTGGCATCTAGTACAGCAGAAATGTTAGCGTCAAGTGGCGCATTACCAATATTATGGATTGTTAGTTTTTGGGAACTTTCTTCATCTCGAACAACACCTAGCAAAGGTCGTGATTCTTCATCATATTCAATACTGCAGTGCGAACCAGATTCTACAGATACTGGATATGTTGCTGATACTTGAAGAGTATCAAAACCATTGTCGATTGTTGCATAAATCCCCAAATCAAAAATTGCATCGGAACTAGGTTGGTAGGCAGGAGGCTTTATCCCAACCTGTAGTTGAACTGATTCTCTTGGTTCGAGGTATGTAGGTGGGTCTGCAAAACCTACCTCCCAACCATCAGGCGCAAGTGAATGTGACCACGACAAACTTATTGCAGAATTTCCTGTATTCTCTACGGTTAAGATATTGTAAGTAAAGTCATCAGTTACCATGGCGTTCAACTTGTAGTTATCGATTGGAGTAAACGCAATGCTAATCTCATCTTTTACAACTAAAGTAGTTTCATTTATGATAAAATTTGATTGGTCTTGGCTTGTTTTGATTACCAAATGATTTTCATCATTTCTAGCTGCTACTGGCGAAACAAGAATCTCGAACCGAACTTCAGAAGACTCCCCTGGAAGTACATTTACCTCAACTTCTCTGTTTTCGGTTTGCATACCATGGCTTACTTGGATTGTCCAAGTTGTTAATTCCGGGTTGATGCGTACTGTAAGATCAAGAACCGCATTACCTGTATTTTCGATAAGTAGTGTGATATTTAGGCGCTCAGCAGTATCGACATTGATGTCGCGAGCATATGCTGCAGGGCCGACTCCAAGGCCAGTATCGTCAACCAAGGTTGTATCAAACAATTCAAGCGTTTTTACCGTCAATATCACCGTTTCACTAATATTCAAAGACGGGTCTGTTTCACTAGTTACTGAGCATGTGATTGAATCTGTACTGCCAGAAGCAGGCATGCCATCTGCGACTGGAGGAACATAGAGACGGACTTGCATTGGCAAGTACTCCAAAATTTCCAGTGGTTCAAATGAGTATGAAGACGAGTTAGATTGTCCCAACTGGACTTGCCAGCGGTTTTGGCTGTAACAATCTAGGTCGTAAACCGCAGGTGAATTGCCTGTGTTGCGAACCGAAATCGAGAAAGCCGTACTTCCACCAGGGATTGCTTCAAGGCCATCAGTTCCCGCTGGTGCAACCTGTACATCCTTAACTTCTTCAACTACCAAACGAAGACGAATTGTGTGTTTGACCGATGGGTTATTCGAATATTTTGCTGTCAAGTCCATGACATATGTACCTGCCATTGCATAACGTTTTGTGGCACCCGAAAGGTCTGCATCATCATCATTTAGTGTGATATTGAGATACATAGCATCCCCTCCATCACCCATTGGGGATAACGTAAATGGACCCTCCAAATCTGAATACCGTGACCAATCATCATCTGTAGGCAATAGCATATCGTCTCTTAGGGGATTTGGCATCTGCACTTGAGAAAGGTGCAACTTGACCGACTGGGTTTCAGTACCTTCGTGCTTCAGAAGTATCGGCCAAGTATAACCTTCTGCAGCCGCTGGATTTAGAGTCTGATTGACCATAGTCGAATCTTCGAGACCACTGGCACCCAAGGGCACAAGTCTTACCCCTAGTGCAGAAACAGCTATTGTCATCTCTTCGATATTATTATTCACTCCGTTTGTTTCATCATTGACTTCAATAACATCGGAGTCTACATCAACACTCAGACGCATGTCATGGTCGCCTGTAGTTGTAAATGAGTGATAGAGAGTTAGTGAATCCATAGAGCCTGGATTCAGATTTGAGCGCACACCATCATAGAGGGTTGTTCCCGCAGTCAAATCTTCAAGTGTAACACGGAACTGAGTGGTGCCTGCTGTTCCTTGATTAAGCCATGAAATTCTTAGAGTAATCAAGTCATTTACGAGGGGAGATGTCGATGAAGGAAATATCGAGCCATCAAATGCAAACAAATCGGCTTTTGCATCAAGTGTGGCATCACCTGTTAGAACGATGGAATAGGATTGATCAAGTCCACCGGTATGTGAAACCTTCACTTGCCAGTTACCAGAAGGTAGTACTGCATTTGGAGCCAGTCTAATCCGTTCAACATTGTTGATTGAATCATGGACGCCGTTTGGTACTGAGAAACCATTGACAATTACATTACCTTTGTACATTGAGCCGTCGGGAGCAATTAGCAGGAGGTCGAGGTCATTGACTAGACGTGTCTCATTTTGGCCGGCGTTAGCACTGCCGGCTACATCCGACCATACTAGAGTAATATCGAGCCCGGAAGAGGGATCTAAATCAAATTGGTAAAGTGTTGAAAACCCTGCTGAAAGAGACCTTGAATTGTCATGGTATGTCTCCAAATTATTTCCATTGTAAGTGGGAATTACTGTATTTGAAACAGAAATTTGACCCCATCCTTCTTGCGAATTTGGAATATCGGCAGCACCCAAATCTATGGCCCCATTGATACTTGCTGCCTTTAGAAGTGAAGCGGAGGGAGAAGTAATTCCCACCTCTTCTCTGATGAATTCTCTGATTAGAGACACTGAGCCGCCAGCAACTGCAGTCGCTTGACTCGAACCCGAAAGAGACATGTACAGATCTTCTCCGTTTGAGTGAGTGCCAGTTCCACAACTCAATCCAATTGTGAGAGATGCATCAACCGAATGACCCGAGCATATTGAAACTCCAGGGGCAACTAAATCTGGCTTTACCCTACCGTCTAGAGAAGGCCCTTGTGCTGAAAAATTGGCTACTGTGCCCGATGGACTTGTAGTTGTGGCTCCTATTGAAAGTACATTCTTCGCAGTTGATGGAGCCATGACCTTTGACGCATTTTGCCCTACATCATCACCCGCAGAAAATAGTGGCAAGAATTCAGGGTTATCATGAACAAAAACATCCAATGAACGTGAATCGGCAGTGTAGGCACCATAATTACCATTTAGACCCCAAGCATTTACGGCAATGCGTGATCCTTCTTGTTCTGCATGATTTAACATATCATATATTGAACCAATCCTACCAAAAACACCAGTTGGGTCATGTTCCAATGCATATGCAACAATGTAAGCCTCAGGTGCAATTCCAGTAGCGATTGAATCACCACTTCCATCTCCTGCTATGGTCAAGGCGACATGTGTCCCATGGCCACCGTTAGAATCAGCAGGGCTTGGGTCCAATCCGAATTGTGTGTAAACTCCAGCAATACGGCCACTGAGGTCAGGGTGTGTTTGGTCTATTCCAGTATCTGTGAAAGAAATTTTTTCCCCAGAACCATCAAGTCCAAGCGATGAATTAGAAACTTCAGGTAGCCCCACTATCGCTCCAGCCATTGCATTTGTCAATTGTAATTCAGCGGTTGGTTCGGACCAGATAATACGGCCGTCAAGAGCCAGTTTTTCAAGATTAGGATGTCCTTTTATTTCGCACAAATGCAATCCACACCAAGCCTCATCAGCCCCCATCATTACAAGGTCATGCGCAAGCCCCTCAAGGGCTTCAGGCATCAGGTCAGCCGCAGGTATTGCCGCAATGTAAACCGTGTTTGAATCTACTAGTGGTGAGACTCTCCAACCAGGCATCATTGAACCAGCCCAGCGAACAGAATCATCACCCTGTATTTTGGGCAAGTCGTTTGGGTGTGCAAGTCTTACGAGCCATGCTGCAGGTCCAAGGTTATCCAGTACGAATACATTGTATTCATCTACAATATCGTACAATGCACTACCCGTGTGGTGGTTCAATTGAATTATGGCCATACCAGAATTCCGGTAGTCTTGATTATCATCGAGACGTGATTTAGGCAGTTCATCGACCAGTGGATCAAAGGAGCCAATTGCCAAGTGGATTTGGTTATCGGTTACCTTAAGAGGTGATTGAATTGACTCACTGGGTTCCATAGAATGCCAATTACCAGCTGCAATATCAAGTAAATTATTCTCTACTGGCTGCTGGTTATCCACGGCACCGGCAATTGGTGCAAGAAGCATCACTGCAAGGATGAATAATGTTCTCCGTCCTGCAAGCATGTTACTGCCGACACTGCATTCGTACTTGAAGACAAGCCTCTTATGAGCCCTATAGGGCTCACTCGAATAGTGATGAAATTGCAGCGTCTGTCTTGGCAACTGATGCCTTCCAATCCACCTCAATTCCCATCAGTGCACGTATTGCATCAACATTCTCGGGAATCACATCAGACTCTTGGTGAATTGCTTGGAAGTAGTATAGGGTATTGTCGATTAATTTTACTCCATCTTCCCATACAAATATCTCATGTAAGTCCCCCCATGTTCGACCCATGTCACGTGCGAATTCCATGACTTCAGCAGTGGTTGTAATTCCGGTATCTGCGCCATGCATAATCACCACACGCGGTGATTGCCTCCACATCTTTAGAACGCTCTCTGTGGTTAACCCGTGACCTTCAGGAAGTGTTGCAACAATCGAATGCACATGCATGATCGTTGTGGGGACGGCAACAGCCAGGGAATTAATTTTAATTTCTGGCTTGACAGTCATTACATCTGGTCCATGGTGACTAGGAACTTTCAACACTGGCTTTATCGCATTGATTGGGCCTTTCTTTGAGTCGCCAGGATCTGCTGCTCTACGAATCATGGTACATTCGACAGAAAGTTCCCCGCAGTGTTCATACAATGGAACTAGTGTTCGAGATAAACCGGTAGTATTGCATGATACAACACGGGTCCCTTCGCCATTTAGATTGGCAGAATGATTTGCGCATGAAGTGTAGGACATTCCCGTCATAGCATGTTTTTCGCCACCCTGGAATATCCATTTTATTCCTGCTGCTTGGTATATTGCTTTGTTATCTGCACCCATTTTTCCTGGCGAACAGTCGACAACTATGTCGGCGGCTGCCAAGAGGTCTGATAATCCGCCATGGCACTCATACCCTGCACTACCGAAAGCAGCGATTTTTTCAGCATCGTCAAAAGTACAGTACAAGGGATATCCTTTGCGCACAGCAAGGTCACAGCCAAATGCTGGCCGTGTCTTTGTAACTCCAATAATTTCCATATCATCTTGGCAGGCAACTGCGTCAGCAACTCGCTTGCCTATTGTTCCGTACCCGTTGATTGCAACCTTGATGGTCATGAGGCTCCCTATACCTGTGGCCTCGCGGCCCTCACATGAACCTTGCTTCGCGTGTGCAGTGGCCTCGAAGAGGCAAACGGTTGATGAGAGAGAACTCACACGGATGGTTGATGGCAAGTATTGAGGACGTTGTTGCGAGTTCCATGAGCATCAATTCGAGGCTACCTGCCCAACTTGAAAAAGCACTGGAGAGAAACATCGTACTGCGAATCGGTTGGACTACCAATGGCGACCCGGTACCAAAAGATGGTGAGCTCGGACTTTGCCCTAACCTTCCAGACGGTTCTAAGGTGCGCAGTCTTGGCTACCTAGGACCTTTCACAGCTGCCTTTGGACAGGGCGGAACATATACTCACCAAGGTGATGTTGGCTCATTCCTGGGCGCCGGCAATAATGGAAACAGAATCACCTGTGAGAGAACGGCCGGCCCATTTGCAGGATATGGACAAAAAAGTGGGCGTATTACTATCTTGGATGGTACTGGTGATGACGCTGGTGCCAAGATGAGTGGTGGGCTACTAATCATTCGAGGAGATGCTGGAATCCGAATTGGCGGGGGCATGAGCGGAGGCGATATTGTCGTTCATGGAGATGTCTCTGGAGACCCCGGAGCAGGGATGACCGGTGGCCGAATTATAGTAAATGGCCGTTGCCCTACACCACCTCCTGGAGTACAATTACGCACCCTTGAGAAATCAGAAGTTTCCCAAATTAACAAATTACTTGGTGACGACGATTTACACATTCCAGCTGACGCTGTATGTTTGGTGCCAGAAGGGGATTTTGTTGAGGGAGTTATGGCGACATGCAAAGAAGATTTCTCTGGAATTTCACTCGTGCCCAATAGTTCTAATCACTTGCCAAACTATTCCACATGCGATACTGTTGCTCTAATTGGTAACGAAGAGGCCCTTGCCCTTCCAATACCCTTGCTCCCATACATACCTAAGGGAGTACAAGATGACTTATTCCATCCATGTTTAGTAAAAGAAAATCCTCGTGATTGTGACATAGTAATTATTGGTTCAGATAACATTGCTGAGGCGGCTAGGCTAGTGAAAGCGGCTGCCGGTTTTGCAGTAGACATGGATTCTCTGCCTCGATTAGATGGTGCATCAATAGATGGATTGTTGGTGGCATTGCGTTGCATCGGAGGCCCTCTTTCAAAGGTCCTGATGGTTCGTGGCGTTGGCCAATCTACGGCGCTTCATGCTGATTCACAGCACCACGGTGCTGATGCCGCTGTGAGCATTCTAAATGATGGCAGTGGAATCTGCGCTGCTGGCGCTTTGCCAATAGTAGGTCGTTCTGCCACTTCGTCACTCGATGAAAATTGCAAGGCCGCACTTTGGTTGCCATGGTCTGCATCTAGTGAAGATTTAGCAATTTTATGTTCCTCGAATATTTCGTTCACTATTTGTCCGGCCCCAGAAAAAGATGTGGCAGGCTGGATTGCTCAAATTACGGCTGCACTCTCTGCACATTTGAATCGACTTGGTCTAGCATCTATTGACTCACTTACAAGAACTAATCTAAGAGCATGCGATCAAGACTCTGCAGCAGTTAGTGGCCTAAGATTAGTAGGCTACGACCGCCCTATGCCACACTGGTTTGCAAGGTGATTGAATGCCGACCCTCAGCATCCAACAAGACCTGCTACGAGCACTAGTTGAATCTCGTGGTAGGAAACATGATGTTGCGGACATGGCATTCCGTTTACCCCTAATGGGAACTGACATAGATTCATGCGATGATGAAACTTTGGATATTGAAATATTCCCTGACCGCCCCGACCTACTCTCTCCTGAGACTCTCGTGCATGGAATGATGCCATTTTTACATGACTCACCCCCCCAACCACGTTTAGCAATTAATCCTGGGACCATTTCAATGCGAGTTTCCCCCGAAATCAAAAATATACGACCAGTGATTTTGGGTGCTGTAATACGAGGCGTAAAGATAACTGAGGAAATAATCAAGCGACTCATGGACCACCAAGAAAAATTACATTTTGCTCTAGGTCGTGGAAGAAAACGTGCTTCGATAGGGGTACATGATTTAGCAACCCTAACTCCACCTTTCCGAGTCGAAGCGGTTAGCCGTGACCATGCATTCACCCCTTTGGCAATGGAACAGGATATGAGTATTGAGAAAATACTTTCAGAGCATCCGAAAGGTGTGGATTATGCACATTTATTAGAGGGGATGGAGAAGGTTCCTGTCATAATAGATGCAAATAATTCAGTATTATCATTCCCACCAATCATAAATGGAAACCATACTACAGTAACTGAAAATACCCGTGACTTATTCATTGATGTTACTGGATTTGATTCTCGCGCATGTGAATCTTCGTTAATGCTGATATGCCTGCAACTGGCAGTGCTTGGAGGTAAGATTGAGTCTGTGCGAGTAACAACTTGCGAGGGTAGTGATTGGAGCATTGATGGCTCTCCAAAAGAGCACTTTGTCGAGAGAAATCTGGTTGAAGGGATTCTTGGAAACGCCTTCACCGATGACCAAATTGAAGATTCTATTCGAAGGATGGGTGGAGTTTACAACGGAGACACATCTGGAGTTCTTTCGATTTCTATGCCTCGATGGCGATATGACATACTCCACCCAATTGACTTAGTTGAAGAAGTAGCAATCGGGCATGGGTATGATGACCTTGCATATGACGTCCCTAAATCTCCACTCACGGCAATTCCGCGAAGCGATGGACAACTCCGTCGTCGAATTCGCGAAGCTCTACAGGGCTTGAGCCTTATTCAGATTCAATCTTTGACACTTTCAAATGATTCTGACCAATTTACATCAGTTCGGTGGAAAGCAGATGGCGCAATTACTCGAATGACTAATCCAATAACGACAGAACACACTATACTGCGACAAAATATTCTCCCCGGTCTATTGCGCCTACTAGCTGCTAACCGTCATCACGATTTACCGCAAGGCGTCTATGAATTGGGGACTGTTGTTGTCGACCACAAAAACCGTGACCGCTTTGCATTCTTGGTCGCCGAAAGAACTGGTGGATTCGCATCATTACGAGGGAGAATTCAGGCGCTAATGCGTGACCTGGGATGCTCGAATTGGTCACTGGAAACTATCGAGCGTGGGCCTTGGCTTCCCGGTAGATCTGCATCTATTGTTGTCGAAGGAGTTGTTATTGGCGAGTGCGGTGAAATCGACCCTCTGGTTTCTGAGTCTTTCGAACTTAATGTGCCAATGAGTGGGGCACAGATAGACGTCACTGCTCTGGCAAGTGTTCTTGAAGACCCAGTTCACTGAATTTGAACTTTTGACTTTGAAACTGAAATACATGTCCGATTCGTCGCACATATATTCCGTTCCATTGAAAGGTAGTACGGTTTCGAGAATTTATGCGCCGCGTCATAATTGTGCTCATTATCCTAATGATGCTACCACAAATGCCGGTGAGTGCTGAGGAAAAACCATTCGTGTTTTACCTTGACGAAGATGTAGTAATTCACCCAGGTGAAACTGTTCCATTTAGGGTGGCATGGCATAATATTGTTGGATTTGAACGGCACTTTGAGATCAGCGTCAATCAAGCACATCAAAATGTAACCGTTGATAATCTTCCTGAAAATGGTACACGTGTTGCATCAGGGAGATTGGGAGAAATGAATATCAATCTAACAGTTGAACCAGATTCTAACTATGAAACAATTCAATTTTCCCTCCTAATCACATGTCAAGAAGTACCCGATTGGAATGAAACTTTTGAGGTAGATGTATTGGTTTCTCGATGGTCTAATCTAGCATTCGGTGCGAATGATGGCTCATCGTTTTATGTTCAACAAAATGTGAATACTAGTTTAGCAGTTAATATCTCAAATACTGCTGGATTTGATGATTTTGTGAAAATTAGTATGAGTACATCATCTGAGTGGGAGTTTGGGTTTGTTGACGATTCTAATGGTGATAATCAAGTACATTTAGATCTACTAAATGGAACAGATGTATTCATTTATTTTTGGATAATAACTCCCTCAGTTCAAGACGGCGCACCCCTGGCAGGAACTGGTCCAACTTTCCATCTTGAAGCAGAATCGGGGCTGGATAGACAGGTTGCCAGTTGGACCTTTGGTTTGGAAATGCAAACATTCCATAACATAACTATCGACCAAGTGAATAACAATCTCAGCCTAAACCCGGGAGATAATGGGCGCATTGAAATATCCGTTAGAAATAATGGGAATATTGACACGTACCTTGATGCGTCTTTACGACTCGGCTCTATTACAGATGACAGAATTGAACAAGATGGCTGGACAATTGCACTATTCAATGCATTTGAGTTCCAAGCTTTGTCACCGAATGAATCAAGAATTATTGAGATCGGATTTGATGCCCCAAACTTGAACAGTGGAGCAAAGGAAGTGGAACTCATTATCCGTCCGCTTGCATATCAACAAAGAGTTAGCTCAGTTAGTGTATCTGCTGAGATCGAATGGCAACGCGGTGGCGTACTGGAAATTGATGAAAACACCTGTTACGCAGTTGCTTGGAATCAGACATGCCAACGATTGGTTACCATACAAAACACTGGTAATTACTTTGATGAGTATTCACTACATTTAGTAGATAGTAGTGGAATGGATTTTGAAGTTACTTCGAATATGATTGGCCTTTCACGTGGAGGGATTAGTGAAGGTATTCCACTTAATATGACACCTTTCACAAATGCTGAAGGTTTGCTACCGGCGTCCGTCACCTTAGAATTACACAGTACAGAGGGAGCACTTCTCGATTCAATTACTACTTCGACAAGTACTGCGCCAAGTGTAAATTGGATTTGGGAGGATGCTAAGAGTACTGTCTCCGATGGTAAACTCGAGGTTGTAATTACTATGCGGAATGAAGGTAATACCGCTGATGGATTAATTGTACGGATGTCTTCATCATACTATACAGATATGAGTTTCATACCTCCTACAAATTCTATTGTAGAGGATGGTAGTTCTAACATTAGGTCGTTTGAAATCATAGATATATCCAAGGGTGAAAATTTCACATTTAGAGCATGGGCAGATATTCCTGATGACCAAGGAGCAAGTGATGAATTCTTTCTAAATATAACCGCACATAGCCGTTTAGCCGAAGATCATCCATTCACATATTCTGCAAATTCCTCATTTGATGCGGAAGAAAAAACGGAAGGTGACGATAATTCTGTGATCAATTCACTTTCGAACTTTGTTTCCGATGTAGGGTCTCTTATATGGGCATGGAAATGGATTGTCATGGCCGCAATGGTTAGTGGAATAATGATTAACAAATCACTTCGTGATAGACAAGCGCGACTTGAGGAAGAAGCCCTAATGGCGCCGTCAGTTCAAGAAAACCAACAACCTGAAAATTGGATGGAAGAGTTTGCAAACAAGAAACAAATTGTACCTGAACCTGTAACTTCTCCGCAAATCCCTGAAAGTGTGTTCACTGGTATGTTCCAAGCAGTTAGTGGTCCTGCGAAACCAAGTGCTGAACCAGTTGATGCAACTTTAGTCGGTGCAGCAAGTACTGTTCTTGATTATCACGATACCGTTGCCACTAAAGCACGTCTCGATGATTTGACCACTGATATTGCGATTGAAGGAGTCAGCAAGCCACATGTTGCCAATGTTGCGCTACCTGACAACATCGTTCCAGTTACTGAGAGAACAGTTCCAATCACAAAGGCGTCGCCAGAAATTCCTGAAATTCCTGAAATGTTAGATCTTGACGACCTAGATTTGTAGGTGTTAGAATGAATATTGGAGTTGATGAAGCGGGACGGGGACCAGTAATTGGCCCACTTGTCGTATGTGCATTCGCCTCTACATCACAGTCTTTTTTGCGCGAACTTGGTGTCAAGGATTCCAAAGACCTAAGTAAAAAACGGCGAAATGAATTATTTGAAACACTATCAAATATGCCTCATAGTGTTGTTATTTGCTCTCCAGAACGTATAGATAAATCCGACAATCTCAATACACTGGAAGTTGAACTATTTGCAGAGGCGATTTCATCAATGCCAGAAGGTGAAATAATGTTAGATGCTTGCGATGTAAATGCCAACAGATTTGCAAATAATGTTTCGAAACTTTCTGGTCGTGATTGTGAGGCCGAGCACAAAGCCGATGAAAATCACCCAGAAGTTAGTGCTGCTAGTATTATCGCTAAAGTTACCCGCGACCGATTAATCACTGAACTTTCACAAGACTTGGGATTTGATATTGGAAGTGGATATCCTTCTGATCCTAAAACTAAGGCAGCCGTTATTGAGTTAGTCAAAGGCGACAAGCCCCACGATTGTTTACGATGGTCCTGGAAGACTGTTGAGAATGCCTGGGGAGGAACTCCTCCTCCACGCCCTAATTCTGGACAGCATACCTTATTTTGAATAACTAAAGGCCCCACGCCCAAACATGGAGTGGCAGCCGGACCAAGCAATATCGGACCTAATTCGGCACTTAGCATTACAAAATAGTCTACAATACTCCGGCAAGGGACAAGCCGGTTCAGTCATTAGTAGAATCATGGGTAGCAGGGCCGATTTGCGGCCATATGGCAAGCACATAGCCCCACTTGTTGCCAAGGCCGTAGCAGAAGCTAACTCGAAAGCAGAAACGGATGGCTTAGATTCAATTACCGCAATTTTAGAGGCTGAGGCCCCTGAATTGCTAGAACGTAAAATCCAGAAACGCCGAGAAGGTTTACCAGAACTACCTAATTTAGATGGAAGGAAACCCGTCCTAAGATTTGCACCAAATCCTAACGGCCACCTCTCATTTGGTCATTCACGAGGTCTCGTAATAAATGGACAATATGCCAAGGAACTAGGTGGTGAACTAATTCTAAGGTTTGATGATACTGACACAACAGTGAAACCCCCAATGATGGCAGCATATGATTCAATTCCAAAGCAGCAAGAATGGCTGTGTGGCTTTCCAGCCCACCGCATAGTTATCGCAAGTGAAAGAATGGAATTCTATCATGACCATGCCAGACAAATGCTCGAAGGTGGCTTTGGTTATGTGTGCACTTGCTCTGGAGATGATTTCAAAGAGCATCGGGTAGCCATGACAAAATGCCCTTGCCGTGATAATGAAATTAGTACCAATTTAGAGAAATGGGGTCTGATGAATGACCCTGCGGCTTACCAGCCGGG
>Ga0233427_10003780_pt1 | contig 13037 bp, 13 predicted proteins | sample SI_118_April2016_5_FD_179885 | JGI IMG/M metagenome (GOLD analysis project Ga0233427, IMG submission 179885) | Seawater microbial communities from Saanich Inlet, British Columbia, Canada - SI_118_April2016_100_MG | ecosystem: Environmental > Aquatic > Marine > Inlet | place: Canada: British...
AAATAATTATTAAAGAATCTGTAGCATGTTCTATAGAACTAAGTTTTTTTGAACTTCTTACTGCTGCATCTATATATCATTTTGCAAAATCAAAGACAGATATAAATATATTTGAGGTTGGACTTGGTGGAAAACACGATGCAACTAACATTGTTGATGCACAGATTGGAATAATAACAAATATTGCCAAAGACCACATGGAGTACCTTGGTAACACAATCACCAAAATTGCAAAAGAAAAAGCGGGAATTATTAGGAAAGGTAGCCACCTAATTACTACTGCTGAGAAAAGAGGTCTTCGAATAATCACAGAAGAATGCAAAATGAAGAGTAGTAAAATTTCAGTTTACAATAAAGACTTTTTCTTCAACAAGAAGAAAGATAAATTTCAATTTGAAAGTCCTACTTTAAAGCTAGAATTTAAATCTAGCTGGAATAAATATCATCAAATAAAGAATATGTCTTTAGTCATAAAATCCTTGGATATATTGCAAAATCAATTTGACTTTAAGGTTCCAAGTCAAAATATAGTAAGTATTTTAAAGAACCCATATGTTCCTGGAAGATTTCAAATTATTTCGAATGAACCTTTAAAAGTTGTTGATGTTGCTCATAACATTGCTGCTATTAAAAATTTAGTTTCAAATCTAAAAGAAACATTAAGTAATAGAAAGATTGATATTATTGTAGGGATGCTCAAGGACAAAAAGCCGATTGAGTGCATTAGGATATTAAGTGAAATTAGCAAAGTTATTTATTTGACTCATGTTCCAAATGAAAGATCTTTTAATCCATCAAAAATCATAAAAGAATTTAATAATAATAAGATTCAGCTACTTCCTAGCGAGCTTATTAAAGAGAAAGTCATGTCCAAGGATCCTCTACTAGTGACCGGATCTATATATTTAATTGGGGATTTGATGAAGAAAAAGATTATTCAATTATAGTTAAGTAAAAACTTATTGGTTTTTTATTTTTTATTAGTTAAGGTAAGTACATGAGTAAAGTAGCTATTGTAGTACTGGCTGATACAGCAACTCCTGGTGATTTTGGTAGAGCCGTTAATGCTCTAATGACCGCTAAAGAGTTCAAAGAAGCTGGTGATGAAGTAAAAATTATTTTTGATGGTGCTGGAACTAAGTGGATTAGCAAATTCAATGAAGAGAATGGTAAATACAACTCTCTATTTGATTCTGTAAGAGACAAAGTAGCAGGTGTTTGTGGTTATTGCGCATCTGCCTTTAAAGTTTCAGAAGATGTTGCAAAATTTAACATTAATTTAATTGATGAGTTTGATGGTCATCCAAGTTTTAAAAAACTTGTAGATGAAGGGTTTACAGTCTTAACCTTTTAATTCTCTCTTTTTACTTATCCTGAAGTCATCACCAATTAATTCCATTACTTGGCACATTTCGAATATTCTTGAGATATTTCTCTTTCCTATTTTGTAATCAAGAATTTGACTTGATTCTGAGGCTTTAAACTTCTTTCCATTTAAAAAAGCAAGATTAGAATTAAACAATGTATGTTTTTTAGAGTTATATCTTTTGGCTATTAAGTTGTCTAAAACACTAACTTCCCATTCGCTCATTCTTGTAGCTCCTAAATCATCAATTACTAGGACATCATAGGAACATAAGCCATCAACATATTCCTTTTCTGACTCCCCTTTTACATAGATATCTTTAATATCAGACAATAAATCTCTAAACTGTTTAAACAAACAATTCTTATTAAAGGCAAAGATCAACTCCGTTATTATAGAGATAGATAAATGAGTTTTACCTAGGCCGGGGGCACCAACAAAAAAGGGAGGTAAAATATCAGGATAATTCTTTAGATATTTCACACTATAATCAAGTGCGTTCTGAATTGATTTTTCCCCTCTAAGAACCCAGTTCCCATTATCTAATCTTAAATTTCTACACTTAGAATACCTAGCTGGAATCAAAGCTGAATTATATGTATTAATCTTTTTTCTTCTACTACAGAAACCAACCTCGTCCTCTACAAAAATTACACCAGTCCCATCACACTCTTCACAGGTATATCCTTTTTTGCTCTTAACTTTCGAAAACTCTGAGTCTTCATAAAAAACAAGATTAGAAAGAAACTTGGCTTCATCATAAATGGCTTTCTTTTTATCAATCTTCATTGTCTCAAATAACCTTAAATTTTAGCTACCATTTTTTTAACAGTAGATTCATAATCTTTAGTACCAAAAATTCCAGTTCCAGAGACGATAATATTAGCCCCAGCATCTGATAATTTTGAAATATTTTCTAATTTAATTCCTCCATCTACTTGAATAGGGAGACTTATGTTTTTTTTAATAAAAAGCTCACTTAATTCTTTAACTTTTCTTATACAAGATGGAATTATCTTTTGTCCTGCAAAACCTGGTTTAACTGTCATAACCAAAGCTAAGTCTATATAATCAAAAAATCTTGATATCTTACTAATTGAAGTGTTTGGATGAATTGCTAAGCCAAAACTCATATTAGCCTTTCTAACAAGTCTTGAGAGTTTTTTTATGTTTTTGCAGGTTTCACAGTGAACAGTGATGTTAACAATATTCATATTTTTGTACTTTTTAACAAAATGAGGGACTATTTCATCTGGATTAGAAACCATAAAATGAATATCTATAGGAATCTTACTCTTTTGGGATAATGCATCTAGCTCGCATGAACCAATAGTTATATTAGGGACGTAGTGTCCATCCATTACATCATAATGAATCCATTTGACTCTTGTCTTATTAAGTTTTTTAAATTCTTTTTCAATGTTCCAAAAATCTGCAGCAATGATAGACGCAGCAATAAAATTCTTCATGTTTATAATTATAACATGACGAAATAAAAAGAAGGATTTATCCTTTTTATTATATTATTTTGTAGTATTATAAAAGTCATGATTAACCAGGATTTTATATTTAGTTCAGAATCAGTGACCGAAGGACATCCAGACAAAGTAGCAGATCAAATCTCAGATGCTGTATTAGACGCCATAATTAAAGATGACCCTAGTTGTAGAGTTGCCTGTGAAACACTCATAACAAGGAACAAAGTAATTCTATCTGCAGAGATAAAATCTACTGTATCAGTCGACTATAAGAAAATTGTCAAAGACACTCTTTTGGCTATTGGATACAATGAGGACTCAACTGGTTTTAATGCAAATACTTGTGATATTGATTTATATATAGAAGAACAATCGCCCGATATTTCAATGGGTGTAGACCAAAAAGGAACTGGTATTATCGGAGCAGGTGATCAAGGTCTTATGTTTGGCTATGCAACAAACGAGAATGACAACCTTATGCCATATCCTATTCTGTTAGCACATAAGCTTACTAAAGATCTTGCATTAAAAAGGAAAGATGGTTCGTTACCCTTCTTAATGCCTGATGGTAAATCCCAAGTTTCTATTAAATATGAGGACAATAAAGCTAAATATGTTGATACTGTTCTAATTTCAACACAACATAGTGAGAACGTTGATGATTCAACATTAAAAGAGTCAATAATTGAAGAAATAATAAAGAAACAAATTCCTTATGATTTGATTAATAGCAAAACTAAATTCCTTATTAATCCGACTGGCCGTTTTGTTGTTGGTGGGCCTCAGGGCGATACTGGTTTAACGGGTAGAAAAATAATAGTTGATACTTACGGAGGATGGGCAAAGCACGGTGGAGGTGCTTTTTCAGGAAAGGATCCTTCAAAAGTTGATAGAAGTGCATGTTATATGGCACGCTATCTTGCAAAAAATATTGTTGCGTCTGGCCTTTTGCCAGATTGTGAAATTCAACTTGCTTATGCTATAGGTAAAGCTGAGCCTGTCTCTTTCAACTTAACGAGTACATTAAATATAAACTCAGAAATTTTAAATAAGCTTTCTAGTAAACTTTTTGAAATATTTGATTGTACTCCTAAGGGTATCATTGATACACTAGACCTTTTAAACCCTATCTATCAAAATACTGCTTCTTACGGTCACTTCGGTAGAGACGAGAAAGGATTTAATTGGGAAAATACAGACAAAAAAGAAGAAATAAAATCACTCTAGGAGATTAATATGAAATCTGACGTTAAAGACTTAAAGCTAAATAGAATGGGGAGAGATCGAGTCGAATGGGCTTACCAAGACATGCCTGTGCTCCAAGAAATCAATAAAGATTTATCAAAAAGAAAACCATTTAAGGGTATAAATGTAGCAGCTTGTCTTCATGTTACTACCGAGACAGCAAATCTTTTAATTACACTCAAGAATGGTGGTGCTAATGTTTCTGCATGTGCATCAAACCCCTTAAGTACTCAAGATGACGTTGCAGCTCACTTAGCTAAAGATTATGGAATTTCAACTTATGCAATTAAAGGAATTAATAATAAAGGTTATTATAAACATTTAGTTAGCTCATTAGATATCAAACCGAATGTAACTATGGATGATGGATGTGACCTGGTAAGTATCCTTCATAAGAGCCATAAAAAATATCTCAAAGATATAATTGGTGGTACAGAAGAAACAACCACTGGAGTTATTAGACTGGAAAGTATGTCAAAAGAGAATGTGCTAAATTATCCTATTATTGCAGTAAACAATGCATTTACTAAACATTTATTCGATAATAGATATGGTACTGGTCAAAGTGTTCTCGACAGTATAATGAGAGCAACCAATAGACTGCTTTCAGGTAAAACTTTTGCTGTATGTGGATATGGTTGGTGCGGAAAAGGTCTTGCAATGAGAGCAAATGGGTTGGGTGCAAACGTAATTGTAACTGAAATTGATCCCACAAAAGCTTTGGAAGCTAAAATGGACGGTTTTCAAGTTATGACAGGCACTGAGGCTTTTAAAAGAGCTGATTTTATTTGTTCAGTAACTGGCAATATAAGCGTAATCGATAAGCATCATTTTAAAATTATGAAAGACGGAGCAATTATATGTAATGCTGGTCATTTCAATGTTGAAATTAATATTGATGCTTTAAGAAAGATGGCATCGAAGACAAAGAAAATTAGAAACGATATTGAGGAGTTCACTATAGGAAAGAAAAAAGTTTGCTTACTGTCTGACGGTAGACTAGTAAATCTTTCTGCTGCAGAAGGTCACCCTTCTAGTGTTATGGATATGAGTTTTGCGAACCAAGCTTTGTGTTTTGAATACTTGGTAAAAAATCATCAAAAACTTGAAAACAAAGTATATGATGTGCCTATAAAACTAGACAATAAAGTTGCAGAGATTAAATTAAGATCAATGAACATTAAGATTGACAAATTAACAGCTGAACAAAATACATATCTTAATTCATGGGAGAGTGGTACATAATTTTTATATGGACAAAGTAATCGATCAATTTATAAGATATAAAAAGATTACTGGATCTAGTATTACTTCGAATACAGTTCAATCATATTCAAACGATCTATTAATTTTCCAAGATTTTATAGAAACCAAAGGATTAGAAAGTTTTTTTAATGTAACAGAGAGGGTAATAGAAGACTTTAAAAATAGTGAAACATTCAACTTCTATAAAAAAATAAACAGCAAGGTAGAAGAAACAAAAAAGAGATCTGAATCTTCAAAAGACAGAATCATATTCACTCTATCAAGCTTCTTCAGGTATTTGGTTACACAAAAGAAAATAACAAAATCACCAGTAACAAATAGAAGAGTTAAGAATTCAAAAGAGCCCCAAATCCTTTCAATTTCTCAGATAAATGCGATTTTAGAACATATAAGAAGTGAAACTTTTACCAACTCACCAAAGAGGGATAGATGCTTGATAGAGACACTTTATTATTGCGGATTAAGAGTATCTGAGCTTTTAAGGATAAAAATGACTGATTTAAAACTAGATTCATCTGACGGCCTGGTACCATACATTATAATTTCGGGAAAAGGAAACAAGGAAAGGTACCAACCTGCGCCAAACTACAAAAATATAATTGACTATATATATAACGAAAGAATCCTACTTGAAGGTGCGAATAAATCTGATTATTTATTTGTAAGTTCCTACGCTAAAAATAAGAAAAATAAATCTTTAAAGCCTTTAACAAGGCAGGGAATAGATAAAATAATTAAAAAAGTTTGCAATGATTGCCTTAATCATAATATCAGAATGAATGGTAAGGTAAAATACAAAAAAATTAGTCCTCACATGTTTAGACATACTATTGCAACAAATTTGCATGATAATGGAGCTGATTTAATTGAGGTAAGCAGGCACCTTGGTCATTCTTCTATTTCAACGACAAGCAGATACCTGGGAAACCAAAAAACTAAAGAGAATATTTTAAAAAATTATGGACCCTTAAGAAGAAACGAATAGATATGGAACATATTATTATTATCTCAATATTTGTATTTTCTCTTACCATACATGAATATAGTCACGCCTATGCTGCTCTTATTTTAGGTGATACAACTGCAAGAGATCAAGGACGTTTGACACTAAATCCTTTGAAGCATTTAGATATTCTTGGAACACTGTTAATACTTATAATAGGATTTGGATGGGCTAAGCCAGTACCAGTAATTGAAAATAATTTAATAAAAAAAAGAAGAAGTCTTTATATTGTTGCTCTTGCTGGGCCATTATCAAATATAATTTTGGCCATTTTTTTTACTCTTTGCTTTCATATATTTAGTAATGAAATAGAATACGCAACTATGCGAGATAGTTTTAAGTTAAGTAGCTTTCTCTATACAATGGTATATGTGAATATTATCTTAGCAATATTTAACCTATTTCCCATACCTCCCCTTGATGGATCAAATATTATATATAGTTTTTTACCAGATAAAATTGCGAAAGAATACATGAGAATATTATATAAGTATTCAATTCTTTGGTTTTTTATAATTTTTCTTTTTCTTAATACATTTCCTAATGTTATATTCAAACCAATAAGGTTAATATTAAATTTTTTAATTTAGTTGAAACTAATATAAAATAATTTTGAAAAGGTTTTTTTTTGACAGATATAGAAAGTCCAAATAATCAATTCAGTAAAGTAAAACTTGATATATATGAAGGTCCTCTTGATTTGCTCTTAAATTTAATTAGAGAAAACAATTTAAATATTCATGATCTTTCTTTGACTGAAGTTACTGGCCAATATCTTGAACATGTAGAGCTGTTACAAGAGTTTGATTTCGATAATATTGGTGATTATTTAGTTATTGCTGCTGAACTTGCAAGACTGAAATCTAGGTCTTTACTCCCCGAAGATGAAAAAGAAGAATTGATAGATGAGCCAGAAATGGATTTGGTGCAGATGTTAAAGGAATATAAGAAATATAGGGCGTTATCTGAAGAATTGTCAAAGAGGAAAATACTAGGAAGGGATACTTTTAAAAAGCATTTTGATTCAACCCTTACGTCATCGACGTTATGGGAAGTTCAGAAGACAGACATATGGAGACTTATAACCGCTGTCAAGAATGTTCTTCAACATAAAAACTACAAAGAGGTACCTGACATAGAGTTAGACGAAGAAAGTATTGATCCAGATATTGTCAAAAGGGAGTTGTTAAATTTGTTTAAAATAAAAAATAGGCTTAGCTTTAAAGAGATTTTTAATCCAAATATCGATAAGAGTAACATTATAACAAGGTTTCTTATTATACTTGATATGATAAAAGATGGTCAGATAAATATTGATGTAGGAGATCAAAGCCAAATAATATTTACACGCAAGGATGGACAAAATGGATAATCTAAAAAGAAAAATTGAGGCATTAATTTTTACATCAGAAATACCAGTTTCAAAAAAAGATATTTCTAGTTTTCTCTCGATAACACCACAAGAAGCTCAGTCCCAAATTGATGATTTAACTAAAGAATGGGCTGATCTTAATTTATCTATATCAATACAAGAAATAAGTGGCGGCTATCAGCTAAGGACTAAAGAAGAATTTAAAGACCTGCTAAAAGAGTTTATAAACAAGAAACCATTTAAAATAAGTAGAGCTGCTTTAGAGGTGCTTGGAATAATAGCAAATCAGCAGCCTACTACAAAGATAGAGATTGATAATATTAGAGGTGTTGATTCATCAGGAGTTATAAATGTTTTAGCAGATAGAGAGCTAATAAAAGTTGTGGGAGAAAAAGAAGTTCCTGGAAGACCATATTTATACTCAACAACAGATTTATTTTTAGAAATATTTAGCTTAAATAGCATTAAAGATTTACCTAAGATTGAAGAGTTTGATGAGTATGAAGAAGAGAAAGAGGAAATTACTTAAATTTCTCATAAATCTCCTCCTGTAAGTGAAACATTATATTTTCATCTGTTTTCTTCTCATGGTTATACCCTGCTAAATGCAAAACCCCATGAATTAGTAAAATTTTAACTTCTTTTATGAGGGAATTTCCATTTTCTTTACAGTTTCTTTTTGCAAAATTTAATGAAATAAATATTTCACCTAACAATACAGGGTCCTGGCCTTCATTGGAGAAGGAGAGAACATCCGTTGATTTATCCTTATTTAAATATTTTAAATTTAGCTTCTTCATCATATAATCCGATATAAAGGTTATATCAATTTGTTTATTTTGTAGCTTCAAATACTTCATTGTAGAAAATATAGTTTTATACAAAATTGATTTATTAACACTTTTAGTATAAAAATTAGAATCATAAATATTTAGAGGCATTTTTTGATGATACCATTAATATCAGTTGTAGGAAGACCAAATGTTGGGAAATCTACTTTGTTTAACAGATTGTTAGGAAGGCGAAAATCTATTGTATTTAGCCAACCAGGAAGCACTAGAGATCTAATTAAAGAAGAGTTGATAATAGATAATAGTAAGTTTTTTTTAGTTGACTCTGGTGGTTTTGACAACGAGAAGGGACACTACCCCATACTAATAAAGAAAAAAGTCCTTTCAACGATAAAAGCTTCAGATTTAATAATCTTTTTGTTAGATGGCAAAAATGGCTTGCAAAACGAAGATAGAGAAATACTAAATATAATTAGGAAAGAAAAGAAAAGTTTCGTAGCAGTAATAAATAAAATTGACGACAATAGAACTAAAGAAAATATAAATGAATTCTATAAGCTTGGGGTGAAAGACTTTATTGAAGTAGCCGCAGAGCATGATAGAAATATTGGTAAACTAAGAGACTATATTCTCAATACTTTCCCGAATGAAAAAACTACTATAAGTGACAATCGTTCTTCTATAGCTAGAATCTCCATTGTTGGAAAACCAAATGCAGGAAAATCCACATTGATTAATGCACTAGCCCAAAATGATATTGCTATGGTTAGTGAAGTGGCTGGAACAACTAGGGATACTGTCAATCTTAATATCAAAGTGAAAGATAAATCTTACTCCTTCATTGATACGGCTGGATTAAGGAGGAAATCAAGAGTTACAGAAGATATCGAATATTATTCTACATCACGGGCTGTTAGCTCCATTGAAAGCTCAGATATTGTTATTCTTATTATAGATGCCGAACAAGGGCCGACAAAACAAGATTTAAAAATTGCTAGCTTAATAAAGAAAAACAACAAAGGAATAATTGTTGCAATCAATAAGGCAGATTTAATCCCTAAAGGTCTAAAAGATAATGAAAGAATAGTAGCTAGTGCTTTAAATGTTTTGACTGAAATTAATTATGCCTTTGTTGTTGTTGTATCAGCATTAAAATCTCTAAATACAAACTCTATATATAAGCATATAGACTCTATTTATAAGTCACAAATGAGCAAGATTAATACTAACAATCTAAATAAGTTTCTTAAATCTCTCATACAGAAATCAACAGCACCAGTCAACAAAGGGAGAAGATTAAAACTTTACTATGCTACGCAAACAAAATCTGAGGCGATATCTTTTATTCTTTTTAGTAATTTTGCTAAAGGAATACCTAATACTTATAGAAGATTTATAGAGAAGTCAATCAGAAATGAGTTTGCTCTAATGGGTGTAAGTATCAAAGTAAGCTTTAGAACTTCAAGAACTGAGTAGTTTAATTTGATCAATTATTTTGGACGCAATAATCCTTGAGTCATATTGATTTACAGCTTTCTTCCTAGATTCAAATGACATTTTTAATCTTAATTCGCTATTCTCCATCAACTCAACCGTTTTAGAGGCTAAGCCATTATCATTAATATTAAAAGAAAAACCATTAACATTATCATCAATCGCCTCCCCTATTCCACCTATCTTATAACCAAGAATAGGTTTACCGAGGGACATAGACTCAATGACAACCCTAGGGAAAGGATCTTCATATTGAGACGGAATTATAAATAAATCAAAATCAGAAATATAAGATTCAACCTTATCTGTATATCCTGTAAAAACAAATTTATCAGACAATCCAAGTTCGGCAACCATCTTCTTTAGTTTCTCCATGTAAGATTGATTGAAATAATAAGGAGTGTCCCCTACAAGTACAAAGACACAATCTTTTTTATACTCGTTTGATATTTCATTAGCAACAGTTATAAAATGCTCAAAATTCTTCCGTGGAACTACTCTTCCTGCAGTTCCAATAATCAATTTATCTCGGGCAATATTAAATTTTTCTCTTAAGGTACTAGATACGGTTGTACTATTATATTCTTCTGTATCTATCCCATTGTTTATTACTATAGTCTTGTCTTTAGATTTAAATTGATTTTGTGTTGATCTTGAAACACATATAATTTTTTTAACAGAAGTAAGTCTTGAAAAGTGATTGATTAAAAATTTAAGAAAAAAATTCTGCTGAATATTTCTTACATGCCAGATTACGTCTATTTTATAGTAATTACCCAACAAAGCACCAAAGACTTTTGCCAATGTTCCATTAGAATAAATAATATCAATTTTATGCTCCTTAAGAGTTTTCTTCATTGAAAATAGTAAGTAAAAAAGTCTGAAAATATTAATTATAATGTCCAAAGGCAAGAGAGATATTGGCTTATCATTTATTTTAAAGTTTTGACGTTTTAAATTTTCTGGGAAGTGTGCACTGACAATCTGCTCAACATCAAGTTTCTCCTCTTGAATCTTTTCTGAAAATATTTTTCTTGATGGGATTAAAACATTCACTTTAAATAATTCATAATCAAAATGCTTTAAAAGATAAAACAAGCTTCTTCCTGGGCCGCCATCTCTAATTGAATGATTTATGAAAAGTATATTTTTCATTTAAAAACAAAATAACATATTTTAATTACTTTTAGACTTATAATTATTTTAAAAGATTGAAACTTGACAAATAGAGTAATTAGAAGAAAATAAAAGGTATTAATTTTATTTATGAAAAAATCACAATATATTTGGTATAACGGTAAGTTTGTAAATTGGGACAAGGCAACAACTCATGTTCTTAGTCATGGATTACACTACGGTTCAGGTATTTTTGAAGGAATTAGGGCATATTCTGATAATGCCAATGCGTTTATATTCCGTCTCGAGGACCATTACTCACGTTTTTATAATTCCGGTAAAGTTTCTTTAATAAAGATTCCATTTTCTCAAAAGAAACTACAAGAAGCTACAGTTCAACTAATAAAGAAAAATAAATTAAAAAATTGTTATATTAGACCCTTAGCTTTTATTGGTGAGGGTTCGATTGGTATTAACCCAGGCAACAATAAAGTAAATGTAATAATTGCTGCCTTTGAATGGGGGACATATTTGGGAAAAAATGGCATAGAGCATGGAATAAGAGCAAAGATATCATCTTTTGCTAGAATGGGCGTAAATTCATTTATGACTAAATCTAAAATTTCTGGCAATTACATAAACTCTGTATTCGCAAAGAGAGAAGCTATTCAACTTGGATTCGATGAAGCAATTATGCTAGATAACGACGGGTATATAGCTGAAGGGACAGGTGAAAATATATATATAGTGAGAAACAATATAATTAAAACAACTCCTATTACTACTGTTTTAGAAGGAATAACAAGAGATTGTGTAATTAAAATCGCAAAAGATAATAATATTGAAGTTCAAGAACAGAAATTTACTAGAGATGAGCTTTATATATCAGATGAAGTATTTCTGTCTGGTACTGCTGCTGAAATAACTCCTGTTAGGGAAGTTGACGATAGAACTATTGGCAATGGTAAGCCAGGAAAAATAACTAAGCTTATTCAAGACGAATACTCTAAAATTGTCAGCAATAAAAACCCATTATATGCCTCTTGGCTAACTAAGGTATAAATAATTTATAAGTGTTCTCACGCCAAATCCAGTTGAACCAGTAGCACACCATCCGCGGTTTTTTTCAATATATGCAGGCCCTGCAATATCTATATGAGACCATGGTATGTTCTTGTCTACAAAAAACTCTAAGAACATAGCGGCGGTTGTTGCTCCACCGTATCTAGTAGAAGCAGAATTCTTAACATCTGCAACCTGACTATTAATATCAGGTCTTAATTCTTCATCCAAGGGGAGCTGCCAAATCTTCTCTCCTACACTAGTTGAAGCTTTTAAAAGCTTATCTTTTAATTTTAAATTATTTGAAAACAGACCTGCAGTAAAATTGCCTAGAGCAATCATGCATGCGCCAGTTAAAGTGGCTAAATCAACCATTTCATCTACTTTCAGTCTATTTGCATACTCAATAGCGTCAGAAAGGATTACTCTTCCCTCAGCATCTGTATTGATTACCTCAATTGTTTTGCCTGATAGACCCTTTACAATATCATCTGGCTTATATGCATTGGGCCCAGGCATGTTTTCTACAGATGGTATTAATCCGTGGACTTCAATATTCTTTGGCTGAAGCTTAGCTAAAGCCTCAAAAACCCCTAAAACACACCCTGCACCACCCATATCCATCTTCATCGTTAACATATAGTCAGCAGGCTTAAGAGACAAGCCTCCGGTATCATAAGTTACTCCTTTTCCAATAAGGGCGATCTTTTTAATTTTTTTTGAACTTGATGATTTATATTTCAAATGAATAAACTTAGGCTCATTAACACTACCTTTTCCTACATCCCAAATTCCAAACATTTTTCTTTTAATAATTTCCTTCTTATCAAAAACCTTACAAGTA
>Ga0233427_10003788_pt1 | contig 13000 bp, 12 predicted proteins | sample SI_118_April2016_5_FD_179885 | JGI IMG/M metagenome (GOLD analysis project Ga0233427, IMG submission 179885) | Seawater microbial communities from Saanich Inlet, British Columbia, Canada - SI_118_April2016_100_MG | ecosystem: Environmental > Aquatic > Marine > Inlet | place: Canada: British...
ATGCTAGCGGGGTATGACAGCGCGACCCATCGCTGGTCACGGAATTAGCCAAATGGTCGATTAGTCGTTACGGCGTCGTACTCGCAGCTTGATTGGTGTGGCGCCAAGGTCAAACGCCTCACGAAGTGAGCGTTCCAGATAGCGCATATATGTGCTCGGCAGTTCGCGGTTGGCAAACAAGGTAAATGTCGGCGGGTCGGTAGCGCCCTGGGTGGCGTACATGACTTTCGCCCCGTGCGGTGCGGGCTGAGAGGACTGAGCGGCGCGGATGATCTGGTTGACCTGGCGGGTCGGGATACGGGTCCGGTAGGCGCCGACGGCCTCCTGCAGCGTCGGCCAGAGGCGATTCACGCCCTTGCCGCTCAGTGCAGAAATTCGCAGCACACTGGGCTCGCCGAGGAAGCTGAGCTTTCGCTCGACATCTTCACCAATCTTGAGGCGAGCCTCCGTGCTGAGTAGCTCCCACTTGTTGAGCAGAATGACAATCGGGCAGCCGGCGGCGTCCACACGCTCAGCGAGACGCTGATCTTGGTGCGTAACACCGATGGTGGCGTCGATCACGAGCAGCGCCACATCGCTGTCGTCGACAGCCTTTAGCGCACGAACGAGCGAGTAGTACTCGGTGTCCTCATCGATCCTGGCCTTGCGGCGCATGCCGGCCGTGTCGACGAAGCGAATCGGACCGGTGATGGTCTCCACGATTGTGTCGATGGCATCGCGTGTGGTGCCAGGACGATCGTGCACAACGGCACGCTCCTCGCCGATCAAGCGGTTGAACAGGGTGGACTTGCCGACGTTCGGGCGGCCAACAAGCGTGACGGAGAACAGTTGCGGATCGTCCGATACCTGGTCAACCAGTTCGCCGTCGCTGCCATCGGGAAGAAACTCGATCAGGGCGTCGAGAAGGTCACCGGTTCCTTTGCCGTGTAGAGCCGAAACGGGGAATGGCTCACCCAATCCGAGCCCCATGAATTCCCAGATCGAGATCTCATGTGACTTGTCATCGACCTTGTTGGCCACGACGACGACAGGCATGTCGAGTCGTCGTATTAAGAGCCCGATCCGCTCGTCTTCGGGCGTCACACCCACGGTGCTGTCGACCACCAGCATGATGACGTCGGCGTCCGCCATGGCTTGAACAGACTGGGCCGAGACTTTTTCGTCGAGATCATCGCCGTCGGCCATCCAGCCGCCCGTGTCGAGCATGGTGAAGTTGTGACCCAGCCACTCCGCGTCGACGGCCTTTCGGTCGCGGGTGACGCCGGGCCGCTCTTCAACGATCGCCTCGCGGCGACCGAGGATGCGGTTAACAAGGGTGGACTTGCCGACGTTGGGACGGCCGACAATCGCTACAACTGGCAGGCTCATCGTCGCTCCAAAGCGGTTCGTAGGGCGGCACCGTCGGTGGAGATCACCTCGACCGGTCGCGGAAGTTCGTCGACCGACGTGCCGTCAAGGAAAACTCCTCGACTCAAACAAACGTCAGGAAGAAGATACCGGTGCCCTTCGGGTTCTGCGGCAAGGACCCGGGCGATATCTTCGCCGACCATCAACCCGGTGACGCCGATGTTGCCACCAAAGAAGTCGTTTGGAACCGCAAGCACCCGGGCATCGTCTCGTCCGCTGGCCTCGATGAGAGGCGCCACAACGGGTGCGCCGAGGGTGCCGGTAAGCACTGCGATCGGAGCGGAAGGGCGCGGAAGCAGCGTGACAGGCATGGAAACCGGCTCGCCCACAGGCTCGGTTCCTACCGAGACAACGCTGGCAGGCGAATCGATCCGTGGCGCCCGGTAGCCATCGGCAGGTGCGCCGTCTACCCATGCAAAGAACCCTGCACGGGGGCCGGTGGGTTCTGTGACTGATGGGTCGTAGAACTCGGCTTCAAGAGTGCGGGCCATACCGATCCCATCCTCGTGCATGGGGAATCCGTCGTAGCTGTCCGCGTCGGGGAAGGGTCGCTCAGCCATCAGATAATACTCGTCGGCGGCATACACGAGTCGTCGGCCGACGGTGGCGAGGAATGTTTCCTGCCACTCGGCCACGAGATCGACCACCCGCTGTGCTTCAGCCACCGTGTGCTCCCGCATCCGGGGCTGCTTGGAGAACTTGGAGATTCCCAGTGGCACCACACAGATGGTGGCGAGTTCGGGGAACCGCTCGAGGACGCCGGCAAGAGTGTCGTCGAGAACGTCGGCGTCGTTCACCCCAGGACATACCACGATCTGACCATGAACTTCGATGTCATGATCGAGAAGGGCGCGAAGCCAGCGCAGCGAAACCGCACCGCGACGATTTTTCAAGATGTCGGCGCGGATCTCAGGGTCGGTGGCATGGATCGACACGTTGAGCGGCGATAGTCGCTCGGTGATGACCCGTTCGAGATCGAGTTCGGTGAATCGGGTGAGCGTGGTGAAATTCCCATAAAGGAACGACAACCGATAGTCGTCGTCCTTGAGGTAAAGGGAGCGGCGCATCCCTTTAGGAAGTTGATGGATGAAGCAGAACTCACAATGGTTGTCGCAGGTCTGCACCTTGTCGAATAGTGCAGCATGGACTTCGGCACCAAGTGGCTCTCCACCGTTCTTGGTCACAACCACCTCGAACAGCGTGTCGTCACGCTGCACGACTAGGTCGATCTCCGGCTCATCGGTAAGGATCTGCCAACGAATCACGTCACGAGGGATCTCACCGGCGATTGCAAGAATCTCATCGCCAGGCTGGAGACCCGCTCGCTCGGCGGGCGATGACGGCTCGATCGCCACGACACGCGGGGAGGACATTTCTTTAGACTACCGCTCTGCCGTAGACGGTCCGCGTGACGATTCAGTGCCCTCGGTTGCACATAACGGTATTTCATGTAGTGTCATGAATTATGAGATGTTGTGAATACGCTAACGCTGCCGACAGACGGCCATGAGCGGTATCACCGTTTCTCGGCGCGGTGATCGCATCGTCGCCATCAAGGAGGCCGCATGCGGCTCCGAGCGAGCGGCGCGCTTACTCATCGAGGCTGAGGTACTCCAGCGGGTCAGCCATCCTGGCGTGGCGGAATACGTCGAGCATCAGACCGATCCGATGATCCAACTCGTCACCATGTTCGCAGGCACCGACACGTGGGAGCGGCAACCGCCAAAAGGGCTCAAGGCGGTACGAGCCCTGGCTATCGTTGCTTCGATTCTAGCCGATCTACACGAGGCCAAGATCGCACACGGCGAACTTGTGGCTGCCCACATCATCCGCGGATCGGACCAACGCCCCGTTCTCTGTGGTTTCGGTCGGAGCACTCCCCTATCGCACGAGTCCGAGGCAGCAGACCTCAACGCACTCGCGACCTTGCTCGATGACATGACCGAGGCTCTCAACGACGAACAGCGAACTCACGTCGGCGCCATCAGCGCAGATCTTCGCCGCGACTCCCTGTCAGCTCGGGGGGCCACCGGTCGCCTTGATGCACTCCTGTCGAGCGAGACACCGGCGACTCCTGCGAGACAAGTGAGCAGAGGTGTTCTTGCTCTCGTCGCTGCTGCAAGTCTTGGCATCGGCGCAATCGCTCTCGCGTCGACCACCGGCAGCAGCGCTGCACCCCCGCTCATCGCCCTCTCGTCGACAACAAAGATGCCCGTAGCGACGTCTCTTGCCGCCACCACCACCACTGTCCTGGCCCCACCGGCGACCGGCTCTCCAACGCTCGTCAACCAGGGACGGCGATACGCACTCGGACAGCCCGGTGATATGGCTATCGTTGGCGACTGGGATTGCGACGGCACGAATACGCCCGCATTGCTGCGACCTAGTACTGGGGAGATCGCTATCTTCAGCGACTGGCCCGCACCAGAGGCTGGTATTGCCCCTCAACACATCCTTGTCGTCGATGGGGCCCATTCGCTCGAGATCGACGATCAAGACGCATGCATCATGCTGCGTGTTCGCACCGCCAACGGATCCGTCCTTATTCCACTGGAGTCCATATGAAACACCACTCACCTCCTACCTCCCCTGTCCGCACGGGCGTTGCAGTCACGCTGAGCGCGTCGGCTGCGATCGCCATTCTGGCGATGCTCCCACTCGCCTCACCCCCGGCCAACCCGGCACGTGTTGTCGACTGGTGGAGCCAGGTCGGCACGGCCCAAGGCGCCGTGGCCCTGGTGCGAATCGCAGGAATTGCCACCGCCACCTACGTGGCTGTCGTGGGGGGACTTGTCACGTTGTCAACGCTCGCCTGCCTCCCCCGACTCGCTCGCACCATGGCGCGCGGATTACCAACCGGGATTCAACGATCATTGGCCGGTGTCACCATCGCCGCTAGCACCCTCTGCCCTAGCTTTGCTGCATCCGCCCACACCGACCCGCTACCGACGCCGATCGTGTTGTTCGACATCGGCAGTGCCGACCTAGGGCCGGCGATTGTGCCCGATGAACCAACGGATTCGACACCCGTCTTCGAGCGCGTGCCCAGTGCAGCCGACTCGCCCAACGCCATGGCAGACGCGCCACCCTCCGCCAACACGTGGACGGTGCAGCGGGGCGACCATCTTTGGAGCGTCGCCGAAGCCACACTGACCGATCGCGCCACAGATGGCGCAGCACCGTCAAAACGCCAGGTGGCGCGCTACTGGCAACGACTTATCACCGGAAATCGTGCGGCAATCGGGGCTGATCCCGATCTGATCCACCCCGGAATCATGCTTGTGCTGCCCGCAGCGTGAACGCTCAGGGAGAGTAGCGGAGACCGAGCATGTCGAGGCGTGGCGCTACGCTCTCAATGCCGGTACCAAGAATGGCAGCCAGGGCCTGAAGATCATTTTGACGAATCGTGAGCACACGACCGTTGAAATCTTGGCGCTGCACCTGGATCATCGTCAGGTAACTGCCGAGCATCTCGCTCTCAGGACCGGATGGGCCATCGAGTTTGGTGAGATCAATAGTGATCGGCTCGCCTTCGCGGCGCGACGACCGTTCAGTGAGATCGATGATCGGGTCGCCCTCTGGCGAAAAACCGAAGCTCGGACCAGCGTCAGTCGGGAGCAACTGATCGACCGGCACGTTGTAGAAGCGCGCTAGTCGTTGGAGTCGAGGCACCGAGATCGCCCGCTCACCACGCTCATAGGCACCCAAAACCGACGCTTTGAATTCCTGCTTTGAGGACGACTCGACTTCCTGCAGCGACAGTCGCTTCTGGCGCCGGATTGCACGAAGACGTTCTCCAACTCGCCCGCTGTACTCCTGCGTCATGTTGATTTCTGACACTCGTCTACCTCTTGGTCGGACTTCTCTGCCGCTGCGATACCACGTCTAGCGATGGCTTAGTGACTTACCGTGGCCGAAGCATAGGTCAAATTACCCGGGGGTTGCAAACATCGAACGAGTGCCCTGAGAATCGACGCGTAGCTCGGTGTTCGCGTTTCACTTGTTGTCCAACTAGTGCGAACGACTTGCAACCAGGACGACGCCAGCACAGATCGCCGCTGTCTCGGCTCGAAGCACGGCATCCGACAGTGCGATTCGGGGAATCGCGGCGCCCCGTTCGTCGTTATCCCAGCCGCCCTCGGGGCCGATGAGCAGTGTCGTCTCACCATCGACCGGCGCTCCCCCCCTCTCGGCCATGGCGGCACCATGAAGTTCAGCAACCCCGGCAAAATCAGTTACGTCGTGCACAGTTGGGATCCACGCTCGGCGACACTGCATCACGGCTTCACGGGCGACACGGGAAAGACGCTCAGCATTACGCGCAGCTTTGTCGGCATCCCAACGAACCACTGATCTCGCCGCCACGAACGGTCGGATGTCGTCAACGCCGAGTTCAGTCAACTTCTGCACGACCAACTCAGGGCGGCCACCCTTGATCAAGGCAAACGCCACGCCTACTCGAGGGGCCGGCGCGGCAACCTGACAGCGCTCCCCGACAGGCGTCGGCATCGAACCCCAATGGAATGGTTGCCAGCCACCCCGACCATCTCCAATCGTGATTGGGTCACCGTCCCGCACCCGTAATACGCGGTCGAGATGATGACGGTCGTCAACGCAGATGTCGAGAACGTCGAGGTCATCGACAAGTACGTGGGGGCCGTGGGATCCGTCCGGAAGCGGATCGCCGGTGCTCATGAGAACGCGGACTTGATCTTCGAGAAAATGCCTTGGCCTGGCTCGGCGATCTCCTCGCCTCGAGCAGCAGCGAGCTTTCGCAACAGATCTTCCTGTGCATCGTCGAGATCGTCGGGAATCTCAATGACGATATTGACCCGCAGGTCACCTCGTCCCCTCCCTCGCACGTGGGGCACACCATGGCCCCGCAATCGAAAGACAGTGCCGGATTCAGTTCCTGCCGGAACCACAAGATCCTCGGTGCCGTCGAGTGTTTCGTACGCGAGGTGGGCGCCGAGCACCGCCTGCGTGAACGGTACGTAGAAGTCATGGACAAGGTCGTCCCCATCGCGACGAAGGGTGGCATGGGGGCGCACACGAACATGGACATAGAGATCGCCGTTCGCACCGCCACGGGGCCCAGCCGCGCCACGGCCGGAGAGTCGAAGCGTGGAGCCGTCATCGACACCCGCAGGCACCTGCACGGAGTAGGTGCGCTGCTCGATGGTGCGGCCCTGAGAATCGCACGTGACGCACGGGTCCTCAATGACATGGCCAAGTCCACCGCACTGGCCGCAAGCACTGGCGGTAACCATTTGGCCAAGCACAGACTGTCGAACACGACGCACCTGACCGCTGCCCTTACAGTCCGAGCAGGTGACCGGGGCGGTTCCCGCCGCCGTACCTGAGCCCTCGCAGTCTTCGCAACGAACCGCGGTCCGAATGGCAACTTCCTGGTCGGCGCCGAAAACAACCTCTTCGAGATCGAGGTCGACCGTGGTCTCCAAATCCTCGCCTCGAGGCGGGCCACTCCGACGCTGATTGCCCTGACTGAATGCCGAGCCGCCGCCGCCGAAGAACGCTTCGAAGATGTCGCCAAGGCCTCCACCGAACGGATCGCCGCCTGCGCCTGGCTGATCGGTTCCGAAACGGTCATAACGAGACCGGCGTTCGCTATCGCGCAAAACCTCGTAGGCCGCCCCAACCTCCTTGAACCGAGCTTCAGCCGCACTATCGTTTGGATTCAGGTCAGGGTGATGTGTGCGCGCAAGCTTCTTGTAGGCGCGCTTGATTTCTTCATCGGTGGAGTCACGCGCCACACCAAGGGTTTCATAGTGGTCGGTTGCCATCGGTCAGCCTTCGGTCAACGCGCGTTCAAGGCGCTGGCTCACGACGGCTACCGCCGAGAGCGCCTGGGAGTAGTCCATTCTGGTGGGTCCGAGAACCCCAATGGTGCCATCGGTAGAACCGTCGATGCTGAACGGTGCCAGCACCAGCGAACACTCGGCGAGAGAACCGACACCGGTTTCTTCACCGATAGCGACCCGCATCCCCCGGTCAAGCACATCGCGGATCAGCGAAACCACCACGATTTGTTCTTCGAGGATCGAGAGCACCTTTCGAACCTGGTCGACCGCGTCGAACGCTGAAGCCATGCGCGACGCGCCTCCGACATAGAGCTCGGCCTTGCGACCCGCAGCGCTGAGTGCAGCGATTGCCGCATCGAGCAGTGGGTCGGGTTCGCCGTGGGTAACTGCTTGACCAAGTTCGCTCAACGTCTTGCCCTCAATCGCCTGAGCGACGCGATATCCGGCGTCCTCAACGATCTCAGGTGTGAGCTCAAGAACCACTTCAACAGTGCGTTTCTCAATCACGCCATTGGATAGCACGGCTACAACCATGGCGATGTGGCTCGATAGATCGACGATCTGGGCCGATCGGACAGTGGCTTGTGCGACACTCGGGCCGACTACGACGGTGGTCCAGTCAGTCAGGGAGGTGAGCAGCGCTGACGTCTGGGTAAGCGCAGTCTCAAGCTCGCCATGCACACCGAGGAAGAAGTCACGCACTTGGGTTTGGTCAACAGTGTCGACGGGAGCGTCTCGCGACCGGAGTATGTCGACAAAGAAGCGGTACCCCTTGTCGGTCGGAATACGTCCGGCGCTGGTATGTGGCTGTATCAAGTAGCCGGCATCTTCGAGCGCGCCCATCTCGTTGCGCACAGTTGCCGAGGAGACGTCAACGCCGGGCGCGGCTGCGATCCGCCCGCTACCAACGGGCTGGGCCGTTTCGATATATTCCTGAACGACGGCTCGCAGGATCACGGCCTTTCGCTCGTCAAGCATGAGACCAGGCTATTAGGTCCCTGGCGATTCGTGCCCACGTATCAGTCTCGGATTCGTATCGTGCCCACCGGCGAGGATCGGATGAGTCGATCGCAGTGGCCGCTGACTCAGTCGTCGAGTTGGAGGGCACTGATGAAGGCTTCTTGCGGGATGTCGACACGGCCGATCGACTTCATCCGCTTCTTGCCTTCCTTCTGCTTCTTGAGCAGCTTGTTTTTTCGCGTGACATCGCCGCCGTAGAGCTTGGCGGTCACATCCTTGCGGTAGGCCTTCACCGTGCTGCGGGCAATGATCTTGCCGCCAATGGCAGCCTGGATCGGTACCTCGAAGTTCTGGCGCGGGATGAGTTCCTTGAGCTTCTCAGCCATCTTGCGGCCGTACTCGTACGACTTGTCCTTGTGCACGATCGAGCTGAAAGCGTCGACCGGATCGCCATGGAGCAAGATGTCGACACGCACCAGGGCATCAACTGCGTAGCCATCGGTCTCATAGTCAAGGCTGGCGTAGCCCTGGGTTCGGCTCTTGAGTTGATCGAAGAAGTCGATGACGACCTCGCCGAGTGGGAGCCGGTAGTGAATCTCGACTCGCTCGGGCGACAGGTAATCCATCTTCAACATCTCGCCGCGTCGGGTCTGGCACAGATCCATGATCGTGCCGGTGTAGTCGGTAGGGGTGAGAACGCTGGCCTTGAGATACGGCTCCGCGATGCTGACGATCTCCGCGGCAGGAGGAAGTTCGGATGGGTTGGAGCAGACGACTTCGGTGCCGTCGCTCTTGGTGACGCGGTATGCCACTGACGGGGCAGTGGAGATGAGTGTGAGTCCGAACTCGCGCTCAAGCCGTTCGCGAACAATCTCCATATGGAGCAAACCAAGGAAGCCGCAACGGAATCCGAATCCGAGGGCACCTGACGTCTCAGGCTCATAGGTGAATGATGAGTCGTTGAGGCGAAGCTTCTCAAGCGAGTCACGTAGGTCTGAGTACTCGTCGCCGTCAATCGGGTAGAGCCCCGAAAACACCATGGGCTTTGGCTCTTTGTAGCCGGCCAGAACTTCGCTGGAACCCTTGCGATCGGTGGTCACGGTCTCGCCAGAGCGGGCCTCGCCCACATCCTTGATGCCAGCGATCAGATACCCGGTCTCACCGGGGCCAAGCGAGTCAACCGGCGTGCTATCGGGAGTACGGACACCGATCTCGTCGAGATCGTGACTAGTGCCAGCGTGAAGAAATTTCAGCTTGTCACGGCTATTGAGCACACCGTTGACCACGCGAATCGATGACACCACACCGCGGTACTGATCGAAATGGGAGTCGAAGATGAGTGCTTGGAGTGGCTTGTCGGCGTCGCCTTCAGGGGCCGGGGTTCGCTCGATGACAGCGTCGAGCACGTCGCTAACGCCTTCACCGGTCTTGGCCGAGATTCGTAGGATGTCTTCGGCAGGAATACCCAGCACATTCTCGATTTCAGCCGCATAACGATCCGGTTCAGCAGCCGGAAGATCGATCTTGTTGAGACAAGCAACGATTTCGAGATCGTTCTCTATCGCCAGATAGCAATTGGCGAGGGTCTGCGCCTCGATGCCTTGAGCGGCGTCGACCACCAGGATCACACTCTCGCACGCGGCAAGCGAGCGGCTGACTTCATATCCGAAGTCGACATGACCAGGTGTGTCGATCAGATTGACGACGTTGCCCTGCCAGTCGAGACGGACCGATTGCAGCTTGATCGTGATACCGCGTTCTCGCTCCAAATCCATCGAATCCAGGTACTGGGCGCGCATGTCACGGGCGTCAACAGCGCCGGTGAGTTCAAGCATCCGATCGGCCAGCGTGGACTTGCCATGATCGATGTGCGCGATGATTGAGGTGTTGCGAATGCGCTGGAGATCCATCGTGTCCTGAGGGTACCGACCCAAGCACGTGTCGAGAGGGTGCGATCTGGTGCCGTAGTCCGATATCCTGCTTGGTCGGCCAGTCCAGGCCGTGAGATCGCATGAAGCATTAGGAACGTCGTGGCAAACATCAAGTCGCAGATCAAGCGCAATCGTCAGACCGAAAAGCGCAACCTCGCGAACCGTAAGACTCGCTCAGAGATTCATACCCGCACCAAGTCCGCTGAAGCCGCTCTCGATGCTGGTTCCGATGACGCTGCCGAAACTGTCCAGGCCGCCATCAAGCGCCTCGACAAGAGCGTCGGCAAGGGCATCATGCACAAGAACAAGGCTGCTCGCAAAAAGAGCCAGTTGGCGAAGCGTCTCGCCCAACAGGGCTGAAGCGCCCCACATACGAACGCTTCGAGCGCCGGGCCTACGGGCCCGGCGTTCGCCGTTTTGCTACCGGCGGCTGAGGCTTGCCAGCCGGGCGACCAGGACTTCGATCACTAACTCTGGTGGCCAGTCCTTCGTGCCGCGGAGATCAAGATCGGCTTCGGCCAGCAGGTGGATCGCTCGACTGAGCTTTTCAGTGCCGAGCTTCTTGCTCTGCTGCATAGCTTTTTTGGCTGGGAAAGGCGAGCCCTTCATGCCGAGCATCAACGCCGCTTCCTTCTCGTCACGCACGCCGGCACCGTCGAGTCGCAGCATGTTGCTGTAGCGCTTGTGAAGCATGGCCATCAACCGGAAGGCCGAGCCGTTGCGATCAGAGGGTGACCCCGAATAGGGAATCAGTCGGGGAAGGATCGCCAACGCTGCTGCCACATCGCCTTTGTCGACGGCATCATCAAGCGCCCATGGCACCGTCGATCCCTTCTCACCACCGAACGTAGCCACATCGGCTGCGGTGGCAATCGCTCCTTCACCAAGCGCGCCCTCAAGAGTTCGAACCATGCCGACCACTCGGCTGCGGTCCTCACCCAAAAGCTGCTCGACCGCACTAACGGCCGAACGATCGAAGTGGATCGTGGACGAAGCAAGTTGGCCGCGCAACCAGTCGCCGGCCGCCTTACCCTTCGGCGCCGCCGTCTGGATGACTTCGGCTCCTGCTAGCTCGGCGGCTTCCTTCACTGCTTTAGGCAGCGCAGGCATCCGGTCCACCTTCGGCTCAATGCCTCGCTCCCATACGAGCACGAGATCAGTGGTGTCGAGCGACCCACCGAGGAGATCGACGATCGGGCCGTATTCGTCTTTACGAGAGAACCGACTCAGATGGCGAACGACCACAACCCGTCGGTCGGTGAGAAATGGTGGCGTCCTGGCGGCATCCAAAACCTTGGCCGACTCCCATAAACCATCCTCATTGCGATAGTCCATCTCGGTCAGGAGTTCGAGCATCAGGCTGCGATCTCCGTTACCGACAAGATCGTCGATCGCGGAAGTGACCGCTTCACCGACGAGCACAGGATCGTCTCCCACGATGAGCCGCACAACCATGTGGTCAGTCTCTCCTATGTTGAAGGATCTCGCTCATCATGTCTGCGAGGCGTCGGTTTCCCTTCACATCGTGAGCTCGCAGGATTCGACAACCGAGCGCTATGCCGAGCGTGTGTGCTCCCCATGTGGCCTCGCGACGTTCGCCGACTTTTGTTCCGGCGAGTTCACCAAGGAACCCTTTGTTTGATGCGGAGAGAAACACGGGAAAGCCCAGATCAACGAGGTCGTCGCTGTGACGCAGGAGCTCGAGCGACATTGCTGGCGTCTTGCCGAGATCAAGACCGGCATCGACCATGATTCTCTCGTTAGGAATTCCCGCAGCTTGAGCCCATCCGGCTCGAACTCGCAGAAAGTCGGTGACGTCGCCGCGAACATCGCCATATATGGGCGCCGGGTCCGCGATGCGCGGGCCAATACGGACATGCGTGGCGACCACAGAAGCGCTGTGTCGTGCCGCCACTTCCAGGAATGCCGGGTCAGCGAAGCCGCTGATGTCATTGCCGACACACGCGCCGGCGTTGAGCGACTCCTGCAGGACCGACGCTCGGAAGGTATCAACCGAGATCGGAAGATCGAATCGGGCGCTGAGCGCAGCAATCGCAGGAACGACCCGCTCCATCTCCTCCTCGACAGTGACCTCTGGGCCAGGCCCAGCTTTGACGCCCCCCACATCGAGAAAGTCAGCGCCTTCCTCCACCAAGGTTTCAGCTTGACGGATGAAGTCGTCAAACGACCAATACTCGCCGCCGTCGAAAAACGAGTCAGGCGTGCGGTTAAGGATCCCCATCACGAGTGCTCGTGTGGTGATATCGAATCGGGTTGTTCCCAGCTCGAGGTACATCGGCGGCGACCCTATCCTGGCGGACCCCACCCCGAGACAACTGCGGCCGAGAGATTGATCACATCTAGGCCGCGTTCCCCAACGACCACCTCGATCAGAAGATCACCGAGACGGTAACGCTCCCCGGCGCGCGCTGTTTTAGCTGTAGGGACACGGTGAAGTTCGGGCGCCAGGACCGGCACCGGTCCGTAGCGATCGCGCAGGGCAAGAACCATGAGCGAATCTGCAAGGTCGCCATCCGACGCGACAATCAGTGCCGGTTTACCAGTGCCCAGACGCCGGAGCTTGCCCAACACGGTGCGCGGTTCGCCGGGGTTGTCGAGCACGATGATCAGCCCACGCTCAGATAGACGTAGCTCGACACCATCAACAATTTGGTCGTCGCCGATCTCCACAGCGGGAGCGCGAGCGATGGTGACCATCGCCAGCACAATGCCGACCGCACCGACGACGAGCCGCGCCCGCGGACGCGTGAGCATCAGAATCGTCAACCCGACGATGATCGCCCAGCCAACACCACCGATCATCGCCGGTGGGGCTGCCGCACAGAGGCGGGCGACCTCGCGAATCCACCACAGGAACAT
>Ga0233427_10003794_pt1 | contig 12991 bp, 9 predicted proteins | sample SI_118_April2016_5_FD_179885 | JGI IMG/M metagenome (GOLD analysis project Ga0233427, IMG submission 179885) | Seawater microbial communities from Saanich Inlet, British Columbia, Canada - SI_118_April2016_100_MG | ecosystem: Environmental > Aquatic > Marine > Inlet | place: Canada: British...
GGCGTGCACGATTTTATCATTGATATGCCGGATGGCTACGCGACCGATATTGGTGAGGCGGGTAATTCCCTGTCAGGCGGTCAACGCCAGCGGATTGCCATTGCCCGCGCATTGGTCGGTAGCCCGCCGGTGCTGATCATGGACGAACCTTCGTCGAGTTTGGATCGGAGTTCTGAGCAAGAATTACGTGAAACACTACGGGAGTTGAGTAAGAACCATACAATTATTATCGTGACTCACAGTCCGATCCTATTGGCCGCGAGCCAAGACCTTGTTGCCTTGGATAAGGGGCGGGTCGCGCTTATCGGCGGGGCGGAAGATATTCTGCCCAAATTGTTTGGAAAGGGTATAAAGTCTGAGAGTAAGACAGCCGGGGACAAAAATGCAGAGGCTAAACCAGCTGCTAAGGGAAAGTCGGCCACACCTAAGCCAGCGCCCACTAAACCAACAGCAGTACCGCAGCAACAGCAGCAACAACCACAGCAACAACCGCAGCAACAACCGCAGCAACGGCCTCAGCGACAGCCCCAGGCCCAACAACAACCACAGCAACAACGACAAGCACAGCCGCAACCCGCGCCAAGACCTACACCGCAAGCGGTTCAGCAACCTCGGGCAAGACAGCCGGCTCGCGACCCTGCCGCTGCAGTTGTTGGCGCATCGCCAGCAAAACGCTCCGTTGTTAGACGACCGCAAGCTCAACAAGCCGTTCGATCAACCACAACCCCACCAAAAAAGTGAGTGAGAAGCCATGTTAGACCAAAGCCCTCACGATGATATCGATTTCAACAAGGGGCCTGAAATCGGCAAGAATCCACTAGATGACTTGTTGATTCACCACCCGATCCCGAGTTGGCGGATCGTGGCGTGGCCAGTTATGATTATGTTAGGGCTATTCCTTGGATGGGCCAACTTTGCAGAATTGGATGAGGTCGCGATTGCGACGGGGGAGGTTATACCGCAAGGCAAGGTAAAGCTGATCCAGCACTTGGAAGGCGGCATTATCGAAGAGATATTTGTTAAAGAGGGTACGGTGGTGAAGGAGGGCGCTCCGCTGGTTCAATTGAACCTGGCCAGTAGTGGCGTTAATCGTGAAGAATTGGTTGTTCGGCTGGATGGACAGTTGCTCGTGCGCGCACGTTTGGAGGCCGAGGCAAATGGCAAGAAACTTGTATTTCCGAAAGATGTTGCAGCGCGCCGACCAGGGCAGGCCGCAGCTCAGCGCCGTGCCTACGATGCACGCAAGCGGGAGATTGCCTCTACGGTTAGGGTCGCTCAGACGCAGGTTAGTCAGCGCCGATCAGAACTTGAGGAAGTGCAGTCGAGGGCGCGTGCAATCACCCAAAACCTTAAACTCGCAAACGAACGGCTTAAGCTGTCCAAGTCTTTGTTAGAAAAGGGGTTGATCCCTAAAATTGAATTTTTGCAATTGGAAGCTGAACTTGAAAACCTAAAGGGTGATCAAAAGGGACTTGCCCCCAGCCTTGCTCGTGCCCGTGGCGCTGTGAATGAGGCTAATGCTCGGATTAGAGAGACTAGAGAACGCAGTAAGCGCGAATCTGAAGAAGAATTAGTGAAAACAGAGCAAGCCCTTGGCCGTATTAAAGAACTGTTGACCGAAGCAACAGAGCAGGGCTCTCGGTCGCAGATCAAAAGCCCCATCGCCGGGATCGTCAAAAACATGCGATATAATACCATTGGCGGTGTCGTGAAGCCAGGCGAGGCGATTATGGAAGTTGTTCCTACAGGTGGCGACTTGGTTGTCGAAGCGAAATTGGATCCGGGTGATCGTGCCTACGTGCGTGAAGGCCAAAGGGTTGTGGTCAAACTATCGGCCTATGACTATGCCCGATACGGGGGACTAGAAGGGATCGTTAACAACGTCGCCCCTGATTCCAATACCAACGAAGAAGGTAAACCGTATTTCCCGATTACGATTAAGCCGGAAAAAGTATACCTGGGGGACCGACCCGGTGATTTCCCGGTTATGCCGGGGATGCAGGCGACAGTGGACATTCATACCGGGTCTCGTTCTGTGATGGAATTCCTTATTAGGCCGGTGCTTAAACTGCGTGCCGAAGCCTTCCGTGAACGCTAGAGTTTGATTTTCATGGCTTGTTTTGGTTAATTTTGAACAGTCAAATTCGGAGAAATTATTGTAAGCATTTAAAAAATATTAATAATTTTTGGTGTAAGGGTTAATATAGTAAGGCAAATCGGGTTTTGGAAATCCGATTCTGTTTCATGGTAAACATGTCATGGCGGGAACTATAAAAACAGAAGTGAGTTGGGTGAAAAATGACCACAGTACTTGGTTTAGTTTTAGCGCTTAGTTTGTTTGTTGGGTCAGTTCTAACGCAAACTGATAACTGGGCGATTTTTTTAAGTGGCTCCAGTGTGGTCATCGTGCTGGGGGGTACCTTGACGGCGGCGTTCGTTTCGTACGAACCCCGGTACGTCATTTTGTCGCTCAAGCTTATTGGTAAATTGGTGTTTGCGGCTAAGATTGGTCGTGGAGTTCTAAAAGCTGAGGTCGGACGGGTGATCCGTTGGGCCTATGCCGTGCAAAAAAGCGGCATTCCGGCGCTGGAAGCTGAAGCCAAAAAATCGGTGAAAGGCGACAAATTCCTGCGCTTTGGAATCGAAATGGTCATCAGTGGTTATACCGGAGATGAAGTTCGTAATATTCTTGCGACTACCATCGACACGACCTTCGGCCGCAATACTATTCAGGTGTATATCCTCAATTATATGGGCGGGGCCTGCCCGGCATTTGGTATGGTTGGAACCTTGATCGGGTTGATTATCATGCTCGATAATATGGGTGGCGATCCGGCGGCATTGGGGGCCGGCTTGGCGGTCGCCTTATTGACAACGCTTTATGGGGTATTATTCGCACGATTGATTTTCTTGCCGGCGGGAGCGAAAATTATGCAGCGTGAACAGATTGTTCGGTTTAGGAACAACATGGTTGCTGAAGGCTTGGTCCTTCTTGCAGATCGTAAAAGCCCGCGCTTTATTCAAGATAAAATGAACAGCTATCTTGATCCTGCGCTTCACTTCAACATTGATAAGATGAAGACATAACCTAGGGATCGGCTCATGGCAGACGAACAAATCGCGGAAGACGAATCCTGGATGGCCACATATGCGGATGCGATCACTCTTTTGATGGCGTTTTTCGTGATGATGCTGACCTTTGCCAAATATGACATGCCGGCCTACGAGGCGGCGGTAAACGCCATCAAGTCGAATATCAGTGGTGAGGAAGCAGGTCCCACCACGACCGAACAAATGCAGACGGATTTGTTGGATGTCGTCTATAACGTAGAAGGTGGCCAAGAGGCCATGAACGTTGCGACGGATGACAAAGGAATCGTCATCGAACTTGCCAGCAAGGCCTTCTACAGACCAGGCTCAGCCACCATTAAGAAAGACGCGGAAGCCCTCCTCAAGGATATGGGGGAGATGCTGAAGGCACCCAAATACAACTTTTACCGCATTGATGTGGAAGGTCATACAGACGACGACCCCATCAGCACGCGACAATTCCCGTCCAACTGGGAACTTTCTGGCGCGCGGGCAACAGGGGTGGTTCGTTTTCTAGTTGAAATGGGGATCGATTCTCGACGTTTGCAGGCGACAGCCTTTGCCGAGACTCAGCCAAAGATGCCGAACCGGGATGAGAATAAAAATCCCATTCGGGCGAATCAAGAAGTGAACAGGCGGGTTATTGTACGGGTTTATCCGATGGACTTTGGGGACCGTAAAAAATTCGAAGGATCAGTTAAAATAGAAGTAGAATCTGATTCTGAAGAGGGACAGGGCGGTGATCAAGGCAATGCGGTTACCGCACCACAACAGCAAGCACCAGCCGCCCAACAGCAGCAGCAGTAAGTAGCGAGAGCACTTTTGCGGCTCGGAAAAGCGACCGAAAGCCGCGCCTCCCCACGCCCTCGTAGGGTCGGAATGTGCTCTAGCGGCAGGACTTCTCGTTTACAATTTTGGCAAAATTAGCACCCAGAGGCAGTACGGGAGCGTAAGTATTGGCACCAACGCTGATGTTCGCCAGTTTTCGTCCGCCCTTGTCGAAGCGCCGCTCTATAACTGCTTTGCGGCATGTTGCACACGTATTCACCATGACCATACCGATTTTATCGTGCTTAATTAATCTTAGGCATTGTTGCGGTTCGACTTTATTTTCTTCTTTCGGTGTTTCCAAAGACTGCGCGGCGGCGCACGTGAGTTCGCTGGAAATACGCGTGACCCCAGGCCCGCGAAAAGAAAGCGTTGTCGATTGATTGGCGCCAATGGTGATGTCTCGAAGCGCACCTTCTGGCCGTCCTGGCCGGGTTCGTTTGATTTGAACCACAAGGCAACTGCGACATCTATTAACAAGCTGTTCCCGTCCGGATTTTTTTATAATTCGGACACAACTCACCTTAACCGGTAAGAGCTTTTTTTCAAACCAGGACAAGGCTTCACTCTGTCCTAACGTAAGCGCCGAAGCGGCGTGTGGAATGATCAAGAAGCTAGAAAATAAGACGATGGTGGTCAGGATACGCATGGCCAATAGTTTAAAGCCAAAGAGTTAAAGGTTGGTAAGGCTCGACCTCACTCAATATCCTTCCGAAAGGGAGAGCCCTCGGCCAAATAACGCATTTCTTCCTCGATTTCCTTTTTTTCTTGGCCGAGGAAGTTTTCAACCGCCCTTGAGAAGCCTTCATTTCCAATCCAGTGGGCACTGTAGGTTTCACGGGGGAGGTAACCGCGCTGAATTTTATGAGGCCCTTGCGCACCGGCTTCGACCCATTTGAGACCGCGTTCTATGGCAAAATCGATGGCACGGTAATAGCAGGCTTCAAAATGCAGGAATTTATAGTCTTCAATTGATCCCCAATAACGCCCAAACAAGGTATCGTCACCAATCAGATTGAGGGCACCGCCGACATAGGTGCCGTCTGCCACGGCCAGAACCAGAGCAACACGGTCGCCCATACGTTCCCCTAGAAGTGAAAAGAATCTGCGTGTCAGATAGCGTTGTCCCCATTTCCGGTCGGTGGTGTCCCGGTAGAAGCGGAAAAAGGCGTCCCAGTGCTCTTCTGTGAGGTCGTTGCCAGTTACGACTTTAATCTCTACCCCACTTTCAGCAACAGAGCGCCGTTCCTTGCGGATGGCTTTTCGTTTGCGGGAAGTCAGATCACCAAGGAAATCATCGAACGTCGTATAGCCCCTATTTTCCCAATGAAACTGCCGACTGACACGTTGCAGCATGCCGTTGTCGGCGCAGCGCTTAAATTGCTCAGGGGTTAGGAAATTGATGTGGAGGGACGAAAGATCGAGCTTTTGCGCCAACTGGATCATGCCGCGAATTAAGACATTTGCCAAATCAGAGTCGGCGTCTGGATGGATCAGCAGACGCGGGCCACTTGCCGGAGTAAAAGGCACAGCGCAAAGCAATTTTGGATAATATTCCCCACCTGCTCGATGATAGGCATCTGCCCAAGCCCAATCGAAGATGTATTCGCCATGGGAATGGGTTTTTAGGTACAAGGGGGCGGCTGCGATCAGGGCGCCATCTTCATCCTCGATCACCAAGTGCTGCGGCACCCAGCCTTCTTCGGCAGAGGCTGAGCCACTGTCTTCCAGGGCTGACAGAAAGGCGTGGCTCAGGAAAGGATTTGTGGGCCCAGCGCACGCGTCCCATTGATCGACCGCGATGTCATTGATCGCGGGGATGACTTTTATGGTTGTGGGTTCGCGACCGTCAGGCACTCAACGCTCCAGATATCAAACTAACGTAGAAGGTCATTCTATCTCGAATATGCCGTCGATTTCCACCAGGGTATCAACGGGGAGCGCTGCGGCCCCGACGGCAAATCTGGCGTGCTGCCCCTTATCGCCAAAAACGTCCGCCATGAGGTCGGATGCGCCGTTGATGACAAGAGGGTGTTTTTTAAATTCTGGCTTGCAGGCTACAAAGCCTCCCAGCTTAACGACCCGCCGCACCCGATCCAGATCCCCACCGCAGGCCTCTTTAACCTGTGCGATCAAGTTTAGACCGCAAATGCGGGCTGCTTGATATCCATCTTCAAGAGTTCGATTGTCACCAACGATGCCGGTGTGTTTTATCTCACCATTCCAAGCGGTGATTTGCCCAGAGACGAATACCAAGCTGCCGGAAACAACGTAGGGGACGTAGTTTGCAGCCGGTGCTGCTGGGTTGGGAAGTTCAAGGTCCAATTCGATCAGACGCTGATCGATCACTCCTGTCACGGTTTCTAAACCTTAATCGAGGTTTTAGCGTGAGGTGCCAAACACACTGTTTTTGAATTTAAATCGGCAAGGGCTTGTTTCGCTGTTTCAAATTTTGCGTCGATGTCTTCATCTGTCTGGTCAGGATCATGGTGAAACAGGCACAGGGTTTTAACATTCGCGTCATGGGCGAGATTCACAACTTCGGAAATGGCTGAATGGCCCCACCCGACCTTTGAGGTGTATTCTGCATCGGTGAAGGTTGAATCCGTAATTAAAATATCCGCTCCTTCGACAAAGCGAGTCAGCTTGCGGACGTAGGAGGGATCGTAGAATTCATCGTCTTCGTGGAACAGTTCGTTGTCGGTGACGTAACAGATTGACCTATCATCATACTCCACCCGATAGCCTAAACAGTACCCCGGATGGCTGAGCTGCATGGTCTTGATCGTGATGTCGTCGATTTCAAAGGTTTCTTCCTTCAAATCAACAAAACTAAGGCTGGAGGCGAATTCTTGGATGGTGATGGGGAAGTATACCCCGTCCATTTGCGCCGAAATCATCTGTTCCATGGTTAAGTCACCGTGGGATGATCCATAAATTTCAAATACATTTCCTTGAATATAAAGCGGCACAAAAAATGGAATGGCGTTGATGTGATCCCAATGCGGATGGGAAATGAACATCTTCGCATTCACTCGCTTCTTGGCGTTGGCCATTAATTTGTCAGATAGAGATTTTATCCCGGTACCGCCATCAAAAATGAAGAACTGGCCTTTCGGAAATTCCATAGTTACGCACGATGTATGCCCACCGTACTTAAGGCTGTTTTCGCCGGGCACAGGCAATGTGCCGCGGACGCCCCAAAAAGTCACATCAACTTCATCCTCCAAAATGCGGTTAATTTCCGGCATGAAGGTGTTGGCTTTTATGGGCTTACGAATAAAACCGTTTGCTCCAAATTCAAGCGACCGTTTGTGATCGTATTCATAAGCCTTGCTGGTGATGATAAAAATTTTACTGTCATCCAGGGCCTTATGGCTGCGGAGTTCTTTGCACAGTTCAAGGCCATCCATACCCGGCATCATCAGGTTGGTCGTAATGCAGTCCGGCTTTTGTGAAATGATCTCAGGCAGGGCGGCGGCATTATCAGTTCCAGAGGTCACCTTGTGACCTTCTGACTCCAACAGTTCTCGAATGAAGTCGAGCGTGTCCGGGTCTTCGTCAATTATATAAAAATGTAATTTCTTTTTAGTCTTCGCCACGTACGCACCCCAAAACCCTACCGGAACGAATTATCGATCCGGTATCTCTACAGCGTAATAATTCCAGCCCCAATGCATAACACTATATTTGACCGTCCCAGGCCAAGGTGTGATCATCATCACAGATTAGCATTATTTTTACCATGCTAATAGCTCACACCTTAATTGTCAGTAAATGAAGGTACGGGAAAACGGAGTATATTCATACTCTTATGTACGAATTAGAGCAGAAAAATAGCGCACCCCGGATGATCATCGACTGACCGGGATGCGCTTTAAGTTTCCCAGGGAGGGTTCCCTGCATGGAATTCGGTCTAATTAGGCCATGTGCTGCCGTCTTAAGAGCAGCCACTGGTGGCACCGCAGGTCATGCATTTCATGCATGTCCCGTTGCGTGTCAGCGTGAAATTTCCGCACTCGCCACATGAATCACCTTCATAGCCTTTGAGCCTGGCCTCTCTCACCTGATCAAGTCGGTTATCAGTTTTGACCATGACGGCAGGTTCTACCGCTAGGAGCGTTTCGCCAACATTGCCAACGGCCGCTTGCAGGTCGCCGGCGCCCTCAGAAACCGCTTGTGCGCCAACACTTTTCGCGACGACGGCTTGCTGTTTGTCATTATCTCCGCCTGACCCATTAATAACCAGGAACCGGTTGCGAACATAGCCTTTGCTGGTGAGACGCTCCGCTTTTTTCAGAACATTTTCATCCTGCTGGCCATCTTCTTCTACACCTTTGCCCAAGTTGTCAGTCAACGTTTCCTTGGGTTCAACATGGGCCAGGTCATTGCGGCCAAGGTAAGATACAGCCAACTCCCGGAAGATATAGTCGAGGATCGACGTCGCCATTTTGATCGTATCATTGCCTTCGACAATCCCGCTCGGTTCAAACCGGGTGAAGGTAAAGGCCTCAACATATTCATCCAACGGCACACCGTACTGCAGGCCGATGGAAATCGCGATGGCGAAGTTATTCATCAAACTGCGGAAGGCAGCACCTTCTTTGTGCATATCAATAAAGATTTCACCGATTTGGCCGTCTTCATATTCGCCAGACCGCAAATAGACCTTATGCCCGCCAACGATGGCTTTTTGGGTGTAGCCCTTCCGGCGATGAGGAAGGAACTTACGTTCTGTGACAGCACGCTCGATTATCCGTTCGGCGAAGACCTGGGCTTGGACTTGCGCCGGTTGCTCCATGATATCGTCTTCCATGTCATCAAGATCATCGTCATCCAGAAGCGAGGAACTCAATGGCTGAGACAGCTTCGAGCCGTCCCGATACAGCGCGTTTGCCTTCAGGCCCATCTGCCAAGACAACATGTAGGCCTCTTTGCAGTCCTCTACCGTTGCCGTGCTGGCCATGTTGATGGTTTTGGAAATGGCTCCGGTGATGAAGGGTTGTGCCGCCGCCATCATTTTGATGTGGCTTTCCATGCTTAAGAAGCGTTTGCCAATCCGTCCGCAGGGGTTGGCGCAATCGAATACCGGCAGATGCGCGTCGGCCAGGTCAGGTGCCCCCTCTAATGTCATGGCACCGCACACGTAGGTGTTGGTTTCGTTGATCGCTTCCTTGCTGAAGCCGAGTTCCCTCAGCATATCAAACGACATGTCATCGAGTTTTTCTGCCGCAATTCCTAGGGTTTCGGTGCAGAATTCTTCACCTAATGTCCACTTGTTGAAAGCAAATTTAATATCAAAGGCTTCGCCGAGGCCTGTTTCGATCTTTTTTAGAATCTCATCCGTAAAACCTTTTTTACGCAGGGTGTCATGGTTGATTTCTGGGGCGCCGACCAGGGTTCCGTGGCCTTCCGCATAGCGAATTATGCCTTCGATTTGGTCCTCTGTATAACCTTGACGTTTCAAAGCCTTCGGCACGATGCGGTTGATGATTTTGAAATATCCGCCGCCAGCCAGCTTCTTGAATTTTACCAAGGCAAAATCCGGCTCAATCCCTGTGGTGTCACAGTCCATGACCAGCGCGATCGTACCGGTTGGTGCAATGACGGAGACCTGTGCGTTTCGAAAGCCATGTTCGCTGCCCATTTCCAGGGCCTGATTCCAGGAGTCACGCGCGGCACCTAATAAGGCTTTGTCAGGGCAGTCGCCAGCTTTAAGGGCGACAGGTTCAATCGACAATCCTTCGTACCCATCAGTGTCTCCCATCGCGGCACGACGGTGATTACGAATAACCCTAAGCATCGAGTCACGGTTTTCATCGTAACGCGGGAAGGTCCCTAGTTGCTCAGCCATTTCCGCTGACGTCGCGTAGGCAACGCCGGTCATGAGCGCCGTAATCGCGCCACAGAGACCCCGGGCTTCGTCCGAATCATAGGCGATTCCACAGGCCATAAGGTAGCCACCAATGTTCGCGTATCCAAGTCCTAACGTCCTGAAATCATACGATAATTGAGCGATCTTGGGGGCTGGGAACTGAGCCATCAAAACTGAAATTTCGAGGGTGATGGTCCACAACCGAACCGCATGAGTGAACATATCAATTTCAAACGACGCATCATCTTCGTTCAGGTATGTCATCAGGTTTAGCGACGCCAAATTACACGCCGTGTCATCCAGGAACATATATTCAGAACATGGGTTGGAGGCGTTAATCCGGCCGCTTTCCGGGCAGGTGTGCCAATCGTTGATGGTGGTGTCGAACTGCATTCCGGGGTCGGCACAAGCCCACGCCGCATAGCCGACTTTTTCCCACAAATCGCGGGCGCGGACGGTCTCTTGAACCTCGCCATCGGTACGCCGGATCAAGTTCCAGTCCTCGTCGTTCAGGACCTTCTCAAGAAATTCGTTCGAGACTCGAATGCTGTTGTTGGAATTTTGGCCTGAGACGGTGACGTAGGCTTCTGAATCCCAATCTGTATTAAGCACAGGGAATTCGATCTCGTTATAACCCTGGCGTGCAAACTCGATGACCCGTTGAACGTAGTTTTCCGGGATCATCGCCTTACGGGCGGCAATGACGGCTTTTTTCAAGGCTTTGTTCTTGCGGGGGTTATAACGGTCCGAATCGTCCTTGCCGAATTCCTCACACTCGGTGCAGGCCGCTATGACCTCGTTCAGGTGCTTGTTAGCAAGGGTGGTGCCGGCAACGAGGGCAGCGACCTTTTGTTCTTCGGAGACTTTCCAATCGATAAATTCTTCGATATCCGGATGATCTATATCAACCGTCACCATTTTAGCGGCGCGTCGGGTCGTACCGCCTGACTTAATCGCACCCGCTGCCCGGTCGCCGATTTTAAGAAAACTCATCAGACCGGAAGAGCGTCCGCCCCCAGAAAGGTTTTCATTGGCACCCCGAAGCTTAGAAAAATTCGAACCCGTTCCGGAACCGTACTTAAACAAGCGCGCTTCACGCACCCACAGGTCCATAATGCCGCCATCGTTGACCAAGTCATCTTCCACGCCTTGGATGAAGCACGCATGTGGTTGCGGGTGTTCGTAAGACGAATTCGATTCGGTTAATTCACCTGTTTTGTAATCGACATAAGAATGGCCCTGCGAAGGTCCATCAATGCCATACGCCCATTGCAGGCCGGTGTTGAACCACTGCGGCGAGTTTGGCGCGCCTGCTTGGCTGCAGAGGATAAAACGCATTTCGTCGAAGTATGCCTGGGCATCTTCTTCGGAATCGAAATGACCGCCTTTCCAGCCCCAATAGGTCCACGTTCCAGCGATCCGATCAAAGGTTTGCTTGGCACTTGTTTCTCCACCGTAACGGTCCTCTTCGGGAAGGTCGGCGAGGGCGTCTTCGTCTGCGGTCTGTCGCGACAACCAGTCAGGGATATCTTGCTCAGCGACCGGTTTTAGCCGTGCCGGAACACCAGCTTTACGAAAATACTTCTGTGCTAAGACATCACAAGCAACCTGCGACCAAGCCGCCGGTACTTCCATCGATTCTAACTGAAAGACAATTGATCCATCGGGATTCTTAATCTCGCTGGATGCCGTGATGAAGTCGATCTCCGCGTATGGTGATTCCCCAGATTTGGTAAAGTGCCGCGATATCCGCATTTTTAGCCCCCTTGTGACTCCTCGCCCAACTACCGAAACGGCTCCCAACCGTACGGACGTCAGGAATTCATTTGTTTTTACGTGAGCCCCCAGGCCCCCCACGGGGTTGGTCTTAGCGTTATAGTGGTGTGCGAACGCCACTATATAACGTGTGTCCCTCTCCGCGTCGCAACAACATCTTGCGTGTTTTGGTTATACGATGAGTCTTTGAATTTTTCAATTAAAAAATCAATATTTTGTGTTTAAGTAAAATTTTTTATACACGATCTAGTACTTAAGGTTTCTCAAGCATCTCCATCGTACCAGTCGGTATCCTTGAGAAAGGTCTATTTCTAACGGGTGTATACTTGTAATAATTAATTAAAAACAATATGTTATAAGCAATAATTAATGTTATTTGTAAGAAATGGCTATTACTTTATGCGGTGAATTTGCGATTGATTAATTGTTCGGTCTGAAGTCGCAATATCCAGCATCGGGCTAGACGAAGGCGGGAACTAGTGCCATATTTGTTGCGGTTAAAATTCTCAGGCAGGGACCGATGTTCAATATAGGTACGCTTCTCTATACCTGGTTTAACGGTAAATTGTGTGGGACCGATGAATTCGGTAACCGCTATTACTTTGCCAAAGGTGATAAGCTTCGTGGCAAGGAGCGCCGCTGGGTTATCTTCAAGGGAGATGTGGAAGCATCCAAGGTGCCGCCGGAATGGCATGCATGGCTGCATCACACAACAGACGTTCCGCTGACTGAAAGTGCTGCTCAGGCCAAGGCTTGGCAAAAGCCGCATGAGCCAAACTTGACGGGCACAGTTGGCGCCTATCGCCCCAGTGGCCACGATGTTCTGGGCGGGCAGCATGCCCCATCGTCCGGGGATTATGAACCCTGGTCACCGTCTTAAATAACGTTTTCCCCTAAAGGATATATGCCATGACACATGACGCGCGAGAGGTGTTGGTTGGGGTGTTGGCGATTCTTGGGGTCGGTATTTTATTGGCTTTTGTCGCAGGCGGTAAACCAGTTGCGGCCACTGCAACGGCGACGGATTACACCCTTCAAGCCACGTTTAATAAGGTGGATGGCTTGCTGCCAGGTGCGGAAGTTCGCATGGGCGGCATTCGAGTAGGTTCCGTTGAAAATTACAAACTGGACCCGACCTATCGGGCACTGATGACGATTCGGATCAAAACTTCGGTTCAGCTACCCTCCGATTCGTCGATTGGTATTCATACAGATGGCTTGTTCGGCTCTAAATTTGTCGTGTTGGAGCCTGGTGGGGAAGAAGAATTTCTGAAGCCGGGATCGGAAATTGAATACACCCAAGATCCAATGATTGTGAGCGACCTGTTGGAGTTAATCATTGGGCAAGGCCGAACCGCTCGGGATAAACGTATCGCCCAAAAGAAAGCTGAAAAGGCCGCCACTACGGGCGCCAAAGGGGAT
>Ga0233427_10003796_pt1 | contig 12986 bp, 10 predicted proteins | sample SI_118_April2016_5_FD_179885 | JGI IMG/M metagenome (GOLD analysis project Ga0233427, IMG submission 179885) | Seawater microbial communities from Saanich Inlet, British Columbia, Canada - SI_118_April2016_100_MG | ecosystem: Environmental > Aquatic > Marine > Inlet | place: Canada: British...
CAGCAGTAGACTGTGTGCCGCTGTAAGTAGAGCAGCCTGTAGTCAGTGCGATGAGTAAGAAAGCCAGAATAGTCTTGTACATGTTGTTCACCCGTTAACCTGTTTGGTTTATGGGAGGAGATTGTAAGGGTGTCTTGTAAACGGGGATTGGAGCCAATGTGCACTAATGTAACGGAATGTGACCAGAATCAGAGCTAACCGCAGCAAGCCAGCCTGCTGACCTGCTCTGAGCACCTTCAAACAGCTGGCCTATCAACACGGGGTATCGCAATAATTCGCTCAAGACTGTAAACCGGCTGCTCTTCAGATCACCGAACGTTCAGTCCAGATAAGGCAAATTCCCTCGACGCCGGCTTGAAGACATTAGCGGACCGTAATTAACCACCAGGTAATCAACGATCAAGTCTTCGGCTTCGCCTAAAGGCCATAAGTTATGGTTTTTCTGCATATAACGAATCGTCTGCAACCAACCCTCACGGGACATTCGGTTTTGCACGATCAACCGCGATGAATGACAGACAAGGCAGTGCGCTCCGACGAGTTCAACTCCTTCTGCGCGCGCAAGACCGGTGACAGGGTCGTTATCCGCTACAGCGGCAGTCGACCATGCCAAAAGAAAGCAAAGCCTAAACCACATGAACCGAAACCCGGTGACAGGCGTTATTCAAATAGCCTTTCGGATTCCAGGCGGGCATGACCATTGGTTGACTCCGCCCCACTGAATCTGAAGCCTTCGCCCAAACCTCGAAGTAACCCTTGGAGGGAAACTGGATGGTAGTTTGAAAATGTTGCCACGCGCCCGGGTTCACCGCTGACGACAACTCGGTGACCTGCCAGGTTTCACCAAAGTCGATAGATACTTCAACGGTTTTAACCTCGTCATCACCGACCCAGGCGTGACCACGGACCGTTAATAACTCACCTATTGCCTGCTGCCGATCAGTCTGTGGTGCGGTTATTAATGATTTTATGGGCATGGCTGCGATAATCATCATGTCATCGTCTGCCACCGTGGTCCCAGGCGCGACAGGAAAGCGCGGCACCCGGTACGATTTCCCAAGCATCTTTGCGCCATCATGAACCCGGTTTCGCAGGCTGATACGTGTCAGCCATTTTCCGGACACCGACCCAGGCCAGCCCGCAACGACCAACCTTAATGGATAGCCATGTATAGGGGGCAAATCCAGGCCATTCATTCCCCAGGCGATCATCGCATCATCGGCCATGGCTTTCTCGATGGGGATACCTCTGGATATGACTTCCTTCGATCCATCACCACTAAGATGCCTATCCGCGCTATGAAAACCAAGATACACCGCATCGTCTTTGATTCCCGCTTCGTTTAAGACGTCTCTTAAACGAACACCTTGCCATTGCGGGCAACCGATTGCGCCCAGCGTCCATTGATTACCGGGCACAGAAGGCTCGAACTCTGCCCGACCATTACCACCACATTCCAGGGTCAACTGTAATGAAACATTTTCAAAACGGGACTTTAATTCCGATACCGAAAGTGTCAACGGGCTAACCACAGATTCACCATCAACTGATAATGTCCACTTGGCAATATCAGCATCGACTGGTGGCAAACCATTATTGCGAATAAATAAATGGGCGGTTCGGGTGACATCATCGTCTAGCAGGTGCGGTACCGACTCCGCATTGAGTGGTCGATCATTGAGCAATCGCAAACCGGATTTACCCAATGGAAATTCGAATACTGACGCCTTGGCCCAGGCAGTTTTCATCAGGGCGGAATAGCCCATCAGACCGGCCATTCCGTTCAATAGAGCCCTTCTCGTTAGCGAATGAAACGCCATAAAATCTATCCCAACCCTGGATAACACTACTGATTATTTCACTGCAGCAGACAGTTCATGCGCTCTTACTGCTGCGAGCACGACTTGCGTCGTTAAGAATGAGGATGATAAGCCAACTGTTATGCCTGCGCAAAGTCAGCTCATTCAATCTGGCCAAGGTGCCAACACCCGCCCAGGTTAACGAAGAAAATTGGCGGGCCGGCATGTTCAGCAGCCCCGTCGAGCAAAGCGACATTAAGCTCTTCTCGACTGATGCAGGGCGATCGCTCACTCGCCGGTCATTGATTTAAAAAAAATACGATCTAGCTATCACACACATATACAATATTTTGTACTATGGCTAGTAACCGGTGATCACAAAAAATACGAACCTAATTTTCAGTAGCATCCGTTAGTCCGCAATTCGTAATTAAGGAAGCAGGCCCAATGAAAACGACACCACAGACGCTGATAGATCAATACCGTGCCAATGGCTGGTGGGGGGATGAAAAACTTTGCGATTGGCTTGATCTGGCGGTCTCCACAAGGCCCCGGCAGTGGGCGCTCATCGATCAACCCGAGCGAGCAATCATTGCTGAGGGAAGTCCGCAGAGACTTACCTTCGAAGACCTGGCTGAAAAAGTCTCAGCATTGTCATGTCAGTTCTATGCCGCCGGCTTGCGAACAAACGATATTGTCATTGTTCACTTACCCAATATTGCAGAGCTTGCCATCACCTACTTCGCACTCGACCGGCTTGGTGTCATCGTCAGCCCTGTGCCCGTGCAATATGACCTGTTTGAACTCAAACACGTTGCCGGTGAAGTTAATCCCGCCGCGTACATCAGCACCTCGCATCTCAAGGGTGAAGCGTTTGCCGAAACCCGAATGCCTGCTCTCGAAGGCGTATGCCCAACACTGTGTTTCGGACAATCCGTACGCAACGCAACCAGCATCAATCTAGACGATCGGGGCGACCATGCAAATTGGCGAGCTTACACCGCTTCTCTCGATAGGAGCGCAGACGATATTCTGACGATTTGCTGGACCTCGGGCACCACCGGGCAACCCAAAGGGGTACCACGAAGTCATAATCACTGGCGAATTTCCGCTCTTGCGACATCCAGCGCAGCAAACTTCACCGCTGAGGATGTCATGCTAAACCCGTTTCCCCTTGTCAATATGGCAGCGCTGGGCGGGTTTCTATTCCCCTGGGTGATGTGTCAATCAACACTTGTGTTGCATCACCCATTTGATCTGTCGTTGTTTCTAAAGCAACTAGAAAGCGAACAGATCACCTACACCATTGCCGCTCCAACAATATTGACCATGTTATTGAATCAGCGCGACCTGCTTGACCAGATCGATCTATCCGCGCTTCGGGCGATAGGCAGTGGCGGCGCGCCCTTATCAGAATGGATGGTCAGCACTTTCCAGCATGACTACAACATTATCGTCGCCAACATTTTCGGTTCGAACGAGGGACTTTGCCTGACCTCCAGTGGCGTCGACCTGCCAGACCCTAATGAACGCGCACAGTATTTCCCGCGTTTCGGTTTAGAGGGCAGACAGTGGACCAATGAGGTCAGCTCGATGGTACAAACGAGATTGGTGGACCTGGAAACCCGGGAAGTTATTTCTGATCCTGGCATTGAGGCCGAGCTAGAAATTTCAGGACCTTCTGTCTTTGATGGCTACTGGCAGGCAGAAAAAACGAATCTCGAGGTCTTCTCCGAGGATGGTTTTTTCAGAACCGGTGATGTTTTCGAAATCCCTCTGGATCCTGATAAATCGGACTACTACCATTTTGTTGGTCGTTCGAAAGATATCATCATACGAGGCGGCATGAAAATCTCACCGGACCAAATCGATAACCTGTTGGCGGCGCATCCGGCATTAACATCTGCCGCTGTGGTGGGTTACGAAGACCCCATACTCGGAGAGCGCATTGGCGTGGCCGCCGTACCGTCAATGGACACTGAACTGACCCTGGAGATGATTACTGATTATCTCAAAGAACAGGGGCTTGCCATCTTCAAACAGCCTGAACGACTGCTGATTGTTGATGCACTGCCACTCAATGCAACCGGGAAAGTTCTGCGCCGGGAATTAAAACAACTATTTACTTCAGAGACCTCATCCTCATGACCAGAGCGCTAAAGGTGACGACCTCAAAACCGCTGTTATCTGTTCGACTGTTGCTGGCAGGCGTAGTACTTAACCTGATGCTCGGCCCTGCCTCGGCCTCAACTGATCGAACCCATATGTCGCCTGCCAAGCAGCAGTTCGCAGACATCGTAATTTTTGGATCGAATATCGTCACCGTTGACCCTGAATTTCCAGATGCGCAAGGCGTCGCTGTTATCGGTGAGCAAATATCCACAGTCGGCACCCGTGAACAAGTCTCAGGGCTTGTCGGCGAGAACACCCGCGTCATTGAACTTGGTAAACGGAGTCTGGTGCCTGGCTTTATCGACGCCCACGGCCATTTGTCATTTGCCTCCAAGCTCATTGATATGGTCAATTTATCCTCTCCTCCGGTTGGTCTGGTTAATACGATCGACGATATGGTCATGTTCCTACGAAGCCACATCGCCAAGAAAAATCCATCCGAAAAACAATGGGTTATCGGTTACGGATATGACGATTCCCTGATCAAAGAGGGACGGCATCCAACCCGCGACGACCTGGATCGCGCGTCAGATCAAATACCGATCATGTTAATGCATGTTTCTGGCCACTTGGCTGCGGTCAATTCTGCAGCCCTGACCGCTCGCAATGTCACCAGCGAAACACCCGACCCACCGGGAGGTGTCATCCGAAGAAAGGCTGGCTCACAGGAGCCCAATGGTGTGATGGAAGAAACGGCTGCATCCATTTTTAACGGCGCGCAGTTATCCGCATCGGACCCGGAAAAACAGGCAGACGGGATTCGTCGGGCCGCACACCATCAAGCAAGTTACGGACTCACTACCCTGCAGGACGGTGGCTCTTCCTCAGCAAATATAGCGATGTTCCGTGCTGCTGCTGAGAACCAACCTTTCCTCCAGGACATTGTCGCTTTTCCAGTCGGCAATCATCTTGAACAGGCCGTTTTGGATGAAATCGATTTCGACAAGCATTATCGCGGTGGTTTTCGCGTCGGCGGCGTCAAATTCGTTCTCGACGGTTCCCCCCAGGGAAGGACAGCTTATCTTTCTGAACCCTATACAGCAGGCCCACCAGGAGCAGACAAGAATTACAGGGCTTACCCCAGTTACCCTGCAGCAGAGTACGATGTACGCATTGCCCAGCTTTTACAAAAAGGCGTACCGGTACTAGCGCATGCCAATGGAGACGCAGCTATCGATGTCATGATAGACGGTGTCGCAAAGGCACTAGAGGGCAAGCCCTTGCCTGACCGCAGGACCGTAATCATTCACGCCCAGCTAACCCGGGAAGATCAATTACACCGAATTAAGACGCTGGGATTAATACCATCGTACTTTTCGGCCCATACCTTTTTCTGGGGAGATTGGCACAGGCAATCTTTTGGCGAAGATCGTGCTGGATTCATAAGCCCAGTGGGACGGTCGGCTGAACTTGGTATCCCGTTCACGGTTCATAACGATGCACCCGTCGTACCGCCGGATGTAATGAGACTGCTCTGGGCTACTGTCAACCGCGAGACGCGCAGTGGTTTCATTCTTGGTCCTGACCAGCGAGCGACGCCAATGCAGGCATTACACGCTGTCACATTGGGAGCAGCCTATCAGTACTTTGAGGAAGATCGAAAAGGATCCATTACGCCGGGCAAACAGGCGGACCTGGTGATTCTGGGCGCCAACCCGATCACTTCAGATCCCAACTCGATTAAAGACATACCGGTTCTGGAAACTTTTTCTCGTGGTCGCTCAATTTACCGGGCTGACGGTCCATAACTGATTAACTAGAAAGAGCCTCATCGTTTAGCTGGCTCTTCGTTGCCAGTAAACGTCAAGGTCTCTTTTCACACCCGGCCCTAAAACATACAAAGCGAGTATGTTGGCCAGCGCCATCGCAAAGATCATGGCATCTGAAAAATCCAGTACAGCAGTCAACTGCGTGGTGCACCCTATCACCACAAACAGACAAAAAATCATATTAAAAGTGAGCTTCGAGATACGACTCGGACCAAACATATAGACGAACCCCTCCAGGCCATAGTAAGACCAGGAGATCATCGTTGAGTAAGCAAATAGCATGATGACCACCGCCAGTACGTAAGGGAACCAGGGCATGACACTGGCAAATGCTGCTGACGTTAATTCGACACCGCTAATGACCCCATCGTTTAACATCGCAGGATCGTAAACCGTCACCGTGATCACGAGTGCCGTGATCGTACAAACAACGACCGTATCAATGAACGGTTCGAGCATGGCGACGAACCCCTGGGTGAGCGGCTCTTTGGTTTTAACCGCTGCGTGCGCAATAGCAGATGACCCGATACCCGCTTCATTCGAAAATGCTGCTCTTCTAAAGCCAAGCACCAAAACCGCAATAGCACCACCGGTAACACCTTCAGGGCTGAAGGCGTTGGTGAAGATAGAAATGATTGCGCCCGGCAGCTTTTCATAGTTCGCACCGATAACAATGAGCGCGAAGCTCATATACAACAAGGCCATAAAGGGGACGAGCCTCGATGTCACTCTGGCAATGCTTTTAATACCACCAACAATGACCATTGCCGTGAGTATCGCCAACAAGGTGCCAAACAACCAACCACGTTCAGCGAAAAAGCTCGATTCACCACCGCTGACCGAGACAACCTGCACATAGGCCTGATTCGCCTGAAACATGCATCCCGCGCCAAGTGACCCAAGCATGACACAGAGCGCATAGTACCAGGCCATAGTCTTGCCCAGGCGCGGCATATTTAATTCAGCGAACCCCTTATCCATATAGAACATAGGGCCCCCGGATATTGAGCCATCCGGATTGGTCTGCCGATATTTGACGCCCAGGGTACATTCAACAAATTTTGAAGCCATACCCAGGAACCCGGCAACGATTAACCAAAAAGTTGCACCAGGGCCACCAATTGAAATGGCAACTGCGACATGAACAACGTTACCCACACCAACGGTGCCAGAGACAGCAGTCGTCAACGCTTGAAAGTGAGATACCTCACCGGGCGCCTGTGACTCTTTGTCTTCTTTACCTGTGACAATTCTGATGGCATGAGTAAAGCCGCGAATGTTGATGAAACGAAAATACCCTGTAAAAAACACCGCGCCGACGACCAACCATACGACTATCAGGGGCAGTTCAGTTCCACCAATATTGACCGACACAAATACAATATCGACCATCGCGGTGGCGATAGGCTCAAACGCACTATCAATCGCCTGATCTATTCCATCACTCATAAGCTTTCCCTCCCAGGGCAAGTTGTACGGCTACCTCAGCCAGACATTGAGACGCATCAATAACGGGCACCGGCACATCCAAAGAATCAACCAGCGCAGAAAGTTCCGTACACGCAATCACCACACACTCTGCCTGCTCTCCTAACATGTTCTCAACAATCGTTTGCAGTAAATTGGATTCGCTCAAGTCTCCGGCCTTAATCGCCATGATGAGCTTCATCAGTTGAAATTGAAGCGCATCGTCGGGCACCATTGTTGCTACGCCTCTGTCGGCGAATATTGATTCATACAATTTTGTTTGATGGATAGCGGTAGAAGCAAGCAAACCCACTTTACTTGCCTGGACCTGGGTAGCAACACGCTCAACGGTCAACTCAACCATATTCAAAAACCGGATACTAACGGCTGACTCAATCTCCGGGGCATAAAGATGAGCTGTATTGCAGGGCATCACCAGCAAATCAGCTCCCATTGACTCCAAAGACTCAGCCATAGAAACCAGCACCGGGGCCGGGTTTTCACCTTGCCGCTTAATCAGATAATTAATTCGCGACGGCACCTGGGGGTTGTTGTCCACCAAGGTTCGGATGTGATCAACGTCGTCCAATGCAGGGGTCAGGCGTATAATGCGCTGCAATAGATCGATGGTTGCCGTAGGACCCATGCCACCGAGGACCCCGATCGTTAGGGAGGATTCAGGCATCCACTAGCCCCAAGACATCAGTAATGATCTCTACGATCAGATGGCAATCTTCCAGGTCAAAAGTTAAAGGCACTCGCATATCCAGTAAAGTCGATAACGCCCGCACTGTGCTCGGCAGGGTTTCAGGTTGATCCCCATGATGAAGATAGCGCCAGCTATCGAACCGACTCGTATAGCCCCTGGGTTCGTCATAACCAAAGTACTTCAACTCTATACCCTGTTCGGCACACCTTTGAACCACGGCAGCCATCTGGTCTTGCGAGTAGTCCGGTAGACAAAACTGAATCGAGCTACCAACGTATCGTTCTTCAGCGAAACGATTTGGCAAGCGAACCCCCTTGATGGCCCGCAAGCCCTCTGCGAGAACCTCATAGCGCTCATTCCAGCGCGCGCAGTTCGCATCAAGGCCAGGAATTTGCGCTCTTAGTGCGGCCGCCCGCATATTGTCCATGCGGCCACTATAATTCGGCGTCATGGTCGCAAGCTCTGCCATTCGGTTCTTATCCGGTGCCGCAAGATGTCGATCAAACAACATATATGAACCGGACAACAAAATAGCTTTCGCTATAATCTCCTCGTTATCAGACACCAGCAGGCCACCTTCGCCAGAGTTCAGATGTTTGTAAGACTGGGTACTAAAACAGCTGACCTCACCAAAGCCACCACTACGTTTATCTCCCCACCAGGCGCCCAGAGAATGAGCACAATCTTCAATCAGAGTAATACTGCCTTCTGCACAGATGTCACGAATCGCGTCCATATCCGAGAGATGCCCACGCATGTGAGACAGCAGTAAAAACCTGGCTTGACCACACTTGGCTCGTAAATCATCAAGATCAATGGTCAGGTCACGGGTGGTCTCGACCAATATGGGATTTGCGCCACAGTTATCGATTGCACCGGGTACCGGCGCCAATGTAAAAGCATTGCACAAAACGCCATCTCCGGGTTTTACGCCCGCCGCGAGCATCGCGATATACAGCGCATAGCCACACGAGGCTACCGCCAGGCAAAAACGACTGCCTTGATAAAGAGCGAACTCCTGCTCCAGCAGGGCAGCGTGTCCGGGATCACCACCGGCGATGTCATAGCGATGCAACCGTCCCGTCGTCATGACCTCGGTAACCCATTCTATCGAACGCTGCGGTAGGGGTTCCTGTTTGAGGAACGACTTTTCAAAACGTTTCATGATTCCCTGTTCTCAAGATCAGTTACCTCAGGCACCTTGAAGGCCCAATCCTCCTCCGGGAAATATTTACGAAGTCGCCAATCACAGGCACGCGCATGTCCCTCCATACCTTCGACCCGCGAGATCCGAGAACCCACAGCGCTCATCGACCGGTTCGCTGCCTGATCAATCTTCTGCCAGGTCAATATCTTGACGAACTTCTGTACATTTAAGCCACCGGTAAATCGCGACCCGCCTCGAGTCGGCAGTATGTGGTTAGTCCCTGAACACTTATCACCATGAGTTACTGTACTTCCCTCACCCAGGAACAATGAACCGTAGTTGCGGAGCTCAGCCAGCCACCAATCATGATCAGCGGCCAGAATCTGCAAGTGTTCGGGCGCATAGCGGTCACTGACCTGAACCATCTCATCACGGTCTTCACAGAGGACAATTTCAGCGTGTTGTTGCCAGGCCTGGTCGATGATTTCAGCATTGGGCATTCCTGCCGCGATTCTAGGGACCAGCAGCATCACTTCATCTGCGATGGACCGATCATCGGTCATCAACCAAACGGGAGAGTCCGGACCATGCTCGGCCTGAGAGACCAGATCAATTGCAATCGTCATTGGGTCCGCACTCGCATCAGCAATGATTGCCGATTCAGTGGGTCCAGCCAGCACATCAATGCCGACTTCCCCAAATAACAGCCGCTTCGCCGTGGCGACATAGTGGTTACCTGGACCAACCAACATATCAACGGCCTGCTGATCAAAAAGCCCAAAAGCCAGCGATGCAATAGCCTGCACGCCACCGAGTTCCAGAATGACATCAGCGCCTGCCAGGTCCATCGCGTAGGCAACCGCCGGGTGAATGCTCGCACCCCTTGGCGGCGAGCAGGCGATGATCTTCGAAACACCTGCAGTCTTAGCTGTGGTGATGCTCATGAGTGCTGATGCCGCATGCGCGTAACGTCCACCCGGCACATAACAACCGGCCGCGCCCACCGGCACCAATCGTTGACCCAATGTCACGCCGGGTTCGGTCTCGATTTCAAATTCTGTCAGGCTATCCATTTGAGCCTGGGCGAATCGCTCAATCTGACGCCACGCAAATTGCAGATCACTTTTAGTCTGCTCGGAAACCTGACTTATTAGGGCTGCTCGCTTCTCGTCGCTGAGAACAAAATCCTGCTCCCAACCATCCAACTCTCTCGCTAACCGTCTAACTGCTGTTTCGCCTTCTCGGCGAATATCATTGATAATCTCTGTAACCCGCCGAACTACCTGCGGGTCATCTTCAACTCTCAAAGATAATGCTTGTTTGATAACTTCCATTATCCTCAGACCACCCGTTGTCCGAACAAACTTCGATAGCCCGCTAACGCCTGCGCGCCACCGGTATGAATAAACACAATGTTCTCGCCGCGACGGTAAAAGCCCTGCCGAACCAAGTCGATCAAACCTGCCATACCTTTACCAGAGTACACCGGGTCCAGCAAAATCGATTCATGTCTGGCGGTCATTTCAACCGCTTCGATCATGCCATCGGTTGGTATGCCGTAACCCTCACCAACATAGTCACTGTTCGCGACGACATCCGAGCGATTCAGTGCCGCCGATGAACCGATAAACTCCGCTGTCTCGCACGCCAATCGATAAACATTTTCTTCCTGAGCCCCTTTCGGCGCTCTGACGCTGATACCCATGAGCTCAATACCGCTATGGATTGCCGTCAGGCCGGTTACCAATCCTGCCTGGGTCCCGGTACTACCAGTCGCATGAACGATATGATCAACCTTTAATCCTTGATCATTACACTGCCCGACCAACTCGTAGGCTGCGTTGACGTAACCCAACGCACCAATACGATTGGAACCACCACCCGGGATAATGTATGGCTTCTTACCTGCAGCGCGCAACTCTTCTGCGAGACCTAGCATCTCCTGATTCATATCAGTTCCCGCAGGAAAATCGCTGAGCCTGGCGTTATAGATGTCATCGAGCAGCACGTTGCCGTTAGCGAGAAAGTCGGGATCGTCTGAACCGGTTCTATTCTCCAGTAACAAATAACATTCATAACCCAGCTTGGCAGCGATAGCAGCGGTCTGTCGGGCATGGTTAGATTGCACGGCACCCTGCGTGATGATGGTGTCAGCACCCTGTTGCTCTGCATCTGCCATCAGGAATTCCAGCTTACGGGTTTTGTTGCCGCCGCCGGCAAGACCAGTGCAGTCATCGCGCTTGACCCATATGTTCGGCCCATCCAATAGGCGGGAGAGGTTAGCCATCGGTTCGAGCGGTGTTGGTAAGTGTGCAAACCGTAACCGAGGGAATTTAGCCAGATGCATTGATTATCCTTGTATTAATTTTCATCCAATTCATGTTTTTGCCACAACCGCGGGAAAAATTCACTATCAATTTCATCACCGTGCTTATGGCCATACTTTTCAAACTCCGCTCGTTCCTCGGCAGCCCAATCGCCGCGATAACAAATACGGCCATCCTCTGCTGCCAATCTGACCGTGAATCGTCGCTGGTGACTCAACGGTGCTCGACCCGGCAATGAACCGTGAAGTGTCTTGATATCAAAGCAAAGACAATCACCCAATTCGAGATCGAATGAGACGAGATCATATTGGCCGGGGTTATCATCAATGGCAGGTGGGTTTTCATAGCATTCACCGTTCACCCAACCCGCGTCTCCAGCAATTTCATGGCCATCAAAATAGACACGCATGAAAAGTCTGTCCCATAGATGGGAGCCGCGAACAAACTCGATACCTTCTCCACGTTTCGATGCCTCCAGCGGTATCCAGAAAACACACATCCGACCACCAAAATCGAAATAGGCGATATCGTGATGCCAGGGGGCTCGGGCGTGGCAATTAGCTTCTCGATAAAACCAGTTGTCCATCACCAAATTGATTCTCTCTGCCTCGAGGATGCCGGCAGCGTATTCTCCTACCGGCGAAAATCGTAAAAAGCGTTCGAATTCCGGCACCTGCGACCAGACCCAATAGTCCTCACGATAGGCTGGCCCAACGCCTCCAATTTGTCGGATTGAATGCCGTGGACTCGGGTTGGCAACTGCATTAGAAAAGCCATCCTGGAGCAGTTTTATCCAATCAGGGCTGAATGCCTGCGGGATGCGAACGACACCATCCTGGGCAAAGGCTTCGATCAGAGACGGTGATAGCGATTGGCTATTGGCCTGCACTGAGTCGTTTTCCCGGAAATGCGTCCGCTATCAATTCGCTGTCTTTAACAACAAAAACCCCGTTGACCAGCACATGATGAATGCCCTCGGATGCCTGATAGGGGTCCTGATAGGTCGCCTTGTCGATAATTGTTAATGGATCAAAGATGGTGATGTCGGCATCTGCACCTTCCTGAAGTCGACCTTTGTTTTTAAATACAGGCGCTACCTGTTCCAGCCTTTTTGCTTGCAGCAGTGTCATTTTTGATAATGCTGTTTTTAGATCAAGCAAACCCTCTTGACGATAATAGCGACCAAGGACACGAGCGAAAGCGCCGTTATGTGGTGCGACTTTGCTTTCCTCAGTGAACATCGGCAGCAAATCGCTGACAACCATCAGGCCGGGCTCAACGACCGCCCGGCGATTCCAGTCCTCACTCAAATAATGATGGACCACCTGCCCACCGGGCTGATTCTTCCGATAGTCCAGCCACATTTCCTCGTTAAATCGCTCACCGGTTGCAGCCCATTCGACATCGCCATAGTCAATGTTAAAAATAGTTCGCCAATCCCGACCGAATACCGCTGCGCCAATAGAGGTGGAACCTGCGGTATAAGGCAGCAGCTCGGTCGTCACGTCAACACCGTCTGCCTGGGCCAGCCTTATCTCCTTCAGAAACAGTTCCAGATTCACCATTGCATTGTGGGTGATATGACAGATATGAATC
>Ga0233427_10003798_pt1 | contig 12980 bp, 14 predicted proteins | sample SI_118_April2016_5_FD_179885 | JGI IMG/M metagenome (GOLD analysis project Ga0233427, IMG submission 179885) | Seawater microbial communities from Saanich Inlet, British Columbia, Canada - SI_118_April2016_100_MG | ecosystem: Environmental > Aquatic > Marine > Inlet | place: Canada: British...
GTTGGGTTGGCCCTTGCCGGTCTGCGCATCGAGGGCCTCTGTCGGTGGGGGGGTGTATCGGAACCTACCGATGGCTGGCCGTTCGCCATCACGCCACGCCTTGTCGGCCTCCTCGGACGCGCCGAGAATCGAATTTCCGGACATGAAGGTCAACCGACTCGCCGACGCAGAGCCGGGGTCGCCGGAGGTCGCTGTGTCGGAGAAATGGCCTCGCACCTGATCAAGCGGCACGCCTGTGGCCTCGGCAGTCATCTGGCGCATGGCGAGATGGTTGCCTTGGCCGACTTCAGCAGCGCCATGGAAGAGGTCGGCCGAGGTCGGTTCCTCGCCGTCGCCGTGAAGATGGATCTCGGCCTCGCATCGCTCGGGGAAACCGAATGAGAAGCCAACGTTTTTGAAGCTTGTTGCAAAACCGCGCCCGCGGCGAATTGCGTCCAGCTTGGATGGCAATGTGGCAATCGGTGCGAACGGCTTGACCTCGCCCATCGGCTCGCTGAACCCGGCCCGGTTGGCGCATGCAGAAATGACCTCGACTGCGGTAACACCGTCAGGTAGCAGAGCCTGAGTAATGCCTTCATCACCGTCGACAACGGCATTGAGGAGTCGTAGTTCAACGGGGTTGATCTCCAAGGCCTCCGCGAGCTTGTTCATCGATGATTCGATGGCGAATGCTCCCTGTGGGCCACCAAATCCGCGGAATGCTCCGCCAGGCACTGTGGTGGTGTAGACGACGCGGCTGTCGATACGGGCGTTGGGAACCCGATACGAACCGCCGACAGATAGGTGGGTGTTGCCCAGCACCTTGTTGGACGTGTAGTTGTACGCCCCAGCATCAAGGGTGACATCGGCTTCAAGGGCGGTGATGATGCCGTTGTTCGTGGCGCCGAGCCGAACGTGGATCTGGCCCCGGTGGCGCTTGTGGTGACCGACAATCGATTCTTCGCGTGACCATCGGCAGTGAATCGGGCGGTGCTCGCCCCGTTCGGCGAGCCGCATTGCCGCCAGGCCAAGCACGATCTGGATGGACATGTCCTCTTTGCCCCCGAAGGCGCCACCGATTGCCTTATAGATGATCCGTACCTGTTCATCGGGCAAACCCAGGACATGAGCTACTTGTGCGCGGTCTTCAGAGGTCCACTGGCCACCACCCTCAATGGTCACCCGACCTTCATCGTCGATATAGGCGGTGCCTGCCTCGGGTTGCAGGTAGGCGTGCTCCTGATGGGGGACCATGTAGGTGTCATCGATCACGATGTCGGCCTCGGCCCAACCGGCGGCGAGGTCGCCTTTTCGGATCTTCAACGGGTTGTAGGCATTCGTCGGCAAACCGTTTTCCGGGTGCAGCAACGGAGCGTCGGCGGCGAGCGCGTCATCGATCGAGGCGACGAGCGGGAGGTCTTCCCAGTCCACCTCAAGCGCCGCAGCACCAGCACTGGCCGCAGCACGTGTCTCACCGATCACAACCGCGATCTGGTCCGCTTCCCATCGACTGATCGCGCCGTCGACGCCGGCAACGCCCGTGTGGTCGGCGCCGACGAGTGCGGGCTGATCGGACATCGTGAGGCCATACTCGTTAACCGGCGCGTCGCGGGCCGTGATGACGTCGACGACCCCCGTCACTGAGCGGGTTGCATCGGTCGACATTGACAACATGCGAGCGTGAGGCTTCCCCGAAAATACGATCACTGCATGTAATGCGTTGTTGGCAACGGCATCGCCGGCGTACTCCATCGACCCATCGGCTTTGGGTGCAGCATCGTGGCGAACGGGGGATTGACCGACGCTCATGTGACGTTCACCGCTGCAGTTCGGATGGCTTGGATGATGGGGTAATAGCCGGTGCAGCGACAGAGGTTTCCGGAGAGGCCGAGCCGGATCTCATCGTCGGTTGGGTCGCTCATCTCCTCGAGTAAGGCGGTACCGGTGACAATGAATCCTGGAATGCAGAATCCGCACTGCACAGCGAACTCATCGATGAATGCTTTCTGGATTCTGTGGGGGTCGTCAGGCCCGGGAGCGACCCCTTCAACGGTGACGATCTCTGCACCGGTGGCTTGGGCAGCATTGACAAGACAGCTCATGACATTGCGGCCGTTGAGCTGCACGGTGCATGCGCCACACTCGCCTTCTGCGCACCCTTCCTTGGTGCCGGTGAGGCTGGCCTCGTCACGTAGCCAGTCGAGCAGATTCGCAGATGCTGCGCCGGGCGCGGTGAACCGTTGACCATTGAGGGTCACAACGATTTCGGTGGTGTCGCTGATCGACGCCATGTCCTCTGAACAAGGCCGGTCGTGTGAGGTCACCGTCAAGCAGACGGGTCGAGCAGGCCATGCGGCAGCGGAGAGGCCTTCCCGGATGGCGGTGAGAGCCCGAGTGATCAAGGTGGGGATGGTGTCGACGCGATACGTCGCTGTCGCTCTCACGTCATCGAGCGGAGAGACGGCGTCGGCTGCGGCTTCAGCAGCTTGTTTGATCGCGTCGTCGGTGAGTCGCGAGCCGATCAATGCGGCCGCCGCCTCTGGGAGAAGGACGACGCGTGCTGCGACACTCCCGATCGCTATCCGTGCTCCGCGCACGATGCCGACAACATCTCGGTCGACAACGATCCCGAGATGCACAACCGAGATGGCCTGGGCGGAGCGGTTGCCCAGCTTTACCCAGATGCCGTCCTCGGGTGACGACATTGCAGGAAACTCAATTGTGGTGATGAGTTCGCCTGGCTCGATGTCGGTTGTGCGAAAACCGGTAACGAAGTCGTCGAGTGGGAGTGTGCGCTCGCCTGAGAGGGACGCCAGCGTGACGGTGGCATCGAGCGCTAGTAGAGCTGAGATGGTGTCGTTGGCTGGACTGGCGGTTGCGATGTTGCCGGCAATGGTGGCTCGGTTGCGTAGCTGTGGCGAGCCGATCTCGAGACATGCCTGAGCGAGAGGTAGGCCGACTGTCGGGAGTTCGGGATGGGAGATGACTTCGTTGTGCGTCATTCCGGCGCCGATACGGACGCGGCCATCGTTGATCGTGATGCCGCGTAGTTCGGCGAGGCCGCTGAGGTCGAGCAACATGACCGGCTCACCCGGCCCGCCCCGGTGGAGATCGAGAAGGAGATCAGTGCCGCCCGCGATCGGCTGAACAGCAGGGTTTGCCGCCAAAATCTCGAGAGCGTGGGTGAGGCTGCGAGGGCGTTCGACGGCCTGTACAACTCGACCTAGTTCCTGAACGGGGTGCAGTTGACTGGCAGTCATTTGGCGTGATCCTTCATTTACAAAGTGTAAAGCACGCGAACTGGTTTGGAGAAGACACCCGCCATGTTCAGCATCCGAACGCAGCGCTCACCAGAGCGCGAGGATCCGCTGCGCCGGCGAGCGTCCCGTGTTCTGTGACCTCGATCAGGTGGGCATGGCCGAAGGTGCTGGGGCTATCGTCGACCACGATGGTGACGTGGCCACGTTCTGCCAACGGGCCGTGCCAGCCGATGGTGGGGTCTTCGACGATGACGCGCCGTCCAACGCCGGGACGCCAGGTCTCGAAGCCGGCGGAGTGGTCATCGGGTCCCAAGGTCCAGCGGGCTGCACTGATGGTCGAACCAGGAGATTGACCGAGACCGAGCGAACGAGCGATGAGTTGAAGCAAGATCTGCGGCTGGGCATCGCCGCCCATCGTGCCGATCACCTGATGGAGGTCGCCGTTTGGCTTCGTGACAAGGGCCGGGGCCAGTGTGTGTGGTGGCCGGCGTCCAGGCGCGTACTCAGCGGGGTGTCCCGGCAGAAGCGAGAAGCCGATACCGCGGTCGTGTACGAAGATCCCCGAGCTTCCCGCGATCAGGTGGGCGCCGAACCCGCTGGCGTTGGAATTGATGAGCGATACGCCCATGCCCTCGCCATCGATCACGCAAAGGTAGGTGGTGTCGCCGAGCGCGGCTGGTGCGGCGACGTTGCCCGCTCGTTCCAGATCGATTGCCGCTCGCCTGGTGCCAAGGAGACTGGGCTCGACCAGGGCTTGGCCATCGGCATACTCGTGGAGAACCCGTGTCCGATCATGGCCGGCTTGAGAGGCAGCTTCGATGAGGAGATGGGCCCAGTGTTCGTTGGGTTCCGGCGGCAGCGGTAGGCCCTGCGCGATCCATGCTCCGGACAGAGTCAGGTATCCCTGCGAGCTCGGAGGCGTCGTCCAAAGTACGTGACCGAAGGCTTCAGCTCGCACGGGATCAACCCAGTGAGCGATCGGCTGGTCGAGGTCGCTGGCGATGAACTCGGCAGGAGCATCACCGGTGAGACGGTCGCCCAATGCGAGGAGCCCTTCGCCGAACTCGCCGCCATAGAAGCCCGCACGTCCTTGGTCGACGATCGCCCGCAGCGCCCGCGCCGATCCCGGCCGCTGCACAACCTGACCCGCGCTGAGGTCGCCGGGAATGTCGGTATTGTCCGGCACGGCGGCCACGAGGTGTGCTCCGCTGGCGAGCCCCGGCGAGGCGGCGTACCCCTCATCAGCGAGTCGGATGGCTTCTGCCAGCACATCGCCCAACGCCAGACGCCCGAAGCGCTCATGAAGCGCCAGCCACCCGTCGACCGCTCCCGGCACGGTGACCGAGGAGATGTGTCCCTTCAAGGGAATGTAGTCGTGACCCTCAGCTCGAACCCGATTGGCATCGGCCCCCGAACCAGCAAATCCTGCCGCGTTCAGGGTGAGAGGAGGCCCCGAGCCGTCGTGCACGAGTGCCCACAGGTCACCACCCATCCCACACATGTTCGGAGCGATTACTGCCAGCGCGGCGTTGGCCCCAATGGCCGCGTCGACGGCAGACCCGCCGCGCCGCAAAAGCTCAACCCCAGCGGCTGTTGCGACGGCATCGATGGTCGACACCATCCCGGCGCGGGCGTAACGGGTTGGAGCGTGCAGTCGAGTGGTCATCACCGCAGCCTGCCCCCTGTGGCGAGTCCACGCCACATGGTCGTGAAGCGTGGGTAGCCTCAGCGGCGATGCACGATCCCGACGAACCCCTCAATCCCGTGGTTGGGTCCACCGACGCAGCGGCGCATGCAGACGCTGAGGTCGACGCCGATCCAGCCCCGGCGGGGGATGTGGAGAACGACACTGAGTTGGATCAGCTCGAATCGGATCTTGAGAGTGTCGATGCGGCCCTACGAGCGCTCGACTCCGACGAAATCGATCAGGCCGAGGCGCTGACCGCAACGCTCGGGGACGAAGCGTCGGTCGAAGACTGACATGCGGAGCAGCAGTCGCCTGCTGATCCTCGTTTTCATCGGTGGCGCGATAGTCGTCTGGCGACGGATGCGTCCGGGCACTGGGAAGGACAGCCCGATCACTCATGTCAGTCGTGCGCAGCGCACGACTGCGATGGCGCGCCTTGCAGCGCGACGGACCACGGATCGGACATGGACAAAGGCCCGCCAGCGGCTTGCTTCGGACGAGACACGCCGCCGACTCCAAGCTGACCTCGAGCGTCGTGATGCCGAGGACGTTGTGAGCGCCCTTGGGAACATGAAGGGCGCGATGATGAAGCTCGGCCAGATGGCCAGCTATCTCGACGAGGGTATGCCCGGGCCGATGCGCGAAGCGCTGGCTGGTCTCCGCAGTGATGCGCCGCCGATGCCCGGCGACCTTGCGCTCAGTGAGATCGAACGGTCCCTCGGTGCCCCCCTGCACGAGCTGTTCAGAGAGATCGACTCCGAGCCGATGGCGTCAGCCTCAATCGGTCAGGTCCATCGTGCCATCACCGCAGACGGCCGAAAGGTTGCGGTGAAGGTGCAGTACCCGGGCATCGCTGGCGCCATTGCGGCCGACCTCGACAACTCCGAAGCACTGGCGATGGTGCTGTCGATGGTCTTCCCTGGACTTGATCCCAACGAGCTCGTCGGTGAGTTGCGGGAGCGGGTCACCGAGGAACTCGACTATGTCAACGAAGCCTCGAACGTTCGAGCGTTCGTCGATTACTACCGCGGCCACCCACATATTTGGATTCCCGACGTGATTGAGGAACTCAGCACCGGTGACGTTCTCACGACCGAACTGGTCGAAGGCGCTCGATTCGAAGAGATCTACGAACGGCCCCAGGAGGAGCGAGACCGGATCGGTGAGATCCTCTACCGGTTCGTGTTCCGGAGCTTGAACCGTCAGTACGTGTTCAATGGCGACCCGCATCCGGGTAACTATCTGCTGGCCGCTGATGGTCGACTGGCGTTTATCGACTTTGGTCTGGTGAAGCACTTCGAGGAAAACGAGGTCCAAGAATTCGCTCGTCTCATCCGAGCGATGCTCGACCGTGACGCCGTTGAATTCCGCCGTACCGCTGAAGAGGTGAAGGTTCTCCGGCCGGGGGCACCGTTCAGTGATGACGAGATCTTCGACTGGTTTGCCGCCTACTACGAGCTGATCCTCGAGAACAAGCTGCTGACTGTGACCCCGGAGTACAGCGCCCGCTTGCTCTTCAAGACGTTCGATGCTCGCACGAACGAGATTCTCAAGCACGCCAACGTCCCACCGACCTTCGCGCTCATTCAGCGAATCAACCTTGGCTTGTTTTCGCTCATGGGCAAGCTCGAAGCAACGGCGAACTGGAGGGCCATCTCCGAGGAGCTGTGGGTCTGGACCGATGCTGGACCGTCCACGCCGATGGGCGAGGACGAGGCGGCGTGGGTGGCCAGCGGGGTTAGCGGGGCCGGTCGCTGACGGCCAACAGGTAGCCGGTGGCTCGTTCGGCGAGCGGGTAGCGATCCACGATGGCATCGAACTCGGGCCCGTGATGGGGAACGAGCAGGTGAGCAAGTTCGTGGATGATGACATAGTCGAGGACCCACGGTGGAACGTCGACCAGACGATCTGAGATGCGTATATCTCGCGAGTCGATCGTGCATGAGCCCCAGCGTTGACGCTGCACCTTCGACCAGGTGATCGACTCTGGCTCAGGCAAGGCAAATTCGTGGGCGAGCGTGCGAGCCCGACCGTCGAGGTTGACGGCTGCGGACTTGCGTTCACGCTCGATCCGCTCGACTACGCCGTCAACGAAGTGGGCCTCATCAGCGGTGGTCATCCAGGCGGGGATACGGACGCGGATAACGCCGTCGATGACCTTGGCCGACACCGTCTTGTTGCGCTTGTCGCTGCGTATTACCTCGACTGGGTAACGCGTGGACATGCGTCGACCAGCCGCTGCTGGGTGTGATGGTTCGCGCCCCCTTTCAGTGGCGTTCACATTTTCGGTTGCCATCAGACGGCATCCCGATCAGTGTCGAGGGTGATGTCGTCGGGTGCGAGCTCGATCCGTTCTCCGAGTTTCCAGCAATTGCCGTCGTGATGGATCCAGCAACCGCCGAGGTTGGGGATGCGGCCGCGATCTTCGCCGAGATGCTCCTCGATCGAATAGATGAGTCCGCCGTGAGTGATGATCAGAACCTCGCCAAAACCCCCTGTACGGACGTGAATCTCGTCCATCGCTTCAAGGGCGCGAGCGACCAGCTCGTCGTCGGACTCCCACCCAGGGGGCCAGATCCTGGCCGCCAGGTTGCCCGGCCAGCGGTCTTCTATTTCGTCTCTCGTGAGGCCCTGGTACTCGCCGGCTTGGCGTTCTATGAGGCGTTCATCGACGAGTACCGGGCCAACGCCGGTGGCCTCGCTGATGACGGTGGCGGTGTTGTGCGCTCGTTCGAGGGTGCTGGCCACAATCGCGTCAAACACGCCGGCGTTGAGGCCGGCTGCTCGCGCCTGGGCCCAGCCGAGCTCAGACAGCGGCGGGTCGGACTGCCCCTGCCATCGGCCGAGGGCATTCCATTCACTTTGTGCATGGCGGGCGAGGAGAAGATTTAGCATGCGCGGCCGACCGTACTGTCGCCCTGTGTCAGTGAAGCGGATGGGTCGAGATCGAGCCGGATGTCAGTCGATCGTCTCGGGCTAAACGGCGAGCCGCGGGCGGGCGACGAGGGGTACGAGATCCCGGGCCTTGGCAGATAGCGTGGCGCGATGGTCCGACTTCGGTTGTTCGCGAGTGCTCGAGAGGCGGCGGGGACTGGGTCCGACGAGTTCCCCGGCGGGAGTGTCGGTGAGATACTCGACCAGGCCGGCGAACGCTATGGCGAGCACTTCGTGCGACTGCTCGACACTTGCAAAGTCTGGTGCAATGGCGAACCCGCCGACCGTGAGCACTTGGTCTCGGACGGCGACGAGATAGCAGTCCTTCCCCCAGTTTCGGGCGGCTGATCCGAACGCCGGTAGACTCCGGTCTGATGATCCGTAACCTGCAGCGCGTGCTTGAGCCGACCTACCTGTCAGGTTTGGTCGCTTTGTCAACCGACCATGTCCGTGAGATGCGTCGAGACTGCACCGATCTGGAGAATGGTTTCTCCTACGTGCGCCGTGTTGCGCAGGGCCGACTCGATCTCCTGTCCAAGGAAACCGAGAGTCGGGCGAGCGGTGGTGGTGGTGATCTCCGCGACCTGGTTGAGCGGCTTCCCGAAATGTTGAGTGCCGGCGTTCGTGGCGGCGGCGGCCGCGTCGAGCAAGAACTTCAACCCCCAGACCATGTTGTCGATCCACTCACCGACAAACTCGATGGCGTTGTGGGTCCCAGCATGATCGCCTCTGTCGCCGAACTCCCCGATGAGGCGTTGTCCTCCGGCGTGATCGCCCTCTCCAACTTTGAAGAGGAATTGTCGACCGCTCGTCGCTCACTCCATAGTGTGATCGACTCCATCAATGATGAGCTCGCTCGCCGTATTACCCACAGCGAGTCGCCGGTAACTCCAGCCTGATCATGATCACGGTTTGGCGCCATTCGGAATGCAACGGACATGAGATCGGTTGAATACGCCGTGAACCGAGCAGCCGTTCTTTCCTTGCACACGTCCCCTCTGGTCCAGCCAGGCGGCGGCGACGCGGGCGGAATGAACGTCTACGTCCGTGAGTTGGTGTCGTCGTTGGCTCAGGCCGGCACGGAATGCACGGTGTATGTGCGGCGTTGGACCGAGGGTCTGGCTGATGTTGTTGAGGTCGAACCTGGTTTTCGAGTGCGCCATGTTGATGCCGGACCTCTCGATCTGGCCAAGGAAGATCTGCCATCGGTTGTGGACGAGTTCACGGCTCGGGTTCGTGACGATTTGGTGAAGAATCCGGTTGACGTCATCCACGCTAATTACTGGCTGAGTGGTATCGCTGGTCATCATCTCAAGCACGAGTTGGAACTCCCGCTTGTGTCGACGTTCCACACTCTCGCTCGGGTCAAAGCTGAAACCGGAGATCTCGAGCCTCAGGCTCGTATCGATGCCGAGGCTGATGTCATCGCATGCAGCGACGTCATCACAGCCAACTCGGTCACCGAATTGCATGAGCTTGTCACCCACTACGGCGCCGACCCCGATCGCATCGAGGTCGTGCCGCCAGGCGTTGATCACGCGTTCTTCTCTCCGGGTGCTCGCAGCGGTGCCCGCTATGCGCTCAGGTGGGGGCAGGAACCGGTGCTCTTGTTCGTCGGCCGTATCCAGCCGCTCAAGGGTGTCGACATCGCGGTTGAAGCACTTGACCTGATTGAGCGCAGCGATGCGCGGCTGGTCATCGTTGGTGGTTCGAGCGGTCTCGAGGGCGACGATGAGGTTCGTCGTGTCGAGAAGATCATTGACGCCCGCGGTCTCGTTGACCGGGTCACCATCATTTCGCCACAGCCCCACCATGTGTTGTCTACCTATTATCGCGCCGCCGATCTCTGCTTGGTGCCGAGTCGGTCCGAGTCGTTCGGTCTGGTAGCGCTCGAAGCGGCCGCATGTGGTACCCCCGTCGTGGCCTCTGATGTCGGTGGGCTACGCACCCTGGTCGACCACGGTCGCACTGGTCTTCGGATCAGTGGCCGCAACCCCGCCGACTTCGCTGCTGCAGTCGATCGAATTCTCGGCGACCCGGTGCTGGCGGACCGGCTCTCGCTGCGTGCTGCTGAAGCTGCTGCGGCGTACACCTGGACCTCGATGGCGGCTCGCTTGCGTCGCGTCTACGACGACCTCTCGGCTCGAGCCCTCGTCGACTGCCTGGGCTAGTGCAGTCACCTCCAGCGTCGGCGGAAGAACTGGCTGCGCTTGAAGCTCAAATTGATGGCTGGCTCGAACGCGAATCGATGGAGAACTCAGCGATCGATGCGTTCGAGCGAGACACTGGTGACCTCGCGCGCTGGTATGTGCGCCTCCTCGGCGAAGAGAAAGACATCTGGACAGCGTGGCTCACGTTGGGCCAGCGCACGTTGCGTTATGAGACGTATGTGATGCCGGCGCCTGAAGAGAACGAGGGCGAGTTCTATGCCCATCTCCTTCGTCGCAATCACAAACTCACCGGTCTCAGTCTGGAGATCGGCGAAGAGGAAGCGGTCTTCTTGGCGGGCTCCATTCCGGTTGCGGCCGTGACCGATATCGAACTCGATCGAATTCTTGGCTCGATGTGGGCCGCTGTTGAGTTGGTGTTCAAGCCGGCACTGCGAATCGGCTTCGCCTCTCGCTTCAACGCGTAGCCGGGCGCTGGGTGACCAGCACCCACATCAACTCACATCCTGCAAAATCGAGGTCTCGCGTTCAATAACAGGATTATCAGCTACTATGCGATTGCATATCATGCTATTTCATGTCATAATAATCCATAGCGGGCGGCGGCCCACTCGGGGAAGTGTGGAAGCCGTCGCCCGTCACCTGTCGCCCCTTCCACGGAATCCTCGGCGACCGCATACGGTGCGGGCGTGACGAAACTTCAGATGATCGGTGGCGGCAAAATGGCTGAGGCACTCCTCGGAGGCCTGGTGGAGCGAGGTTGGGCGAGCCCCGAGGAGCTGCACGTCGTGGAGCCAGCCGAAGAGCGGCATCGTGTGCTCAAGGCCGCCTACCCGGGCATCTCGGTTGACAACGTCCCCGTTGCCAGGGTCGATGCGGTCATCGCCGTCAAGCCCAACATCGTCGAGCTCGTTCTCCCAGTCCTACGTGAAGCGGGCGTGGATCGGGTCCTTTCGATCGCTGCCGGTGTGCGCACCGACGCGATGGAGGCGGGTCTTCCCGAAGGAACGAGGGTCGTCCGTTGTATGCCCAACACGCCGGCGCTCGTTGGCCGCGGTGCTGCAGCGATAGCCGGCGGATTGATGGCCACTGAGGCCGATCTCGACTGGGCGGCTGAGATTCTCATTGCGGTCGGCATGGTCGTTGTTGTCGAAGAGCCCGATATCGACGCAGTCACCGGCGTCTCTGGTTCCGGACCTGCTTATGTCTTTCATCTTGCGGAGGCCATGACGGCTGCAGGAATTGCCGAAGGCCTGAGTCCGGAGACCGCAGATGCGCTGACCCGCCAGACACTGCTCGGTGCGGCCACGCTGCTGAGCGAGAGCGGCGAGGACCCAGCCCAGCTGCGGATCAACGTCACCTCCCCGAACGGCACCACTCAGGCCGGCCTTGAAGTATTCGCCGAGGCTGACTTCATGGGATTGGTCGCCAGAGTTGTGAAGGCGGCCGCTGATCGTTCACGTGAGTTGGGTGGATAGCGTCATATCGTGAGCTTGCGCTTCAACACGGTCTCCTTCCTGTCCGACTTCGGTCTCACTGACGAGTTCGTCGGCGTGGTCCATTCGGTCATCCACTCGATCTCGCCTGACGCGCGCGTGGTCGATATCACCCACGGCGTCAATCCACACGATGTGCGCGGTGGCGGACTGGCTCTCGCTCGGGCGGCCAACTATCTGAACCCCGGTGTGGTCGTAGCTGTCGTCGACCCTGGCGTCGGTACTACTCGCCGGCCGGTGGCCGTAGAGGTCGGTCACGGTGCATCAATTCTTGTCGGACCGGACAACGGGCTGCTGGGGCCAGCGGTCGCCCTGGTCGGCGGTGCTACCCGAGCCTTTGAGATCCGCAATCCGGACTACACCCTTCCCCTTAACGGGGGCGCCACATTCGACGGCCGCGATGTCTTCGCTCCTGCTGCGGCGCATCTCTGCAACGGGGTGCCGATCGAGGCACTCGGTCCCGAGATTGACTCGGCTCTCCTCGTCCCGGGGGTCATGCCTCTTTCGCACTTCGCCGATGGGGAACTGACTTGCGAGGTGTTCTGGGTTGATCACTACGGTAACTGTCAGCTCAACGTGGCCCCCAACGAGATTGATGTGTTCGGCCGTGAGTTGGAGATTGAGGTTGCGGGCGAGCCGCGTTTGGCAGTGCGCGTCGATGCGTACGAACAGATCCCGGTGGGTACCGCTGGGCTCATTGTCGACTCGAGTGGGCTTGTCTCTGTGGCCATCGCCCGTGGATCCGCTGCCGCGGAGTTGGACCTTGGTGAAGCCATCGAGGTCAAGCTGCGTGCACTCGAAGAAGCCGATCGAGGTGGCGCGGTCACGAATGTCCGACTCGGTCGTCGAAACGGAGAATCATGAGAAGTGCCACCACTATCTCGATCGCTATTTTGTTAATGATGATCCTGGGTGCTGGCGCGCTTCAGTTCTTCCTGCTCGCCCGCTGAGTAACCAGCAGACCTATATGCAACGCACGAATGGGGTCTGTCCCCAGACGTGCGTTGTTAGGTCAAGGCTGCGATGCGGTCGCGGGTGAAGGGCTAGGCGCCGGGCCAGACAACTGGCTAGTCGCGACGGCGGGGAGCAGCCGGGACGTCTTGTGGCGTAATAGAGGGCGTGATCACGACACCGATTTCGTGGTGAAAGTTTCCTCGAGCGCGAAGTAGACATCCTCCATTGACGCCTGCCGGAGGTTGGTCGCGTACTCATCAATTTCGTTGGCAGCGACGACGGGTTCAGTCGTCAGCGAGTTTAGGTACCGACGAGCTCAACCATTCCGACCAGCATCACGACTCGGGCAGCATCGATGGACGGCGGTGCGAGAGGAGGAAGCGTGGTGCTTGGGGGAACCGTCGATAGAGGTGGCGATGGAGTCGGGTTGGCCCCGGCGGTTGTGGTTGGCGGGGGAGCAGTGACTGGGGGCGCGGTAGTGACTGGGGGCGCGGTGGTGGCT
>Ga0233427_10003810_pt1 | contig 12947 bp, 12 predicted proteins | sample SI_118_April2016_5_FD_179885 | JGI IMG/M metagenome (GOLD analysis project Ga0233427, IMG submission 179885) | Seawater microbial communities from Saanich Inlet, British Columbia, Canada - SI_118_April2016_100_MG | ecosystem: Environmental > Aquatic > Marine > Inlet | place: Canada: British...
TTGCAAGTAATTTTCAAATTGTGCAACCACTAACGAAAGTCTACTGTAGTTGCCTTCACCCAAGGACATAAGAGGGATGAACAATAGGATAACAAAGCACAACAGTATTGCCAATAAAGCTGGGCTTCTAGGCATCGAAACTTTTCTTGTTAGCAAAAGCAGCAAAAACGAAATATAAATTACCACCTGCTCCAATCTCAAACCAAGAGACGCGTTGATATACGGACCAAACGTGCAGAACAAGAGAAGAGATGCAAGCGATGATATACGCACTATCCCCCACCTGGGCTCTGAACTGACCCTTAAACGAGGAGACTTACCTATGCTATTCATACGGAATTAAAGGCTCAGCAATCGTTTAAATATAAACACTTCCTTAAACTTCGCTAGTCGCAGTTGATTCATTAAAGAGACTTTTCTCGAAGTACAAGTGATTTGTAATGTGAGTAAATCTCTCACTCGCCCAGGATCCGGAAGGCTTGCTCTATGCAAGCACTCATTCGTTAGGGCCACAAACATCGTACCCTTTTTACCGGTCAACGAAAGCGGTTTGTTAAAACGGCTAATATGCTCATCCAATGCCTGAGCGCCAACGCGTGAACCGAATAACTTAGAACCAAATAAGCCCCTACTTTCTTCCCTGTTCAAAATCTGCATAGGGCCATCATTAGGCGTAATATCAGAGAGCATGAAAAATATCTTCAGTGATTCAGTCGTACTTCCGTCAGTATGCCAGTTCGAAGTCGATCCATAAGCATTTTCACTAGGTATCCCTATTTCTTGTGGATTAAAAATCCTATAAATATGGAAATTGAGAACCTTAGTTTTGCATTGATAGAACGCTTCAAGCGTGGGAACTGTACCGCCCGAAAGAACTTTTTCTAGATGCGGAAGAAGCTGCTCGATCTTCTCATCATTACTCGCAGATGTGAGTTGAAGTCGACCGTCGACCGGCACGTCACGGTCTTTTAGATATTCAAGCCAAATATCATTTATGCACTCTAGTGAGGAAATATCAACTGTGTCATCCGGATGCTTGATAAAATATCCGTTTTCACGCAGTGATTTTGCCCATTCAGTATCAGCCCCCGCAAATGCTAATCCACTTTCTCTGCGGCAGATAAACTGATCTCTAAGCAGAACAAATTTTCCAATCAAATTAGGCAACAACCCCCCATTATTGCGGTAGAAGTATCTACCAAGCCGCACACTTAGCTTAGAACGCAGAAAATATCTTATATACGCTTTTTCAATTAATCTTCGCATTTATACTCCTGAACACTCCATCATTAAATCTTATTAAAAATGTCAAACTTGTTTTATGAAAAGCTTTAGTCTTAAAGTTTTTAGCACATTTCAATAGATAAACATAATTTTTCAACTCTCAACTTAAATTGCGCTTCTCTTTCAAAATTCTCTGGTTAACGAAAATGGCATCGATAAAGTTAATTCTATCAATTTTTTCATCAGGGAATTTACCTATGTATGGAATATCCCACAAAACGAACCCGTGTTTCTCTAGAATTTTCTGAATCCCATGTAACGACGACGACTTCTCATATATACCTGAAAACATAACCTCTGCCTCAACTATTAATGTCCTGCTTAAGATGTTACTGGCACCAATGAGAACCTCCTCTTCGTAGCCTTGAGTATCTATCTTCAAAAGCCCTATCATTTCTGGCATTTCATTTTCAAACACGGAGTCCAGAGTTTTAACATTAACTTCTATCTCGGTGTTGTAGTTGACGTTTTGTTTCAGGGTGGTCTTATTGTAATTTTGTACGGCTTCCTCAGTGCTGTTTAACTTAAAACCTTCGCTAGCGGTGTCTATTTTATAAAAAGAGCTAGAGCCACTATCCGGTTGGATATTAAATTTCAAAGTCCCATTTTGGGAACCAATTCCTAGATTAAAACAGTTCAAGTAATTATCAGATTCCCTTTTTTTATTTAGGTGTTCGAAAACTTCAGGATTTGGTTCAAATGAATAAATCTGCGCTTTCTTGGAAAACTCTCTGAATCTGTCAACTGATTGCCCTACATTTGCCCCAACGTCGAAGACAACTAGGCTATCAAGCTCAATATTCGCGAGATTTAGGATCTTCCGTATTGATTTATTTCCTTCAAAGTCATAATAGTACCTCCGTAGCAGATGGTATCCTTTTGCTAACAACAGATTCTTTATTATTTTTCGTAAGCTCATGTTCTTTTCCTGGCAGTGGGCTACTAGTAAGTCGGTACATTTTTATTTTGTATTAAGTATGAGTGACAATTCTCTTATAGGGTGTTCGGCGCTAGTTTTACCTTGAGTAAAAGCAAGGGCCGTTGTGAACGACGGTAGCATTCTTACACCTGCATAAGCAAAAGTGCTCAAAAATATGGCGAACCTCTCTGGGTGAATCATAACAACATAGATGCTTGCGATACCAAAACTAAACATAAAAGAAAATTCAATAACGTACCTTAAGCCTTGGGAAAGTGATCCAAGCGATAACGATGCTCTTTTTTTGTCATCCAAAGTAGTCCCGATATCATGGTCTTGCTCGGCCAGTTCTTGAGTAAAGCCATTACGTGACAGTGTAATTATTTTTTCATAAGAATCTAGGAGTAATTTTCCACTTGCACTTAAAATGTTGCCAATCATCAGGTGGTATAACACCAGCACTACTGCTATAGATCCAATAAACAGTGCAAGGGTGGCTGGAAACTGCAGGGATAAGCCGATCGAAATTACAAGGATCGAACCCACGTCTGTTAAGGCTCGTATTAGTGGAATAAGATAGGCATCGACATAATAGCGTCCATGAGAAATCACCATATTTGCGTAATTTTCACTTGAATAGAGTGGGTCATTTAAAAACGTCTGCTTAGCATTAAAGCAAATTTTATCTTCTAACTTCCTCAAGATATTCAAAATTATATTTATTTGAAATAGATTTATTAACCATCCAATTACGGGCCTTAAAATAATAAGACCTGCTAAAACGATTGTTTCTTTTGGAGCATTAGATAGGTTTCCATCAGCTAACACCAAATTCAATCCACTAATGACTTTCGGCATACCAGTGGTCAGCAAGTAATCTAAAGTGAGTATAAGAAAGGATGCAACCATCGCCAACGCTAGCTCGCCCCACTGACCTTTTATCAACTTAAGGCCATATAGCATACTCATTCTATTACTGCGGTTTATCATACTTTATCCATCCTTCAACATGCGATTTAATCAAAATTAAAATCACCAATATTTATAAAGCTCTTTAATCGCGCCTAGATTCCCCTTCAATGCTTTAGTTATTCGCTCGAAAGAACTAATAATGGCCATAAGAACTGCGATGCGGCAACGTATTATAAGACAATGTAACAGCGGCCGGAATAACATAGGGTGCCGTGATCCATAGTGGAATATAAGATCCTCACTAATATAAACAAGCTTACTCCCTTCAATATTTGCAAAAGAGACTAACCCAAATAAATATTTAAATTGCCAGATATTTGCCGTGTGAACTCAGAGCAACGAGAAGTATCATTGTATGGGACTGGCACACATAAAAGATTTATATATCGACCTTATTCAAACTCGAAAGCCCCCATATTCATATAGCTTCGTTGGTCGAGAAAATAGTCAATCATATTGTCAAGCGCAATACTCTCCCCTCGATGTAAATTGCCAAAGTGGAAGTTGGATGCCCTACTCCCATTATAATACGGCGGGTTGAACTTTCGATAAAATCTGATATGAAACGCGAACAGCTCAACCCACTTAATCTCGTCTGCTAAAACCACTGGTTTTTCATCCAAAGCCAACAACGCGCTAAACATCTCTTCCAAATTAAGAAAATCTATTGTAAATCCTTTTTTTGAGTAATAAGCGTCAGCGACAACGATTGGTTTGATTCCTCGCAGACATAACTCCAAACCTATCGTGCCATTCCAAACCAAATTCGCATCGGCAATAGACGCCAAGCCGTAGCTTGATATTGGGTTGCTAGCCTCCACAAAAATTACGTTTGAAGGAATATCGCGAACTCTATATCTAAGCGTGTCACAAATAGTTACCGAGGACTTGAGTGGATCAGGCACCTTAACCTCGGCCGGATGGGCTCTAATAACGACCTGGGTGTCGCTATGTGCTTTAGCAAACTCAATCATTGCAAGAAGCCATGATGTAATACTGTCGCAGACACCACTAATTCCCATACAAGTGGAATCCCACGCTACATTCGGGTAACAAGCAAAGATCTTCTTGCTAACATCCAAGCCTAAAGCGCTTATTATTTCAGACTCAGAATCAACCCTACTCCCATCCCAGAGCTGAAATGCTGAACTCAAGCTCTTGTTTTGTAACTCAAAGGATCGATACAACCGAGCCCTTTCTTCATCACTTAGAACTGTTTGCCGAATATCGCCCCAAACGGCATCCAAGTTTTGCTCCACCGAAGGCCGATTTTTGTCAACTATCACTCCATTTCCTTGACCAAAAACCTCATAAGAGAAATAGCTGTTCCCAAATTTTCTCGCCCACGCAGCAGGGATTCCTGTTTGGCAAAACTTTCCATTTGCAGTAATCAAATCACGGTCAGAGTACCGTTCAGCAATTGCAGCCGAAGCGCGGGAAAGTAAATAAGACGCTTCGTAACATCTGCGAAAAAGCGCTTCATGTGCGCCCGCAGGTTCATAATCCCCCTTCATAAAGTGCTCGTGATTTCTCTTTGCAATAACGCCAACCGGCACCCCTTCATCTTTATAGTTAACTAAAGACGAAAGCTCACCTTTTGCTGAAAGGCTAGCATTTTCTCTCACTCCAACGGAAATATGATCACTCAGCAAGATAGGCTCTAATCCATAGGCACTGCAATTTCGTAAAGTTTGCTTAGTACAACTAACACACGAAGGGCGTCTGTGATTAATATCTTCTCGCTCGCAGTATGGCAAACCATCACAGACTATAACTGCAACGGCGTGTTTTTCAGTGACCAGCCTGGCAGCCGACATAAATTCTAAATCTGAAAATGCCCAGCAGTACTGTACATTAAATAGGAATCCTCTTTTACTACCCTCCGTATCCTTGGGTCCGCGAGAGTTCAGCTTTTGGTCCCAGACCCTTGTCACCCGAATTGCAAACAATCGAGCACGCTCTAAAATATTGACGCGCACAAGGTAACGGAAATCACGATAGAGTGACCGTGGGGGAGCGTTATCTTTAATTAATTCAACCATCTGCTACTTACTCCTATTCCCAGTTGACTAGCATCTTTAATGAGCTCGAAGCCCTGCCCTGACTTTTGTCGCGTTGATAATTCTAGCGATATAGAGCAGTGTACTCATGAATTCGAGCATTCATGGAGAGTTTCTCGATAATTAGATTTCTAGCTTCAATCGTCATAGATTTCGCTTCGTCATAATTACCCAGCACCTGTAAAATTAGATCAGCGAGTCCAGCATCGTCGTCAAAATCTACTAGATACCCGGCTTTTAGTCTTTTCACATCTTCGCCTGTGCCGGTGTTGCCGGTAACAATGATAGGCGTCTTGCATAAAACCCCCTCAAGGGGTGCCCAGGCGCCTTGTTCAAACCTAGAGAGCTGGACAACAATATCCGCATCAACTAATGCGGAGTTTTTGTGCTCACCTCCCAAAAACCCGGTGAATAGCACACTATCACCCACCCCTAAACTCGAAACCAACGCCTTACAAGTATCCATATGCCCGTCGTCTGGCCCAACAAGCACAAGAAATAGATCAGGCTGTCGTTTAAGTGCTTTTGCAAACCCTCTAATTAGAAAGTCGTTTCCTTTACAGTAGTGGATACGACCTAAGAACATAACCACTTTTCGTGTTGTTGGAATGCTATATTTTTCCCTGAACTCACCGGCTGCAGGTAAGGTTAAAAACTCATCTGTGTCAAAAGGGGGTGAGAGTATGATTATTTTCTCAGGATCCAACGTTGGCAAGATTTTTAGATATTCATCCTTTCCCACCTGCGTCTCAGCAACTAGGCAATGCGCATTCGCCAAGATTCGCTTACCTATAACCCAATCAAAGAACTTTTTTAGTGAATTCTTATTTTGATGATAAGGAACCGCTCCATGGGCATCTAGGACATAAGGTTTATTATATAGCCTACATAAAAAGTACAGCACAACGTTTTGAAACGTACGATAGACGTGCATATGAACACAATCAATTTCTCTAAAAATACCAATCAAACGAAATATAAGACCTGGCATTATTGAAAAGCCAAAACGATCGAAAAAGGATTTACAAACAACAAAATCGACACCCGTCAATGAAGATGCGAGCTCATCATCAAACTTATAATCACCTGAAAGAATCACCGGTTTAAGGCCCGCTTTTGATTGGGCTTTAACGATTTTGTACATTAAATCTGAGGTCCCTCCGGCATAACGAATTGAAAAGAAAAGAAATGCATGTAGAACTTTCATGGTCAAACCTCAATCATTGAACGTATAGTTTTTTCTAGCTTGGCTTCATCAATTCCATAGTGAGAACGCAGAAACTCTTGACTTCCTACTACAGACGAGTAGGTGTCATGCAGCCCTAATCGTACGAATTTTTTTGGATACAGGCCAAAGTCCATACATACTTCACTGATAGCAGACCCTAACCCACCCTTCAAATTATTCTCCTCCAACGTAATTAGCCCCTTTGTCTCTGAAACCGCAGCGGACACCACATTTTTGTCTATACTTTTTAAACTATGAACACTGTGTACCCTTATAGCAATACCTTCTCGCTTGAGTGCTTTTGCAACATTCATAGCTATAGCTGTTACTCCTCCAGAACAAAATACAGAAAAATCATCGCCTTTTTGTAGAACGCGAATTTTTCCGTACGTGAACGGCTCTTCAATAGTATCAACCGATTTAACCGGGGCTCGTTCAAGCCTAAGATAGCTCGGCCCGGGGGTGCTTGCGGCATACTTCGTCGCCTCCATAGCTTCATAATCATCGCCTGGAACAAGAACCCTTAAATTTGGTATAGCCCTCATGATACTTAAATCCTCAGTAGCATGGTGCGACATGCCAAGGGCGCCATACCCAAACCCACCCCCGATACTAACAACCGTTACATTTGCATCGTGATAACAAACATCATTGCGAATCTGCTCGAGACATCTGAGGGTTGAAAAGTTCGCTATTGAATAAGTAAAGACCCGATATCCCTCAAGGGCTAGCCCTGCGGCTATACCAGTCATATTCTGCTCAGCTACTCCAACATTCAAATATTGCCTGGGGAAACGCTCTGCAAACTTATCTAGCACCCCAAATCCTAGATCGCCTGTGATCAGAAACACGTCTTCACGCTCCACTGCTAACTCAGTCAATGCTTCAATAAATACATCTCTCACCTAATCTTCTCCCAGTTCGCTCAGTGCGTTCGCCAGCTCCAACTCATCAGCACTCCTGTAATGCCAAAGCACCTGATTTTCCATAAAGCTAACACCCTTACCTTTTGTCGTGTGCGCAACGATAATTTTTGGACGCCCACCTGGGTCTTCTAGCAAAGCAGACAGGATCGCCTCGTGATCATGTCCATCCACCTCAATCACAGCCCAGCCAAAAGCTACCAGCTTGCCCGCGAGAGGCTCAAGAGCCAGCGTGTCCTCAGTCGAACCGAGGCTCTGCAGCTTGTTATAATCCACAATCGCGATCAAATTGGATAATTTGTGATGAGGGGCAAAAAGTAGTGCCTCCCAATTAGAACCTTCGCCTAGCTCACCATCGCTTAAAATGACGAGCACTCTATGATCCTCTCCCTTTAGCTTTCCCGCCAAGCTCATACCAGAGGCGACCGACAACCCATGCCCTAGTGACCCCGTAGAAAACTCAACGCCTGGAATACCCTTGTGAGACACATGACCACTTAAAACCGAGCCATCTTGATAATGAGTCGATAGCACCTCCGTCGGAAAAAACCCAACTTCAGCCAGACACGCATAAACAGCAGCCCCCGCATGCCCTTTACTCAAGATAAAACGATCCCTTTTAGAATTTTCGGGATCATTTGGGAAAAAACTCATATTAGAATATATAACGGCCAACAGGTCAGCTATCGACAAAGCCGAACCAACATGAGAACTGCCACCTTGACTTGTCATCTTAACCACGTGACGTCGAATTCTTATCGCTAACTCTTCGCTATTCAATTTACCACCCTCACTTCTCATAAAACTTAACGATTAATTCGCCAATTTTCTGAACTTCATCATCGAACAGAATATGGTGCATGGGCAACATCAGCATCTTCGTGAAAAGCTCATCTGTATATGGAAGATCTTGACTAAAGCCCAGGTCCTTACAGTGATGTACTGCGATTCCACTCCATTGAACAAGAGTACCTACGCCCGCTTCATGAAGGTAATCTTTCAGCTCGTCCCTACGCTCCGCCTCGATTTCAAAATTCTGAAATATATCGAAGTGAGTCGATTCATTAGGTAATGGAGGTAGAACCAGCTCGTCGATCCCACCAAGAATTTCGCTATATAAAGTAGCTAGCTCTCTCCTTCGATCAATCCAACCTGCATAGCTCTTGAGCTTATGAAGCATAATCCCTGCCTGCAAGTTATCCAATCTAGTATTTAGGCCCCAGACTCGAATTTGCCCATCAGGTCCTCTACCATGATCTCTTATAATCTTAGCTCGATTATATAAATCCTCATCCTGGCAAAGCAGAATACCACCATCGCCAAAGCACCCCAGAGTTTTCGCCGGATAAAAACTAATACACGCAGCCTTCCCAAAAGTACCTGCGCATTTACCATTATATTTCGCACCTAACGCCTGGGCAGCATCTTCGTAAACATCCAAACCATATTCGGCGGCGAGCGCACAAACCGCATCCATATTAGCTACTCTACCGTTCAATTGAGTAGGCATAATCGCTACTGTATTGCTATTAATAGCGGCCTCAATTGCTCCTATGTCAATAAGATGGTCTTTCCCACACTCAACCGGAATGGGAATGCAGCCGGCCAGCTTTATCGCTGATGCTGTCGCAATCATTGTATGTGATGAAATAATGACCTCCCCCCCCTCCTTAAGCCCCGCCGCCATAAAGCCGAGAGACATTGCGTCCGTTGCATTCCCTACGCCAAGCGCATACTTTGAGCCTGTTATATCACATATAGCCGCCTCAAATTCAGCGACTTCCGTCTGCAATATAAATGCTCCGCGAGAACATATATCTCTAAATATTGCGACATAGGACTCTTCATCTTCCGAGAAAAGCTTTGAATAAGGGAAAAAAGGGATGTTTAACATCTAGCCTCCAGGCATGAATTAATATTACAAAAAAATCTTGGGGTATTGACTGACAACTCATTTCTTTGATATCGACCACAGCTCTCAAAATCGACGATATCTTACCAGAAGATTGAGTATTAGCTAGTGCTAGTGGGTGCGTATTTTTAATTTTTCCTGCGTAATGTCTAGGGCTATAGGCGTTAAAAATAATGTAGGTCGGCAGCAGGTCATTATCTAACAATAAGCTCCTAAGCAACCTTAATCATATTCATCACAACTGAGCGGTTAGCGCAAGTCGCCTACAAGTCAGATACGCTTACAATCGCAGTAGATTACCCGATATGACACATCAATCTTGGCTCCATCTATAGTCTCTTGCACCTCAGTACTAGCAGGGAAGTCACTAAGACTCTCAGGGATAACCATTCGAGACCCTTTAGCAAATATCCTAAGCATCCTCCAAAGAAAAGAAATACCGCAGTATTCTAAAACCTGCTTAAGGCGCCTAATTAGGCTAGCCCTAAACTCAAGAGGAAGAACATGCGATTTAGGAAACACGCCCTCGAAGCTCACAGAAAACCCATTCGAGGTAAGTAAGGATGTCCACTCAGGAATACTGTAATATTCAAGTGATCCCGGAGCAGCAACAAAGCCGGGCACATCTTTATTGCTAGAGCAGAAAAACAATCGACCCCCAGGGCGAAGTACTCTCCTTGCTTCTTTAAGAAAAATTTCACTATCCAAGTAATACATCATCGCTAAGGCAATAATTGTATCAAAGGAGCCGCTGCGAAATGGCAATCTGTGTGCGTCAGCTTGACACAGGGAAAGACTTATCTCGTCGCAGAGAGCTTTAGATCGCAGGACATTTTGACTCGATATGTCTATAGAGACATAACTTTTAACCGCTTCTGAGATCTCAGCCTTCCCAATAGTTGAACCACCCCCGATTTCCAAAACGTCAGCATCAGTGCAAATATCTAAAATTCTTAGATAACGATGTGAGATTACATGGAGATCTTCCAACGGTATAACTTCACCCGGCCATTCGGTTTGATCATACATAACCTCTTCGAAGTTCATGCTGTCTTTCAACTTGCCGTCCTCAATCGTCACCGTCTTCTCTCTATAAACTAACGTTACATTTCCCAATTCAAGACCATACGGAGAAGCCTAGTAGTCCAATTGCGACAGAAGCTTTTTGTATTCGTCAAACTGACCAATATCATACCAACCATCATCGATTACGTAGCACGAAACTAATCCACCCATATCTATCACATTACGAATAAGCTCGTCCATACCGCACTCTTTACCGGGCGGAATCGAATCCAGCGCGGCAACATTAACTAAGTATATCCCCGTCATAATCGTATTTACTTGGTCGGGCTTCTCTGTAATACCACTCACTCTCCCAGTGCTGTCAATATCAATGACTCCATATGGGATTTTCGATACCTTTTGCAAACCCAATATAGTAATGGTCGCTTTTGATCGCAGATGATGCTCCAAAAAGTCGCGATAATCTATATCCGTTAAAACATCGCAGTTTGTTAAAAAAAAGTTTTCCGTAAACCTATCTCTGAACTGCACTAATCCACCAACCGTTCCTAAATACTCCGACTCCTCCAAAAATTCTATCAAGTAGTCATGTTTCACTTCCGAAAAATAGCTTCGTATTAGTTCCTTTTTATAATTCACTATGACCATAAAACTGTTAAAGCCCTGACTGAGATATGTGTCAAAGATTTTCTCAAGCATTGTCGAGTGACCTACCGGGAAAAGGGGTTTAGGGATGATATTTGACAAAGGCGCCATTCTCGTGCCCTTCCCTCCAGCCATGGCAACCACAGAAACTTCGTCAAAGTTACTTGAACTCCTTGTATCTGACCTAATTGCAAGAGCTCTAATGGTCTTATCAGGATTGAGTAGTGGAATATGATTTATGCGATTATCTTTAAATAATCGCTCGATTTCTCCTTGTTTCTCGCTATCTGCAGTTTTATAACCGTCTTTCAGGATATCTTTAACTTGAGTATCAAGCCCATCTCCTTTCAAAAAATGTCTTCTTAAATCACCATCAGTTAATATCCCCAAGAATCGTCGATCTCGATCTGCAACCAATATAGCCTGCAACCCTCCTGCATCCATTACTGCCATGGACTCTTTTATGCTTTGCTCGGGTTCAATAATTATCTTGTCTATATCAGTCTTAACGTACATATTTTTCTCTCTCAAACAATGGTTAAATCGAATGTGGAACACGAAAACAATTCGTATTCAAATAAAGGTTTTACACACATCACACTACAAAAACTCATCAAAATGCGTCGCCAAAATTGATTTATTTTTCAATAAAACCGGTATCCCATCAACTTCCGGGTAAGCTACGAGCGCCTTAGGTGAGTAAAAACAACCCTTTACCTTGATTAACTTATGTTTAGAAATAGGGCACGCCCACTCAACCAATTCATTCGATCCTGTAACGAGTTTAGCATTGTCAGGCTTTTTGATAACTATCAGGCTAGTGTTGTTGTCAGAAGAAGGATTGCTGTCAAAAAGTAACCTATTCTCAATTACGTTGTATCCCAGCGCCCGGGTATGCTTAACGGGCCCTCTAACATAATTATGTTTTGCAATATGTCGACGAGAGGCCGCGCTGCCTAATTCATAACTGGGCTCAAAAAGTACAAGATACTTTCCTGCAACCCTATACAACTCTTTCAATAATACAATCTCATTACCTCCATTTGGCTCTAAAGCATGGACAGTGCAGACGAGGTCTAGTGAGCTATCCGCTAACGGACAATTCACCATGTTAGCAACCGCAAAATCAACTTTTAGAGGCAGGTGCTGTCCCACAAATTTCCGAGCATATTGTATCCTAGATAGAGATATATCTAGCCCTAGCAGCGCCTTCGGCTTGCACCTCAATTGACTAACAATTGAGGACAATGTCGTCCCTCGCCTACCCCCGCCTCCAGCATTGAAGTAATACCATCAATTCCATCAAGTACACTCGCAAAAACAGACCCGCGCTCCCGTTCTAATTCTGGGGCTGCTAGCGCTTTTTGAGTATATGCATCCGCTTGAATGGCATAGGAAATCTGAATTATTTCATCTTTATCAAATTGATCTGAAAATTGCTCAGTAAGAACCTTTATAATATTGTGTCCACCTTTATACAACTCAAGAATACTATTCAAATTATTCATTACCTATCATCTCCGGAGCAAAATACTCAGCTAGTTTAAAATCTTCTGCTGTATCAATATCAATAGAACGAAACTCAGGCATCTCATATGCCAAAGTGTTTGAAAAATAATATGATCGGTGCTCGTCAACCAAACTATGCCGCAAAACGTAAATGCCCCCGTTGGCGACATATGCATCATTGTACATTTGCCTATTATTCATACTAACGGCCGAATCAGCGCTTCTGGAGATCCTTTTAGAATCGTTGTCTACAAGAAATGCCCAGTCAATAGGAAACGATAATTTTTTGCAGGAAATCACCGAGTCTGCCTTCTCTTCTTTAAATAGCGCTACCGCCGCATCAATATCTTGCGCATTACGAAAGGGGACCGTAGGCAGAAGTACAACGTAATTTTCGTCCCTTACGTCAAATTCCTTTATTAGCCGTTCCATCGTGTACCGATACACATCTACAGCTGATGATGTATCT
>Ga0233427_10003812_pt1 | contig 12945 bp, 10 predicted proteins | sample SI_118_April2016_5_FD_179885 | JGI IMG/M metagenome (GOLD analysis project Ga0233427, IMG submission 179885) | Seawater microbial communities from Saanich Inlet, British Columbia, Canada - SI_118_April2016_100_MG | ecosystem: Environmental > Aquatic > Marine > Inlet | place: Canada: British...
ATGATATTGTTGATTCTTTTATAACATGATAGTGGTAAAGGTATCAACTGGTGCTAGTGATCTTTCTAGTCTATTTCTCCGACAAACGCCAAGAGCTAAAGGCGTGTGGGGAGACTGTAGATTTATAATAAATGAAGAAATTAAAAGTTGTGATTGGTGGATAGTATGCCATAGATCGGGTCTAGTTAATACTGAAAGCACGCATTGCGATCCTAATAATATTGTATATATTTCAATGGAGGGAAGTGAAGCCCTTGCGGGTGGAGGTACTAGTGATAGATTTATAAAGCAATTTTCAAAAATAATTTCATGTGATAGAAATATAGAGCATTCGGATATTGTTCATGAACAGGTAAATACTTGGTGGGTAGGAAATACTGTAAAGAGAGAGGAAGGTGGGCATGAATTTACATCTGAATATACCCTTGATTACGATTCTTTGAGAAGTATGAGTATGCCCAAGAAGAAAACAAGGATTTCTGTCATCGTCTCTAATAAAAAAAATACAAGCGGACATAAGAAGAGGTTAGAATTTATTAAAAAATTAACCAAAACTCCTTTAGGGGAGTTTTTGGATATTTTTGGACATGGATTCAACCCAATCCCTGATAAGTGGGATGCTATAGCGCCATATAAGTATCATTTATGTATGGAAAATAATGTTATAGAGGATTACTGGACAGAAAAAATTGGTGATGCGTATCTTGGCTTTTCAGTGCCAATTTATTGGGGGTGCCCTAATGTTGAGGAATTTTTTCCAAAAGAATCGTTAGTAGTAATTGATGTGGATAATTTTGAAGAATCGGTAAATAAAATTACTAAACTTCTTAAAGAGGATGAGTTTGAAAGTTACTTGCCAAAGGTAATTCAAGCTAGAGATAAAATTCTTAATGAGTATAATATTTTTGAAATAATGAAGAATATCTGCAATTCAAAATCTACAAGAAGAATTTGTATTACTCTTAAGCCGCATGATTCACTATTTCGTAAGAGAATTAGAGGTATTTTGCAAGCCAACAAAAATATCTATCAAATTTACAAATACATTCGTCGATTAAAATAAATTTGAATTACGCAAAAAAAAGGCGGGCAAATGGATAAAAAGATGCCTAACGTTAGCATAATAACAACGAATTGGAATAGATGCCAGTATATTGAAAGGGTCTGGAGATCTATTGAAAGTCAAACACATAGAAACATTGAGTGGATTGTTTGTGACGATGGATCAAGTGATGGTAGTGTAAATGTAATAGAGAAAATTATATTACAGGCAACTATACCAGTAGTTTTTATTAAATCTTCTGTCAGAGTTGGAAAGGCAGTTCTTGACAATGCGGCAATTAAAATTGCCAGAAGCTCAATGATTTTATGGAATGATTCCGATGATTTTTTACTTCCTGATGCTATAAAAGAGGTTTTTAGTGCATGGGAAAGTAGGCCAAAGGTACATAGTGAAAACTATATTGGCGTAATCGCATTTGCGACAGTCGGTAAAAAAATAATCACTACCTCAAGTGATATTTCGTCAGAAATACACGATACATGGGATAATATCCGAAATATAAGGAATATTAATGGCGATGGAATTTTACTGCTGCGCAGAGATAAGCTGCTTAAAAATCTTTTTCCAGAGGTAGATTTTGTAATTCCAGAGTCAGTCGTATGGTGTCACTTTTCAACAATGATCTCTATTGTCGTTCCAAAACCTCTGCAAGTTCGAGAGTATAATTCAACTGAAAATAGTATTTCCTACAGTGGAAAAATGCAATACAATCGTGGAAACGCGCATGCTTTATGTATAACCGAATCTGAATTGATTTTGCGTAAAAGAACTCATATCAAACATCTTGGCCGTAGGTTGAAAGCTTATGTTAACTTTATTCGTTATTCAATTCATGGAGAAATGAATCTTATTGATATATACAAAATGACAGTTTTAATGAAATTTAATATTTTTTATGTAATATTGATACCAGTATCTATATTGTTATCTATCAAAGATATTTTGCAAAAAAAAGTCTTGTATACACATAGGGAATTTGAGCATTCTAAGTATAAGTCAGAAATAAAAATTTCTCGTAATTTTTCGATAAGTAACCAGAACTCCTCATGACAACTTCATTGCAAATCTATATTATGTCAAGGGATCGACCTGATTATCTGATCAATGCCTTAGATTCAGTTATATCGCAGGTCACTGTAAATATAAAGCTTGATATTATTGTCTCTGATAATTCTGAGACAGATGAGGTGGAGAAAATAGTAAGTGATTTATATCAGAATAGCAATATAACATATGTGCGAAGAGTCCCGACCTTGAGTCCATTTGACCATCATAGAGCTATTATTAACGAGGTTTCTAGTGAATTTTATATGCTTTTTCATGATGACGATATAATGCTTCCCAACTTAGTTCAAAATCTTTATACTGAGATTTCTAGAGATGACGATGTTGTTGCAGTTGGATCAAACGCATTATTTTTTTATCAAGATAAGTGCGATGCATCTATTATTCCATCATTTTATTCATTAAAAAATAAGATATTTACAAGTAAAGAGCAGCTTTTAAAAAAGTATTTTCTTGGGAACGGTATTGCTCCTTACCCTAGCTATCTGTATAGAAAAAAAATTTATGGCGATCTGGTATTTTTTGATGAAAGAAAGGGGGGTAAATATAGCGATGTGGCATATATAATGGACGGATTGAATTATGGTAAGATTATTTGGTTAAATGAACCTGGAATGCTTTATAGAATCCATGCCTCAAATGGCAGCTCTGTTTTCAAGAGAAGTGAGTTAGATTTATTAATAAATTACATTATCTCTAATACTACATATACTGAAAATTCATTTTTATTAAGATTATATTTAATTCATAATTATTTTCGAATTTTTATGAATTGTCTAAAGTCGAAGAGAGATTTTAATTTTGGTAAAGACTGCAAAGAGTCAGTTTCTATACTTAGAAAAGATTACAGTGTCGTACTATTTATTAAAATACCCCTGGCTTTATTTTACAAATTACATAGAATAATAATACCAAAGATTTTAAATAGTAAAGGGTCGATTTTAGAATATAGAAAAGAACTCTCGCCATATCGGCAAGGGAAATAAATAGACTTTATATAAGTAATTTTTTTGTCTAAACATATATCATTTTTATTGCCAAGCCTAAAATTTGGCGGTGCCGAGCGTGTTGTAATTACTCTTGCAGAGGAGTTTTGTAAGTTAGGATACAAGGTAGACATTCTTTTAATGAGTTATGAGGGTGAATTTCTAGAAGAGGCAGTTTCTCGATTCAATGTTGTTGATTTAAACTGTAATAAAACATATAAACTCCCTTTTAAAATACTTGTGTATTTATTTTCGAATAAGCCAGATGTGATTATTTCAAGTTTTTGGAAGTTAAACCTTTGTTCTTGTTTGACAAGAATAATGTTCCCTTTTTTTAAATTACTATTATGGGAGCACGCCCTTCCGAGTAAAAGCACTAATCATTCAAACTGGATTTTCTCAATTACAGCAAGTATTTTTTATCAATTTGCCACAAAGGTTGTTGTTGTCTCTACGGGAGTTTATGCCGATATTGTGAATATGACATTTGGAACTCGACATTTAATGACTATTATTTTTAATCCTATTTCTCCACCTAAGAAAAGATGTGCCAATAGAGATAGTAACAATAACACCATTATTAGTGTAGGAAGATTGGAGCTGGAAAAAAATCATTACTTGCTTTTTGATGCATTTGCAATCGTTACAAAAAAATACAATACAAGACTTATTATTGTAGGTAGTGGTAGTTTAAAGGTGAAACTTGAGTTTTATGCGGAAAAACTTGGCATTTGTGATCGTATAGAATTTGTTGGATTCCAGTCAGACCCATATATTTACATTTCCAAGGCTCAATTGCTTGTGTTATCTTCCGACCATGAAGGTTTTGGGAACGTAATTGTTGAGGCGCTTTATTGTGGATTATCGGTTGTTTCTACTGATTCTGGCAGTGGAATTCACGATATTCTTCTTGATGGGAAATATGGTACAATCGTGCCCCGCAATGATAAAATCGCCTTGTCACAAGCAATTATGTCTGAGTTGAAATTTGGGCGAGCGCCTGATCAACAAAAGCAAGCTGCAAGAAGATTTTCCCCGCATAAAATAGCTAAAGATTTTTTAGAAGCAATGGAATAATATCAAGGGACGTTGTTTGAATCATAGTGGATTTTTTTGAAAATAGAGATTGTTATTGCAATCACTCTTTAGTTTGGAAATGGCTTGTTACAATTAATCATATAATTTAACATGAAATGACTTATAAGTTTAAGAGAAGAAAACCTAGGAATCTTGTAACATCAATTGTATACAGGATAGCAAAATTACCATTTTTGCCAATTAAGGTAAAATTCCGCATATACTCTGATTTGAGTTGGATTTTTTTCAGGTTGGCTAATGAATACTCGTGGCCCTTATTTAATGGTTTAATTCACCCATCAAGGGGCAAGACTTTAGAGTTTTTGGAGAGTAAAATAGATAGGAATGACCGAGTGTTAGATGTTGGCTGTTCTAGAGGTGAAATTACGGGCAAACTAGGAGGGATGTGTGACTCAGTAGTCGGTGTAGATCATAATAAATATTTGATTGATGAGGCTAAAACAAGATACCAATCAAAAAATGTTGAATTTATTGCATGTGACGCTATTAGTTATTTATCTGAGAGTAATTCGTCTTTTGACATAATGATTTGCTCTCATATCTTGGAACATCTTGACAATCCAAGTAATTTTTTATCATTATTTAAATCATATTTTAAGAATATATATATAGAAGTGCCTGATGCTGATAACACTTATATGAATTTAATACGCACAAATTTTGGACTTAGTTCAATGTATACGGATGATGATCATATATATGAGTTTACAAGGGAGGATTTAGAAAAATTAGTTATTGAAAATGATATGAAAATCGTAGAGTCTGAATTTAGATATGGTGTTATAAAACTCTGGATAGAAACATAATTGTATTATATGGGCACACAGCACATTATTTATTTTAGAGAAATAGTTGTTAGTGTTATGACTGTTCAAAGGTAAGTGAAGCATATCGGCGTATCAGAAGATTTCGTACCTAATATTATGTTAGTGACAAATGCAATACACAAAACGCCAACAGGCGGACGTGAGTTATTATGCAAGTTAAATTACAATATACTCAAAGATCTTTACAATGATCGATGCATAGTTTTCGAATTATCCAAGAATTATATTATCGGTATAAAGTCTATTATTAATGCATTCAGAGGTTATATCGATGGACTGTCTCCCGAGTCTGTTGCCCTGGCACTTCAACAGATTCAGGCACAGAATGTTAATAAAATTTTCGTTGATGGCTCGAATCTTGGTAAATTTGTTAAAGTTGTTAAGACAAAATTTCCAGAAATCCAGATTTACACCTTTTTTCACAATGTTGAAGCTAGATTTTTTTGGGGTGCATTTAAACAAAACCCATCCCCTCACTCATTGGCAGTACTTGCTACAAATTATTTAGCAGAAAGAAAATCTATTGCTTATGCTGATAATATTATCTGTCTAAATAATAGGGATAGTGCTCTTTTAAAAAAGTTGTATGGAAGGCTATCTGACTATATAACTCCAATGAGTATTCAGGATAAATATACTGATAGGGCTTTCACAACAAGGCCAAAAACTAAATTCGCACTATTTGTTGGTGGGGATTTTTATGCAAATTTTTCCGGTATAAAGTGGTTTGTAAAGAATGTCGCCCCATATATTACAATTCAGATTTTTATTGTTGGAAGGGGCATGAAGAATTTTAGAAAAGAGTTAGAAATTAGTAATAATGTTAAAGTAATTGGTGAAGTTGATAGTCTCGAGAAATGGTATTTAGAGTCATATTTTGTAATAGCCCCTATTTTTGATGGATCAGGCATGAAAACCAAAATAGCGGAGGCATTGATGTTTGGTAAAAAAATTATTGGCACTCCCGAGGCATTTTCTGGATACGAAGAAATTTCTGCCGAGGTTGGGCATGTCTGTACCAATGCCGATGATTTTATTGATGCAATTAATAGTGCGGATAAGATGGTGGATTGCCTATTTGATAGAAAATTGCGAGAAATTTATAAGTCTAAATATTCATTTTCAGCAGCAAAAGATAGACTTAAAAGGATTTTAAATGCATAGTTTAGCCCTATTAATCTTATGAAAATTAGTGTAATAACACCAAGATACGCACTTGCTGGCGTCCCTCTTGCACAATTTAGACTTGCAAAAGCATTGTCATTATTAGGGCATGATGTTATATTGATTGTTGGACATGTAAATCATGGTTACAAACTCCCAAATGTCAATGGTATTGATATTCAGGTTTTAGAAAAAAAAAGAGTGATATCAATGATAAACCCTTTAGTAAAACATTTAAAAAATTACAATCCAGATGTAGTTTTTTCTGCTGAAGATCATCTTAATGCGATTATATTATTGTCATCGATTATTGCTAGATCTAGTGCTAAAATCAGTTGTTCTTCTAGGGTTACCCCATTTGACACCTATTCCAACAAAATATTTACGAAGCGTTGGAATCTTAAGCAATTTATGAAACTAATGATGCATAGGGCAAGTGTATTAACTTGTGTTTCTAAAGATATGGTTGGACAGTATAAGGTCGTTTTTAAAAATCCGCCACATATTTGTATTTACAATATTGTTGTAGACTCACAAGCACGTTTAAAGATGATGGATCTTGTCGATGATGAATGGTTTGATGATAAAGACATCCCTATGGTAATTGCTGCTGGAAGGCTTGCTCCATGGAAGGGTTTCTCAGATTTGATTTATGCAATGAGAGAGCTTAATCGTAGTACAAAAGCGAAATTAACTATTCTTGGTGGCGGCCCACTTAAAGAGGACCTAGAGTTATTGATTAAAGAGTTAAATCTAGAGAATGTCGTGAAGCTAATGGGTTATGTTGATAATACATTAAAGTATTTTAAAAAGGCAGATGTGTTTGTTTTATCCTCTCATGTTGAGGGTCTACCCAATGTCTTAGTTGAAGCAATGATGTGCGGATGTACTCCCGTAGCCACAGATTGTCCCACTGGCCCTAGAGAAGTATTAAAAGATGGATTGTATGGTTATCTTACTCCAGTTGGGGATGCAGTTGCTATGGCAAATAGTATCAAGACGGCGTTACAGAATCCAATTCCAAAACACATTTTAGAAGATGCAGTTGACCCATTTTCTGAGCGTAATGTTTTACAGAGCCATTGCCAGTCTATGGGTATATCAAATACCAGCTTTTTTCCAAAAAACTCAAGTAATGAAGATAGGCCTTAACGCCACTTGTTTTAACAATAGACCCTCTGGTGCAAAGCAGAGATTTATTGGTATTTATAGTAATTTATTTGCTAGATTAAAAGATGATAGATTTGTAATTTATGAGCCAGTGGATTGTAATATAAGCGCATGGTTTGGTGAATTCAATAATGTTACATATATAAAAACTCCTCTTAATAGTCAACATCGATATAAAAAGTATTTGCATGGTCTTCTGTATTGGCCAAAAATATTTCGCCTAGAAAAATTTGATATCTTTGAAACTTTCAGCCTACCATTGATCAGGAGTAAAACAGAACTAGCATTGTTAACAATTCATGATATTAGAGGAATACATCAACAAGATTTATGGTTAAAACGATTTTTTCATAACATGATTTTAAAAAACTCACTTAAACATGCGGATCACGTAATCACAGTGTCAAATTATATGAAAAATGAAACCTTAAATCACTTCCCAAACACAAAGGTAACAGTGATTTATAATGGGATAAATACTTGTGAGTTTGTTGAAGAAACAGAGTTAAGAGTAGATTCTGTAATTAATAAATTTAAACTTTCTAGTGAGTTCATTCTAGCAGTTGGACATCTGGAGCCAAGAAAAAATTACCACTTATTAATTAAAGCATTAAAAAATCTACATTCTAAAGGTGAATTTTTACACTTATTGATTATTGGCAACAATAGTGGAGAGTTGGACTCGATTACACAAATGGTGGAATCATTAGGTTTGTCAGAGTATGTAAAAATTTTAAATGGCATAACAGATCAAGAGCTTAAAGTTATTTATAAACTTGCTAAATTATTTGTTTTCCCTTCATCATACGAAGGTTTTGGTATTCCAATCCTTGAGGCTATGGGGTCTGATTGCCCATTAGTTGTAAGTGATATACCCGTATTTAGAGAAATTATCGGTAATAAGGGGGTCTATTTTGATTATTCTGATTTTGAATCAATTGCCAATACAATCAAGGATATATTAGCATCAAATAACAGAAGGATGGATTTAATCGAATATGGAACAAAAAGGGTTAAAGATTTTGAGTTTATTGAAATATCTAAAAATCTTCAGAAATTATATAAAGAAGTGTGTTGAGTTGAATTACCATTTTAATTTTCTATTATGTGTGGAATTGTAGGTTTTTTATCTAATTCAAGCAAGCCTCTAATGGTGCTTGAGAATATAGTTGCAGGCATGTCAAAAGAAATTAGTTATAGAGGTCCTGATGATGCGGGTACTTGGGTAGATGAAAATAATGGTATCGCATTGGGTCACCAGAGACTTTCTATTCTTGATTTGTCATCTGCAGGTCATCAGCCTATGGTTTCGTCAACAGGGCGTTACATCATTTCCTTTAACGGAGAAATCTATAATCATCTAGAAATACGAATTGAGTTATCAAAAGTTGATCATCAGCTAGTATGGAAAGGTATGTCTGATACAGAAACACTTCTGATTGCTATTGAAAAATGGGGTATCAAGACCGCTCTAAGAAAAACTGTAGGAATGTTTGCTATCGCATTATGGGATACACAAAATAAACATCTTTATCTGGCACGAGATAGGTTTGGTGAAAAGCCTTTGTATTATGGCTGGGTAAATGATAATTTTGTATTTAGTTCTGAGCTTAAGTCGTTTAAGAAATTTCCAGGGTTTACCAATCAAATAAATCGTGAAGCTCTAGATCAGTATTTACGACTTATGTATGTGCCAGCTCCTTATAGTATTTATGAGAACATCTATAAGTTAGAGCCTGGATGCCTTTTGAAAATTAATACTCCTATCCCAGACTGTCCTTCATATGACAAACTCACACTTCCAGTTTCTATGAAAAATTTTCAAATAGAACAATGGTGGTCTTTAACAAATGTAGCGCAGGCAGGAATCAACAATCAAATATCAAATGAGACGGAAGCATTAGATTTATTGGAAAAACAACTTGTAGAGTCTGTACATTTACAATCTTTATCTGATGTTCCCCTAGGAGCATTTCTTTCTGGTGGAGTAGATTCCTCGCTTATTGCTGCATTGATGCAGAAGCAGTCTAATAAGCCTATAAAAACATTTACTATCGGCTTTGAGGAAAAGAAGTTTGATGAGTCACGACATGCGCGTGCTGTAGCAGAACATATGGGTACTAGACATACTGAATTATTTGTAACCTCAATTGAGGCGCAAAAAATTATCCCATCTTTACCAACAATATATGATGAACCCTTTGCGGATTCGTCCCAAATACCCACTTATTTGGTTAGTAAGGTAGCCAAACAACAGGTTACGGTAGCGCTTTCTGGTGATGGCGCAGATGAGTTATTTGGTGGATATAATCGCTATACGAAAGGTCCAGGAATTTGGGGGAACCTGGCTAAAATGCCAAGATCATTGCGTAGAGCATTGGGTTTTTCTATTGGTACTATCCCTATTTCTGGTTGGGATCAAATAGGACACTCTTTAAATTATTTAAAGTTTGGCTCTCAAAATTTTGCTCAGTTAGGTGACAAAGCGTACAAGATCGCAACTCGCTTAAAAGAGATGAAAAGTCTTAATGATATATACTTAAATCCAGTTACAGAATGGCCGCAACAACTCTCGCTCGTAAAAAATATACCCATTGTTAGCGTTGAGCAACACAATAGAAAATTCAGTAATGAATTAAATTCTTTTTCAGAGGACGAGTATCGTATGATGTTTTTAGACAGTAAGACTTATCTTGTTGATGATATTTTGTGTAAAGTTGATCGTGCCTCTATGTCGGTCAGTTTGGAAACTCGAGCCCCTTTTTTAGATCATAGAGTGGCAGAACTTTCCTGGAGATTGCCATTGCAGATGAAAATTAATAATGGACAAGGCAAGTGTATTTTGAGGGAAATATTGTATAAACACGTTCCACGTGAATTAATAGATAGACCTAAAATGGGCTTTGGTGTCCCAATAGCTCAATGGTTGCGAGGACCTTTACGTGAATGGGCAGAAGAATTGCTCAATGAACAACGTTTGGAGAAAGAAGGGTATTTAAACCCCCAACCTATAATAGAGATTTGGAGAAAGCACTTGTCTGGTAAGTATGATTATGCAGCAAGATTGTGGGCTATTTTAATGTTCCAGGCTTGGCTGGAGTTGAATTAATGACTATATACTGGATCATGCTAATTTTTCCGACTTTAGGATTATTAGCCCCTATAAAGTTGAATAGAAATTTGACAACCCTTAATTGGCTATGGGTCAGTTTGTGTTTAATTCTGATTGTTGGATTGCGGCATGAAGTTGGTGGAGATTGGGAAAATTATATTACTCATAATTCAAGGTATGTCAATTTAAAGAATATTGATTTTATTGAGGTTTTTTCAATTGATAATTTAAGTGCTGATATTGGCTTTCTAATTATTCATTGGTTTTCACAAAATTATTTATATGGCATTTATTCAACAAATTTAATTTGCGCTGCAATTTTTGTAGTTGGTTTACAAAGGTTGTGTAGAAATGAACCTTTTCCATGGATTGCTCTAATTGTATCAGTGCCTTATTTAATTATTGTTGTATCCATGGGGTATACACGGCAAGCAGCAGCACTTGGGTTTATTATGTGGGGCTTGGTTAGCCTTATGTCAGGTCAAAAGGCTAAGTTTTATCTATCAATTGCTTTTGCTGTTTTATTGCATAAGACTGCTTTAGTAATGTTTATAGTTGGACTTCTAAGTAATAATTATCATTTGAAATATAATAATCATAATAAAAGAGATTATCTTATTTTTGGTTTGATGTTTATTTTTATTGCGATTAATTATAGTAAATTTGAAAACATGTTGCATTTTTATATTACGAATACCACTATGGAGTCGTCTGGTGCTTTTATTAGAGTTATGGTCAGCTCTATTGCGGCTTTAATTTTTTTATCTTTTAGGAAGGATTGGAAAGAGAAATATGGAGATTACCATATATGGCTAATTTTTAGTATTTTGACTTTAATTATGCTTCCACTAACTTTTATAATATCTACAACAATTGATCGTATTGGTCTGTATTTTTTACCTATGCAAGTTGTAATATTTTCAAGAATTTACGCCCTAATTAAAGACAATAATTTAATGATTATTTATATATTAAGCTTATTAATACTCTATTTCTCAATATTGTTCGTTTGGCTGAATTATGGTTCATACTCTATATACTGGATTCCTTATAGCAATATCTTGTTTTAATAATTACGGGTCTAGATAACTTTAAAGGCATAATTTCATGATAATATGTTGCTATGTTGGTAAAAAATAAGTACATAGAACATGCCCCATTTCTGAGAGTAAATTATATGGTGAGGGAAAACGTTGGCTCTCTTAAGAAGAATCAGAAAAATTATTTGTTGTTGATACATTTATTGTAGATGAAGATACGATTATAAGTATGCTTTTTATTTCAATTATTATTTTATATTTAGGATTTATATTCAAGGTAGATCATTTTTATAACTTAAGAAATTGTATTTTTATTGAAATATGATTTAAAGGATTTCTAATGTCAATTATTAAGGGTTATTATGTTATATTCTCATCAATTGATTGGTCAACACATCAGCAGATACATCATCAATTAACAAATTCATTAATTGAATCTGGAAACCAAGTTTTATTTATTGAAAATACAGGAGTTAGATCACCACAAATAAAAGATTTTGGACGGATTATTGAAAGAATTAAGTTTAGAATTAAATCTTTTCATGGGTTTCGGCAGGTAAATGATAATCTATGTCTTTTTACTCCGATATTTATTCCATACCCATATAATAAATTATCAATTTTTTTAAATACTTTGCTTATATCTAGGTCAATTAGAAGGTGGATAAAAGTAGTCAAATTTTATGAACCCATATGTATATCTTTCCTTCCCACTCCTGCAGTACAAGAAATTATTAGGAATATAGACCCTAGTCTAAAAATATATTATTGTGCTGATGATATGTCCAGATCACTTGCAAATCCTAACAAGCTAAAAAAATATGAAAATAGGTTTTTTAAAGATGTAGACTTGGTATTTACAACTTCTCATAAAATTTATAAAAAAGCTCTTCAGGTTTCAGATTCTGTTTACAATGTGCCAGCAGGTATTGATTCAAGTAAATTTCCTCCCAAAAATGCATTGACTATTCCAAGTGATATTGGAGAAATAGCACATCCTATTATTGGCTATATAGGAGCAATTAGTGATGTCTTTGACAAAGAACTGATAATAAAGTTAGCTAACTCTTTGCCAAGTGTTAATATTGTTTTAGTGGGTCCAAAATACACAAATATCACTACATTAAGAAATATTAAAAATATTTTTACTCTTGGTGAAAAGCCACATGATTTAATGCCGAACTATATTAATAGTTTTGATATAGCATTAATTCCATATGTGGTTAATGCGGCTACAGATAGCGTCTATTCGTGTAAGTTGAACGAATATTTATCTTTAGGAAAAATTGTATTGTCAACTAATTTGCAGGAGATAAAAATATTTAATGAGCAAAACAATCATCTAGTTAATATTGGTGTCAATGCCGAAAACTTCATTCAGAAGGCTAAAAAACTAGTTGAAACATTAACTGAAGATACT